>Ga0247717_1000524_pt1 | contig 11421 bp, 6 predicted proteins | sample 24E_NmetaG_FD_189047 | JGI IMG/M metagenome (GOLD analysis project Ga0247717, IMG submission 189047) | Soil microbial communities from hillslope of Landscape Evolution Observatory, University of Arizona, Oracle, AZ, United States - 2-4-E_N | ecosystem: Engineered > Artificial ecosystem > Mesocosm... | reverse complement strand
CGGCGGAGGGCCCGGCCCGCGAGGCGCTTGCGGTCCTCTCGCTGGCCGGGCCCTCCGCCGTCCTCGACGAGGACGAGGGCGTTCTGGTGGCGGAAGCCCCGCCCCAGGCGAAGGGGTGGCTGCCCAGGCTTGCGATGAGCCACTCCGTCCTGGAGCACCTGGCCTCCGTGCCGGCCCGCCGGGAAGACGTCCTGGAGGCCCTCGCGGGGGCGAAAGGCCGCCTGGGCGCCACGTTTGCCGTCCGCGCGACGAGGATGGGCGGCGCCGGCCGCGAACTTTCCGTTGCGACGCTCGAACGAGAGGCCGGCGCCCGGCTTGCCCAGCCCGCGCGCGTGGACCTGCGCGCGCCGGAGACCGAGGTGCGTGCGGTGCTGGCCGCGCGCGCGCACGTCGGGCTGCTGCTGCATCGGGTCGACCGCGCCGCCTTCGAGTCCCGCCACGTCCGGCATCGCCCGTTCTTTGCCCCGATCACGGTCCACCCGCGCTTGGCTCGCTGCATGGCCAACCTCGCTCGCGTGCGGTCCGGGGAGCGGGTCCTCGATCCGTTCTGCGGCACGGGCGGCCTTGCGATCGAGGCGGGCCTGCTGGGGGCGCGCGTCACCGTGGGCGACCTCGATCCCCGCATGGTGGAAGGCGCCGCGCACGCGTTGGAGGCGGCCGGCGTGCGACACGAAAGCCGCGTGGCCGACGCGGCGCAGGCCGCCCTTTCCGGCGCGCCGTGGGACGCGATCCTCACGGACCCTCCGTACGGCCGGGGCGCGTCCTCACACCGCGAACCCCGCCTGGCGCTGTACCGTCGCGCGCTTGACGCTTTCGCCAAAGCGCTTCGTCCGGGCGGGAGGCTCGTCGCGGCGTTCCCGGATCCCGCCGTGATCCCGCTCGTGCGAGAGGTGCTGACGGTGGAGGAGGTCCACGCCGTACGCGTGCACAAAAGCCTCACGCGCCAGGTCGTCGTTGCGCGCAAGGACGACGGCTAGCGGTCAGGGGAAGGGACCGTCGGCGGCGACGAGGAAGAGCCCCTCCGGGGAGGTCGTGGCGGTGACCGCGTTGACGGCCGCGCTCGAGGAGCATGGGAATCCGATCGGAGCGAGCAGGACCGGCGTCGCGCCCACGAACGTGGAGGCGTGGAACTGCCACGAGCCCGCCGGCGCGTTCGAGAGGAAATGGCAGGGACCCGACGAGAACGGAACCTGCGGGCCCGTCACGCGCGTTTGGGCGACCTGTCCATTGGCGACAAACGCGGCGAAGGTCCGCTGCGAGGCCTGGAACGGCACGGAGAGGCCCACGCCGGCCTCCGCGCGGGTCATGGTGGGCGCGTAGGCGAACTGCGCGTGCGCCGCGCCGCGGAACGCCTCGTCGTACGCGAACAGGGCGCTCGTCGAGTTGTTGGACGCCGCCAAGATCGCGCCGACGGGTCCCCGAAGCTCGAACGACACGCGCCGCGTCGCGTCCGGGCTCGCGCCGGCGCCCGCGAACACCCAGGGGCCCGGCCAAAGGCCGTCCACGAGCAGCGTAACGGTGACGATCGTGGTTCCCCCGAACCGCTGCTGGACGAGCGTGTGGCCGAAGGGGATGCCCGCGACCTCCGTCTGCGCGTAGGCCTTGTGCTCCGTCTCCAGCACAAAGATGCCGCCGTGGAGAACGCGGACGCCGGAGGCCGTGAGAAGCCAGAAGCCAAAGCCGTCGTGCACGGGCCACTGTGCCGTCTCGACGCGAATGGAAAGCGACAGGGTGCCCCCGGCCGAGAGGTTGACCCGCCCGGCGAAGAACGCGTTGCCGGGTAGGGAATCGGCCGCGAGGACGACCGGGGGGAGCAGAGCCTGCGCCGGCGGCAAGGCCAAAGGAGCCACGAGCAGCGCGGGAGCCAGAATCGCAAGCGGGCGCACGGCGCCACCTCCGGCGGACAAGCGGCGGCGCCAGGCAAGAAGGTTCCCCCGCCACGCGTTTGGCAGGCCCCGAACATCCGCTCGCCCGTTTATATGGAAGCGGCCCCTCTGTCCATGCGATCCGCATGGCCTCCAAGATCCTCGTCGTTGCCGTCCTCGCCTTGGCCGCCACCATGGTCGCCGTTGCCCAGCCGGTCGACGCTCAGGGAACGATCACCGTTTCCGGCACCGTACGCGATGCCAACACCGGCGTCGCGATCCAGGGCGCGCAGGTCAACGTATGGAGCGAAGCGCGCGGGAACGAGACCTCGGTGCGCAGCGGCGGGTCCACGATGACCGACGCAAACGGCGCCTACCGCGTGGACATGGCGCCCGGCCCGATCGGGCTTTCCGTCTGGAAGGAAGACTACGTCTCGCACCACGAGAGCTTCGAGGCGTCTTCCAGCGTGCGCCGCGACGTATCACTTCGGCCCTTCCCACCCAAGACGGCGACCGTCACCGGCGTGGTCGTGGACGCCGCCACGGGCCGCCCGCTCTCGGACGCCTCGGTCGGCGTGTACCGCGTCCACCAGCCGGATCCGTGTCGCGGCGACGTCTGCATCACGGAAGGCGCGGCCGGATCGACGTCGTACGTGGAGCCGGCGCCCCCCGACGGGGAGTACCGCGGCAACGACGGAGGCTGGGCCAACACGGGATCCGACGGCCGCTTCTCCATCCGCGTGTACGGCGGCACGTACGCGGTGAGCGTGTGGCGCGAAGGGTATCGCGGCTTCCACGAGGAGATGGACGTGAACGAGGGCGAGACGCGGGAGGAGACGCTGCGGCTGCGCGCGATCCCCCCGCAATCGGCGACCGTCCGCGGCGTCGTGACGGACGCCAAGACCGGCAGGCCCATCGCCGACGCCTTCGTCGGCCTCGAAAACGCCGAGTGGGGCCAGTACAACGGCGCGGCCACCGGCCGCGACGGACGCTTCTCCGTTCCCATCCAGCCAGGGTACACGCTCGTCTGGGTCCGCTCGGGCTGGGGCCTCGACCACGCCGTCGGCGTGGACTGCGCGGAGGGACAGGAAGAGCCGTGCGCCGTCGACCTCGCGCGGCCCGCGATGGCTCACGGCTCCACCCACTACCCGTGGGTCGAGGCTCGCGTGCTTGCCGACGGACAATCCCTCGAGCTTGCGATCCGCCTGGAGCCCCGTCCCGAGGCGACGGCCACCATCCAGGGCTGGATCGTCGACGCCACCACGAAGGAAGGCATCGCAAACGCCTACGTCACCCTCCGGAACGAGGACACGGGCGACTGGGGACACGCGCAGACGGACGAGCACGGCAGCTACAAGATCCAGGCGCGGCCGGGCTACCACGTTGTGCACGCGGGCGCCAAGGACCACTTCCAGGCCGCAAAGACGTTCGTGGCGCGCGAAGGCGTCAACCGCGTCGACGTCGAGCTCCAGGAGGGCGAAGGCGCGGGATACTACGGCATCGCCTACGCCGAGGGCCGCATGGACAGCGCCGGCGGCATGTCCGGCGCTCCGTCGGTTGGCGATTCCGACATGCAAGGCACCGAAGGTACGCGACGCGCGCTTGGCCTTTCGGGAAGCCCCACCTACACGGGAAGCGGGGGCGGACTGGGACGTTACACGCCGCAATCCACGTCGACAAGCGACGTGCCCGCGCCCGGCCTGCTCGCCGCGGCCGCCGCCGTCGCGACGGCAGCCATCGCCGCAGGCTGGCGACGCCGCACGTGAGCAAACGGTCCACACGAAATCCCGACAACCGTTAAGCCCTCGGCACCCGTTCGAGGAAAACGGCAGCGGGATTTGGGAGGCAACCCGATGCGACCACCGGGGGGCCCTGGCCCCCCATCCATGTTCTTTCTTCACGCCCTTTCGAGCGCCTGCTCGAAATCGCGGCGAAGGTCCTCGAACGTCTCGATGCCCACGCTTGCGCGCACGAGGCCCGGACCGACGCCGCCGCGGGCGCGCTCCTCGTCCGACAGCACGCCGTGCGTCATGCTCGCAGGGTGCTGGACCAGGGTCTCCACGCCGCCGAGCGAGACCGCAAGGGTGGCCAGATCGACGGACTCGCAGAACCGCGCCGCCGCCTCGTGGCCGCCGGCAAGCTCGAAGGACAGCATGCCGCCGAATCCGCGCATCTGCCGCGCGGCGAGCGCGTGCTGCGGGAAGGTCTTCAGGCCCGGGTAATGCACGCGTGCGACCTTCGGGTGGCGCTCGAGGAATTCGGCCAGGCGCTGCGCGTTCTCGTTGTGCCGTGCCACGCGCACGCCAAGCGTCTTCAAGCCCCGCAGCAGCAGCCACGCCTCGTGCGGCGAGGGGGAAGCCCCGAGGATCTTGTACGTGAACCAGACCTTGTCGATCCACGAACGCGGACCGACCGCGGCTCCGCCCGTCGCGTCCGAGTGACCGCCCACGTACTTCGTCAAGCTGTGCAGCACCCCGGTGCAGCCAAAGGCCAGCGGGCTCTGGTTGAGCGGCGTCGCAAACGTGTTGTCGCACAGGACGGGAACGCCCCGACGGCGAGCGGCCGCGCACACCGCCGCAAGATCGGTGATCTCAAGGGTCGGGTTGGCGGGCGTCTCGACGAGCACGAGCTTCGTGTCCGAGCGGAAGGCGCGATCGAGGGTCTCCGGCTTGGCCGGCTCGAAGTAGCTGACCGAGCACCCGAACGGGGGAAGGACGCGGTCGAAGAGCTCCGTCGTCGCGGCGTACAAGGCCCGTTGCGCGACCACGTGCCCCGATCCGCCCATCGTCGCGATCACCGCCGCGCTGATGGCGCCCATGCCGCTTGCCGTGACGAGGCCCGCCTCGCCGCCCTCGAGGCCCGCAAGCGCCTCCTCGAGCTCGCGCGTTGTGGGGTTGCCCCACCGCGTGTAGAACCGCTCGGGCGCGGTCTCGCGCGCGTAGCGCGCGCCCTGCGCCGAGCTTTCGAGCGCGAAGGTCGCGGCCTGATGGATGGGCGCGGGCAGGGGGACGTTCCCGCTGCGCTTGCGCGCGTGGATGGCGCGCGTCTCGGGCGAGCGTTCCGCGGGGGCGGTCATGAGCCCCCCACCGCGGCCGGCAGGGATCAGGCTTTCGAGCCTAGGGCAGGCCGGGCGCCGGGACCGGGTAGGGCAGGATCTGGCCGTTGGCAAGCGTGGCCGTCACCTGTGTGGCCCGCGTCCCGATCATGAGCGCGCCCGTGTTCTTCGCGATCTCGGGCGGGTCGACGAGCACGATGTGCGTGAGGATGCCCGCCGCCTCCATGTTCGCGCCCACCGCGTCGCCCGTCCAGGTGTTGGCGCCCGAGCCCGAGTCGCCCGGCGCGATGGCGCCGTAGAAGGCGAAGTAGGTGGACCACCAGTGGATGGCGGCGCCCACGCGCGGCGTGCCGCCGGCGCCGATGCCCGTGCCGTGGCCGTAGTGCGCGACGCCTTGGGCAAGAAGCGGGTTTGGCGTCACCGACGGGGAGGCGCCCGTGACGTACGGGAATCTGTTCCAGCGCCAGCCGAGCGTGACGGTCGCCACGGCGCCCGTGAGCGTGTACGTGCCGCGCGGCCCGCCCCAGAAGCACATCGTGGGCGAGACGAGGCCCTGGAACTCGGAATCGACCGAGATGAGCGCCCAGTCCTTGCCGAGTCCGCCGTCGCCCGTGCTCTTCGAGAACTTCCCGAAGTTGAGGAGGATGGGCCGCAGAACGCCATCGCGGTTCCCCAGCGCGGCGACGACGGTGGCCGTGTCGCCCACGTTGCCGCAGTGGCCGGCCGTGGAGACCTGATAGTTTCCGGGCGACCCGTACACGTGGGCCATGGAGCACCAGCCGATGCCGCCCGTGAGCAGGAGAAGCCACGCGCCGGGTCGGATGCCAAGGCACCCCGTGCCGGCGAAGGTCGCCGGGGTAGGGCCGCCGTGGCTCTCGGGCTGCGCGAAGGCGTCGAGGAGCTTCGAAAGCGGCACGCGCTCGACGATCCCGTCCTTGTCGACCATCGTGGGCTCGGAGAAATCGCCGGCGAGCAGAACGTCGCGCGGCGGCAGGTTGTAGCGCGCGAGGTCCTCGTCCGTGGGCTCGAACTTGAGCGGCACGGCCGCGCCGGGCCCGTGCTCGTTCCACGCCCGCTCGTACCATCGCGCGAACCACTCGTCGCGGTCCCCGCAGCCGGCCCACGGGACAACGCCCACGATCTCGAGTTCGTCCGCCGCCGGCGCAACGCCCGTCGAGCCAAAGCCGGTGGCCGCGGGAAGAACGAGCGCCGCCGCCAAGAGGAACGTTCGGATGCCTACCCTGCCTGCGCGCTGTGTCGACGCCATGCGCCAAACCCCCTTCGTGTCGGCCCCCCGACGGGGCGGCAACGTGCGCCGGGGCACTTCAACGTTCGTCCGTTCGCGGGATCGTCTCTTGCGCAAACCACGCGGGTGACAACGACCGCGCCTGCGTTACTGCGCATGTGCGCAGTAAGCCCGTCAATCCCAAAACGCCCTCGTCCTCGCGTACGTCACTTCGGCCTCCAGCACGTCGCGAAGGAACGACGTCTCGTCCTCGCGCTGGCGCAGCAGCAGGCGCGCGCCCGTCTCCGGCCCGACCCCGCGGGCCACGAGCGCCATGACGGCGCGGCGGCCCTGGCTCATGACGAGGTTCGCCGCCATGTGGAGGCGCCGCCACTCCTTGCGCTCGTCCTCCGAAAGACGCGGGCGCTTGCCGTTTCCGTGGCGCGCGACGAGCTTCAAGGCGTTCGTGTGCCACGGCCGCAGGACGGCAAGCGTGAGCGCGCCGCACTTGCCGCAGCGGGGGCGCTCGGGAAGATCGCCCGGCCGCGTGCGGCTCGTCCAGGAGCAGCAGTTGAGGCACGCGAGCACGACCTTGGCCTCGGAGAGGCGCTGGTGCACGGCGCGAAGGATGGTGGCGTCGGCACGGGCCGGGCTGATGAGCTCGCGCCGCTCGTCGAGCCCCGCAAGCCCGATGGGCGAGAGGCCCTGCTGGGTGAGCGTCCACGAGCCGTCGCGCAGCTTGCGAAGCGCCTCGCGCGCGACGGCCAAGTCGAGCTTCTCGGAAAGGATCTCCCGGAGGGCCTCGTCGTGGATGGGCGTGCCCCGGAAAAGCTCCACGAGCTTCTCGGCCCGCACGCGCCGCCAGTCCGCCTCCCGCGAGAGCGCGCCGAACTTGCGCGCCACCTGGAGCATGCGGTAGCGGAGGTAGCCCGACCCGGTCACGATCAGGTGGACGAGGGGGTCAAGACCGTCGGGGTCGATGCCGTCGAGCGCCTGCTTCACGAGCGGCCCGCGGGCGGCGCGGGGGAGCGTGAGGATGACGCGGTAGGGGTCCGTGTCGAGGCCCACGCTCGTGCCAAGGCGCGCGGAAAGGAGCGACGAGAGGACGCGCCCCACCGTCTCGTTGCCCTTCGTGCCCAGGCACACGTTGAGGATCGCCTTGCCGTCGCCGATCTCGAGCGTGACGTCCGTGTCCGTGGGGATGGCGTACGAGGGCGCCTCCTTTGCTTCGGCCGATACGAGGCCCATCTGCTCCCGCACGAGCCCCACGACCCGCGCGATCGCCGCGTGCGTCCCCGGAAGCTCGCGCGCAAGGTCCGTCACGGCGTCGTCGGCCTCCTTCTCGAGGAGCATCCCGCCGATTCGCTTGCGGAGCGCCCCCACCTCCTGGGCGACTTCGAAGGGGACCGGGATCTCCTCCCCGATCCAGCTTGGGATCGCGCCCAGGGGGTCGGCGACCTGCTCGACGCGGATGGCCGTCTTCTCCGAATCGATCTCGAGCACGCGCCAGGGCCGCCCCTGGCAGATGAACACGGCCTGGGGCTCGATGAAGTTCGCCACGAAGTCCTCGTCGAGCACGGCCACCTTGCCGCCGGAGGCCACGTTCACGACGTCGAAGCTGCGGCGGTCGGGGATCATGCTCAGGTTCTCGAAGAAGTACGAGAGCCCCGCCTTGCCCTGGCGGTAATGGCCGTCGTCGGCAAACAGCAGGCGAAGCTCGCGCAGCTGCGAGACGACCGCGTCGAAGGTCGCGCGCGGCAGGTCCCGGAAGGGATCCGCGCGCGCGACGATGGAGAAGGCCGTGTCGAGGTCGCGCAGCCCCTCCACGCCCATGGCCACGTGCTGGTTTGCCAGCACGTCGAGCGGGGCCTTGGGAAGCGCGGGACGTTCGAGCTTGTCGTCCATGGCGCGCCGCGCGATCACGAGGGCCTCGGCCGCGTCGTCGGGGTCGGTCGCGATCACGACGCCGTTTGAAACGAGGTCGGCGCGATGGCCCGCGCGGCCGACGCGCTGCACGAGGCGCGCGACCTGGCGGGGGGAGCCCCACTGCAGCACGAGGTCGGCCTGCCCGATGTCGATGCCAAGCTCCATGGAGCTCGTGCAGATGAGCGCGCGAGCCTGCGCCTGCTTGAACCCCTGCTCGGCCGCGATGCGCACGTCCCGCGAGAGGGAGCCGTGGTGAACGACGACCGGATATTCGCCCCGCAGCATGCGGATGCGCGCCGCAAGGACCTCGGCCGTCTCCCGCGTGTTGACGAACAAGAGCGTGGCCTCGTGCGACTCGACGAGCGCAAGGGCGCGCTTCAGGTGGGCGGTGGGCTCGGCCCGCGCGTAGATGCGCGTCGCGTCCGCCTCGTCCTCGACGGTGGGCTCGGGCGACTCCACGCGCACCGACAGCCGCTTGGCCACCGGCACCTTCACCACCTCCACGTCCCGCCCCACGCCGCCCAGGAACGCGGCCACGGCGGCGGGGTCCCCCACCGTCGCCGAGAGGCCCACGCGCTGGTACTCGCCCGCGATGCGGCAAAGGCGCTCGAGCGCGACGGCAAGCTGCGATCCCCGCTCGTCCTCCGAAAGCTCGTGGATCTCGTCCACGACGACGCACCGAAGCGCCGCGAGATGGCCGCGGAGGTTGCGGCCCGTGAGGAGAACCTGCACGGTCTCGGGCGTCGTGATGAGCATGGCCGGCGGGTCGCGGCTTTGGCGCTGCCGCTCGGACGCGGGCGTGTCGCCGTGGCGCACGGCGACCGGGATCCCAAGCTCCTTTCCCCAGGACGCAAGGCGGCCCAGGAGGTCGCGGTTGAGCGCGCGAAGGGGCGTGACGTAGAGGATGGAGATGCCCCGCTTGCGCGGCGCCGCGAGGTGGCGGTGGAAGACCGGCAGCACGGCCGACTCCGTCTTTCCCATGCCCGTGGCGGCAAGGAGCAGCACGTGCTTTCCGGCGAGGATCGGCGGGATGGCCATGCGCTGGGCGGCGGTTGGCGTCGTGAACCCCTCGCGCAAGAGCAGGCTGCGAAGCGGGGGAGCAAGGAGCTCGAACTCGCTCATCGACCTCGTCGTCCTCCCGCCCTCAGCCGGCGTCGCCCCTGCCCGGTCGCAGCGTAGCGCCGGAGCGAGGCCACCGTGCCAAGGTCGATGCCGTCCACCGTGTGGATCTTCGCCTTCTCGACGTCGAAGACGCCGTTGCGAAGGAGCGGACCCAAGTATTCCTCCTTTTCGAGGGCGTTGAACGCCACGCCGCCCAGGAGGTCGTTGAAGTTCGGCATCACGACGAACTTGGCGCCGCGGGGCAGGTCCGGGAACCGCTCGCGGGCGGCCCGCGAGAAGGGGCCGCGGACCCAGCACGGCTCCTTGTGGCGGTGGCCAAGCTCGTCCACGAGGCTCACGTGGGGATGGTTGTGGCACGTCACGACGACCGACGCCGCCAGGACGTCGGCCGAGGGCCACGTGTGGCCGTGGCTGATGCCGACGTCCCCAAGCCGCATGCCCGTGGCCGGATGCTTTGTGACGTGCGGGGGAAGCTCAGGGAGATCCGCGTCGTGGTTCCCCGGCACGAGATCGACCGGAACGTCCAGCCCCTCGAACAGACGCACGAGCGCCGCGGACTCCACGCCGCTTGCGTGCGTGATCGTGTGCTTGAGGTCCCCGAGGATGGCCAGGCGATGGCAGCCGTTCTCGTCCAGCAGGCGCGCGAGGCGCTCACGCATCCGCTCGGTTTGGCTGGGCAGGCGCAACCCCTCCTGCCGAAGCTCCACCTCGAGGCCCACGTGGAGATCTCCGACGAGGAGCACGTCCTCGTCGCCGTGGAGGACAAGCGCACGTTCCGGAACGGCCGGCGTAAGTCGCACGCGGAGGCTTGCGCGCGGCCGGACTTATAGTTGACGCCGCGGCGCGGCCGGGAGCACGCGCGGGATCGCTTCGAGAAGGTCGGTCGCCAGCATGCCGTAGGATCGTTCTTGCGAGGCGATCTCGCCGGCGCGCCCTTGGATGTAGGCGCCCACGCGGGCCGCATCAAACGGCGACAGGCGCTTGGCCAGAAGCGCCCCGACCACGCCCGACAGCACGTCGCCTGTCCCACCCACCGCCATGGCGGGCGACCCGACGCGGCTGAGCTTCTCGCGCCGGCTGTCCGACACGATCGTCGTCGCGCCCTTGAGAAGAACCGTGCCGTCGAGCCTCCGCGCGAGCGTGCGGACCGCAAGGGCTCGCTCGTCCGGCCGGTCCTCCGGCGGCGGAGGCTCGCCCGCGAGGGCCTTGAACTCCCCCGCGTGCGGCGTGGCGACGGACAGCGGCGTGAGCTGCCGCTTCTCGCGCGCAAGCGCGTGCAGGCCGTCGGCGTCCACGACGACGGGCTTGCGCAGCTCCCGGAAGCGGTCCATCGCGAAGCTCACGCTGTGGCTTGCCGTCTCCGAGCGGCCGATGCCCGGCCCGATCACGACGGCGTCGGCCCGCGCGAGCCACTGCTCGAAGTCGGGCAGGTTCTCCCGATCGCCAAGGTCGAGATCGTAGTTGTTGAGGGAACGGACGACGATGTTGGGGCTTGCCGCCGAAACGATCTCGGCGGCGCGCCGCGGCGAGAGGACGACTGCCATCCCGGCGCCGGCCCGAAGCGCCCCGAGCGCGGAGAGGATGGGCGCCCCCGTGTACGGCCCGCCGCCCAACACGAGCACGACGCCCGCTTCGCCCTTGTGCTGCGTGGCCGACGGGCTCGGGTAGAGCGCAAGCTCGCCGGGTCCCGTGAACCGCGACGCCTCCGGCGGAATCCCGATGTCGGCCACCACGATGCGGCCCGAGTTGGCCTCGGTCGTGCCCTCCTTGACGTCGTGGAGCGCCACGGTCAGCACGGGACGCACGGCCCCGTCGTGGCCCAGGCCGGAGGGAACGTCGACCGAGACGATGCGGCGGGCGCGCCGGTTGGCCGCCTCGACCATGCCGCGAACCGGCTCGCGCAGGGGCCCGGCAAGCCCCGCGCCCACGAGCGCGTCCACAACGACGTCGGCCTCGGCGAGCATGCCCTCGAGCCGTCCCTGCGACGGGCCCTCGACGACCGGAACGTCGCGCGGCAAGAGCCGAAGCGCTTCGCGCGCGAGGCCGCGAAGGCGCGCGGCCGGATGCGAGGTCACGACGGACACGGGCCCGTGCGCCGAGAGCACGCGCGCGGCCACGAGACCGTCGCCGCCGTTGTTGCCCGGACCGCAGAGCACGAGCACGCGGCGGGGCGAGAGCGCGAGGACCTGCGCGGCCACCGCGCGCCCCGCCGCGTGCTCGTGCTCTGC
>Ga0247717_1000523_pt1 | contig 11439 bp, 6 predicted proteins | sample 24E_NmetaG_FD_189047 | JGI IMG/M metagenome (GOLD analysis project Ga0247717, IMG submission 189047) | Soil microbial communities from hillslope of Landscape Evolution Observatory, University of Arizona, Oracle, AZ, United States - 2-4-E_N | ecosystem: Engineered > Artificial ecosystem > Mesocosm... | reverse complement strand
ACACGGTCGGGTTCGGTTCGGCTCCGGGGGCGGCGCGGGCCGGGGCGGTTCCGGACGTGGTCTGGCTCGTGAACGCGACCACCTCGGTGCCGTCGGGCTCGGTCCCACAGCCGGCTTGCGAGGTCTCGACCAACCCCTCGTTGGTGTCGATGCCGACCCCGCCCTGGATCCAGATGCGCACGTTCGCGGCCGTCCCCTGAAGGGCGTAGGGCGTGAACTGAATGTCGCACGACCCGTCGGATCCCGTCGTGCACTTCAAGTCCGGAGTGCCGTAGCTCAATCCAAAAGTTTGGTCGCCCTCGACATTGCCATCGGGGTCATTGCTGCCACCCTCGATCTCGGCAAGGATCACCAAGCCCGCCACCGGGCTCTGTGAGAAATCCGCATTCGTCTTCATCGCGGTCACACTCCAGGAAACCGTGCCGCCGGGCAGACCGTTGACGGTCTCGGCCGTGTTGACGACGTCGATGGTGGCGTCGCTATGGGCGGCGCGGGCGGGCTGGTCCCGCAGCACGACGAACGAGATCGCCGATAAGACCAGCAGGACGGTCGTCGCTCCCGCCAGCGGGCGCCACGACGGACGGTTAGGCATGCTCATCTCAAAACTCCTTGAACCGAGGTCAGCGGCATTCTACGCACTTTCAATGGTCCGTACCCGGCGACCCGGCCTGCCTTGCGGTTGCCCCCGAAAACGAGAGCGAGCCCCTCGGGGCTCGCTCTGGCTTGCTCAGTGGCCGCTAGGACCAATCCACGCGGACCGTTCGGCTGATATTCCAGGAGTGATCCAGGTCCTGGGTCGGGTATGCGATCCGGAACAGCAGGTAGCCGGTGGCATTGCGGCTGAAGCGGATCGAGTAGTTCGAGCGCCGGTCCAGCCGGGTCTCGGTCGCGTATTCCCAGCGTCCCTGCTGGCCGTGGTAGACCTGCAGGAAGACCTTCTGGCCCGGATGGGCCGGGATGACCGAGCCGAAGAACGTGGCCGCCTCGCCCTTGGGCAGCGTGGTGTCCCGGACGTTGACGATCACGCCCGGCCGCACGTCGGCTCGTCGCCGGTCCGGTCCGGTCTCGGCCCCCGAGGTGCAGGCCGAGGTGGAGCCCGTCCGGCCGTTCCACATTCCCTGGTAGTCGGCGCTCGCGCGCAGGTCCGTGTCGCGGAAGGCGTACTTGCCCTGGACGTCGGTCGAGGTCTCGATCACGTCGATCGAGCGGCTGCCCACGAAGTGGCGGTAGATCTGCAGGCGGGCATTCGCGACCTTCACGCCGTGGCAGACGACCTCGCCGGATATCAGGAAGTCGGTTCCGTAGGTGCCGACGTTCGGCGACACCGACATCGTCATCTCTCCGAAGGTTCCGCCGGGGCCCCCCCTCGGGCCGGTATTGGTCGGGTTCGAGGTCGGCTGGCCGGTAGGTGACTGCGTCGGCGATTGGGTCGGCTCGCCGGTGGGCGACTGCGTTGGCTCGCCGGTCGGTGATTGGGTCGGCTGGCCCGTCGGTGATTGGGTCGGTGATTGGGTCGGGGTTCCGCCGCCGCCTGGGTTCTCGCACGTGCGGGACGCCTGCACGCCCGGCGGCGGAGGCACCGGATTCGGAGCGGTGCCACCGATCGCCCCGTACACGAAGATCTGAGCCGCCTCGGTCGTGTCGGGCTCGTTTTCGTGCTCGGGACCGCCGAACACCCCGTCACAGCCGAGCGAGGATTGGTTCGCCGTCGACTCGTTCGGTTGCTCCTGCGTGTCGATCAGGTGCTTGTTGATGTAGAAGCGGGCGATGACGTTGTCCACGCCGATGATCGGAACGACCGTGAACGTGTACGTGATCGTGCAGGTGGACTCGCCCGCGTTGATGTAACACCACGCCTCGGGCTTCGAATACGAGTTGTCGGGCGTGAAGCCGTTCGCTTCGGTCGGCTGGTCCGGGTCCGACGAGCCCGACTCGATCTCCATCATGATTAGGGTTCGCGTGGTCACGGACTGGTTCAAGAAGATGAAGAACTCCTTGGGAGTGTCCTTCTGGGCCGTGAACGGCTCTTGGGCCGGCGAGAAGTCCCATCCTTCCGACACCGCCATGTGATCGGCTCGGGCCGGTTCCTCATGGACAAGCACGAACATCATCGTCGCGAGCATCGCGAGCGCCACCGTGCCGACGGTGGTGCGGCGAAGCCCACGGTTCATCGTTTTCGTCACCCTGGTCACCTCCGGTACTTCCCTTGCCTTGCTACGACCGCGATGCGTCCATGACCGGGATATGGACTTGCCCTGGTCGCCATATTGGATGGGATTCGCGATCCCGCAGGATCGGGCTCCCGACGGCCGGTCGCGCCGATGGGCGCGGGCTCGGACTCGGGCCGAGCGTGACCGTCTGAATCGTCACGCTTCAACAATTCGCGGACCCACGGCGCAAAACCTTCTTTTAACTTGAGCCCTGAAGGGAACTGATTGCTTGCAGGAGTGAAACTTGCTCCGGAAACCGTCGATTGGGAAGAGAAATGGGTGCGAGCGCGGCCGCGGTGGGTCGCCCGAAAGGGCGACCGAATCCGGCCTGCATTGTTGCCGTGCGATGTCCCGATCGGATTCCCCTCCCGCCGGTCGCGTGGACCGTGCCCGATTCTAGCCGTGCTGTCCCAGTTATCCACAACCTTCCGGGACCGCCTTCCGCGTACGGGATAAACTCGTGCCGCCATGAGGTCTTCCCGGCGGGCTTTGCCTGCCCTGCTCCCCCTGCTGCTCGTTCTCGTCGTGGCCGCGGCCACCTGCGGTCAAACCGGCACCGTCGGCTTTGCGGGAACCGTCACCGCGCAAGCTCGCGCCAGCATGCGTGAGCCCGCACGCGGTGCCGGGCCGCTCGCGCGTGTGGCGACCGGCACGTTCCGCAAGAAGCTCAACACGCAGGCGTTCGACTCCGGACGCGCGACCACGCACGTGTCGGCGATGTTCGAGGGGCTCGGTATGGTCGGCGCGACGCGCGGAGGGACATTGTTCGCGGTGCAGCGTCGCGGCACGTCCAGCATCGACCCGACCGGACAGCTGGTTTTCTTCGAGTATCGCGGCGCTGAACGCGGCTGGACCGAGCGCCCGATCTACGACAGCGAGTGGGACGACCGCAACGCGGCCGGTGGCGTGACCTCGACCGGCACGATCGTGGCGTTCTTCGCCCGCTACGACTCGCACACGGGCATCTGGCACGACATGGGCTTCATCCGCTCGACCGACGACGGGCAGAGCTGGTCCGACTACAAGACGGTCCCGGTCGGCGCCGACCGCTGGTATTCGCCGTACGGCAAGCTCGTCGAGCTGCCGGGCGGCCGGCTGATGCAGCTTCTTTACGGCAACGACGGGTACTCGTATCGCGTGCGGGCGATCTTCAGCGACGACGACGGCGAGACCTGGGGCAACGAAGTCACGATCGACCGCCAATCGTTCGAGCGGCCCACCGAGGCCGACGCGATCCTGGTGGACGGCACCACCAACGACAACGCGCGCCTGATCGTGGTCTCGCGCACCGAGCCGGGTCCCAACCCGCAGGCCGGGGGCGGGCTGTATCAATACGTGTCGGCGAACGGCGGACGCACCTGGAAGCGGATGGGCTTCATGAACGTGGGCGATACGCCGAGCGATATCAGCCCGTGGCTGACGAATCTGTCCGACGGAAGGATCGCGCTGGTGTGGGCGGCCCGTCGCACCATGACGATCGAGGTGTCGATCGCCGACGGCGCACGCGTCTTCCGCAACCGCAACGGCTGGGGCAAGCCCTACACGCTGTTCACGAGCCGTCTCGCCAACCAGCGGCCACGTCAGGCCGCAAACTTCGGCTATCCGGCGATCGGAACGGTCGGGCAGTCCGACGAGGATCAGGTCGTGATCTTCTTCGACGCGAACTCCTCGGACCCGAGCGTGTTCCACGAGAAGGCCTTCGCGAACACCGACCTGGTGATGATCCGCCTGCTGGGTCCGAAGATCGCGGAGCGAAAGCGGCTCGAGCGGGAAGCGCAGCACTCCTCGTCGTGACCTATCCGGACGGGATCTCGCGCGTTCGCGTGCTCGGGGTGGACATCGCCCAGGTCACGCGTGCCCAGCTGGAGCGCTACGGGATCGAGGCGCTCGACCGCGAGGGCACCACGCTGCTGTACGCGATCCACGTCGTCGGCGTGAACATCCTCGGTAGCGATCCCGACTACGAACGGGCCCTGGCCAACGCGGACCTGGTGCATGCCGACGGGACATCGGTGCTGATGACCGTGCGCGCCGCCGGCCACACCCTGCCCGAGCGGATCGCAACGCAGGATTTTATGTATCAGGTGATCGAGCACTGCGTTGCGCACGGTCACTCGATCTTTCTTCTCGGCGGCGAGCCCGGTCTCGCGCAGCGCGCAGCGGACGAGCTTGCGCGGCGATATCCGGGATTGACGGTAGCCGGCAGCCGCGACGGCTACTTCACCGATGCGGAAGGCGGGGAGGTCGCCGCACGGATCCGCGCATCCGGCGCGCATCTGATCCTGGTCGGCATGGGCTGTCCGCGCGAGCAGATCTGGGCCGACCGTCACGGGCGCGACACCGGCGTTCGGCTGCTGATGACCGTCGGCGGCACGTTCGGCTACATCGTCGGCGAGGAGTCGCGCGCGCCGCGCTGGGTGCAAAAGACCGCGCTCGAGTGGGCCTGGCGCCTCGCGCAGGATCCGCGGCGGCTCGCGAAGCGCTATCTGGGCGGCATCCCGCAGCTGCTGCGGCAGATGCGCCGCGCCCGGCGCGAGTCCCGCTCGGCCTGACCGACGGCCGTCCCCGGTTCGCCCTCCGGTTGCTGTGTCAAGACGGCAACACATACGGTCACCCTTTTGATACAGCAACCGCGAGCGTCCGTCTTGGTGCGCGCTCTCAGTACGCGCCGGACTTCTTCAGGACCGCGGGAATCGTCTTGTAGAGCACGTACAGGTCGTAGGCGATGGACCAGTTCTCGACGTAGAACAGGTCGAGGCGGACCAACCGCTCGGTGGGCGCGTCGGAGCGCCCGCTGACCTGCCACAGGCCCGTGATCCCCGGACGCACCTCGAGCCGCTCCGGCGCGATGCGGTCGAGCTCCTCCTGCTCGTGCAGCGGCAGTGGCCGCGGACCCACCAGCGACATCTGGCCGATCAGCACGTTGATCAGCTGCGGCAGCTCGTCGAGCGAGTATCGGCGGAGCAGTTTGCCCACACGCGTGATGCGCGGATCGTCGCGAACCTTGAAGATCGGCCCTCCGACCTCGCTGGCGATCTCGCCGGACAGCTTGATCTTGTCGGCGTCGTTGACCATGGTGCGGTACTTGAACACCTTGAACGGCTTTCCCTTGTAGCCGGCGCGAAGCTGGCGGAAGAACACCGGGCCGGGCGAGTCGACGCGGATCGCGATCGCGAGCCCGATCAGCAGCGGCGACAGCACGAGCAGCCCGGCGGCCGATCCCGCGACGTCGAGCGTTCGTTTGGCGAAGCGGTTGAAGCGCTCCATCTTGCCGTTGTCGACCGAGAGCATCGGGAAACCGGTGATCGGCTCGATGGCCAGGCGCCAGGCGAGGATCTCGGGAAGGTTCGCGCTGATGCGCACCTCCACGTCGCGGGGCCGCAAGGCCCGCAAGATCGCCCCGGTCCGCTCGGGACCGAGCGTGGAGTCGGTGATGAATACCGCGGAGATCGTCATCGAGTCCACCAAATCCAGAATCTCCTTCGTGCCGCCGACGACCGGGATGTCGTGCACGAAGTCGGGCGAGGGCGGCTCGGGATCGTCGTCGACGAATCCGACCGGAACGAAGTCGAAGGTCGGATTGGCGATCATGATGTCGGCGACGATGCGTCCTTCGCGGTTGGCGCCCACGATCAGCGTGCGCGCGCGCGCGCCCGCTGTGCGGCGCCACCGCTTCCAGATGTTGCGCGCCACCAGACGCCCGGCCGGGACGGTGATCGTGGCGACCCCGAACAGCACGAGCAGCAGCGGCCGGTTGATGTTCGCCCGGAAGCCGAACGAGAACAGGCCGAACATCGCCACGCCCATCGTGAGCGCCGATAGCACGCGGCGCAGCTCGAATGGCGGGTAGGACACGTGCCGCCAGGAGTAGCAGCGGTTGAAGAACAGCACGCCGAGCCAGACCGGCAGCATGATCGCGAACGCCGGCACGTAGGCGAGCCGGTAGCGGTTGTCGCCGAGCAGGTTCACGATCATGTATGCGGGCTCGCCGGCACCGAAGCGGATCTGGTAGGCGCCGAACACCGCGATGGCGTAGCTGACGAGATCGGCGAGCAGAACCAGGACGAGCCAGCGACGCCGCCACACGCTGGCCGGCGCCGGCGCTTTCGCGGACGGCGCATCGGTCGCGGGCGTTCGGGCGGTCGTGGTCATCGGGAGGTGGCGCGGGCGGGTTCGGCGGGGCTGTCGGGCTCCGGCGACAACTCTACCCGTGCCGGGCGGGCGCTCAGCCCGATCAGCAGCCCGGACAGCAGATAGAAGATCACCGGGGAGGACGAGTCGAAGTCGTATTCGTAGATCAGGAACTGCGCGCCGAAGGCGGTGATGCCGAACCACAGCGCCCGCGCGTCGTCGAACAGCGGCCGCGTTCCGCCTCGCAGGGTCCGCAGCGGCGCGAGCCCCGTGTACGCCCACAGCGCCACGAATGCCAGCAGTCCGAGGATCCCGTATTTGTAGCCCACGCCGAGCAGCGTCGAGTGGGAGCCGAGCGGCGGATCGCGGTCGGGCGTGGAGATGAGCCGCGCCTGCTGCGCGGCGTCGTTCGAGAAGTAGATGCGCTCCTGACGGCCGGACGGGAACTTACGGACCACGATGATCCCTCGCTCGGCATTCGACACGATTGCCTCCTCGCCGCCGTCGGCAAGCACGTCGGCGTGCGCGCCGTCCGGAGCCCGGAAGTCACCGGTCTCGGGGGCGGCAACCGTTCGGTCCGATGGGACGTGGATGCGCCGGTCCGGCTCCGCGGGCAGGTCGTGCAGCAGGTAGTGGCCTCCGCTGCCGTCGCCGTAGACGGAGACGGTCGTGCCTTTCGGGATCTCGAGAATGCGCGTGCCGTCGGGCACCTGCAGCGGGGCGGCCACGTTATCTCGCTGGGTGCCGTGGCCGAAGAGCGGGTGCTGCGGGATCGCGCGCAGCGTCGCGCGGTAGTAGGCGGCGCGCGACACGAACGATCCTTCGGCGAGTTGCGACGACTGGCGCGCCCGGGCCTCGCCGCCGCGCGTGAGCAGCACGATCCCGCTCACCGCGATCGCGATCGCGAGTCCGCCGGCGAGCACCTTCGGCGCGACGCGGCGGATGTCCGGCCAGAAGATCACGGCGAACAGCGGCACCGTGATCGCGACGCCAAGGTACGCGCCGCGCGCGAGCGAGGACACCAGCATGATCCCGGTCAGCCCGGCGAAGAACGCGGCCGCCACCGCGCGCCAGACCGGAACGTGACGGATGCGGCGCCAGATCAGCGGACCGAGCAGCGCCGACATCGCGCCGGTGACGACCGCGTGGATGAAGAACGCGTGCGGCCGCACCACCAGCCGTCCTCCGCCGACGTTCTCGTACTTGATCCCGGCCGCCTCGCCAACCGCGCGCGAGGTCAGCTCGCCCGCCTTGCCCGGCAGCCATTCCAGCAGGGAAGCGGTTCGCTGCAGCGGCAGGTGGATCGAGCCCTTGTAGACGACCTGTGCGAGCGTCCACAGACCCACGACCCCGGCGAACCCGACCAGGAAGTGCAGCAGGCGGCGCGCGTCGTGCTTTCGCGACCAGGCGCTGGCCACGAGCAGCCCCGCGAGCGCGACGCCGGTCAGCCCGACGGTCCGGATGTAGGTGAAGATCCGTCCGGGTTCGCTCACGACCAGGACGGACGGGATCATCGACAGGAATGCCCCGAGCGCGAGCCACTTCTCGAGCCCGAGTGACTCCCACGCGTCCTTGATCCGGCCGCGCAGAGGCTCGGCCCGGATCGCGCCGATCACGCCAAGGCCGGCCAGAGCAGGGATCGCGTACTGCGCGAGCCCCGTCGCCCACCAGAAGGGCAGGCCCGCCAGCGCAAGGACCAGCCAGTCGTCGGTACGCGCGTGCCGGTACCACCACGCGGCGACGAGCAGCCAGACCGGCATGGCGACCCACACCGCCGCTGCGACGAACCACAGCAGCAGAAGGCCGGTCACGGACAGGGCGAGGACGCGGAACTTGGCGTCGGAGATGAGCGAGACGATCGCGGCTGCGGCCTCGGACGGGGTCGCCCGATCGGGTGCGTTCATCGGGGCAATGCTACCCGAGCGAGCGGGCGGCGATCGATCCACGAACCGGGCGCAACGGAAACACAAGAACCGGATCTCACAGGCTCTCTCGTTTCGTCGCGACGGCCGCCAGGACGGCGGCGGCGACGCGGACCGCTGCGCGTCCGTCCAGCGGCGCCAGATGCGCCGCCAGGAACCGCTCGCGATACGAGGCGCGCAGGTCCCCGGCGAGCGCGCGGTCGATCGCCGCCCCGATCTCGGCGGGCGTTCGCGCGGACTCGACGGCCTCGGCCTCGATGTAGGGAAGCGTGGTCGGAAAGCCCGGGGCGTCCACCACGACGACCGGGATGCGGTGCAGCATCGCCTCCAGCGCCGTCGTGGACGATAGCGTCACGAGCAGGCGCGCGGTGGCGAGCAGCTGCTCGATCGGGATCTGCTGCTCGAATCGGATGCCGCCGGGCGCGGCGGCCTGCAACGCCGCGCGCGAGGACGCGTCGGTGTCCGGGTGCAGCTTCACGATCACCGGGCCGCGCTCGGCCGCGGCCGCGATCATCGCGGCGAACAAGGCGGTTTCCTCGGCGGGATCGGCGAGGCCGTAGCGCGAGAACGGCTGCGTGGTCACCACGATCGAGCCATCCCGCCGGACGGTGTGCTTCGCGGCGGCGGAGGCGCCGGCGGCCGTGTCGTAGCGCGGCTGGCCGGTGACGTGGATCGAGGCGGCGGCCACCCCGCGACGGGTGAGCGCCTCGGCGGTGGACGGGCCGTAGACGCACACCGCGTCGCATCCGCCCATGCCGTAGGGCTTGGGCGAGAAGGGCAGCCCGAGCAGGGACAGCGCGCGCTTCGCGAGCGTCACCGGACGCGACCCCGACCGCGCGCCGCCGCCGGCCTGATCGCCGCCGAGCGCGATCACGCCGTCCTGCAGCAGCACGCTCGCCACCCCGGCGCGGCGTGCCTCCTGCACGATCAGCCGCTCGAACGGCGTGAAGTCGTTGCCGACGACGACGGCCGCGGCGCCGTCTACCAGCCTGCGCGCCTCGCCCCGGCCGCCGAAGACGACGTGGAGCATGCGGCCGCGCTGCGTCGCGCGCGGGGTTCCGAGCGCGGTGTGCTCGACGCCGGCCTCCTCGAAGCCGTAGGCGGCGTTCTTGCCGACGATCGGGTCGAGGCTGACGAAGGAGGGCTCGAAGCCGGCCGCGCGCAGCGCCGGCGCGACGGCAACCATCGTGCGGGCCTGCGTGGTGGTCGCGGCGGCCAGCACGACGCGCCGCGATCCTCCGCCCTCGGCCGGGATCTGCGGCAGCGCACGCAACGCCGCCACGTCGCCGCGCACGATCAGCCATCCGCCCGCCGCGTAGAGCGTGAACACCGGCCCCTTCAGCAGCGTTCCCACGGTACCGTCCGGCAGCAACGTCGACAGCGCGTACACACCCGCGCCCAGCGCGCCGACGGCGATCGTCTTGCCGAACCGATACGGAAGCGGCCACACGCGCTGCGCGGCGAGCAGCACGATCGCGAGAAGCAGGCCGTAGCTGATCGCGGTGTTCCATGCGGCGGCGATCAGGCCGTAGCGGGGAAGCATCACCGTGTTGAGCACGTAGTTGGCGACCGCGGCGGTGATCGTGGCGACCGGGATCATGCGAACGCGCTTGGCGTAGAACAGCGCGTTGACCGGGAAGTAATAGGCGGCGAGCAGCCAGTAGCCGAGCGCGACCCACGGGATGAACTCGGCGGTCCGCGAGTACTGCGGCGCCGCGAAGATCGTGGCGAGCTCGGGCGCGAGAAGCGCGACGCCGAGCGAGATCGCGCCGAGCCCGTAGAGCTTGGGCGCCCACGCGCGTCCGAGCGCGTCGCGCCGGCCGCGTCCGGCCGCGCGGTAGAACGACGGCACCGTCGCGTTGTTGACCGCGGTCGCGATCAGCGACACGCCTTGCGCGATCTGATAGCCGACCGCGTAGAGGCCGACGGCGGCCGCGCCGAGCTCGCGCTGGATCGCGACGCGATCGACGACGTTGAGCGCCCAGTGCGCGACCAGATGCGGGATGACCGGCAGCCCGAGCGCGAGCGCGGGCTTGAGCATCGACCGGTCCGCGGGCCGCGCCGACAGCGGCGCCATCATCGCGGCCGCGAGCGCGAACACGCCTGCGGTGCCGGTCAGGTACGCCTTCAGCACGTCGTCCAAGCCGGCGCCGGCCACCAGGGCCGCGACCATCGCGGCCGAGGGCAGCAGGAACTGCGAGCCCGAGAGCACCGCGAACCGCTTCGGCCGCTCCTCGGCGCGCAGGACGGCGAGAGGGACGGTGGCGGCGGCCAGAAAGAACGACCCCCACACGCCGTACAGGAAGATCCGCGCCGGCGGGCCGGGGAACAGCGTGCGAAACAGCAGGCCGGACGCGGCGGTCAGCAGGAGCGCGACGGCGAGCGCGGTCCCTTGCACACCCAGCCAGGCGGCGAGCTGGAAACGCTTGCGCGCGGCCTCGTCCAGATCGAACCACAGCCGTGTGACTGCGCCGCCCAGGCCGAGCGAGGCGATCAGCGTGAGCACGGGCACGATCGAGATCACCAGCGTGTAGCGGCCGAACTCGACCTCGCTCAGGCCGCGGGTCAGGATCGGCATCAGCAGGTAGGCGCCGCCCTTGGCGATCAGGTCGGCGGCGGCGTAGACGGCGGTGTTGCGGGCCAGGCGCCTCAGCCCGCGCGCGGCGACGGGCGCCGCGACGTCGCTCATTCGGCCTCCCGCGAGGCGTCGTAGCCTTCGCGGCGCGGAACCGACGGGCACATCGCCAGCAGATCCGGCCGCGACCCCAGCAGCGCCACGATCTCGGGCAGGCCGAACAGCGAGCCCCCGATCGCCTCGTAGATCGCGCGCGCAAACGCGAGATCCTCGGGATAGTCCACGGTAAGGCGCCACTCGGGATGCACGGGCTCGCCGCCGGCGGCGACGAGCCGGAACACCTCGGGCTGCCGCCACACGTAGGGCGTGACGTGCTCGCGGTCGCTTCGCAGGGTCGCCTCGCGATGCGCACGCTCGAGGGCCTCCATCGCGATCACCTCGGTGTCGAGCCCTTCCGGGTAGACGTGATGCAGGTTGTTCGACACGTAGTCGGGCCGCGCGTCTTCGAAGGTCGCGATGGCTTCGTGGATGATGGCGGGATCCAGGAACGGCTCGTCGGCGGTGTTGCGTACCACGACGTCCGCGCGATGCGCGCGCGCGG
>Ga0247717_1000522_pt1 | contig 11441 bp, 11 predicted proteins | sample 24E_NmetaG_FD_189047 | JGI IMG/M metagenome (GOLD analysis project Ga0247717, IMG submission 189047) | Soil microbial communities from hillslope of Landscape Evolution Observatory, University of Arizona, Oracle, AZ, United States - 2-4-E_N | ecosystem: Engineered > Artificial ecosystem >... | reverse complement strand
GTAGGACTGTCCGGCGACCTGGCGCCACTGCTGAAGACGCTGGACGCGCCGCCGGTGGTCGCCGGACAGTCCTACGGCGGCAACGTCGTGGTCCACCTCGCCGCCCGGCATCCCTCGCTCGTGCGGGCGGTCGCCTGCGTCGACGGTGGCGCCATCGACCTGCGGGCGCGGTTCCCCGTGCTGGACCACGCCCTCGAGGCGATGCGACCGCCCTACGAGCGGTTCGAGGGCATCACCCTCGAGGAGGAGGAGCGCCACCTGCGGTCGGCCCACCCCGACTGGCCCGAGGCTGGGATCCAGGGCGTCCTCGCCGGGTTCGAGGTGACCACGGACGGCGGCATCCGGTCGCGGCTCACGTGGCACCGCCACCGCCAGATCATCGAGGCCATGTGGCGCGAGCCCCCGACCGACCTGTTCCCGTCGATCGAGGTGCCCGTGCGGTTCGTGGTGGCATCGGAGCGGATGCGCGCCGCCGTCGATGCCGCCGTCGATGTCCTCCGCGACGGCGACGCGATCTGGTTCGAGGGCGCCGACCACGACGTGCACGCGCAACGGCCGGCCGACGTCGCCGCGGTCCTGATCGACCTCCTGGAACCGCCGTGACCGCCCGCCTCCTCACGATCATGGGATCGGGCGAGACGAGCCCGACGATGGTGAAGCCGCACCGCGGCCTGCTCGAACGGGTGGGGGGCGGGCCCGCCGTCTTCCTCGACACGCCGGTGGGCTTCCAGGAGAACGCCGCCGAGATCGCCGAGCGGGTCGAGGAGTACTTCGCCCAGAGCGTCGGCACACCGATCGAGGTGGCGAGGCTCCGGTCGTCCACGTTCGAGGCCGAGGCCGCCATCGCCGCCGTGCAGCGCGCGACCTATGTGTTCTCGGGCCCCGGCTCGCCGTCCTACGCCCTCGCCCAGTGGGCGGGCTCGGCGGTGCCCGACCTGCTCCGGGAGAAGCTGCGGGCCGGCGGGGCCGTCACCTTCGCGTCAGCGGCGGCGCTGACCCTCGGGCTCGTGACGGTGCCCGTCTATGAGATCTACAAGGTGGGCGAGCCCCCCCACTGGCTCGACGGTCTCGACCTCCTCGCCGAGGCGGGGCTGCCGGCGGCCGTCATCCCGCACTTCAACAACGCCGAGGGCGGCACCCACGACACGCGCTACTGCTACCTCGGCGAGCGGCGCCTGGAGATGATGGAGGCGGCGCTGCCCGACGGGGCGTTCGTGCTCGGCGTCGACGAGCACACCGGCGCCGTCATCGACCTCGACGACCGCACGCTCACCGTCGTCGGCATCGGCGTCGTGACCGTCCGCGACGCCGGCCGCACCACGACCTTCGCCCCCGGCGACGTCGTCGCCCTCGACGAGCTCCGTTCTGTGTCGATCCACCCCGGAGAGACCGAGGGTGGATCGTCCCGGAACGAGGGAGGACGGGACGAGGAGACGGGCGACGGCGCGGGGGCGGCGTCGCCGTCGCCGCTCCTGGGGCGGATGGCCGAGCTGGAGGCGGTGTTCGACGGCGCGCTCGCCCGGGGGGACGGCGAGGCGGCGGCCGGCGCCCTCCTCGATGCCGAAGACGAGCTGCACCAGTGGTCGCAGTACACCTCGGACGAGGTCGGCAAGGCCCGCCTGCGGCTGCGGGCCATGATCGTGCGGCTGGCCGGCGGCATCCTCGACCCGACCGCGGCCGTCACCCCGTTCGTCGAGGCGCTCCTCGCCGTGCGGGACGGCGCCCGGGCGGCCAAGGACTTCGCCACTGCCGACCTCGTGCGAGACCGCCTCGTCGGCGCCGGCGTGGAGGTCGGGGACTCGAAGGAGGGGACGACGTGGCGGCTGCTATCGTGACCAGGCTCCCAACCGGGGTGTGAGCCCCCATCGTCTAGCGGCCTAGGACACCACCCTTTCAAGGTGGCGGCACGGGTTCGAATCCCGTTGGGGGTGCGCAACACTCGAGGTCCCGTGGTGCAGTTTGGAGTGCACGCCGGCCTGTCAAGCCGGAGGTCGCGGGTTCAAATCCCGTCGGGACCGCGAAGAACAACGTTCTGGTCGAGTAGCTCAGTTGGCAGAGCGCGCGCCTGAAAAGCGCGAGGTCACCGGATCGACGCCGGTCTCGACCACCCGAGGAGCCCTGGTCACAGCGGTGCTGCGGCCAGGGCTTCTTCGTTGTCGGCATCGTCAGCGCGTGTGACACCGGATCGCGCGCCCAGACGGCTCGGTGCGCGCGAGTGTGACCGAGTTCGCCCGACTCGTGCGGTGACAGGTGCGCGTCATCGAGGGGCGTTGGCGCCGACGATCGCCGTGACCGTCTTGCGGTCCAACCCTGACACCTCGGCGAGCTGACGGAGCGACGCGCCCGCCCGATGCGCCACGCGGATCATGTCGTCGCGGATCTGCGCCTCCTTCGTGGCTCGCTCGGCGCTCAGGCCGACGACCGCGAGCGCGGCGCCGACCTCACCGGCGTCGCCCCCTCGGTGCTTGTCGACAGCAGCAACAGCAGCTGAGACCTCGGCATCGGAGTAAGTCATTCGTCCTCCCGGAGCGACACAACAAGCTTGTCGCGAATGCCCATGAGCAGCGGCACTCGCGCTGACAGCTCTCGGCGCTCCTCGGCGATGTTGAGATGAGCGAGGGTCATCGCCAGCAATTCGAGGATCTCGACGCGTTCGAGCTCGACCGCGGCCATCGGTGCGATTGTAACCGCTGGTGGCCCAATCGGGGCCGGTCTCGACCACACGGCAGGGTCGCCCTCCGGGGCGGCCCTCGTCGCGTCGCCCGTTCTGCGCAGCACGCCGCCCCGTACCATTTGGAACGATTCCAGCCTTGAGAACCAAGGCTCACGAGAAGGACTTCCAAGATGCGCTGGGCACATCTCCTGTCTGAGGCGGAGCGAGATCTCGCTCACACCGTCAAGGTCCGTCGTGGAATCCACCAGGATCCCGAGGTCGGCTTGGATCTGCCGCGCACCCAAGCGCGCATCCGCGAAGCACTCGACGACCTCCCTCTCCGTGTGATCACCGGTGAGAGCTGCACGTCGATCGTGGCGCTTCTCGACGGTGATGCCGACGGGGACGAACCGGGTGACACCATCCTGCTACGAGCCGACATGGATGCGCTCCCCATGGCGGAAGCCACGGACCTGGACTTTCGAAGTCGGGTCGACGCGATGCACTCCTGTGGGCACGACGCCCACTCGGCGATGCTCGTCGGAGCCGCTCGACTGCTCAGCGCTCGGCGCGAGCAGTTCCGGGGGCGGATCGCCTTCATGTTCCAGCCCGGTGAGGAAGGACATCACGGTGCTTCCGCGATGCTCGCAGACGGGATGCTCGAGCACATCGCGAGCGACGGAGCCAAGCGCCCATCCATGGCGTTCGCCATCCACCAGACGCCGATGGCCCCCGCCGGGTTGGTCATGACCAAGACGGGTCCAGCGTGTGCGTCCTTCGATGACCTGCGCATCACGATCCGGGGCCGCGGTGGCCACCCCTCGTTCCCGCACGAGACCCGCGATCCCCTGATCGCCGCGGCAGACGTCATCACCGGTCTGCAGGCACTCCAAGCCCGTCAGTCCAACGCGGCCGAGCCGTTCGTCATCACGATCGGGTCCATCCACAGCGGTACCAGCGGGTACCTGATCCCCGACGAGGCCGTCCTCGACGGATGCGTGTTCGCGACCTCACCGCACGGCAGAGACGTGATGCACGACCTGATCCGGCGCGTCACGAACGGCGTCGCCACAGCGCACGGGCTCTCCATCGACGCAGAGATCACCGACGGGTACCCCCTCCTCGTGAACCACCGCGCGGCAACCAGGTTCGTCGAGTCGATCGCCGAGGAACTCGTCGGCCGACAATCGATGTGGCCGGTGCCGAACGTCGCCATGAGCTCGGAGGACTTCTCGGTCGTCCTCAACGAGATCCCGGGCACGATGGTGTTCCTGGGGACGCAACCAGACGGCGTCAGCCACCCGGAACCCCCGCACTCACCGCGGATGATCCTCAACGAGGACGCCATGGCAAGCGGCGCCGCGCTCCACGCATCGGTCGCACTCGGTTGGCTCGATCCGGCCAGGACCACCTCCTGAACATCCGAGGACCCACCTCGGCGCACCGTCGGGTGCGCTACGCGAGAACGCCGAGGGCGGCGGGCAGGTCGCGGTGGTCGGCGATGACGAGGTCGCCCTCGGGCTCGGGCTGGGTGGCGTCGTCGCTCACGCCCGTGTAGCGGACCGCCACCATGCCCATCCCCCGGGCCCCGGCGACGTCGGTGCGCCGGATGTCGCCGACGTGGGCGGCCCGCTCGGGGGTTGCGGGGCCCAGACCGGCGAGCGCGTGCTCGAAGATCACCGGCGAGGGCTTGTAGTGGCCGACCTCGTCGGAGAACGACCAGTGGTCGAACAGCTCGAGGACGCCGTGGCGGTCGAGGTGGGCCCGGAGGTGGGCCGAGCCGGTCATGCCGACGTCGCAGATGATGCCGAGCCGGAGGCCGGCGTCCTTGAGGGTGCGCAGGCACTCCTCGATGCCGTCGGTGAGGTGCAGCGTGGCCTTGGCGCCCACGGTGGTGAACGCCTCGATGAGCTCGTGCCGCACCGCGAGCGGCACGTCGAAGCCCAACCGCTCCAGCAGGTCTTCCGCCGCCGTCACCGACTGGTACTGCTGGTTGGCGGTCCAGTGCTCGACGTAGCGGTTCCAGGACTCCTCGAACACCGCGTCGAGCAGCGTCCGCTCGCAGGCGAAGCCCGCCTCCTCGAGCAGACCGGCCCACGCCTCCATCCGGAGCTCGCGGGTGTGGCCCCGCTCCTCCCACACGAGGGTGTTCCAGTAGTCGAAGGTGACGGCGTCGACCCGCATCGCGGCCTCAGGGGCGGGGGCGCAGGACGCCCTCGTCGGCCGCCGCCTTGGCCACCCCGGCGGCGACCAGCTCCACCACCTGCTTGTTGAACACGCTCGGGACGATGTAGTCGGCGCACAGCTCGGCCTCGGGCACGGCGTCGGCGATCGCCTCCGCGGCGGCCAGCTTCATGCCCTCGGTGATGGTGGTCGCCCCCGCGTCGAGCGCACCGCGGAAGATCCCCGGGAAGCACAGCACGTTGTTGATCTGGTTCGGGTAGTCGCTGCGACCGGTGGCGACGACGGCGGCGAGGCCGGCCGCGTCCTCGGGGAGGATCTCCGGATCGGGGTTGGCGAGGGCGAACACGATCGGGTCGCGGTGCATCGCCCGCAGGTCGTCGCGCACCAGCAGGCCGGGACCGCTCACACCGACGAACACGTCGGCACCCGGCATGACCTCGTGGATGGCGCCCTGCCGCATCTCGGGGTTCGTGTTCTCCGCGAACCACCGCTTCGAGGCATTGAGGTCCTCGCGGCCGGTGAAGACGGCGCCCTTGCGATCGAGGCCGATCACGTTCTCGACCCCCGCCTGCATGAGGATCTTGGCGATGGCGACGCCGGCGGCGCCGACGCCGGCGATGACCACCTTCAGGTCGGCCATCTTCTTGTCCACGATCTTGAGCGAGTTCTGCAGGGCGGCCAGCACCACCACCGCGGTGCCGTGCTGGTCGTCGTGGAAGACCGGGATGTCGAGCGTCGCCTTCAGCCGCTCCTCGACCTCGAAGCACTGCGGGGCGGCGATGTCCTCGAGGTTGATGCCGCCGAACACCGGCGCGATGCGCTGCACCGTCTCCACGATCTCGTCGGCATCGCGGACATCGAGGCAGATCGGGAAGGCGTCGATGCCGGCGAACTCCTTGAACAGGAGGGCCTTGCCCTCCATGACCGGCAGCGCCGCCGCGGGACCGATGTTCCCGAGCCCGAGCACGGCGGTGCCGTCGGTCACGACGGCCACGGTGTTCTGCTTGATCGTCAGCTCGTGCACCCGCTCGGGGGCGGCGGCGATGGCGTTGCAGATCCGGGCCACGCCCGGCGTGTACGCCATCGACAGGTCGTTGCGGTCCTTCAGCGGGATCCGCGACCGGACCTCGATCTTCCCCCCGGCGTGGAGCAGGAACGTGCGGTCGCGGACGCTCACGACCGTCACGTCGTCGAGCGCCTCGAGCGCCGCCGCGATCTCCTCCGCGTGCTGCTCGTCGTGGCAGTCGACGCTCACGTCCTCGATGATCCGCGACCCCGTCGCCTCGGCCATGTCGAGGGCGGTGATGTTGCCCCCGGCGTTGCCGACGGCGGTGGCGATCCGGCCCAACGTGCCCGGCTGGTTGGGGACGTCGATGCGGACCTGGACCGAGTAGGCGGCGTTCGGGGTGGCCATGGTGCCGACCGTACCGACCAGAGGGGCCCGAACCGGAACCGAAAACGGCGACGAGCCGCCCGAGGGCGGCTCGCCACGCGATCTCGACCGGGCTAGCGGTCCTCGGAGGCCATCTCCTCGAGGCATCGCTGGATCTCCGACGCCCGGAACCGGCGGTGACCGCCGAGGGTCCGGATGGCGGTGAGCTTGCCGGCGCGGGCCCAGCGGGTAACGGTCTTGGGATTGACCCGGAACAGCTGTGCCACCTCTGACGGGGTGAGCAGACGCTCCGGTGCGTCGAGGTCGTCGTGCTGGGCCATGGCGGTGGTCTCCCGGTTCAGGTGCGATGGGTTCGTGCGGTGTACGTCGGCAGGGAACGACCTGTCCGATTCCTCCCTGAAGATACGGGGACGCCACAATCGGCGAAATGGCCCGTGCGGGTCATCGTCCCATGACCCGCGGGCTAGTCACCCCGTTCTCGGCCTGGTCCGTCGTGGGTACGGTCGCGACGGTGTCAGCGGAGGCCGGCCCCGAACTGGTCCAGTGGTGCCGCGACGAGACGACCGGGCTGCGGGCGGTCATCGCCGTGCACTCCACCGCCCTGGGGCCCAGCTGTGGCGGGACCCGCTACCGCCCCTACGCCTCGGAGGACGAGGCCCTGGCCGACGTGCTGCGCCTCGCCGAAGCCATGACCTACAAGCACGCCGCCTGTGGCAACGACCTCGGGGGCGGCAAGGCGGTGATCATCGGCGAGCCGCACACGGAGCGGACCGAGGCGCTCATCCGCCGCTATGCGCAGTTCATCGACTCGCTCGCCGGCGCCTACCTCACCGCCGAGGACGTCGGCACCACCCAGGCCGACATGGACCTCATCGCCACGGTCACCCCCTACGTCACCGGTACCACGGCGGGCAGCGGCGACCCGTCTCCGGCGACGGCGTGGGGGGTCCTGCACGCCATGCACGCGGTGGCCGAGTCGCTGTGGGGTGCGGCCACGCTCGAGGGCCGCCACGTGGTCGTGTCGGGCGCCGGGAAGGTCGGCGGCGCGCTCGTCGGCCACCTGCGCGACGCCGGCGCACGGGTGTCGGTGGCCGACCCCGTGGTCCGGGTCGACGGCGTCGACCAGGTCGACCCGGCGACGGCGCACACGATCCCGTGCGACATCTTCTCGCCCAACGCCTACGGCGCCGTCCTGTCGGCCCGGACGATCCCCGAGCTGCGGTGCGCGGCGGTGTGCGGCGCGGCCAACAACCAGCTGGCGACCTTCGAGGACCGCTTCCGGCTGGCCGAGGAGGGGGTCCTCTACGCTCCGGACTACGTCGCCAACGCGGGTGGGGTGATCAACATCGCCGACGAGCTGGGGGACCACGGCAGCTACGACCGCGACCGGGCGTTCGCCCGCGTGGCGGGGATCCGGGACGTCATGGCCAACGTGCTGCGCACCGCTCGCGACGAGGGCATCACCACCGCCGACGCCGCCGATCGCATCGCCGAACGGCGCATCGCGGCGGCCGGGACGGCGCCGTGACGGCGGCGGAGACCTTCCGGGGCTATCCCGTCGACGAGCTGGTCGCCGACTTCCGCACGGCGTGCATCTCGCGAGCCATCGACGACCGCGAGATGAACCTGCAGAAGCAGAGCCGGGTGTTCTTCCAGATCTCCGGCGCCGGGCACGAAGCCCTGCTGCTGGCGCTCGCCCGTCACCTGCGACCCGGCTACGACTGGTTCTTCCCCTACTACCGGGACCAGGCGCTCGTCCTCGGCCTCGGTGTCACCGCCCGCGACATCCTGTTGCAGGCCGTCGGGTCGGCCGAGGACCCGTCGTCGGGCGGCCGGCAGATGCCGAGCCACTGGGGCGACCGCGACCTGCACATCGTCAGCCAGACGAGCGCCACCGGCACGCAGTGCCTCCCGGCCGTGGGCTGCGCGGAGGCCGCCCGGTACCTCTCCCGCCGCCCCCACCTGCCGGGCTGTCACGCCGAGGGCAACGAGGTCACCTACGTGTCCATCGGCGAGGGCGCCACCTCCGAGGGCGAGTTCTGGGAGAGCGTCAACACCGCGGCGACACTGCACCTGCCGGTCGTGTTCGTGGTGGCCGACAACGGTTTCGCCATCTCGGTGCCCACCGACGAGCAGCAGCCGGCTCCCATCAACGAGCTCGTCATGGGCTTCCGGGGCCTGGCCGTGCACAGCATCGACGGGCGCGACTACTTCGAGTCCCGCCGCATCGGCGCGGCCGCCATCGCCCGGGTCCGGGCCGGCGAGGGTCCCGCCCTCCTGCACGCGACGGTGACCCGGCCGTACTCGCACAGCGCCGCCGACACCCAGAGCAAGTACCGGACCCCCGAAGAGCTGGCCGACGAGGCGGCCCACGACCCGATCCTCCTGCTGCAGTACGCGCTCGTCGACGGCGGCGTGCTCAGCCACGACGAGGCGGAGGCGATCCGCGAGGAGGCGCGCCAGCACGTGGCCGACGCCGCCAAGTCGGCCCTCGACGCCGCCCGACCCGACCCGGCGACGGTCGGCGATCACGTCGTGGCACTCCCCGCCGTCGAGCGGCCCGACGAGTCCGTGGTCCACGACGGCGAGGTCGTGCCCTTCGGCGAGGCGATCAAGCGCACGCTCCACGAGGTGATGGCGGTCGACGAGCGCATCCGGGTCTTCGGCGAGGACGTGGCCGACGCTCGCGAGCTCATCCTCTCCGACGTCGAGGGCAAGGGGGGCGTGTTCGGCACCACCCACGGCCTCCAGCGAGCCTTCGGCCAGGCGCGGTGCTTCAACACCCCGCTGGCCGAGGCCAACATCGTCGGCCGCGCCGTCGGCCAGGCCGTCCGCGGGCTGCGACCCTCGCCCGAGGTCCAGTTCTTCGACTACGTGTGGCCGGCCATGCAGCAGATCAAGACCGAGGCGGCGACCATGCGGTGGCGGTCGAACGGGTCGTTCTCCTGCCCGATGGTGCTGCGCATCCCGATCGGCGGCTACCTCACCGGCGGCGCGATCTGGCACAGCCAGTGCGGCGAGTCGATCTTCGCCCACGTCCCCGGTCTGCTGGTGGCCTTCCCGTCGCGGGCTCGCGATGCCGCCGGGCTCCTCCGGTACGCGTTCCGGTGCGAGGACCCGGTGCTCTTCCTCGAGCACAAGCACCTCTACCGCCAGCCCTACACGCGCGACCCGTTCCCGCCGCCCGACTACGTGCTGCCCTTCGGTGTCGCCTCGACGGCCCGTGACGGCCGCGACCTCACGATCGTCACCTACGGGGCCACCGTCGAGAAGTCGCTGCAGGCGGCGGCCACGATGGCGGCCGACGGCGTGGAGATCGAGGTGCTCGACCTGCGGACGCTGATCCCGTGGGATCGCGAGGCGGTCGCGACGTCGGTGCGGAAGACGGCCCGGGTGCTGGTGGTCCACGAGGACGTCCTCACCTGCGGGTTCGGCGCGGAGGTGGCGGCGTGGATCGGCGAGCACTGCTTCGAGCACCTCGATGCGCCCGTTCGCCGTCTTGCGGCGAGCGACAACCACGTGCCCTACGAGCCGACGATGGAGCAGGCGACGCTCCCGCAGGTCGACGACATCGTCGACGCGGCGCGGGACCTGGTGAAGTGGTGAGCGACGGTGCGGGTACCGGACGCCAACGTCGAGGAGCTCTTGCTCCGGGGCTTCACCGTCGTCGAGGGCTTCCTCGAGCCTGACGAGCTGGCCGCTGCCCAGGACAGCCTGTGGCTGCACTTCCCGCGGCCCGAGGAGTACTTCGCCGACCCCGCCCGCTTCCCCGAGTACGGCACGAGCCAGTTCGCCGGGCTGCGGCCCGGACCGTGCCGGTCGTGGGCGATCAATCGCCTGGCGGTCCATGCCGACCTCGTCGACTTCGCCGAGCGCGCCCTGGGCTCCGCCGACCTGCACCTGTACAAGATCGAGCTGTGGGCGAAGTACGCGGGGGCGGTCGACTACGACCAGGCCCTCCACCGCGACTTCGCCAACCACAGCCTGGTCGTGCCCAGGCAGGCCGAGCCGCCGCAGCAGCTCACCACCTTCACGCTGCTGTCCGACGTCGGCGACGGGGACGGCCCCACCAAGGTGGTGCCCCTGGCGATCGGCAGCGAGGTGCCGATGTGGCCCAACCATCTCGACCGCGGTGCCCTGATCGATCGCGAGGTGTCGATCACCGGACCGGCCGGGTCGCTGTTCGCCTACCGCACCGACATCCTCCACCGCGGGTCGCAGATCACCGGGACCGGCGCCGCCCGCTTCGCGCTGCTGGCCGACTTCCAGCGCTGGGGCCGGCGCTGGGACGGAAAGATGGCCTGGCCCCAGCACTGGTACTCCGAGGGCTTGGTCGAGCTGTTGGAGCGGTCCACCCCGCGCCAGCGGGCGCTTCTCGGCTTCCCGGATCCCGGGGACCCGTACTGGGACGACCAGACGGTGCACGACGTCGGCCTGCGCTACCCGGGCATGGACATGGCGCCGTATCGCCCGCTCGGGCCCTGATCTCCGCTCGAGGGGCCGCTCGGGCCCTGACGTCCGCTCGAGGGGCCGCTCGGGCCCTGATGTCCACTCGAGGGGCCTACCGTCGGGGCCGATGACGACCCTCGCCCGGCGCGTCTACGACGCCGCCCACCTCACCGGCACGTTCACGCTCCGCTCCGGCCAGACGGCGACGGAGTACTTCGACAAGTACCGGTTCGAGGCCGACCCGGTGCTGCTGCGCGACATCGCCACCGCGCTCGCGCCGCTCGTGCCCGACGGCATCGACGCCCTGGCCGGCCTCGAGCTGGGCGGCGTGCCGATCGCCACCGCCCTCTCGATGGCGACCGGCATCCCGGCCCGGTTCGTGCGCAAGGAGGCGAAGACCTACGGCACCTGCCTGCTGGCCGAGGGCGGCGACATCGACGGCCTCCGGCTGCTCGTGGTCGAGGACGTGGTGACCACCGGCGGCCAGGTGCTGCTGTCGACCGCCGATCTGCGAGCACGAGGCGCCGTCGTCGACACCGTGCTGTGCGTCATCGACCGGGAGGCGGGCGGCACCGAGGCGTTCGCGGCCGAGGATCTCGAGCTCCGAGCGCTATTTCGCATGAGCGAGCTGCTGCCGGGCTGAGACCATCGGGCATGGAGCCCGACACCGACGTCGTCCGCCACTACGAGGAGGACCTCGAGCACGCCCGCCTCACCAGCACCGGCCCCGGCCGGCTCGAGCTGGCGAGGATGCGCTGGGTC
>Ga0247717_1000521_pt1 | contig 11442 bp, 11 predicted proteins | sample 24E_NmetaG_FD_189047 | JGI IMG/M metagenome (GOLD analysis project Ga0247717, IMG submission 189047) | Soil microbial communities from hillslope of Landscape Evolution Observatory, University of Arizona, Oracle, AZ, United States - 2-4-E_N | ecosystem: Engineered > Artificial ecosystem >... | reverse complement strand
CGCCCGTGAAGTGCAGGTTGATGTCCGTGCGCGGGAGCACCTCGGAGGCGCCGCCGCCCGTGGCCCCGCCCTTCAGCCCAAAGACCGGCCCCAGCGAAGGCTCGCGAAGCGTCGCGATCGCGCGGCTCCCGCGCTGGCAGAGCGCCTGCGCAAGGCCGATCGTCGTCGTGGTCTTTCCCTCGCCGTGCTTGGTAGGCGTCATGCCCGTCACGAGGACGAGCTTTCCGCGCGGCGCGCGACGAAGGCGGGCCACGAGATCGAGCGACAGCTTGGCCTTGTGGTGCCCGTACGGCTCGAGGTCCGTCTCGGGGATGCCAAGCTCGGCCACGACCTCTCGCAGCGGGCGCATGCGGCCTCCGCCATGCGGCGCCTGGAGCTTAATACCGATCGATCTCGAGGATGGGCTCCTGGGTGGAGAAGAACTTGCCCACGCGCTCGCTGGAGACCGCTTGGATGCCGCGGAAGACGATGTCCACGATCTGGCCGGGCCGTCCCACGTACTTCACCTCGTAGCCAAATCGCAGGGCCACGGCGCGGAAGATCGCGTGCTTGCTCGTGTTGCACTGGATGCCCGCCCACTTGCCCTCGTCCACCTTGGGCGGGCCGGAGACGATGAGCCAGTTGTAGAGGGGCCGGTTGCGGCCGCGGACGTGCACGAGACGATCGTAGCTGTACGTCTCGCGCACGGTGGGCGAGAGGTACCGGTTGACCTCGTCCTTGGAAAGGCCGGTGAGCTCCGCGATGCGGCGCAGCGACTGCGTGCCGTCGCCGTTGTGGCCGCCGTCGGCTTCCACCTTGAGGTCCGAAAGCGCGCGGATGAGCTTCAGGCAGTCCGTCTCGACCTTCTGGATGGCCGCCGCTGGACCCTTGGACGAAGGCGTCGAAGCGCTGGGCGGCTGCATCGTTTCGCAAACCGTGTGGGCTCCCATAATGGTAAGCGTTTCGGGCGCGCAACGCTAAGCGTTCGGGCGAAGCGGGCGAAGCGTCGAAACGCCGAGGGGCGGACGGGGCCCAGGGACGGCCGCTCGACTTTTATGACCCTAAAGCGGCCGGGCCGTCGACGCCGCCGCACGAAACACTTTTATATGATGACGTTGGCGCGTGCGTGTCTCGTATAGTGTGATTGCTGCTTCTGAGAGCCCCTGCCTGCGAGCGAGGGCTCTGCCGCGATACGTTTTTGCAGCATAGCCCCGTGGCGTCCCCGTGGCGCGCGCCGCATCGCTGCTTCTCCTCCTCGCCCCGCTGCTTGCCGCCGGCCTTGCGACGGGCGCCCATCCGGAAGGCCTGGAGCACGTGCGTCTGGTCGAGGGAAGGCTCGATCCGGGCGCGCGGGCAAGCTTCGACGCGGAGTTCAACGGCCGCGAGCTGTCGGCCGGCTGGATCTGGATCCTGAACGCGCGCGTGCAAAGCGACGGCGCGCCGCTTTTGGCCGCGCTTGCGCACGGCGGGACCGAAGTCGCGCGTTGGTCCATCCCGCCCGGCGATACGTTTGTGGCAAGCGTGCGCTTGCCGGTGACGGCGCGTTACAATCTGACGCTAGCGAACGAAGGCGACGGGCCGCTGTCGTTTGCGTTCTACTTCGACCAGTCCTGCAATTGCCTGGGCAAGATCGTGCCGCCGGAGCTCCTGCGTGGCGTCGTCGTGTTCAACGCGGATCTGGAGGAGGGCGACGAGCTCGAGGTGACGGTTCCTGACCCGCCCGCCGTGGACCTCCACGTGCGCGCGATGCGTCTTTCGCCGGGAACGGCGGGCCGGTACCCGCAGGACTTCGTGATCCTGTGGGATTCGCCCGCGGGACCAGAGCGCGCGGATCACGTGTGGCAATTCCGGGCGCCGGCCACGGACCGCTACTACTTCTTTGCGACCGCCGCCGCTCGTGCCGCCGAGCACGCCGATCCTACGGATTCGGCGGTGGTCCCCACGTTCCGGTTCGTCTCCGCGGGCACGTCGGGAACGGGCGATCCGGGCTGCCAGCCGCCCGGCTCGTGCCCGAGCACGCCGTGGCTCGAAGCGGCGGCGACGGGAGCCATCCTTGCGCTTGCCGCAGCGACGATGCGGAAGCGTCGTTGACCGCTCGCGGTCGGCGCGATAACTATTTCAAGAAGGGCCCGTTGTCACGCCCACCAGTATGGAGCCCCGCTTGCTGCGGTTCCGGCGTCTTGCGCTCCTTACGGCCGGCATCGCGCTTGGCCAGATCGTCCTTGGAGGCTACACGGCGTCCACGGGCTCGGGCCTGGGCTGCGGCGAGGATTGGCCGCACTGCAACGGGGCCATCGTGCCGGGCTTGTCGGTCACGACCGAGGTGATCGAGTACGCGCATCGCGTGTGGGCCGTCGTATTGGGGCTCGCCGGTCTCGTGCTCCTCTCCGAGGCGATCCGGCTTCGGCACCGCACGCCCGAGGCGGCCAAGGCCGTGTTCCTGGCCGCGGGCCTCTTCGCGTTCCAGGCCGTGCTGGGCGGGCTTGTCGTCATGACGACGCTTCGCCCCGAGCTTGTGGCGCTGCACGCCGGATTCGCCTCGCTCCTGTTCGTTTCGATCGCCGCTGCTTGGCTTCTCGCGCGGGAGCCGAAGCCGGCGCCGGCGTCGCCTGCGGTCGGCGCCGCGGCGGCGCCGTCGCCGTGGGCGATCGCCGTGAAGGATTACCTTCTCCTTCTCAAGCCGGGCATCCTGTTCCTCCTCGTCCTCACCGGCATCACGACCATGCTCGTGGCCGGCGGGCTCTCCGTCACGCTTCCGCAGATCGGGTGGACGCTTCTGGGAGGCGCGCTCTCGGCCGCTTCGGCAAACGTCCTCAACGGGTACCTCGAGCGCGACCTCGACGCGACCATGGTGCGCACGCGCAACCGGCCCCTTCCCGCCGGTCGGGTGCCGCCCTCGCACGCGCTTGCCCTCTCCGTTCTCTTTGGCGTGGCAAGCGTGGGCGTCTTTGTGGCCTTCGTGAACCCGCTCTCGGCCTTGCTTGCCGTCGGCGGCATCTTCTTCTACGTCGTCGTGTACACGTCCTGGCTCAAGCAGCGGACACCCCAGAACATCGTGATCGGCGGCGCGGCCGGATGCTTCCCGGCGCTTGTCGGTTGGGCCGCCGTGACAAACGAGATCGCCGCGCCGGCGCTTCTCCTGGGCCTTCTCGTGTTCCTGTGGACGCCGCCCCACTTCTGGGCGCTTGCGCTCATCTACAAGCAGGACTACGCGTCGGCGCGCGTGCCCATGATGCCCGTCGTGCGCGGCGAGGGAACGACCAAGCGGCAGATGTTCCTCTACAGCGTGCTCCTCGTCGCCGCCACGCTCCTCTTCTATTGGCCGCTTGGCACGCTCGGCTGGTTCTACCTTGGGCTTGCAGTTGCGCTTGGCGCGCCGTTTGTCTGGCTGGCCTGGCGCGTGCTGCGCGAGCCGGGTCTTGCCGCAAGCCGCTCGCTCTTCCGCTACTCCGTCTGGTACCTCGCCCTGCTGTTTGCGGGCATGGTGCTCGACAAAGTGGCCTTCGCGTCGCCCGCCTAGTCCACCGGGCACCGTTCCGCAACGACCATGGCCGTGGCGAGCGCAGGAAGACGCATGGATCCGTTCGCACGGCGTCGGACGTTCCTGCTGGCCGGCTTTGGCCTCTCCATCCTCGTCGGCGGCTTCCTCATGGTCGACAGCGCCCGCCGCGGGCTGTGGAACACGACCTCCGTGGGCGTCGTCGTCGTCATGGCGCTCCTGGCGCTTGCGGTTGCCGTTCCCGTCCTTCTCACGCTTCGGGCCGAGCGCGTGCCGCTGCGCCTTCCGAACCACGGCCGTTACTTCCGGCCCAGCAGCGGGCACGCCATCGGAAGCGTGCTCATCCTCGTCGCGGCCGTCTGCGCGATCCTGTACGTCTTTGTCGTGCGGGAGAGCTTCGTCGCGCCCATCCTCGCCGGCGCGACGTTTGCGTGCGGCGTCGTGGGCCTCATGTACACCCATCGGTTCGGATACTTCGTGGACGAGAACGAGCGGCCCGACGCAAAGGGCGATCCTCCGCCGTACCGCTACTGAGGCCCGTCGGGCGCAGGCGGCTGCGCGATCGGAGCGTTCCGGAGCCAGTCCACGTCCGAGACGTACAGCTCCCGGATGTCCTTCAGGCCGTAGCTCATCATGGCCAGGCGCTCAAGCCCAAGGCCCCATGCGAGGACGGGGTGCCGAAGGCCGATGGGACCGGTCACCTCGGGGCGGAAGATGCCAGCGCCTCCAAGCTCGATCCATCGCCCGTGGTAGTTGACCTCGACCTCAAGCGACGGCTCCGTGTACGGGAAGAAGGCCGGCCGCACGCGCGCCTGGGGGAAGCCCATCTTGCGGTAGAACTCCTTCAGAAGCCCGATCAGCATGGAGAGGCTTGCGTCCTCCTCCATGACGATGCCGTCCACCTGGTGGAATTCGGGAAGGTGCGTCGCGTCCATGGCCTCCTTGCGGAACACGCGCCCGATGACAAACGCCTTGACGGGCGGCTCCTTGTGCGCGAGGAGATGCCGGACCGTCTCGACGGTCGTGTGCGTACGAAGGATGAGCCTCTCGGCCTCCTCCTTGCGCCAGGCGTACCCCCAGCCGGCGGAGCCGGTCGTGCCGCCCGTCTCGTGGACCGCCCGGACGTCGCGAAGCAACTTCGAATCGGGAAGCGCCGCGCGCGCGGGGCTTTCGAGGTAGAAGGTGTCCTGCATCTCGCGCGCGGGGTGATCCTGCGGCGTGAAGAGCACGTCCATGTCGTGGAACGTGGTCGACACGAAGGGTCCCTCGATCTCCGTGAAGCCCATCTCGAGGAAGATGCGGCGGATGTCGTCGACGATCCGGCGCAGCGGGTGGCGCTTGGCTCCGGCGGCCGCGGGCGCGTAGGCGTTCACGTCGTAGCGCCGCATGGGCGTCTGCTTCCAGGCGCCCGATTGCAGGACCTCGGGCGTGATCTGCGTGATCTCGTCGAGGAGCTCGATGCCGGCCGCGACGAGCGCGCGCCCGCGGGGCGTGAGCGAAACGGTGCGCTCGATCGTCTCGCGGCGCTTGAGGACCTTCTGACGTTGGCGCAGCCACTCGAGTCCCTTGCCAAAGCCGGCCTCCTGAAGCTCGGTCTCCTCCTTCTCGCCGGCAAGGAGCCCCTGGAGGAGCTCCTCGTCGGGCATGGCGCCGTGCGCCTCGCGGCCCGAGGTCGTAAGGACGACGAGCTTGCGTCCCTCGCGGTCCTCCACCTCGGCCAAGCCCTTGCGCTTGAGCCAGCCCACCGCGATCGGAACCTCGTTTGCGGCCACGACGCCGGAGGCCGAAAGCTCGTCGAAGGTGAGCGCCCCGCGGTTCTGCAGGAGCGTGAGCACGCGGCGCTCGGGCAGGCCGTCCTGCGCGCGCTTCTGGCCCTCCTTGTCGAGCGAGTAGTACACGCGCAGGCGCTCTGCGACGTCGACAAGGCCCTTGGCGCGAAGCCAGGAGACGCCGTTCATGACCTCGACCGTCTGCGTGTAGCCGGCAAGCGTCACGATGCGCTCGGGCGCGATGCGGTCCTCCTGCCCAAGGGCCAGCAGCACCTTCTTCTCCTGCGTCGAAAGCTCGAGATCCCGGGGCTCCATCGGTCAGTCCTCCCGCACGACGGAGGCAAGCGTCTTGTCGTCGATGGCGTCGCGGCGCTCCTTGTGCTCCTTGAGGAAGGCCACCACGCGGTCGGCGGCGATGCCCTTGCAGGGGCCGCACAGGCGCGCGCCCGTGACGCATTTCTCGTGCTTCTCGGCAAGATCGGCCTCGTCGGGCGCGAGGTGGTAGGTGTACATCTCGGCGACCACGCACTTGTCCCATTCGGCGCCAAGGCGCCTCTGCTCCTCCGCCGTGGCCCGCCCGCCGGTCTTGGCGCCCATGACCTTCTTCCGCGCCGTCGCCTCGTCGTCGGTGAGGAAAACGCTCGTCTCCGGGCGGCTGGACGACATCTTGTCGCCCGTGAGACCCGTCATGAAACGATGGTAGGTCGCCGACGGCGCGAGGAAGCCAAACGCCCCGGCGGCCGATTCGAGCTTGGCGAGCACGAGGTCCACGTCCGTCACGTCGTCCGGCGCCGCGTGCGGAAGGTACAGCGCCTTGTAGGCGACGTTCTCCTTCGAGTCGGCAAAGCCCGCCTTCGACAGGGCCTGGCGCGCGGCCTTCAGGCGCCCGGGCACGTCGTCGTCGGGACCCACGAAGACGCCAAGGCCGCCCTCCTTCACGAGCTTCACCGAGTACACGCGCGTGGCGTCGGCGAGGTCGCGCGTGAGGCGAAGGTGCGGATCCTGGTCCACGCCGACGGGCACGAGGACGGGGCGAGGACCCCCGTACCGCGGCAGCTGTACGTGCAGGATGTCGCCCACCTGGACAAGGGGCGCAAGCGCGTGCCCCATGTTCGTCTCGCCCTCGAACCCGTAGATGGCCTGCATGGTCGTCCAGTTGACCTTGCGGCCCACCTTCCAGGCGAGATCCTTCACGGCCGCGCGGCGGGACTGGAAGTACACTTGGGCCCGCTCGGGGTCGAGCCCGAGGGCAAGGTAGTTGCGGACGTATTGGTCGATGGCGATCTCGCGCGCCCGCTCGAGGCTCATCCCGCGCGTAGCGTACGCCTCGATGTCGGCGACGGCAAGCGTCACGTCGGCGCCAAGCTCCTGGTATGCCCGCACCTGGTCCATGACCATCTTGTGGCCGAGGTGGAAGTTGCCGCTTGGCATGAGGCCCGTGAGCAGCGCCCACGGCTGCCCGCGCTCGATGGCGCGCTCGATGCGGTCGAAGCCCCGGTGGCCGAAGACGACCCCTCGCGAAAGCAGCGGCGAGCGGACGCCGCGGGCCGCGATGCGCGGACCCGCGTCGAAAGGCTCGATGCCAAACTCGTCGCGGAGCCGCGCGTAGTCCGCGTACTGGCGGCTTGCCCACGGGTCGATTCGCATCGGCTCGCCCAAACGCCGGGCCGGTATAAAGGGAATCCTACTTCGCGGCCGTGGCGAGGAGCTTTGCGAACTCGGCGACGAACGCCTCGTCGTCGGGTCCAAAGGCGCCGGGGCGGTCGCTGTCGACGTCGATCTCGCCGACGACCTTCCCGTCAAGGAAGATGGGGACCACAAGCTCGCTTCGGGTCGAGAGGAAGCATGCAAGGTAGCGGGGATCGGCGTTCACGTCGGGGACGTTCACGGTCTTGCCCGTGCGCGCTGCAAGGCCGCAGATGCCTTGTCCGATTGGGATGCGCGTGTGCTCGGTGGCTTGCGGGCCGTCCCACCCGGACAGGACGAGCTCCTGCCCTTCAACCATGTAGACGCCCACCCAGTTGTAATGGGGGAACGTCGTGCGCAGCACGCGGCAGGCCTCGATCGTCACGTCCTGGAAGTCGGGCGTGTCCTCGATGGCGTCGCGAAGGACCGCCAACGCCTGCTGGCGCGCCTTGGGGTCCAGCCTCGCGGGTTTGGCCGTGGGCTCCATGCGCTCGCTATCGACCGAGGGAGGTTAAAGGTTCTTGCAGACGCGACCGCGAGGGGTTCCCGGCAACTCCGTACCGTCGTGCCATCCACCAAGCCAGCGCAAGCGAGGCGGCGGTGAGCGCAATCGTGACCGGGATGAGCACGTCGAAGTCCCGGCACGGGACCGTGATGGGACGTGTCCCGACGCAGCCCGCGTATTCGAAACCTGGGAAACCGTAGTCCATGGCGTCCGAGAACGCAAACCAGCCGGCGACGGCAAGCCAGCCCCACCGAAGGTGCCTCATTCCTCGCACGAGTACGAACGCCTCGGCGGCCATGCCAAGATGCAGCCAGAAGAGGTAGAAGTTGAGATTGAGGAGGGGCTCGTCGAAGATGCGGAATTCGGGCCCGTAATACAAGAGCACGAAGGCCGTCCAGAGGCCCACCTTGACGTTTGCGACAAACGCGAACGCGTCGATCCAGCGGTTCTGGCGACCTGCTAGCGCCAGGAGGAGAGCGGCGACGATCAGCAGGACGGCAAGCGGGCTATCGGGAACCAGCGGCCACAAGTATGGTGGCGTAAGGACAAACTGACGCCCGTAATAGTAGAATCCGTAGGCGACGCCCAGCAGGTTCGCGACGAGGAGGATAAGGATCCAGCCGCGCTCGCGGCGAAAGCCGCCAAGCCATTCAAGTAGGCTTGATAAAGAGGCCGCAAATGGGCTGGGCACTCGGGCGCAAGCCCCGATATATGCATTAAGTTTATCGGCGGCAAATCGGTTTATACTCAGAAGCCGCTATTTTAGGAGAGGTGGATATGTCAAGGTTCTTGGGGGATATCTCCCGGCTAACGATTCACGAGCCGGGTCGAGCCACTGTTCTCTGTGCCGTGGAAGCCATTCCGTCGAAGAATCGGCTGAACATCCACAGCACGGAGCTTTTGGAGTACCTGGTCCGTACCGAGCGCTGGCACAGCTGCGAGCACTGCCTTGTGGCGGGCATCTACGGTGACGAGCGGACGGCCGCGTCCCATTCCCACTGACGTTCTTCAATCGATCCGCCCCCGACGAGCGAGCCAACCTTTTTGGCAGACGCAAGCCTACCCCGGCCCGAAGCCCGCATGGATGTCGTTCTTGCCGCCGCCTGCCGCACGCCCGTGGGCAAGTTCAACGGTTCGCTGCGCGACGTGGGGGCCGTCGAGCTGGGCGCGATCGCCGTCCGTGAGGCGGTCGCCCGCGCAGGGCTTTCTCCGGCCGACGTCGACGAGGTCGTCATGGGCAACGTCCTCCAAGCCGGCCTGGGACAGAATCCCGCGCGACAGGCCGCCTTGAAGGCCGGGCTTCCGGAAACGGTGTCCGCCTACACGGTCAACAAGGTGTGCGGATCGAGCCTCAAGGCCGTCATGCTCGCGGCCGCCTCCGTTCGCGCGGGGGACGCCTCGATCGTCGTGGCCGGCGGCATGGAGAGCATGACGAACGCGCCCTACCTCCTGCGCCACGCGCGCGGAGGCTACCGCCTGGGCGACGGGATTCTCGTCGACGGCATGATCTACGACGGGCTCCTTGACGCTTACAACGGCTTCCACATGGGCCGCACCGGCGAGATCGTCGCGCAGCGCTTCCAGATCTCCCGCGAGGAGGCCGACCGGTTCGCGCTCGAAAGCCACCGGCGAGCGCAGGCGGCAAGCGAAGGGGGCGATTTCAAGGAGGAGGTCGTGCCCGTTCCCTTGCCCGGCGGCGGCACGCTCACGCGCGACGAGGGCATCCGCTCCGACACCACGCTCGAGAGGCTCGCACGGCTCAAGCCGGTGTTCAAGGAGGATGGCATCGTGACGGCGGGCAACGCAAGCCAGATCAGCGACGGCGGCGCGGCCGTCGTCGTGGCCTCGCGCGAGGCGGCCGAGGACCGGGGGCTTCCCGTCCTGGCCCGCGTCCGCGGCTCCAACACCGCCGGCGTGCGCCCGGACCTCGTGATGGAGGCGCCCATCTACGGCGCGCGCTCCCTCCTCGACCGTCTCGACCTTGGGATCGACGACATCGACCAATTCGAGCACAACGAGGCGTTTGCCACTGCGAGCTGCGCTGTGCGGCAGGAGCTCCGCGTCCCCCCGGATCGTTTCAACCCGTATGGCGGCGCCGTCGCGCTTGGCCACCCGCTTGGCGCCTCGGGCGCCCGCATCCTCACCACGCTCGTCCATGCGCTCCACCGCAAGAACAAGCGGCGCGGACTCGTCACGCTCTGCCTGGGCGGCGGAAACGCCGTGAGCATGGTGGTCGAGCGCTAGCCTCTATTGCACGAGCAGCCGCTTGACGCGCCAGACCGCGATCGGGTAGAACGCGACCAGGAGCGCGGCAAGGTAGCCGACGTGCACCAGATGCTCCAAGCCAAGCGTTCCGAAGAACGCCGCGCGGTTGAACTCGACGACGTGGTGCAGCGGAAGGGCCTTTGCCGCCGCCTGCACGAAGGGCGGAAGCGCGTCGAGCGGGAAGAAGATGCCGCTGAAGAGGAACTGCGGCGTGATGAAGAGCGTGAAGTAGAACGTCAATTGGTCCATGCCGCGCACGCTGGCCGTGTAGCTCATGCCGATGGCGCCAAAGGCGAGCCCCGAGAGCGTCGCCAGCGGAACCACCGCAAGCGCAAGCGGGCTTCCCACGAGGCCAAGCGCCGCGAACACGGCCGTCATGACGATGCCGTAGATGCTCGCGCGCGTGGCCGCCCACAGGATCTCGCCGGCCACGACGTCCTCCAGCTGCGCGGGCGTGGCCACGAGCGCGTCGTAGATGCGCTCCGCGTGCATGCGCATGTAGGTGTTCCACGCGACCTCGAAGGTGGCGGCCATCATGACGGCGGAGGCGACGAGGCCCGGCGCGAGGAATTCCGAGTATCGCACGCCGGCGAGCTGCGGTGGCAGGACGACGTAGGCGCCAAGCCCAAAGCCCATGGCGGCGAGGTACACGATGGGGTCGGCCATGTTGGAGAGGATCGTGCTCTTCCAGAGCTTCCGGTACACGTCCACCTCGCGTCGCCAGGTCGCAACGGCCAGGCGCGGCGAGAACGACCAGGGGTGCGCGGTCATTCGGAGAGCCTCCGCCCGGCGAGCTTCAGGAACACGTCCTCGAGGCTCGCGCGCCGGAAGCGGCCCTCGTCGATCGGGATGCCCGCCGCGCGCACGCGCTCGATGGCGGCCTCGCCATCCTCGACGTGGAGGTACAGCCGCGAGCCGAGGACCTCGTGCCCGCGCAGCCGGCCGTCGAGCGTCGCCAGCACGTCCCCGTGGCGCGAAGGCGGCGTCTCGAGCTCCACGACCTCGCGGCCGATCTCGCGCGCCACGAGGGCCGCGGGCGCGCCAAGCGCGATCACGCGGCCCTGGTGGAGGATGGCGACGCGGTCGCACAGCTGCTCGGCCTCCTCCATGTAGTGGGTCGTAAGGAGGATCGTGGTCCCCTGGCGCGCGAGGTCGCGGAGCTTCTTCCACACGAGGCTTCGCGCCTGCGGGTCAAGCCCGGCCGTGGGCTCGTCGAGAACCAGAAGATCGGGCTCGTTCACGAGGGCCCGGGCAAGGACGAGACGGCGCTTCATGCCGCCCGAGAGCGTCTGCACCATCGCGTCGCGCTTGTGGGCAAGCTCCACGAATTCGAGCAGCTTTCCGGCGCGGTCGGCGGCCTGCCGCGGAGGGACGGCAAAGAACCGTGCGTACATGCGGAGATTCCCCTCGACCGTGAGCTCGCTATCGAGGTTGTTGTCTTGCGGCGCAACGCCCATGCGGGCCTTCACGGCGCGCGGGTTGTCCGCGACGGAACGCCCGAGGACCCGAAGCTCTCCGCGGGTCGGGGGGAAGCGCCCGTACACCATGCGAAGAAAGCTCGTCTTGCCTGCGCCGTTGGGCCCGAGGATGCCAAAGCACTCGCCCCGCCGGATGGAGAGATCGATGCCGTCCACGGCCGCAAGCTCGCCGTACGATTTTGTGAGGCCGCGCGCTTCGATGGCGGGATCCTTCTCGACGTCGGCCAAGGCGCGTGGGATTCCAGCCGCGCTACTTAAGCG
>Ga0247717_1000517_pt1 | contig 11510 bp, 11 predicted proteins | sample 24E_NmetaG_FD_189047 | JGI IMG/M metagenome (GOLD analysis project Ga0247717, IMG submission 189047) | Soil microbial communities from hillslope of Landscape Evolution Observatory, University of Arizona, Oracle, AZ, United States - 2-4-E_N | ecosystem: Engineered > Artificial ecosystem >... | reverse complement strand
CCCGAAGACCTCCTCGGGCAAGCTCCAACGGTCGCTGTGCCGCGACCGCTATCAGTCCTCGGACCTCGTCCCCATCTGAGCCACCGCGCCCGCCCGCGCTGCGCCGTTCTGGGACCGTTCAGGCCGGCCTGCGGTACCCGATCGGTCCCAGAACGCTGGGCGACATCGACCGGGTGCGAGATGCCCGACGCGCACTCGACGCCCTCGAGCTGCTGTGGCGCGACCGCGTCGCGCAGATGGACCGGATCCTCGCCGAGGATCCCTGAACCAGGAGACCCCATGCCCATCACTCGTGTCGACAAGGACCTCGACGGCCACACGATGACCGTCGTCGCCGAGTACGAGGCGCCGGTCGAGCGCGTCTGGCAGCTCTACGCCGACCCCCGCCAGCTCGAGCGGTTCTGGGGCCCGCCCACGTGGCCGGCCACCGTCGTCGACCACGACCTCCGTCCGGGCGGCCGGGTCACGTACTTCATGACCGGGCCCGACGGTGAGAAGTCGTCCGGCTACTGGGACGTGCTCGAGGTGGAGGCACCCCGCCGGCTCGTGGTCGAGGACGGCTTCGCCGACGACGCCGGCCAACCGAACCCGAACATGCCGACCACCCGCATGGAGCTCGACCTGGTCGAGCGCGCCGGCGGCGGCACCACCATGACGGTGCACTCGACCTTCGCCTCCACCGACGCGATGAGGCAGATGCTCGAGATGGGCATGGAGGAGGGCATGCGCGAAGCCATGGGCCAGATCGACGGCATCCTCACCGAGTCCGACTGAGCCCGGCGCGGCACTTCGGTGTTCTGTGTCGACCTTGCGTGTCCATGGCACGCAGGGACGACACAGAACGGAGTCAGCGGAGACGGAGGATGTTCCCCGTGACGAGGTCGGCGGCCGGTGAGCACAACCACGCGATCACCTCGGCCACCTCCTCGGGCTGGGCGACGTGCCAGTGGTCGGTGCTCTCGGCGACGAACCGGCGCACGTCGTCGGTGACCCAGCCGGTGTCGGTGACGGGCGGGTAGACGACGTTGGCGGTGATGCCCCGGGGGGCGAGCTCGATGGACGCCGACATCGTGTAGTTCTCGAGAGCCGCCTTCGCCGCGCCGTAGGAGACCTGACCAGGGAAGCCCATCGGTCCGCCCGACGTGAGGCTGATGACACGACCCCAGTCGCCGGCGAAGCGGCGGGCGTACTCGGCGATCATCAGCGCGCCACCGCGAGCGTCGACGAGCAGCTGCATCTCGGCGCTCTCCGCGGTGAGCGGTTGGTCGGCCTCGACGAAGCTGTCGCGGGCCCAGCCGCTCGCGTTGTTCACCAGCACCGACACCGGACCGAGATCGCGCTCGACCTCGTCGAACACGCGCGCCGGCGACGCCGCGTCGCGCAGGTCGGCTTCGACGCGCACATCGCCGAAGGGTGCGTCCTGGCGGCGGTCCTCGTGATATTCGGCCGGCAGGTCGCGCTCCGGTGCCTCGAACCGCAGGTAGGTGACGGCGACCTTGAAGCCGTCGCGCGCCAGCGCGCGCGCCGACGCCAGACCGATCCCGTGGTTCCCGCCGGTGACGAGGGCGACGCGGTCAGGCAGCCTTGAGCGCTCCCATGACCTTGCCCCACCGCTCGGGGTCGGACTTGTACGGGGCGTAGAACGAGATGCGGCTCACGACGTCGCCGTAGCGCTTGCTGAGCTCGGGCGCGACCTCTTCGGGTTCTCCCACCACCGCGAAGGTGTTCAGGATGTCGTCGTCGATGAGCGTGCCCATCTCCTGCCACTTTCCCTGCTTCGACAGCGTGTTGAGCTCGGTCTGGAGCTCGCCCCAGCCGTGGTGCTCGAGCACGCCGCGGTAGGCCGGCGTCGAGCCGTAGAACGCGATCTGCTGGCGGGTGCCGGCGGCCGCCTGCTGCATCTGCTCCTCGGTGGCGCCCGTGACCACGAACGCCGGCCCGGAGATCTCGATCTCGCTCAGCTTGCGGCCGGCCTTGGCCGCCCCGCGCTCGAGGGCCGGAAGGGTGACCGAGCGCAGGTACGACTCGGTGGTGAAGCCGTGGCACAAGAAGCCGTCGGCCACCTCGCCCGCCACCTCCGTCATCAGCTCGCCCACGCCGGCGAGGAAGATCTTGGCCTTGCCGTGGGGGTTGGGTCCCGGATCGAAGAACGGCGTCATCAGCGTGTGCTGGTAGAAGTCGCCACGGAAGTCGAGCTTGTGCTCGCCGTCCCACGCGCCCCAGATGTGCTTGATGGCCGAGATCATCTCCCGCATGCGGGCTGCCGGGTGCGACCACTCCATCGAGAAGCGCTTCGTGATGTGCGGCTTGATCTGGCTGCCGAGCCCGAGGATGTGGCGACCCTTGGAGAACTTCTGCAGGTCGTAGCCGACGTTGGCCAGCGTCATCGGGTTGCGGGCGAACGCCACCGCGATGCCGGTCCCGAGCTCGACCTTCTCGGTGTGCTCGGCGGCGAGCAGCAGCGGGAAGAACGGATCGTGTGATGTCTCGGCTGTCCAGACGCCGTCGTAACCGGCGGCCTCCGCGTCCTTCGCCGACTGCGCCGTGTGCTCGAGCTCGCTGCTGATGCCCCCGTCAACCTTCATGGACCTGACCCTAGTGTCAGGTCCATGGCTGACACCGAGGTGGTGCTCGACGGGCTGGCGTTCCCCGAGGGACCGAGATGGCGCGAGGGGCGCCTGTGGTTCTCCGACATGCACGCCCACGAGGTCGTCGCCCTCGATCCGGCGACTGGCGGGCGGGAGACGATCGTGGCCGTTCCGGCCTGCCCGAGCGGGCTGGGCTGGCTCCCGGACGGGACCCTGCTGGTCGTGTCGATGGAGGACCGGCGGGTCGTCCGGGTGGAGGGGGGCGACCTGGTGACCCACGCCGACCTGTCGCCGTGGGCGACGTTCCACTGCAACGACATGGTCGTCGACGCCGTCGGCCGCGCGTACGTCGGCAACTTCGGCTTCGACCTGCACGCCGGCGCCCCACCGGTGCCGGCGGTGCTCGTGCGGGTCGACGCCGACGGCACCGCGCAGCCGGTGGCCGAGGACCTCGTCTTTCCGAACGGCACGGTCATCACCCCCGACGGCTCGACGCTGGTGGTGGGGGAGTCGTTCGCGGCGCGGTTGACGGCGTTCGACATCGGGAGCGATGGGTCGCTCGCGAACCGGCGGGTGTGGGCGCAGCTCGAGGGGGCGGTGCCCGACGGCATCTGCCTCGACGCCGAGGGTTCCATCTGGGTGGCGTCGCCCACGAGTAACGAGGTGCTGCGGGTGCGCGAGGGTGGCGAGGTCACCGACCGCGTGGCCACCGATCGAGGGGCGTTCGCGTGCATGCTCGGCGGCGACGACCGCCGCACCCTGTTCATCTGCACCTCGGGCTCGAGCGACCCCGTCGAGAGCGCACAGCAGCGATCGGGCCGCATCGAGTCCGTCAGGGTCGCAGTGGCCGGAGCCGGCCTGCCGTAACGCAAGATCTCGGAGTACCTGAACCGGCAGGGCCGGCCTGGGTGCTCCGAGGTTCCGCGCTCAGTCGCGGTTGCGGAGCCAGCGCTCGATCTCGGTGGCGAGCTGCTCGCCGCTCGGGAGGATCGAGCTCGGGCGCTCGCTCGTCTCGGCGTCGTAGTGCGCTTCGAGCTGCGTGACCATCTGCACGTGCTCCTCGTTCCCTGCGACCAGCTCGTCGAGGCGGACCCGCAGCGCCCGCCCCGCCTCGCGGAGTCCAGCGGCGTCGAGCCGGAGCCCGGCGGCGACGGCGACGGCATCGATCAGCTCGGCGCTCGCCCCCGGGTAGGCCATGGCCGACACGTAGTGGGGGATCTGCGCCCAGAGTCCGACGGCCGGCAGGCCGCGGGCGCCGCACGCCTCCTCGAGCGCGCCTTGCACGCCGGCGGGCACATCGAGGTTGCCCTGCACCGTGCCGACGCGCCGGGCGAGCTCGGCGGTCGTCGCCGTGGTGGCGATGCGACCGGGCCGCGTGTGGGGGATCGGCGCCGGGTAGGCGCCCAGCGGCAGCACGATCCGCACCCCGAGCGCGCCGATGAGGTCGAGCGCGTCGGCGACGAAGGTCCGCCAGCGCATGTCGGGCTCGGGGCCGGCGAGCAGCAGGACGTCGCGGCCGTCGAGGTCGTGGCCGTGCCGGAGCTCGATGGTGGGCCACGTGAGCCCGGTGTTGACGCCCTCGACGAGCCGCATCACCGGGCGGCGGCTGCGATGGTCGAGCAGCTCCTCGGTGTCGAAGGTGGCCACGAGCGACGTGTCGAGGGACGCCCGGAGGTGGGCCATCGCCCCGGCCGCGGCCAGGCCGGCGTCGATCCAGCCCTCCAATGCCACGACGAGCGCCGGCTCTGACAGCGCGGGCTCGGCCACGACCTCGTACAACGGCATCAGCTCACGCGCTCGGCGGCGGCGCGCGCCGACGACGCCAGCCGCTCGACGTTCGATCGGAAGCCCTCGATGGCTGCCGGCTCGGCACTGCCCATCACGCCGGCCTGGTAGCGGGCGTAGACGCCCTCGAGGATGCAGGCCAGCTTCCAGTACCCGAAGGCGACGTAGTAGTCGACCTTCGACAGGTCGCGACCGCTGCGCTCGGCGTAGCGGGCGAGCAGCTCGGCCCGGCGGGGGAACCCCTCGACCGTCGTGGCGGAAGCGGTGACGAGTGCCTGGCTCGCGTCGTCGGGGTCGTTCCAGTACACCATCAGCAGCCCGACGTCGGCCATGGGGTCACCGAGCGTGCACAGCTCCCAGTCGAGGACGGCGGCGACGCGGCCGTCGTGGCCGATCATGCAGTTGTCGAGCCGGTAGTCGCCGTGGACGATCGCCGCCGGGCCCTGCTCGGGAACCTGTGACGCGAGGATGTCGTGCACGTGGTCGACGTCCGGCAGCTCGCGCTTGGTGAGCTCCTGGCTGCCCTTCACCTGCTTGTACCAGCGCTTGAGCTGGCGTTCGATGTAGCCCTCCTTCCGCCCGAGATCGCCGAGACCGACGGTGTCGACGTCGACCGCGTGCATGTCGGCCATCACGTCGATGAGCGACTCACCAGCAGTGCGACGCTGCTCGACGGTGAGCTTCGACCGCGCCACGTCGGCGGTGCGCACGATGTGACCGTCGACGAAGCCCATCACGTAGAACGGCGCGTCGTTCACCGACGTGTCGTCGCAGAACGCGAGCGCCGGGGGGACGGGCACGGCCGTCGGGCCCAGAGCGGCGATGATCTTGTGCTCCCTGCCCATGTCATGGGCGCTCTCGAGCACGTGGCCGAGCGGCGGCCGGCGCAGCACGTACCGCGCGTCGTTGGCATCGGTCACGCCATAGGTGAGGTTGGAGTGACCGCCGGCGATCAGGGTGAACGAGGCTGGCCCCTGGAAGCCCCTGACGTTCGCCTCCAGCCACGGCACGACCCGTGCCTCGTCGACGCCCGACCTGCCCTCTGCCACGTCATCCCCCCGTTCTCGGCTCGGGTTGAAACCTAATGGGGGTCGACCATCTCGTTCGCTTTGCGGGTGAGGCTGGTTCCGAGCCGTCGGCGGGTCAGCACTCGCGGGACCAGGGCGTTGAGCCCTACGTCTAGATCGTGCGCCTGCTGGTCGGTGGGGTCGACCGCGGATGGCTGCTGGGATGACGTGCTTCGAGCACTGAACCATTAGGACGCTGCTGGTCGCCTCCGGCTCTGATGTTCCGGACGACGAGGAGGGTGCGATGGCGAGGGTGTTCGTTGGTCATGACTGGGCCGAGGCCCATCACGACGTGCACGTTGAGGACGAGACGGGCCGGAAGCTCGCGGCTGCTCGTCTGCCCGAGGGCATCGAGGGGGTGCGCCGCTTCCACGAGCTGGTTGCCGCTCATGCCGAGGAGCCCGATGAGGTGACGGTGGCGACCGAGACCGACCGTGGCCTGTTCGTCGGGTCGCTCGTCGCGGCGGGCTATCGGGTGTTGGCGGTGAACCCGATGTCGACGTCTCGCTATCGGGAGCGGCACTCGACGTCAGGTGCGAAGTCCGACCCGGGTGATGCCAATGTCCTCGCCGAGCTCGCTCGACTCGACGGCCACAACCATCGCCCGATCGCCGGGGACAGCGATCTTGCCGAGGCAGTGAAGATGCTGGCCCGGGCGCATCACTCGATGATCTGGTCCCGACAACGGCAGCAGAACCAGCTCCGATCCACGCTCCGGGAGTTCTTCCCGGCCGCGCTCGCCGCGTTCGACGACCTGTCATCCGGCGACGCGCTGGCGGTGCTCGCCATGGCGCCGACCCCGGCGCAGAGCCGATCCTTGTCACGTTCGAAGATCGCGGCTGCGCTCAGGCGTGGTGGCCGCCAACGACGCATCGATGAACGAGCCGCCGAGATCCAGGCCACGCTTCGCTCCGACCAGCTCGAAGCGCCCTCGATCGTCGCTGACGCGATGGGGGCGTCGGTCGCTGCACTCGTCGCCGTGATCGCCGAGCTCGTCGCCCAGACGGCCAACCTCGAGCGGGAGCTCGAAGACCGTTTTGAGCAGCACCCGGACGCCAAGATCATCCGTTCCCTGCCAGGACTGGGGATGGTCTTGGGCGCCCGGGCGCTGGGCGAGTTCGGGGACGACCCGAACCGCTATGCCGACGCCAAGTCTCGCAAGAACAGCGCCGGCACGTCGCCCATCACCCGGGCGTCCGGCAAACAGCGGGTCGTGCTCGCCCGCTACGCACGCAACCGCCACCTCGCCGACCTCTGCCGCATGTGGGCCTTCGCCGCCATCACCGCCAGCCCGGGCGCACGAGCCTTCTACGACGAACGACGAGCAGCAGGCGACACCCACAACCGCGCCCTACGAGCCCTCGCCAACCGCCTCGTCGGGATCCTCCACGGCTGCCTCCGACACGGCACCACCTACGACGAGCACACCGCCTGGGCACACCGCGCCCAACTAGCCGCTTGACGAGATCGACCCCTGGGATGTCTAGACGCGCCGGTATCGTGAGCCCATGGCCGACGTCACCGACGCAACGTTCGAACGGGACGTGATCGAGCGTTCCAAGCAGGTTCCCGTGGTCGTCGACCTCTGGGCCCCGTGGTGCGGGCCGTGCAAGACGCTCGGACCCATCATCGAGAAGGTGATCGCCGACACCGGCGGCCAGGTCGAGCTGGCGAAGGTCAACGTCGACGAGAACCCGCAGGTGTCTCAGGCGTTCCAGGTGCAGAGCATCCCTGCCGTGTACGCGCTGAAGGACGGGAAGGTCGTCGACGGCTTCGTGGGCGCCCAGCCCGAAGCGGTCGTGAGGAAGTTCGTCGACACCCTGCTGCCCACCGAAGAGGAGACCGAGGTGCAGCGGCTGGTCCGCGCTGGCGACGCCGAATCCCTGCGCCGCGCCCTCGACCTCGAGCCCGACAACCCCGACGCCGTGGTCGGTCTGGCCGAGCTGTTGGTCAGCGAGGACAAGAGCGCCGAGGCGCTCGAGCTGCTGGCCCGCATCCCCGAGACGGCCGAGTCGCGGCGGGTGGCGGCCCTGGCCCGTCTGGGCTCGGCCGGCCCCGCCGACGACGTGGACGCAACGCTGGCGTCGCTGCTTCCCGCGGTGAAGGGCGACGACGACGCCCGCCAGCAGTTCGTCGACCTCCTCGAGGTGCTCGGTCCCGACGATCCCCGCACCGCGGAGTGGCGCAAGAAGCTCACCGCGGCGCTGTTCTGACCTGAAGCTCGAACGCCGGGCCGGGTACTGGCTCCTGGTCGGCGGGCCCGTGCCGCCCGGCGCGGCGGCCATCACCATCGGCCCCGTCATCTCGATCCGGGGGCGATCGGCGACCAACGAGCGGCTGCTCCGCCACGAGGTCGTGCACGTCGAGCAGTGGCGCCGCCTCGGTGTCGGCGGCTTCCTCTGGCGCTACGTGGGGTCGTACCTCGGTTGGCGGCTGCGGGGTCGGCCGCACTGGGCCGCCTATCGCAGGATCCCACTGGAGGTCGAGGCGGAGTGGCGATCTAGAGTGCGGTGACCGCTTCCCCCGGCAGCCGCCCACGCGCCCGGAGGGAAGAACCGTGGCCGACCTCGATCCGCCGCCGGCACCGATGCCGTGGCGGGACCGCATCGAACTGCTCACCACGTCGCCACCGCTCACGCCGGGCCGGGTCGCCGCCGCGGTCGTCGCCGTCGGCGCCGTGCTCGTCGCCGGGTGGCTGCTCCTGCGCACGCCCGCCGGCCCGCCGACCGAAGAGCTGCTGCCGGTGGCCGGCGACCTCGCGGCATCCTCGACCACCGAGGTGTCGCTGCCGGTCACGATCCTCGTGCACGCGGCCGGGGCGGTGCAGCAGCCCGGCGTGTACGAGCTGCCCGGCGGCGCGCGGGTCACGGACCTCATCGATGCCGCCGGCGGGGCCGCCCCGGATGCCGATCTCGACCAGCTCAACCTGGCGGCGCCGGTCAACGACGGGGAGCGGGTCTACGTGCCGCGGGTCGGCGAGGTGGTGGCGCCCGCGGCGGCCGGCGCCGCGTCGGGCACCGGGCGGGTCGACCTCAACCGCGCCACCTTCGAGCTGCTCGTCACGCTGCCCGGCATCGGCCCGACCACCGCGCAGGCCATCATCGACGAGCGCGAGCGGCGGGGTGGCTTCCGGACCGTCGACGACCTCCTCGACGTGCGCGGGATCGGACCCTCGAAGCTCGCCCAGCTCCGCGACCTCGTCACCGTCTGAACCGGCTGTCGGGGCGCGCTCAGCCGTCCGGGCGTGGTGAGCCGTCTCCAGACGGTTGATCGCTCCCAGACCCGCTCCCGTCCGGCGGTTCGGTGGTGGACGTGGTCGACGAGGTGGACGAGGTCGACGACGTCGATGATGTCGATGATGTCGACGACGTCGTGCTGGTCGGCTCGGTGGTCTCGGTCGTCGTGGTCGAGTCCTCCTCGCTGTCCTCCCCACCCTCTGGCGGCTCCTCGGGCGGGGGCGGCTCGGTCGACCGGACCCGCAACAGGTCGGCGGGAGGCTCGGCGAACTCGCCACCGTCGACGCCCTCGAGTGCGGCGCTCATGAACCGCCGCCAGATCTCGGCGGGGAGCGATCCCCCCGTCACCGGCCGGCCCCGCACCGAGCTCATCTTCCGATCGGTGCCGTCCTTGTACCCCATCCACACCGCGGTGCTGATCGTCGGCGTGTAGCCCACGAACCAGGCATCGGTGTTGTCCGACGTCGTGCCGGTCTTGCCCGCCGCCGGCCGGCCGATGTCGGCCGCACGACCGGTGCCCCGATCGATCACCTGCTGCAAGACGTGGTTCATCAGGTCGGCGTACTGCCGGGGATAGACCGTGGTCCGGTCGGGCGACGCCGCGTACAGGACCTGGCCGTTCGAGTCGGTCACCTGCTCCACGAGGAACGGCTCGACCTTGTCGCCACGCGTGCCGAAGGTCATGTACGACACCGCCATGTCGAGCGGCGAGACCTCTTCGGCACCGAGCGCGACCGACGGGTGCGGCTCGACGGGCGCGCTCACGCCGAGCTCCATCGCCAGCGACGCGACGTTCCGCGGTCCGACATCGGCGACCAGCTGCACGTAGATGGTGTTGACGGAACGGGCGGTGGCTTCGATCAGGTCGAGGGTGCCGAAGCTCTGGCCGTCGTAGTTGTGCACCGGGTACTCGATGCCGTCGACGTCGACGGTCATCTCCGCCGGACCCGCATAGCGCTGCGTGACGGGGATGCCGGCCTCGAGGGCCGCGGCGAGCACGAAGGGCTTGAACGTCGAGCCTGGCTGGCGGCCCTGACCGCCACCGTCGGCGCCGAGCGCCAGGTTCACCTTCGACGTCCCGAAGTCGCGGCCGCCGATCATCGCCACCACCGCGCCCCGGTCGTCGATCGACACGAGGGCGGCGTCGGGATCATCGGGCTGATCGAGCGTTCCGAACACCGCCTCCTCGGCCGCCCGCTGCAACGTCGGGCGAAGGGTCGTGCGCACGGTCAGCCCGCCGCCGAAGGCCACCTGCTCGCCGTACCGGGCCACGAGCCACCGCCGCACCTGCGCGACGAAGTACGCGCTGCTGCCCGAGAGCCGCTCGTCGGGATCGGCCTTCGGTCGGGCGTCGATCGGGGCGGCGGCGGCGGCCGCGGCGTCGTCCTCGGAGATCGAGCCGATGTCGACCATGGCGTCGAGCACGAGCTGGCGGCGCCGGGTCGCGACGTCGGCATCGCGCGCCGGGTCAGCCGACTCGGGGGCGCGGATGAGGCCGGCGAGGAGCGCGGCCTGCGGCAGCGAGAGGTCGGCGGCGCGCACCCCGAACCACGTCTGCGCGGCCTGCTCGATGCCGTAGGCGCCCCGACCGAAGTACACGGTGTTGAGGTAGCGCTCGAGGATCTCGTCCTTGCTCCACTCCCGCTCGACCTTGATCGCCAGCACCGCCTCTCGGGCCTTCCGGATGAGCGAGCGCTCCGGCGTGAGCCAGGTGTTCTTCACCAGCTGCTGGGTGATCGTCGAGCCGCCCTGCAGCGGCTTGCCGCGGATGTTCGCCAGCACCGCCCGGCCGATGCCGACGGGATCGAGCCCGCCGTGGGACCAGAAGTCCTTGTCCTCGGCGGCCACGACGGCGTCACGCATGACGGGCGCGACGTCGTCGAGCGCGACCGCGACGCGGTTCTCCGTGTCGTACAGCTCGGCCAGCACGTTGCCGTCGGCGTCGAGCACCACGGTCGTCTGGGCCTGCTCGGGCGCATCGGGCAGCGACACCGCGGCATAGGCCCAGATGCCGAGGACGACGAGCAGGAGGCCGAGCGCGCCGAGGGCGATGACCGAACGTCGGAGCCAGCGTCGCGCCCACAGGTCTCCGAGACGGGCTCGGAGTCGCGATGGGAGCGGCTGGTCGGGAGTGACCGCCACTGCCGGTGAGTTCCCCCGCCGGCTCGGTGTCACACCTCCGGCCTACGATGGGCGCGGCTTCCCCCGCTGCCGCTTCCCCCTGCCGATCGCCTTTTTCGCCGGAGGAAGCCGTGTCCGACATCGCCGTCGTGGCCTGCGCCGTGGCCGCGTGGTCGGGAGCGCTCGTGGCCCTCCCCGCGCCCCGATGGTTGGGGCTGGTGACGGTGGCCGCCGGGCTCGTCGGCCGGCGCTCGGCGGTGGTGGTGGCCGGCGTGGCCCTGCTCGCGGGCGCGCTGGCGACTGCGTCCTGGGCCGGGCTGCGCCCGCCCGACCCCGCACGGGTGGCGGGTGAGGCCGTGCTCGTCCGCGACCCGGTCTCGGCGGGGCACTCGCTGCGGGTCGATCTCCGGCTCGGGTCCCGGCGGGTCGAGGCATGGGCACGGGGCACCGCGGCCGACGGGCTGCGCGACCGGCTCGCCGGCGAGGTCGTGGCCGTCGCCGGGCGCCTCCGGCCCGCACCGGAGGACGCCCGGGCCCGGTTGGCGGTGCGCCACGTCGCCGCCCGGCTGACCGTCGACCACGCCCACCGGGTTGGCGCCGGGTCGGTCGCGGCGCGCGCGGCCAACGGCTACCGCCGGCTGCTCGCCCGCGGCGCGGTGTCGCTGCCCGACGATCGCCGAGCCCTCCTGCACGGCTTCCTGCTCGGTGACGAC
>Ga0247717_1000513_pt1 | contig 11605 bp, 11 predicted proteins | sample 24E_NmetaG_FD_189047 | JGI IMG/M metagenome (GOLD analysis project Ga0247717, IMG submission 189047) | Soil microbial communities from hillslope of Landscape Evolution Observatory, University of Arizona, Oracle, AZ, United States - 2-4-E_N | ecosystem: Engineered > Artificial ecosystem >... | reverse complement strand
CGCCGAGGAAGTTCCCGGTCGTGACGCGCCGCAAGGCGTCGAACCTGACCGACGCGGTGGCGTCGCTGGCGGGTCATCCTCGCGTCGAGGACGTGCGCGTGCGCGGCTTGATCGCCGGAATTGAAGTCGACACCGCCGAACGCGCCGCATCTGCCGCCGAAGCGATCCCGTACGCTTCGGCTGCGGGCAACGTGGTGATCGTGTCCCCGCCCGTCGATGTGTCCGACGCGGCGATCGACGGCCTCACGGCCGCGATCATCGCCGCGCTCCGCTGACGCATCGCCGCGTTTATTGTCGAGCTCGATGCGGTTGCGGAGCCAGTTGCTCAACGAACCGCGGACGGCGGAGGCGGTGGGCGATCAGGGACCGGGTGCTACCCCAGGTGCTTGGACAGCGCTTCCAGTCGCTCTTCGACGGTGCCGCGCAGCGGCTCGTAGTCGATGTCGTTGTCGTGCATGATCCGGACCATGCGCTCGTCGATATCGCGCTGGAAGTCCGGGTCCATCGGCCGCAACCCGTCCGGCACGATGTCGAACTCGATCGGCAGGTAGAACACGTGCGAGTACTGGCTGCGCAGATGATGCCGTGCGATCTCGACGCACTCGTCCCACAGGGCGAACTCCTTGCGGCGCTCCTGATGGTCGAGCACCCAGCCGGCGTAGGTCATGACGTCGATCAGCGACCGGTCACCGATGAAGTCGCGGTGGGTCATCTCGTTGCGGTACTGCTTCAGGAAGATCAGCGCCTCGGTCTCGACCGTCGCGTCCTTGTCCAGCTTGAAGCCCATCGCGGCGACCTCGCGCGCGACCTCGGGCAGCAGCGGCAGCTTCAGCTCTTGCGCGGCCACTTCGGCCAGCGTGGTCTTTCCGGTCGAGAACGATCCGACAACTGCGATTCGCGGCATAGTGCCGGGCAGTCTACCCGCGCACGTTCGCGTTCGCGGCTTCGTGTGCCAGCAGCCAGCGCTTCGCGGCGAGCCCGCCGCCGTAACCGCCGATGCCGCCGCCCGTTCGCAGGATGCGGTGGCACGGCACGACGACCGGGATCGGGTTCGCCCCGCATGCCGTGCCGGCCGCACGCGTCGCGCTCGGCCGGCCCGCGCGCGCGGCGAGCTCGGCGTAGCTGACCGGCTCGCCCGGCGGGATCGCGCGCATCGCGTCCCAGACGGCCAGCCGGAACGCGGTGCCGCGCGGCGAGACCGGGATCGCGTCGATCGCGCGCAGGTCGCCGTCGAAGTAGGCGCGGACGCGTTTGAGTGCCTCGCTCTCGGACGGCGGCGAGGACGCAGGACCGTAGATCGCGGCCAGCGGCGTCTCGTTCCAGGCGCCGTCGAACGCGACGTGCACCAGAGCGTCCGCGGCCTGTGCCAGCGTCAGCGTTCCGATCGGCGTCGCGATCTCTTCCACGATCATCGTCATCGCGGCTCCTTGTCCGAAAGCGATCTCCATAGATGCATCGCGGCGTAGGAACGCCAGGGCCGCCAGCGCTCCGCCGCGGCCGCCAGCGCGCGCGCGGAGACGGCCGAGCCCTGGCCGAACGCCTTGCGCAGGCCCAGATCCGCGGCGGGAAACGCGTCCGGGTCCCCACCCGCGCGCATCGCGACGTAGTGCGCCGTCCATTCGCCGATGCCCGGCAGCGCGGTCAGCGTGCCGATCAGCCCGTCCGAAGAGTCGATGCGGACCCTGCCGTCGTCAACGGCCCGAGCCAGCGCGCGGATGGCACGGGCTTGCGCGCCGCGCAACCCGGCCGCCTCGACCTCGGCGTTCGCGAGCGTGGCGGGCGACGGGAACAGATGGGTCAGCCCCTCCCCCAGGTCCGTCTCGACGGGCTTGCCGAACAGATCGACGAGCCTGGATGCGACCGTGGTTGCCCCGGCGACCGACACCTGCTGTCCGACGATCGCGCGGACCGCGACCTCGAAGCCGTCCCACGCTCCCGGCACACGCAGGCCCGGCCGCGCGTTCACCAGATGCCGCAACGCGTCGTCGGCCGCGAGCACCTCGTCGATGCGCATCGGGTCGGCACCCAGATCGGCGATGCGCCGTGCGCGCTCCACGACCGACAGCAGCCGCGCGGGCGACGCGGTCGTGACGGTTAGCAGGAGATACGGCTCGCCCGGAGCATGGCGAATCTCGATGGAGCCGGGCGCTCCGTCGGCAAGGATCGTTCGCCGATACGCATCCGCGGTGGCGGCCTCGACGCCTCGCGTGGCGCGCGTCGCCAGAAACCCGATCAGTGACTCCCAGTCCAGCGGCGGGCGGTACGCCAGCCGCATCGTGATCGCGCCCGCCGGTCCGCGGCGGCCGGAGCGACGAACCTGGCTCGGCGGACGCTTGAACGTTAAGGCGAAGTCGTGGTTGAAGGAGCGGATGCTGCCGTAGCCGGCCGCGAACGCGATCTCGCCCACGGGCCGGTCGGTCTCGTCGAGCATGCGCTTGGCGAAGTGCACGCGTCGCGCGCGGCCGACCGCGAGCGGCGACGCACCGACGTGCGACTCGAACAGCCGCCGCAGCTGCCGCGCTCCGACGCCGGCCAGGCGAGCCAGCCCGTCCACGCCGCCGTCGTCCAGCGCGCCGCCGGCGATCAGCGACAGCGCTCGCGATACCGGCTCGGGCACCGCCGGCCAGGCGGGAATGCCGGCCGAATGCTCGGGCTTGCAGCGCAGGCACGGCCGGAAGCCGGCCGCCTCGGCCGCTGCCGCGGACGGATAGAAACGCACGTTGCGTTGCTTGGGCGTGGGCGCGGGGCAGACCGGCCGGCAGTACACCCCGGTGGTGAGCACGCCGGTGAAGAACCGCCCGTCGAAGCGCCGGTCGCGCGACAGCAGCGCCCGATAGCAGCGGTCCCCGTCCAGATCCATGCGTCAGTTGTACGCCATCGAGTGCTCCCCCGCTGGCAAGAATCGGACGCGATCGACAAAACAGAATGGACTAGTCACCTCGGGCCATCTTCGTTTTGACCCCGAATGCGGGCAGGAGGCCGTCGTTCTGACCCTCGAGGACAACATGGGAGGACGTTCATGCGCATCAAAGCTTCCAAGCTCGTCGTCGCAGGCCTGATCGCCGCGGCCATCGTCACCGCCAACCCCGCCGGAGCCGTCGAGCCCTGCCCGGCGGTCGCGTGTGTGGTCGTCAACGGAACCGTCGTCGCGCCGCACGGCGAGCGCGTCGCCGACTACACCGTGATCGCGCAGCGCGCCGACGGCTACCACAAGACCAGCAAGAGCAACGCCACCGGGGCGTTCACCTTCACGCTGCCGCTGCCCACGCCGAACCAGTGCTATCAGATCGCAGGCATGTCCGATCCGTTCTACACGGTGTCGAACGTGCCGCAGAAGCAATGCTCGTCGAGCACCGTCACGCTGCACCCGAGGTACCGCATCAACGGCCTCAGCGGCCAGCAGAAGGTCTATCTCGGCAGCGCGGCCGAGAACGTCGAGATCCCCGTCGAGGTCAGCGCACTGTCGCGCACCTATCCCGCGCCGTTCGCCAACGATCCGCTGCCGTACGTGTTTTCGCACCACCACCCGGACGACAAGGTCTCGGGGCTGGACGATCATGTGCACCACGGAGCGACCGGGTTCTTCGATCCGCCGGTCGTGCGCAAGATCGCCGACGGCGTGTGGCAGTACCGCTGGATCGACTCGATCAAGCTTCCCGGCGGCCAGCCCGGCTATTACGACATGGACTGGGGCCGCGGCACGAGCGTGTTCAACCCGATGATGGAGTGCCGCATGATCTGGTTCGGCTACGGCATCTCCAAGTCCTCGCCCGCCAAGGCGACGCCGGGAACGATCGTGACGATCGACGGCCAGCGTCTGGGCACTGAAGCCGGCGCGGTCGTGATCAAGGGCAGCGGCCAGGTCACCACCATCAGCGGCTCCTCGATCCTGGAGTGGACCCCGACGCGCGTGAAGTTCATCGTGCCGCCGACGGCCAAGTCCGGCTGGGTCGAGGTCGTGCCGCCCTCGGGAGTCCCGACGAACGCCCAGCCTCTGGGCATCGGCGTCTGAAGCGAAACGAAGCGAAACGAATCCGGCAAACGCTCGTTTATGACGACAACGGAGAAGAGCCGATGATCAAGATCATGCGTCCCAGCCTGCTGTCCCGGCCGCGCAACGTGGCCGAGCGCTTCCCTTGCCCGGATCCCGCGAAGCCGCGGGCCGTCTGGGCGATCCCGGGCTTCGACGTGAACTGCGGGGTCGCGCGTCCGCGCGGCTGGCAGCGTCCGGTCACCCCTCCCTCTCCAAAGCTGTTCATCGGCAGCGGTTCGCGATGCCGAAACGCCACGGGCTCGCTTCCCGCGGCTTCTCCGGCTCGGAGCGCATTAGAGAAGGCGATCCGAGCCGGACACCCGAGCGTCGGGACCGGCTGGCCGTCGGTGCAGCGTCCCGATTCGCGATGCCTGAAGCGAATCGCGACGAGGCTCCCTCGTCGTGCGCGTCCGAAACGCCGCACTCGCGCCGCCTGACCCCCTCGGATGGGGCTATCGGCCCGCGGCCGGCGCGCCTAGGGTCGAGGCATGCATCTGGTTCTCGGTCCTGCGGCATTGCTCGTGATCGCGGTGATCACGGTCGGCGTGGTCCAGGAAGGCGGCGCGCCCCTTGGCTGGGACGTGGCCGGCTTGGTGTTCACGGCCGCGGTGCTGTTCGGGATTCCGCTCGCGATCATGCGCTCCGCGTGGGTACAAGCTCGCGGAAAGCGACCCATCGAGCAGCATCCGGTGGCACGGTCGGAGTCACCGTGGCGCGCCGCGCATCCGCGGGCGGAAGAAGCGCCGCCACGCAAGGCGGCGTAGGCGCGATCTAGCCTTCGACCAGGTCGCCGTCGATCCGGCCGACCTGCACGCCCATCTCTTCGAGATAGGCCACGCCGGCCGCGATCGCATCCGCATCGCCCGCGACCTCGAGGATCACCCAGCCGACCTCGTCTTCGACGTTGGCACGACGGATGTTGGTGACGATCTCGAACTTGCGACCGAGGTTGTATATGACCGGCTCTTGGATGAGCCGTTCCGGAAACGTCAGGTGCAACCGCTGCTTTCCCACGCTCACCTTCTATCCGCGAGCCGGCTGGATCCGCAACAGCGTACGGTTCATCGACCCGCTCGAAAAGCCCTGCAGGTCCAGCGTCACGTAGGCGAAGCCCAGCTCGGCCAAGCCCTCGGCGAGCGTCTCGCGCGCCGGCGAGGACGCCAGCCGCGGGATCTCGTCCACCGGCACCTCGATGCGCGCCAGCTCGCCGTGGTCGCGGACGCGAAGCTCACGCACCCCCATCGAGCGCAGCAGCGCTTCGGCCCGTCCGACGCGATCGAGCCGCTCGGCGGTGACCTCGACGCCGTAGGCGATGCGCGATGCCAGGCACGCCGAGGCGGGCTTGTCCCAGGTCGGCAGGCCGCGCTCGCGCGACAACGCGCGGATCTCGTCCTTGCCCAGGCCCGCCTCCAGCAGCGGGGCCCGCACGCCGCGCTCACGGGCGGCGCGCTGCCCGGGACGGAAGTCGCCGGTGTCGTCGAGGTTGGTTCCGACCAGCACGGCCTCCACGCCGAGCGACGGGCCGAGCTCGTCGAGCCGTTCGAACAGCTCCGTCTTGCAGTGGTAGCAGCGGTCGGGCTCGTTCGCGCGATACTCGGCGCGTTCGATCTCGCGAGTCTCGATCTCGATGTGTCGCCAGCCGCGCTGCCGCGCGAGCGCCGCGGCGGCTTCGCGCTCCGACGACGCGAGCGACTCGCTCACGGCGGTGACCGCCACGCATCGGTCGGCGCCGTGGATCTCGTGGGCGACGTCGGCCAGGAACGCGCTGTCCGCGCCGCCGCTGTAGGCGACCGCGCACGACCCGATTTCGGAGATGATCTCGCGCAGACGGTCGATGCTCATGGCTCGATTCTAGGCGTCCCGCGACACCGCGGTCTCGGCCAGCACCCGGAGCGCCTGTTTGACGTCGGAGATCAGCGGCGCGGCTTCCAGCTCGGCCAGCGCCTTGGCGTGCAGCTCGTCGATCAGCGCCAGGGTCGCATCCAGCGCGCCGGAGGAGCGCAGCACGTCACGGACACGCTCGATATCGGCATCGGTCAGGTCCGGCGAGCCGAGCGCCGCGTCGAGGAACGTCCGGTCCTCCGCCGACGCCTGCGCGCGCGCCTTGGCGACCAGCACGGTTCGCTTGCCTTCACGCAGGTCGCCTTCGGCGTCCTTGCCGGTGACCGACGGCTCGCCGAAGGCGCCGAGCACGTCATCGCGGATCTGGAACGCCTCGCCGAGCGGCGCGCCGAAGGCGGTCAGCGCCTCGATCACCTGCGGGGTCGCGCCCGCGAGCGCCGCGCCGATCACGAGGGGCTTCTCGACCGTGTAGGCGCCGGACTTCAGCGCGGCGATGCGACGGGCGGCGGGCTCGTCGGCCTCGCGGCGCTCGGCGGCGACGAGGTCGGCGAACTGGCCGGCGATCACCTCGAGCCGCATGCGCGTGAACCAGTCGAACGCCGCGGACAGACGCACCGCGTCGAAGCCGGCCTCGAGCAGCAACCGGTCGGCGAGCGCGAATGCCAGATCGCCGGTCAGGATCGCGGCCGAGGTTCCGAAGCGGCCGGATCCCATTGCCACGTGCGAGGCCGCGAGGCCGCGTCGCAGCGGGGAGCCGTCCATGATGTCGTCGTGCACGATCGCGAACGTGTGCAGCAGCTCGAGCGCCGTGCCGGCACGCACGATCGCATCCGAGTCCTCGCCGCCGGCCGCGCGATGACCCCAGTAGCAAAAGAGGGGGCGCAGCCGCTTGCCGCCCGCGCCCACGACACGCGACAGCTCGTCGATCATCGGCAGCGCGGCCGGATCGGCCGCGGCGACGTCGACGCGAACTGCGGACAGGAAGCCCGTGAGCGCCTCGTCGATCCGGGCGCGAAGCTCGTTCGGGGAAGGTGTCATGCGCCTTTAGTCTCGGCGGCGCGGCGCGGTGCAGGCAACTCCGGCAACCTTAGGTGATGCTTACCCCGATGGCGCTGCCGATCCCGAAGGTGGTGGCCGCCGCGGCCGAACCGATCGCCAGCATGCGCAACCCGCTGTGCATCGGTCGGCGTCCGGTGAAGATCGCCAGCGCCGACCCGACGAAGAACAGCGACAGGCCGCTCGCGATCACCGACGACCAAACCGCCGCGGCCCCGGTCGCGAATAGGTAGGGGACCACCGGCACGAACGCGCCCAGCGAGAACGCCAGGAACGACGAGATCGACGCGACCCACGGCGAGGCGACATCGTCAGGCGAGAACCCCAGCTCTTCACGGGTCAAAGTCTCGAGCGCGACCTCCGGCCGGGCCATGATCTCGCGCGCGACCGTCGCCGCGGTGTCGGGCGACAGCCCCTTGGCCCGGAAGATCAGCGCGAGCTCCTCCTCCTCTTCCTCTGGGAACGCCTCGAGCTCACCCCGCTCGACCTCGACCTCTCGCTCGTAGAGCTCGGTCTGGGACCGGACCGAGATCCACTCGCCCGCCGCCATCGAGAACGCGCCCGCGAGCAGCCCCGCCACGCCCGCGAGAAGCACGATCTTGGCGTTGCCGGTTCCGCCCGCCACGCCCACCACGAGCGATAGGTTCGACACGAGCCCGTCGTTGACGCCGAACACGCCGGCTCGCAGCGCGCCGCCGGCGCCCACGCGATGGCGTCCCTCGCGCGCCGCGATGCGGTCGGCCCGGTCCTGGGCGATGGCCGCGACGGTCTGGCCGTGGCCGCGCTCCTCGGCGGCCATGCCTTCGGCCGCGTCCGCGGCCGCGTCGTACTTGGCCGCGTCGGCCGATTCGGCGCGCAGCACGACCGGCAAGACCGACTCGACGCCGAACGTCCGCGCGACCCAGCCGAGCACCTTCACGCGCATCCCGACCCGCGGCGGGAGAGGCTCGACGCCGGCGAGCCGCAGCAGGGACTCCCAATGAGCGGCATGCTTCTCCTCGAACCCGGCGAGCTTGGAGAAAACCTCGCGCCGTGCTTCGGAGTCCGCGGCCGCGGCCAGCGCCCGGTACAGGGCTGCGCCCGCGAGCTCGTCCTCGTAGTAGGCGGTCCATCGCCTGATCTGATCCGGGGTGGCCCGGGAGCCGTCCGGTGGGGGCGCGGGCTGCGGAGTCGCCATACCGTCATTCTGCCGGTTCGAACCGAGCCCCGCCCGTCGCTATCATGTGCCCCCGGGAAGCCATGACCCGCTTTCGGAAACTCGCGCTCGCGACGACCGCCACGACCTACCTGCTGATCGCAGCCGGCGGGCTCGTGCGCGCAACAGGCTCCGGCTTGGGTTGCCCGACGTGGCCCGGATGCTATCCCGGCCGGTTCTTCCCGCCGCTCGAGAAGGCCGCCATGATCGAGTGGACCCACCGAACGATCGTGGTGTTCCTGACGATCATGATCGCCGCGATGACGGTTTGGGCGCTGCGCCGGTTCCGCGCCGAGCGGCCCGTGATGGTCCCCTCGGTGGCCGCGTTCGGGTTGGTGCTGTTCCAGGCGGCCCTCGGCGCGATCACGGTCGAGCGCGAGCTCGACCCGGTCGTGGTCACCGCGCACTTCGCCACTGCGATGGTCCTGGTCGGGACCCTGATCTCCGCGACGATCGCCACCTTCCGCCTTCGCGAGGTCACCGGACCGCGCGTTCAGGCAGACTTCGCCCAGCTCGCCCTCGTCGCCGCCGCCGGGACGTTCATCCTGTTGCTGGTCGGCGCCTACGTCCGGGGCCTGGGCGCCGGGCTGGCCTTCCCGGACTGGCCGCTGATGAACGGACGTCTGCTTCCGCAGGCCGGCCGGATCGAGACCCCGCACTTCGTCCACCGGCTGCTGGCCCTGTTCGCGGGCGCGCTGGTCGTCGCACTGGCCTGGCGCTCGAACCGCACGGCTTCGCGGGACGCGCACCCGCGTCCGGTTCGCCTCCTCGCCCTGGCGGCCGCGGGCCTGTACCTGGTCCAGGCCTTCGTCGGCGCCCTGAACGTGTGGACCGACTTGTCCGAGCCCACGATCGTCGCTCACGTGGCGCTGGCGGCCCTGTCCTGGGGCGCGGTGCTTGGTCTTGCGGTCGTGTCTCGGGGCTTGAGCAGGCAAAACGAGCAGGACGTTGACGCCACGAGCCCCGAACGGGCGGCCTCGGGCCGTGGCCTGGGCCGCGCCAAGGCCGTCGTGGCGACCTACTTCAGGCTGACGAAGCCGCGGATCATCGTCCTGCTGCTGATCACCACCGTGCCCACGATGATGGTTGCCTTCCGCGGCTGGCCGGGCCTGGGGCTCGTGCTTGCGACGCTGTTGGGCGGATCGCTGGCCGCGGGCGGCGCGAACGCCATCAACTGCTATGTCGACCGCGACATTGACGCCAAGATGGGCCGGACCTCCCGCCGTCCGCTTCCGGCCGGCGAGGTCACGCCCGCCAGGGCGCTGGAGTTCGGCATCGCGCTCGGGATCGTGTCCTTCGCCTACCTGTGGACATTCGTGAACCTGCTCTCGGCGGCGCTCGCGCTGTCGGCCCTGCTGTTCTACGTGTTCGTCTACACGATCGGTCTCAAGCGCTCGACTCCCCAGAACATCGTGATCGGGGGCGCCGCGGGCGCCGTGCCGGTCCTGGTTGGCTGGGCGGCGGTCACCGGGACGCTGACCTGGGCTCCGGTCGTGATGTTCCTGATCGTCTTCTTCTGGACGCCGCCGCACTTCTGGGCGCTGGCGCTGCGGTTCAGCGGCGACTACGCCAAGGCCGGGGTCCCGATGCTGCCGGTGGTGGCCGGCCGGCGCGAAACGCTCAAGCAGATCCTTCTCTATACGGTCGTGCTGGTGGCGGTGACCCTGGCGCTGACCCCGATCGGCGACATGGGCATGGTCTATCTGGCCGCCGCCGCCGCCCTGGGCGCCTGGTTCATCCGCGGGGCGGCGATCCTGTGGCGCCGGGACACCAATCAGGCGGCCTGGTCGCTGTTCAAGCTCTCGATCAACTATCTCGCCTTGCTGTTCGTCGCGATGGCCGTCGACTCGGTCGTCCACGTTGCCGTCGCATGAGCCCCTTCCCCGCCGCGGCCCTCCCTCTCCCGAGGGAAAATGCGGCCGAGGGGTTCTCAAACGCACACGGACCGTGTTGGTGCCCGCCCGGGACGTGTGGTACCTATTGGGCCGCGAAACAAGGGCGTCTCACGGTCGGACCTCGGGTCTTCCCCCCGCATTCTCACGGAGTGACATGACGACGAAGCGCGCGCGGAGAATCGTAAAGGTGCTGGCGGGCCTGGCGGCCTTGGGTCTGCTCGCCGCCTGCAGCAACGTCGGACCGCAGGATTACCTGCATCCCGAAGGCCCCGTCGCCGAGCAGGCCGACAGCCTCTTCAAGCCGGTCTTTTGGATCGCGACGGCGATCTTCTTCGTCGTCGAGGGCCTGATGGTCTACGCGATCTTCAAGTTCCGCGAGCGGCGCGGCGGGAGCGACCCTGTGCAGGTCCACGGCAACACCAAGCTCGAGATCGGCTGGACGATCGCGCCCGCGGTGCTGCTGGCGGCACTCGCCGTTCCCACCGTCGCGATGATCTTCGATCAGGCAGCCGTTCCCGCCGAAGGCGAAGACGTGGTGCGCGTCAAGGTCATCGGACACCAGTGGTGGTGGGAGTACGAATACACCGACGTCGATCCGCCGGTGAAGACCGCGAACGAGCTGGTCATCCCGGTCGGCAAGAAGGTTTTCCTCGAGGTCACCAGCGCGGACGTGATCCACTCGTTTTGGGTTCCGAAGCTGGGCGGCAAGCAGGACGCGATCCCGGGCCGCATGAACAGCATGACGCTCATCGCCGACAAGCCCGACGTCTACCACGGTCAATGCGCCGAGTTCTGCGCGCTCTCGCACGCGAACATGCGCCTGCGCGCCCGCGCGCTGCCGCAGGCCGAGTACGACGCATGGCTCGCCGAACAGCAGAAGGACGCGGTCGTCCCGACCTCGGGCGCCGCCGCCGAGGGCGCGCGCGCGTTCAAGGAGTTCCAGAACGGCACCTGCATGGCGTGCCACACCATTCGCGGCATGGAAGGCGCCAGCGGCACCGTCGGTCCGGACCTAACCCACTTCGCCGACCGGCTGACCTTCGCCGGCTCGATCTTCGACATGAACGAAGAGAACCTCGCCAAGTGGCTGCGCGACCCACCGGGCGTCAAGCCCGGGTCGATCATGCCGAACTATCACATCCCTGAAGAGACGATCGCGGCCATGGTCGCCTTCTTGCTGAGCCTCAAGTAGGAGTCGTTGATGAGTTCCGTCGCCGTATCCAGTCGCAGCAAAGGACTGTTCGCGCGGCCATCCCACCCGAAGGGGATCTGGGACTGGCTCACGACGGTCGACCACAAGAAGATCGGGATTCTCTACGGCGTCACCGCCTTCATCTTCTTTCTCATCGGCGGGCTCGAGGCGCTGCTGATCCGTCTGCAGCTCGCCAGCCCCGACGGCACCGTCCTGTCCGCCGACGCCTACAACCAGATCTTCACGATGCACGGCCTCACGATGATCTTCCTGGTCGTGATGCCGATGTCGGCCGCCTTCATCAACTATCTGGTCCCGCTGCAGATCGGCGCGCGCGACGTGGCGTTCCCGCGGATGAACGCCTTCTCGTACTGGGTGTTCCTGTTCGGCGG
>Ga0247717_1000512_pt1 | contig 11632 bp, 11 predicted proteins | sample 24E_NmetaG_FD_189047 | JGI IMG/M metagenome (GOLD analysis project Ga0247717, IMG submission 189047) | Soil microbial communities from hillslope of Landscape Evolution Observatory, University of Arizona, Oracle, AZ, United States - 2-4-E_N | ecosystem: Engineered > Artificial ecosystem >... | reverse complement strand
GCGAACCACCATGCGGCGGCGCGGGAAGGCCACCACGTTCGGCGCGGCCTTGGGCTCCGCCTTCTGTTCGGTCTTGCTCTGCGGCTCGGACTTGACGATGCGCAGCGGCGCGGGCGACGACTCCGCCTGCGTGCCGAACTTGGCGTCGTACTCGGCCATCAGCGTTGCTTCGAGGCGCGCAACGAAGCGCGAGTCGATCTCGGGATCGGGCAGTGCGTCGACCAAGCCGGCGATTCCCGAGAGACGCTTGATCTCGTCGGTTGCCGGCGCGGCCGCGCCGTCCAGCGCGAGCGCCAGAGCGAGGGTCGTGTCGGTCGTCGGCTTCATCGGGCTCCGTCCTTGTCTCCGAATCGAGCGGCTTCGGCTTCGGTCCGGTCGCCGGTGCGACCGTTGGATTCCGCTCGGACGCCTTCTGGGCGTACCTTCAGAGCGGCCGGCGCGTCGACGACGCCCCGGGCCACCAGGATCTTCTCGAGGGCCTTGAGTCCGCGGAACTGCAACGTGCGGACCGTGCCTTCCTTCTTGTCCATCAGCTTGGCCACCTCGCCGACGCCCATGCCGTGCAGGAAGCGAAGGGTGATCACTTCCTGCTGGTCGGGACGCAGCTTCTTGATGGCCTTGTAGACCTCGACGTTGGTGAAGTTGTCCATCGCGGCGGACTCGGCGGCCTTGTTTTCGCCGGTGCGCTCTTCGGGCATCTCGTCGCTGACCACTTCCAGGCGGGCCCGCGAGGACTTTGCTTCATCGAGGACGAGGTTGCGCGCGATGCGCATCAGCCAGGCACCGAAGTCGGCGCCGGTCCAGGTGAAGGACTCGATCTTGCGCAGCGCGCGGAGGAAGACCTCTGCGGTCATGTCCTCGGCCTGCGCCTTGCTGCCCACGCGGTAGTACAGGAACTTGTACACGTTGGGCAGATACATGCGATACAGCTGGGCGAAGGCGCCGCGGTCCCCTTCTTTGGCGCGTGCGACCAGCTGTTCGGCTTCCGGCGCGGCCGGCGTCACCTGAACGGTGACCGACGACGCGGAAACGCTGACGGACAGATCGCCCGACTGCTGCGACTCCGCCTGCTTCACGGTTAGAGCATCGTTTTGACTCATCCTCGGCCCCAGCCGTCTCTCCCTCAAGAGACAGCCCCTCCGTTGAGGAATCGTTCGCCGGGTAGGCCCGGCTCACCTTCAACAACGACGGAGTTTCAAACCTGTTGCGGGGGGCCCGAAAAATTTCTGTTCGTGAGGATAGAAAACGATTCGTCCTGCCTATTTGCCCTGGTCCGAGAGTATTTTCACGACGCCGAGTCCCAAAAATATTTCTCGCGATAATTGGGCGGCGACCACCGGCGAGCGACCGGAGGGATCCCAGTTCGGGCTGACCTCCACAAGGTCGACGCCGACCACGTTCAAGCCTTGCAGGGACAAAAGCGACGCGCGCAGCTCCTTATACGAGCATCCACCCGGCTCGGGCGTGCCGGTGCCGGGAAGCTGACCGGGGTCGAGCACGTCGAGGTCGCACGAGACGAAGACCGGCCTGCCCTGGAGAAGCGAGCGCACCTGCGGCACGATCTCGACCTCGGTGGACCAATAGGCGAGCATCTTGTCCGCGTCGGTGAACTCCTCGCGCGCGCCCGATCGGATGCCGAGCGCAATCGTGGTGCCGGCCATGGCCATATGCCGTGTGCCGCACGCGTGCGACAGGTCGGTGCCGTCGTAGGAGGCGCGCATGTCCATGTGCGCGTCGTAGACGAGGTGCACCAGGCCGGGATGCACGCGCCGCGCGCCGCGGGTGGTTCCGATCGAGACGCTGTGGTCGCCGCCGACCGAGATCAGGAACTTGCCCGCGCGCAGGTGCCGCTCGGTCTCGGCCGCGATCAGGTCGATCGCGTCCTCGGGGGCCTTGCCGGCAAGGGCAAGGTCGCCCGCGTCGAAGATCGCGTGATCCTCGAGATCGGCGCGCAGCACCGGCGAATAGGTCTCGATCGAGTCGGACGCGATTCGCACGGCGGACGGCGCATCGCGCGCGCCCGCGCGCCACGACACGCTGCCGTCCCAGGGCAGCCCTTGGATGACCGCGACCGCCTCCTCGTAGGACGCGTCCGCGGCGAGGAACCTGGCTCCGTCGGGGATGCCCATGCTCACCAGCCTACGGCTTCGGGAACACCGGCGAGCCCGAAGCAACCTCGGCGACGAACGCCGGGACCGCGAACGCGCCGGCTTGGATCTCGGGCGTCCAGTAGCGGGGCTGCAGGCCTCGCTCGGCCGCGCGCTTGCCGGCCGTGTCCGCGTCGGTGTCGATGCGCTCCCCCGCCAGCATGTAGCCCCAGAGCGTGCCCGGATAGGTGGGCACCGCGCCGACGTATGGCTTGACCTGCGGAAACGCCTTGGCGGCGTTGCCGAGCGCCATCGCGATCTCGTCCGGGAAGTAAAAGGGCGAGCCGATCTGGGCCGACAGCACCCCGCCGGGGTTCAGCCGCACCCGGCACTGCCCGTAGAACTCCTCGGAGAACAACACCACGCCCGGGCCGACCGGGTCGGAGGAGTCGATCACGATCGCGTCGAAAGGCTCGCTTCCGTCGCGCACATAGGCGGCGCCGTCGTCGAAGAGCACGGTCGCGCGCGGGTCGTCGAAGGCGTCCCCGGCGATCTCGGGGAAGAACTCGCGGCTGACCGTGGTGACCGTCTCGTCGATCTCGACCATCACGGCCTCGGTGACGGTGGCGTGCTCGAGCACCCGGCGAAGCGTGCCGCCGTCCCCGCCGCCGATGATCAGCACACGCCGCGGCTCGGCCACGGCGATCATCGGCACGTGCACGAGCATCTCGTGGTAGCAGAACTCGTCCCGCGTCGTGGTCTGAACGAGCCCGTCGAGGACGAGCATCCGACCGAACGTCGGATGCTCGTAGACCTCGATTTTCTGGAACGCCGATTCCTCGGCGTGCAAAAGCGTACCCTGGTAGGCCTGCTCCAGACCGGGAGCAGGCTCTTCGTGGAACCGGGTCACGCGCTCAGCCCGCGCTTGACTTCGACAACCTGGATTCGGCCGGGCGAGAAGTACTTGCGGAGCACGTCGAAGCCCGCGTCGGCGTCCATGTCGTGGTTGCACGTGAACATGTCGACGGCCGCGTAGCCGAACTCCGGCCACGTGTGGATCGACAGGTGGGACTCGGCGATGATCGCGATCCCGGAGCAAGCCCCGTTCGGAAACGGGACGATCTTCGTATCCAGAAGCGTGCCTCCGGAGACGCGTACCGCTTCCATCAGTGCCTCTTCGATCACTGCCGGCTGGTCCAGATTCGTCGCTTCCCACAACTCGACGAGAAAGTGCCGCCCGAGAGCGTTCATCGCCATTCACCCCCTCCAAAGAACCGCGGCCGCAACCGCGCTACCGATACGATCGACTCGATGCTCGGCCGTCGCGAAGTGGAGCTCGTAGTCGCCGAAGCCGCGAACGGCCATGCCTTCGGCGACCATCTTGGTTACGCGCTCTTCGATCTGCTGGGCGGTCCAGGGGCCGTGGGCCTCCATCAGGACGCCGCCGCGATCGGTCAGGCCGACGCCGATGCACGACGAGATGACCTCGCCGGGGGTCTCGGAGACCATCTTGGCGTAGACCGTGGGTGTGAGGGTCCCCGTGGGGATCTCGGGAAGCGTGGAGAGTGCGGCACCTTCGGGGAAGATGCTCGTGACTGCCATCAGGTTGAGGTGGCCGATGCCGGCCTTGAGAAGCGCGTTGTCGAACGCCGTTAGCTCGGAGTCGCCCTCGGCGGCTCCCCAGACAAGACAAACCTTGGTAGGGCGCTCGTACAATCCACCTTCCCCTTAGCACTCACCCCGCTGAACCGGGCCCTGACAGAGTAGTAGCGCGGCCCCGACGTGCGCCGCGCTGCAAGGAGCCTTTATACGGTACGGACCCCCCCTGCGCAACTAGGATCCACTGCTGAGGCCAATGTCCGGAATGTGACGAAGAATCCCCCCTGTTCGCGGGAGAGGATCGGGCGCCGGGCTCGCCGCGCCGATAAATGGCTCGCGGAGACTATTCGGGACTATCGCGTTCCGATCCGAGACCATGCGCGAGCGAACTTCACGGAAAGGATCCTTTGCCCGCTTCCACGCCCGCGGCGGCCCTCCAAGCAGCCGCGCAAGCCAAGACGCTCGCCATGGAGCGAAGCGTCTCGATCCTGCGTGCCGCCGTCGTGGGAGTCAACGTCGTCGTCTATCTGCTGTTCATGCAGGGGAACACCCCACGGCCGGCGCTGGCCTGGACCATCATCGCGATCGCGGTCCCCTATGCGATCTGGTCCTTGGTCTTTCGCCCCTACGAGCGCTATCCCCTGCTGCGCTTCGGGGCCGCGACGATCGTGAGCGACTCGATCCTTATCGCGCTGTGGATCCTCGGCACGGGCGGGGCCGCGAGCGACTTCTGGGTTGTCTATGTCGTGTCGGCGGTGTCGGTCGGCATGCGCTACGACTTGGCCACGTCGCTTTTGGTCGGTGCCGCGGAGTCGGCGCTCTATCTGGCCATGATGACCATGGACGGCGGCCTGCCCGGGGCCGCCGCGATCCTTCGTCCCGGCTACATCGTGATCGCGGCCGGAGCGGCCGGCTTGGTGGCCCGCCAGGAACGCACCACCCGCGAGGAGCGAGTGCTGTTCGAGCGACTGGCCTCGGAGCATGCAGAGATGCTCTCGCGCGAGCGGCAGACGGTCGAGGCGCTTCGTGAGGTGGACCAGATGAAGACGACGTTCATCTCGGCCATATCGCACGAGGTCCGCACGCCGCTGACAGCGGTGCTGGGCTTCGCCAAGACGCTGATGTCCCGCGACCACGTCCTGACCGTCGAGGAGAAGGCGGAGATTTTGCATCGGATCGTGGCCAGCGGCGAGCGTCTGGAGCGAATTCTGATGGACCTGCTGGACCTGAACGCGTACACCAACGGCGTCGCGCAGTTGCACCGCGGACCGACCCGGGTGGCCGACGTCGTTCAGCGCGTGCTCGATGAGGTCGCCGTCGGCGACCATCCCATCGAGGTGGACGTACCCGGCGGCCTAACCGCCGCCGTGGACGCACCCAAGGTCGAACGGATCGTGTCGAATCTGGTGCGCAACGCCGTGAAGTACACGCCGTCCGGCCTCCCGATCACGGTCCGGGCCTGCCGCATGAACGGCGGCACGCTGATCATCGTGGACGACCGTGGCGAGGGAATCCCCGACGACCATAAGGCCGCGATTTTCCAGGTCTTCCGTCAAGGGCCGCAGCGCGTCGAGCACGCGCCGGGCACCGGCATCGGCCTGGCGCTGGTGGCGCGCCTGTCCGAACTTCACGGCGGCCGCGCATGGGTCGAGGACCGGGCGGACGGCGGCGCGTCGTTCCGCGTGATGCTGCCCGACGGCGCGCCGGGCGCGCGAACCGGCCCGGGAATGTCCGGGGCCGCGCTGTCCGACGCAGCGTCGCTGTAGCTACTCGATCGTGTCGGCGTCGTCGACGATGCGCTCGCGGTCCTCGACGGCGGGCTCGTTGTTCGCGGCGATCTCGTCGAGCATCGCGTGCAGACGGTCGTGGGCGATGCGGATGACCCGCTGGGTCGCGCTCGATTCGCTGCCGTGGCCGGCGAACGGGCTGCCCTGCGCCGCGTAGCCGCTGAGCGTGGTGCCGTTCTCGCCGCTGCCCTTGCGTACCACCGTGGTCATGTCCGCGGGCACGCCATGGGCGCGCAGCAGCGCGACGATCTCGCGCGACTGGTTGTAGGGCACGAGCCCGTCCTCGACGCCGTGGACGAGCACGACGCCCTTGACGCCGGAGTCGCGGATGTCGCCGACGCGGTTCACCACGGCGCGCTTCGCGTACTCTTCCGGGACCTGCGAGAAGGTTCCGCCGGTCTCGGCCTCGATGTCGGCCTTGGCGTTGGCGGCGAAGGCGTTCACGCCGGCGAGCGCGCTCGCGCCCGCATAGGTCTCGATCACGTTGACGGCGCCTTCGACGTCGAACCAGACGTCGAACAGCGGCGCGCCCCCGCGCATCGGCTTCTCGGCCAGCGCCAGCCCGCTCGTGTTCGCGCCCATCGACACGCCGAACAGGATCGTCTCGCGGATCGTGGCGCCGCACAAGTCCAGGAAGTAATTCGCGGCCGCGATCATGTCCTGGGCGCCGGCCGAGACGTGCCAGCCACGCTTGAATATCGAGTACGAGTAGTCGGGCGTGACGGCAAGCGCGCCGTGGGCAGCCGCGTCTTGCATGTGCTGCTCCCAGCTCGCCGACTCGTGCGTGTACCCGTGAGCGAACACGACCAGCGCGGTCGGAGCGGCCGCGGGGCGGACGTAGCCTCCGGTACCCGCGCCGGCGGCTGCCGGCAGCGCGGTCATCGTGGCCGACGGATCGGTGCAATCGGTCGCGGCGGCGGCGGGCGCGAGCCCGGACGCGGGAAGGACGGCGAGCGCGAGCGCGGCGGCAACGGTGCGAAGCTTCATCGACAAACCCTTTCTGGACGGCTTGCGCTTACTGTTCTCCGCCGAGGGGTCGCCTCCCTGCCGAATCAGGAAAAGCCGGGCGCGACCGATATGTGATCAGCCCTCTCGAGATCGACATTCGCCTAGTTTCCTCGTCCTGAGAGGCCAGCGCGAACTGAAGCGTGATCAGCCACGTGTCGCTTCTATCGTGGACAGCACGGCATCCGCCCACAGCGCGTAGCCGTCGTCGCTCGGATGGAACCCGTCGTGGGCGTGGTAGCGCTTCGGGTCCCGCACGAAGGCCGCGCCCGTCGCCTCGATGACGTCGACGAACAGCGCGCCGCGCTCACGCGCGACGCGCTTCTGATCGGCGGCGAGCCGGTCGGCACGCATGCCGGCGATCGCACGGAGCGGCTGTGCCAAAAGCGGTGTCGCCGCGAACTCTCCGATCCCGACGAGCACGACTCGCTCGGCACCCACTGCCGCGCTCCGCCGCAGGACATCCGCGAGGTCGCTTCGAAACGAGGCCCGCGAGGTGAGGTGGGTGACGTCGTTCCCGCCGATCCCGACGATGACCCAATCCGGCCGCAGCGACTGGAGCAGCGGGATCTGATCGTCGAGCACGTCGCGAACGCGCGCACCCGATTCGGCGAGCACGGTGAGATCGACGGGCCGTCTCAGCCCCCGCGCGACGACGCGAGGCAGCGCATTGTCAGGAGAGGACGCACCGACCCCGGCCCCGGTCGAGTCGCCGAGCCACGCGATGCGCAGCGGCGACGCGCTCTCGCCCCCGATCGAGCCGTCGAGCACGCTGCGATCGAACGGCTCGATGCGTTCGGCCCGCCGTGCCAGGCGCACCTCGATCGCCAAGAGCGCGATCACCCCGGCCAGCCCGACAGGAATGCCCACCAGAAACGCTCTCCGCACCGTCATGCTCCTCTCGTTCCCACATCGAAGCAATGAAAAGCCGGCGGGTTCGGATGGGGCTTCTATTCACGCTGATCGGAAGAGTGCTTCTCAAAGAGCAGCTTTCAAACGCTCGTTCGGAAGTGACTCGGCTCCTCGCGGCCCATTGCCGAGTAAGGCCCGGTCGCCGGAGTACTCGCCCTCTCGGTCAGATCCCCATGCTCATACGGCGTTGCGCGGGAGCATGCCCATCATATTCGTCATGAAATCCTTCGGCTCCGGGGCTCTTTCTCGCGGGGGTTTGGGGGCGGAGGCCACGAGCGAAGCGAGTGGCAAGAGCCCCCAATCAAACCGAGTGCGGGTGAGAGGACTTGAACCTCCACGTCCTTGCGGACACATGGCCCTCAACCATGCCTGTCTGCCTATTCCAGCACACCCGCATAGGTGCAGCAGACGGGCATGGTAGCACTCGCGGCCGGGGCCGTCCCCGGCTCTCGGGCGGAGCGCTCAGATCGCCCAATCGTGGGCGAGGACGAGCATGCCGTCGGCCGAGGCGACCGCCCGGACGCCCTGGACGCCGCCCCGGGCCGCGGCCGGGACGCTCGCTCGCCACAGCGGCACGACCGGAGCGAGCCGCTCGAGCTCGGCGGCGACGCGGGCGGCGTCGCCGGCTTCAATGCCGGCATCCAACGCCGGATCCCCGACTCGCGGCACGTTGAGCCCGCCGGGCATGACCTCGGCGGAGTGGTAGCGGTCGCGCAGCGCGCCGCCGGGCGGATCGGCGAAGGTCACCAGGGCCGCCTGGAACCGGGACGACGGCAGCCAGTCGCGCCACAGCGCCTCGTCCTCGAGCGAGACCAGGTTCACGGCGAACCCGGCCGCGTTCAGGTGCGCGAACACGGCGCGCACGACGCGCTGCGCCAGATCGTCGCCCCCGCTGAGCGCGATCGAGATCTCGAGCGGGGTGCCGCCTTTCGCGCGCGTTCCGCCCCGCCGCTCGGCGAAGCCGGCCTCGGCCAGCAGCTGCGCGGCGCGCTGCGGATCGTAGGGCACGCCTTCGCTGCCGGCCTCCGGATACACGAACGGCCGGCCGAGCCCGCCCCCTTCACCGCGAACGAGCCCTTCGACGATCGCGGCACGGTCGACGGCGAACGCGGCCGCTTGCCGCACACGCGCATCGGACAGGATCGACGATGCCGTGTTGAGCACGAGCCCGGTCCAGACGGCGCCGGTGTCGGTCGAGACGGCGACGCCGTCCTCGGCCGTGAGCCGGCGGGAAAAGTCGGGCGAGGAGTACGGCCCGAGCACGTCCACGCGCCCGGCTCGCAGCAACTGGATCGCGGTCGTGGAGTCCGGCACGAACATCACCCGGATGGTGCGCACGCGCGCGCGAACACGCCAGGGCTGGGGCGTCGCCCGAAGAACCATCTCCAGCCCTCGCGTGTAGCGCTCGAGAACGAACGGTCCGCCCGACACGGGCCATGCCCCGATCTCGCCGATGCCCTTTCCGGCCAGCGCGTGCTCGGGCAGCACGCCCAGGCCGGCCGAGAACAGGTCGGTCCAGGCGGGCACCGCGTGCTTGAAGGTGATCGCGACGATGGTCTGCGACTCGGCCGTGACCGACGCGATCGCGTCGTAGCCGGCGGGCGCGATCGCCTTCGACGCCGGATCGACGATCGTCTTCCAGGTGAAGACCACGTCGGATGCCTTGATCGGCTCGCCGTCGGACCAGACGGCGTCGGCGCGCAGCGCCACGCGCACCGACAGCGGCTCCTCGGACAGGACGCGATCGACGAGCCAGGGCGTGGCCTCGCCGCCGGGACCGGCCGCGAACAGCGGCGGCCACAGCGGCCGCAGGAGCGCGCGAGCGCTCGGCGACTCACCGCCGCGCACGAACGGGTTCAGGGTCGCGGGCTCGTGGGGCCAGGCGAGACGGATCTCGCCTTCCGGCGGCGTGGTGGGCAGCGGCGTGGCGGTGGGACTGCCCGCCGGCCGCTTCGGCTCGCCGGCGGGGCAGGCGGTCAGGAGCAGTGCGGCGGCCGCGAGCGCTCCGGCAACGCGGATGCGCCGCCGCGCGGCCGCGGTCACGGCTCGGTCGAGAGCCACACGCGCGACGCGTCGAACAGGCCCGCGCCGTTGAGGTCGAATCCGCGCACGCTGCGCGCGACCGCGAGATGGTTGCGGAAGAACACCACCGGGATCAGCGCCATCTCGGCGAGCGCGCGGGTCTCGGCCGACTGATATTGCGCCCGCCGCTCGGCGATGCCTTTCGTGGCACGCGCCTTGTCGATGGCGGTGTCGAACGCGGAGTCCGAGAACCCGACCTGATTGTTGGGCGAGCCGGAGCGAAGCTGCTGGGCGAGGAACCCGTCGGAGCTGGGCACCTCGGCGAGCCAGCCGAGCTCGGCGAGCTCTTGCTGACCGGACTCGAGCAGCCTCAGGTAGGCGCCCGACTCGTGCGCGCGCAGGCTCACGGTCAGCCCGACCTCGCGCAGGTTCGCCGCGATCGCCGCCGCAACCTCGCGTGAGGGCGAGGCGGCCAGATGGTCGAGCACGACCTCGGGGGGGCCCGACGGGAACGCCGCCTTGATCAGATCGCGCGCGGAACCGGGGTTGAAGCGGCAGTCGCGGCAGCGGTCGGGCGGGAACCCGGGGATGCCGAGCGGGATCACGCCGGTCGCTGGCATTTTGGTTCCGCCGTAGACGGAGCTCGCGATCGTGGCGCGGTTGATCGCCAGCGAGATGGCCCGGCGAAACTCCGGATTCTTGAACTTGTCGAGCCGCATGTTCGGTCCGTAGTAGACGGCCGCCCACAGGGGCGTGAACCCGGACGGTCCGATGCGGCCCCGCGAGGACTCGATCGCGCTGTTCGGAACCTCGGCGATCTCGACCTCGTCACGCAGATATGCGCGGTAGCCGTCGTCGGCTCCTTCGTGGATCACGACGTCGAGCGCATCCAGGTAGGCCGTCGCGCCCGCGTGCCCGTCGAATCGGGTGAGCCGCACGCCGGCGACGCTCATCGGCGCGGCCACTTCGAAGGCGCCGTTGCCGATCGGATGCTTGGCGAACGCCGCCGGGTCGCGGTTGAGCAACTTCTGCGAGACCGGCCCGAGCGCGGCGTGCGACAGGTACACGGGCAGCTCGTAGAACGGCCGATCGAGCGTGATGCGAAGCGTGGACGCGTTGACGACCTCGACGCCCGACAGCGCCTGCGTCGTGCCGTCGATGCGAACCGCCTTGAATCCGCGGACCGGCTCGAGCTGGAAGGCCGCCTCGGAGGCGAGCGTCTTTCCGGCGATCCGGTCGAAGGCGAACTTGAAGTCGTAGGCGGTGACGGGATCGCCGTTGTGGAAGACGGAGCGGCCGAGGGTGAAGGTCCAGGTGAGGCCGTCGGGTGAGGTGGTCCATTTCTCGGCGGCGGCCGGGACGGCATTGCCCGCGTCGTCGACGCCGGTGAGCGAATCGAAGACCTGCTCCAGCACCAGCGCCGCGCCCTGCCCGCGCGCCTTCGCGGGATCCAGGGAGTTCAGCTCGCGGACCGAGACGCGGAGCGTGCCGCCGGCGACCGGGTTCTCCGGTTCGCGGGACGGAGCGTCTTCGCTGCAGGAGACGAGCAGCGCGGCGAGCGCGAGGGCAGCCGCAGCCGTTCGCCGCATGCGGCCGGGCAGGACGGACATGCAGGAGAGTTTACGGCCGGATGCGGAAATGCAGCGCAACCGTGGAAATCGTGAACACGATCGCCGTGATCACGGTGATCCGGTCCAGGTTCTTCTCGACGACGGTAGAGCCGCCGGCCGCGTGCATGCCGCCGCCGAACATGTCCGACAGACCGCCGCCTCGACCCGCATGCAGCAGGATGAACAGGATCAGCAGGCAGGCGGACAGGATCTGGAACCCGAGGATAACGGGCGTCAAGACACTCCTCCATTCGTCGTGGGAACCCGAGAAGTGTACCGAACCGCGATGCTCGATGCACCCCCTGCCGGGACCGGCGCCGTGGGGGACGGGGCGGGCGAGGGAGCGAGCTCTTCGAGCCAGACGTTGGTGGGGTCTCCCCGGACGAAGAACGGATGAGGGACGAAGCCCCGAACCCGGGGCGAGACCGCGACCCGGTCGCTCAGGAAGGCAAGCGGCACGATCGTGACGAGGGCGAGCATGCGGTCGGCGGCCGCGGCGGTCTGCGCGGCGATGCGACCCGGGTCGGTCTCGGCGACGGCCGCGGTGACGAGCGCGTCGAGGGTGGCGTCGGAGGTGCCCGAGTAGTTGGCCACCGCGCCGGTGCCGGCC
>Ga0247717_1000509_pt1 | contig 11667 bp, 11 predicted proteins | sample 24E_NmetaG_FD_189047 | JGI IMG/M metagenome (GOLD analysis project Ga0247717, IMG submission 189047) | Soil microbial communities from hillslope of Landscape Evolution Observatory, University of Arizona, Oracle, AZ, United States - 2-4-E_N | ecosystem: Engineered > Artificial ecosystem >... | reverse complement strand
CGCGCGAAGCTGTCGAAGCTTCACTTCGGCGGAGCCGGCAAGAAGATGATGCTCAAGCTCGCCAAGGACTACAAGGTCGCGGCGCCGTGGGAGCTCATGGAGTATGCCCAGGACATGGGCGTCAAGCTCATGCCGTGCCAGATGACGATGGACATGCTCGGGCTCAAGCGCGAAGACCTCATCGACGGCCTCGAGCCGCCGCTCGGTGCCGCCAGCGCGCTGCTCGAGATGAAAGAGTCGTCGGTTCAGTTCTTCATCTAGTTCCTGCTCGAACCTCAGTCGGGGATCTTGTAGGTGCTCGCGTCCGGCTTGAGCGGACGGAACATCCAGAGCGGCCGGCGTAGTCCTCCCGGCCCCGGCGCGGGACGAGTCATCGCGAGCCACTCCTTGTAGATCTCGAAGCTCTTGCTCGTGTCCACGACGATGTCGCCGTACTGATCGTCGGGTCCGCCGGCTTCCAGTCGTACCACCTGATGCCAGCAATGCATCCCGGACACCGGATCCGGCTGCGTCGGGAACGTCAGGTTCTGATGCACGCCCGCATCGGTCCACCACACGCGCGACGAGTCCTTGTCCTTGCTCTCGAACGGCTGCACGTGCTCCTTTTGGCGGATGCGCCAGGTTGCGCCTTCCGTCGAGGCGTTTTCGTAGGTGAGATCCACCAGCGCCGAGGACCAGCGGTCGGTGCCGAACCCGCGGTCGAGCCGCCAGCGGCCCATGTGATGGGACGCGGCGACCACGCCGGGCCGGATTCCTTCGGTCACCCACGCGCGGATCACGAAATGACCGATGCGTGTGATGACCTTCACCAGGTCCTCGTCGCGCACGCCGACCCGCTCGGCGTCCTCGGGATGGATCCACAGCGGATGCCGGTGACTGATCTCGTTGAGCCACTTGGAGTTGTTCGAGCGCGTGTGGATCAGCGTCGGCAGCCGGAAGGTCGGCATCAGGATGTAGGTGCCTCCCTTCGGGTCGGTGCTCGCGACGTGGCTTTCCATGTAGTTCGGCAGCGCCTGCTCCGGCCATCCCCACTCCGCCATGGTCGGGCTGTAGAACTCGAGCTTGCGGGACGGGGTGAGGAAACCCTCGCGGACCACGCCGTCGATCTCGACGCCCGGCGCGTTCCACGGCCCGATGAGCGGGATCGGCTTTCCGGAGGGCGGCTCACCCGGCTTGGTCGCGAGGCCGGTGACCGGATCGACGGTCGTGCCTTCGAGCGCGCTCTCGGGCACCGGATTCTCGTGGACCTCGTAAACGGTCGGCGCGATCTCGACGACGCCGTACTTGCGCATGTATTCGAGCGGCGTGAGGTCTTCGGCCTGCGCCTTCTCCGGCAAGCCGGGCACGTTGTGCTCGAACATGTACTGGTAGTACTCGTCGATCGTGACCTTCTCGCCGGGCCGGTAGGGCGACTCGAACCACTGGCGGACGCCGAGCGAGCCGTCGGGATCGATGCGCCACGAAAGCTCGATCCAGAACTCGTCTTCTTCCCAGACCTCACCCGGATTCGCCTCGTAGGTGTACTGGACCGGCTTGCCCATGCGCTCCAGGGCTACGCGAAGCACGGGCTGCCGGAATCCGAGCCACTTGCCCGAGTGGGTCTCGTACGAATGCGTGTCGTGCCGCTCGGGGCCCAGGCCCATCGGAAGCACGTAGTCGGCGAACCAGGCCGTCTCGCTCCACGTCGGCGTCAGGGCCGCGTGAAGGCCGATCATCGACTCGTCCGACAACGCCTCGATCCACGAGAATCCGTCCGGGTTCGTCCAGACCGGGTTGTAGACGCGCGTGAAGTACACCGACAGCTTCTGCCGCCGCTCTTTCAAGAAGTACGGGAGCAGGATCGACATCTCGTGGTGCGCGAGCGGGTACTCGCGCGGCCACAGGATCTCGTTCCAGACCTTCTGCGGCGGCGGGGCCAGGAACGGCTGCGGAACGAACTTGTCCCACCAGTTCGGCGAGGTGCCGCCTTTCGTGCCCACGGAGCCGGTCAGCGCGTTGAGGAAGAACAGGCAGCGGGCAACCTGCCATCCGCCGAGGTTGCCGGCCGCGGCCGCGCGCCAGTTGTGCGCCGCGAAGCCCGAGCCGGCGCGGCCGACCTCGCGCGCGACCTTGACGATCATGTCCGCGGAAACGCCCGCGAGGGATGCGGCGTACTCGGGCGTGTACTGCGCGTATTCCTGCTTCAGCGCGAGAAGGAAGTTCTCGAACGTCGGCTCGTCCTGAGGCCGCTGCGCCCGCATGTACTCGTCCCAGTTCCACCAACGCCGCATGAACGGCGCGTCGTAGAGCTCTTCGTCGAGGATGATCTTGGCCATCGCCAGCAGCACCGCGGCCTCGGTGCCGGGTTTGGTGGGCATCCAGTAGTCGGCACGCGAGGCCGTGTTGGACAGGCGAGGATCCATCACCGCGATCTTCGCGCCCGCGAGCTTGCCCTCGATGATCCGCTGCGCGTGCGGGTTGAAGTAATGACCTGTTTCCAGATGCGACGAGATCAGCAGTGTGAAGCGGGCGTTCGCGTAGTCGGGCGAGGGCCGGTCGTGGCCCATCCACAGCGCGTACCCGACGCGCGCAGACGACGAGCAAATGTTGGTGTGGCTGTTGTGACCGTCCACGCCCCAGGCGCGCAGCACGCGGTCGGCATAGCCGTCCTCGCCGGGGCGGCCGACGTGGTAGACGACCTCGTCGCGCCGCTCGTTGCGGATGGCGTCGGCGATGCGCTCGGCGATGTCGTCGAGCGCGGTGTCCCACGAGACACGCTCCCACCGGCCGCTGCCGCGCTCACCGGCTCGCCGCTGCGGATAGAGGATGCGCTCGGGATCCTGGATCTGGTTGAGCGTCGCCGGCCCCTTGGCGCAGTTGCGTCCTCGCGAGCCGGGATGGACCGGGTTGCCCTCGATCTTTCGGATCTCGAGCGTGTCGCGGTCCACGTAGGCGAGCTGGCCGCAGGCCGACTCGCAGTTGAAGCAGACGGTCGGGACCAGGATGTAGTGGCGTTCGACCTTCTTCGGCCAGGCGGAGCCCTCGTACTCGACCCAATCGTCCCACCGCTCCGGCGGCGGATATTGAGCCATCCGCCCGCCGGCGCCTTCGAGCTTGGTCGGCTCCGTCACCCTCGTCCCCCTCCCGCTCGGACGCTCCTGCCAGGATTATTACGATATTCGAGTATGTGAATGCAAGGGTTTCCGGGCCCGGTTTCCGGAACCGAGCCCCGGTCGGTAGGCTCGGCCGCGATTCCATGCGTCGCTTCTTCCCTCTGATGCTGGCCGCCGTCCTCGGCGCGTGCTCCGGCGCCGCCGACCAGGCAGCCCCGCCGCCGGCGCCCGCCTCGCCCACGCCGGCGCCTTCGCCGTCGGGCCCGGCCTTCCGAGGAGCCGTCGAGGTGATCGACGCGGACGCGCGCGCAAAGATGGGCACGTCGTGGAAGCCCGGCTGCCCGGTCCCGCTGCACGACCTCCGCGTGCTCCGGATGGATCACTGGACGTTCGAAGGCACCGTCGCGCGCGGTGAGATGATCGTGCACGAGGACCAGGCCGAGGCGGTCCTGGGTGCATTCGCCGAGATCTTCGAGGCGCGGTTTCCGATCGCGAACATGGTGATCGCCAACGGCTACATCGGCAATGACCCGGCTCGCGCGCAGCAGAACGCCACCAGCGCGTTCAATTGCCGTCCCGCGGTCGGATCCTCGACCCTTTCTCAGCACGCCTACGGCCTGGCCGTGGACATCAACCCCGTGCAGAACCCTCGGGTGACGAGCGCCGGCGTGACCCCACCGGACGGCAAGGCCTACGTCGATCGCACCCAGGACCGTCCCGGCATGATCAAGCCGGGGGACGCAGTGGTTCGGGCCTTCGAAAAGATCGGCTGGTTCTGGGGCGGCAACTACTCCAAGGTGAAGGACTACCATCACTTCTCGCTGACCGGCGCCTAGCGGCCGGGGTTCGCGCGTCAGGACAGCGGCACCGACTGACCCGCCTTGACGAACCCGTGCTCGTAGAAAACCAGGCCGCCGAGCGCCGCGATCGAGGCCGCCACCATCGGCCCGCTGCTTCCGGTCGCCAGCGCGAGCCCGCCCAGCGCGGCAGGCAGCACCATGCCCAGCGCGACACCGGTCCAGAACCACACGCGGTACGGCCCGCGGATCAGGTTGCGTGCCGCCTTCGCGGCCTGCTGCGTCGAATGGCTCGAGAACTCCACGACCGTGAGTGCCGCCCATCCAACCGCGGACGCGACCAGCACCCGCGTCATCAGCACTTGCGTGCTTTCGCCGCCGGCGAACAGCGAGGCCAGCAGCAGCGAGGCCGCGCCGACGAGCGTCGCCTGCGCGATCAGCACCGGCGCGAGCAGCGGGCTCTGCCACAGGTCGCGGCCTTCGGCCTGGCCGAACAGCCACGCGGTGTAGGCGGCGGCGAGGGCCGACAATGGGATCGCGGGCCATCGCACGGCGTCGACGAGCCAGGGCAGATCGAGGACGCGGCCGCCGAGCCAGGCCACCAGCAGCGCGGAGTACGCTCCGAGCACCCATGCGCCGCGCACGAGCCACGAAGTGGGATTTCCCTTCAGGATCAGCATCCAGAAGCGCTCCGGGCGCTTCAGGTCGGCGACCAGCAGCGCGCCGGTGATCACCGTCATCACGAGCGCGATCGCCGGAGCGAAGGTGGCGAGCAGCGGGATCTGCCCGTAGCCGCGCAGCATCGCCGCCGCGGCCAGCAGCGCCACGCCGGCGCCGATCGACTTGGTCCAGAGGTATGCCGACACCTTCCAGCCCCACGGCATGGGGTGGTCCACGTCGTAGACCGTGCGCGCGCGCGCCTCGGCCTCGTCGATCCGCGGCTGCAGCTGCCCGTCGAGCAGGTTGACCTCGGACCACATGTAGGCGTCCGGGACCGTGGTCTGGGTCGGGTCGATGGCGGCCTCGTCGGCCCCCGCGTAGAACACCTTCGGCTTGGTGCCCTGCTCGGGTGCCCGGACCTGGGTCTCTTGCCGGGCGACGAAGCGCGAGATCTCGCTGATCGGATCGTCGAGGTCGCCGGCGATGATGGCGTGCGTCGGGCACACGATCACGCAGGCGGGCTCGAGGTTCACCTCGACTCGGTGCGCGCAGAAGTTGCACTTTGCCGCGGTGTGCGTCCCGGGATCCAGGTACAACGCGTCGTAGGGGCAGGCCTGCATGCAGGCCTTGCAGCCGATGCAGATCGAGTTGTCGAAGTCCACGATGCCGTCGTCGCGGGTGAACAGCGCCGACGTCGGGCAGATGTTGGTGCAGGGCGCGTCCTCGCAGTGGTTGCAGCGAAGGACCGAGAAGTACCGCTTCGCCTCGGGGAAGTTGCCCTTCTCGATGTACTTGACCCAGGTTCGGAAGACCCCCAGGGGAACGTCGTTTTCCATCTTGCAGGCGACCGTGCACGCGTGGCAGCCAATGCACGCGCGGTGATCGATTGCGAACCCGAACTTGGCCACCCGCCCCCCTTCCGGCACTCCCGTGGGGAGATTATTACGATATTCGCGGATGCGAATGCAAGGGTGGAGATGGAAAGTTATGTCAACGTTGCGTATCGAGCCGGGATCGGCCGCAGCGGAGGGCGCCCTTCCGCTTTGGGGATCGGCGGCCTTCCGCGCTAGAATCCCGCGGACTCGAACACGTGAGCGTTTTCACGAACGCTCGATGATGGCTCTGACCAGCGGAAATAGATGACAACGCAGGGGCCGTGGAAGGCCGTGGGCGGGGGGCCCGGATGACGCAGTATTTCTGGCAGTACGGCACGATCGGAGCGCTGGCGATTCTCGGCGTTCTCTTCGTCGTCATCGCCTTCTCGGCGAACCGGCTGATGCGACCCCGCAAGCCCGCCAACGACAAGTACACGACGTACGAGTGCGGCATCGACCCCGTCGGCGAGGGCTGGTCCCAGACGCAGATCCGCTACTACATCTACGCGTTCCTGTTCGTGATCTTCGACGTCGAGTCGGTGTTCCTGTTCCCCTGGGCCGTCGTGTTCGAGACGTTCCCCCGGCCGGGCTTGCTGCTCGTCGAGATGATCATCTTCATCCTGATCCTCGCCGTAGGCCTGCTCTACGCCTACAAGAAGAAGGTTCTCGACTGGGTCGAGCCCTCCGAGAGCCGCGCCATCCGGGAGTCGCAGCCATGGGCGTAGTCGACAAGGTCAATCTGCCCCAGCCGGTCAAGTTCGTCTTCAATTGGGGCCGCAAATATTCGCTCTGGGTCATGAACTTCGGCCTGGCCTGCTGCGCGATCGAGCTGATCGCCGCATCCACCAGCCGCCACGACTTCATGCGTCTGGGCGTCATTCCCGTCGCACACGGCCCGCGTCAGGCCGACCTGCTGGTGGTCGCCGGCACGCTGACCGACAAGATGGCTCCTGCGCTCAAGCGTGTGTGGGACCAGATGCCCGAGCCCAAGTACTGCATCTCGTTCGGCTCGTGCTCGAACTGCGGCGGCCCGTTCTGGGACTCGTACTCGGTCACCAAGGGCGTGGACCAGATCGTGCCCGTCGATGTCTACGTGCCCGGCTGCCCGCCGCGGCCCGAAGCCCTGCTGGAAGGAATCATCCGACTGCAGACGCAGATCGCCGACGAGTCGCTCAAGGAACGCTTCGAGCGCCAGCGTCGCGAAGCGATCGTCGTCGGCGGCCCCGTCGGACCCGTCGACCTTTCCAACCGGTAGCCGATGTCCGCGAAAGCACTGATCGACCACGTCAAAGAAGCCACCGGCGCCGTCGAGCGCGAGGAGGTCACGCCGCAAGGCCAAGTGGCGCTCCACGTCACGCCGGCAAACTGGCACGTCGTCGCCGAGCACCTTCGCCGGTGCCCGCGCTGCAACTTCTCGATGTTCAACTGGCTGTCGGCCGTGGACATGGAAGACGACGGCTTCGAAGTCATCGCGCATCTGTACTCGGCCTCGTCGCTGCAGGCCGTGAACCTCAAGACGATGGTGCCGCGCGAGGGCGGGTCTGTTCCGACGCTGACCGGCCTGTGGCGCGGCGCATCCTTCCACGAGCGTGAGTGCTGGGAGATGTTCGGCATCGACTTCGCCGGTCATCCGCACTTGGTAAAGCTGCTGCTGGCGGAGCCCTTCGTCGGGAATCCGCTGCGCAAAGAGTTCGTCCTGATGACGCGTGAGGCCAAGGAGTGGCCGGGCGCGAAGGAGCCGGAGTAGCCGTGTCCGATCCCACCATGCTGCCGGGCGGACCCGGCGAAGGCATCGCGCTCGACGTCGCGGGATCGAGCCGGTTCGCGACGGAGGAGATGATTCTCAACATCGGGCCGCAGCACCCGTCCACTCACGGGGTGCTCCGGATGGTCATTACTCTCGACGGCGAGCTGATCATCGACGCGGAGCCGGTCATCGGCTACATGCATCGTGGCTTCGAGAAGATGGCCGAGGTGCGCGACTACCGCCAGATCATCGCGCTGGTGAACCGCCACGACTGGCTGAGCGCCTTCGGCAACGAGCTGGGGGTCGTGCTGGGCGTCGAGGCGCTGATGGAGATCGAGGTTCCCGAGCGCGCCCAGTGGATCCGCACGCTGCTGGCCGAATGGAACCGGGTGCTCAACCACCTGATGTTCATGGGATCGTTCGGCCTCGAGCTCGGCGCGATGACGCCGATGTTCTACGCGTTCCGCGAGCGCGAGGAGATCCAGGGGCTGCTCGAGGCCGCGACCGGCGGCCGGATGCACTTCACCTACAACCGGATCGGCGGCTTGAAGGAAGATCTGCCGCGCGGATTCCTGAAGGAGTCGTCGCGTCTGGCCAAGGTCGTGCGGCACCGGCTGGGCGACTACGAAGGCCTGCTGCTCGGCAACGAGATCTTCAAGAAACGTACCGTCGGCATCGGCAAGCTTCCCGCCGCGGTCGCGCTGGAGTACGGCTGCACCGGCCCGATCCTGCAGGCCGCCGGCGTCGCCGAGGACTCGCGCAAGACCGAGCCCTACCTCAAGTACAGCGAGGTCGACTTCGAGGTGCCGGTCGGCGAGAACGGCGACTCGTTCGACCGCTTCTGGGTGCTCTACCGGCGCATCGAGGAGTCGCTCAAGATCGTCGAGCAGTGCCACGACAAGATTCCGGCCGGCCCGATCATGCCGGGCAAGATGCCCAAGAACATCAAGCCGCCGGAGGGATGGATCTACTCGCGGACCGAGAACTCCCTCGGCGAGACCGGCTACTACATCGTCTCGCGGGGTGGGAAGGAGCCGTGGCGCATGAAGATGCGCACCCCCTCTTTCTCGAATGTGTCGATGATCCCGTATCTTCTGCGCGGCGTGTTGGTGCCGGACCTGATCTCGGTGCTGGGTTCGGTGTTCTTCGTGGTTGGAGACGTGGACCGATGACCCACCTTTCGATGATCCCCGCGATCGCCGAATCGCACAACGTGTTCCTCGGGTTCGACTTCTCCAACCCCTGGGTGCTGCTCGGGCTCAAGCTCGCGGCCGTGATGGTGTTCTTCCTGACCGCGCCGCTGGGCGTGGGCTACGCCGAGCACAAGATTCTCGCCCACATGCAGGCGCGGCTCGGTCCCATGGAGGCCGGCCGGTTCCACGGCTGGGCCCAGCTGATCGCCGACGGCGTGAAGTTCATCCAAAAGGAAGACATCGTTCCGTCGGCGGCCGACAAGGCGGTGTTCGTGATCGCGCCCGCGATGGTGCTGGTGCCGGCGATCATGCTCTTCGTGGTGCTGCCGCTCGGCCCGAACGGCTTCTGGGTCGAGAACATGGACTTGGGCCTGTTCTTCGCGCTCGCGATCTCCTCGATCAGCGTGATCGGCATGCTCGCCGCCGGGTGGGCCAGCGCCAACAAGTTCTCGCTCATCGGCGCGATCCGCGGCGCCGCCCAGCTGATCGCCTACGAGCTGCCGCTGGTGCTGGCCGGCGCGGCCGTCGCGATGCAGGCGGGAACGCTGTCGCTGCCCGGCATCGTCGAGGCTCAGCAGAATTACTGGTTCGTCTTCCCGCAGATCTTCGGCTTCGGCTTGTTCGTGACCGCGTCGCTCGCCGAGCTGTCGCGGCCGCCGTTCGACATGCCGATCGCCGACTCCGAGATCATCTTCGGTCACATGACCGAGTACACCGGCATCAAGTTCGCCTTCTTCCTGCTCGCCGAGTACGCCGGCATCGTCGCGCTCTCGATCCTCGCGGTCGTGCTGTACTTGGGCGGATGGCAGGGCTTGCCGTTCATCAACTTCATTCCCGGCCCCCTCTGGACGCTCGCGAAGGTCGGTGCGCTCGCGTTCTTCATCATCTGGCTGCGCGCCACGTACCCGCGTCTTCGCGAGGACCAGCTGCAGAAGATGGCTTGGAAGTACATGATCCCGATCGCGCTGGTGAACATCCTGCTGACCGGCATCTTCAAGGTGGTGTTCTAGTGGCCATCGAGAAGAAGGAGCTCGAGCCGGTTCAGCCCACGCGCAAGGAGCAGATGCTCGCGCGTTTCAAGGAGATCGAGAAGAAGATCGCCGAGAAGAAGGTCATCGGTCCCGCCTACGGGCTGGCCAAGGGGCTGAGCATCACCCTCAAGACGATGACACGCAGGGCGGTCACGCAGCAGTACCCCCATGAGGTGCCCGATCTGCCGCCCCGCACGCGCGGCGTCATCGCGCTGAAGGAGGAGAACTGCACGGTCTGCATGCTCTGCAGCCGCGAGTGCCCGGACTGGTGCATCTACATCGACTCGCACAAGGAGCAGGTGCCGCCCAAGACGCCGGGCGCCCGTCCGCGAACCCGCAACATGCTGGACCGCTTCGCGATCGACTTCTCCCTGTGCATGTACTGCGGCATCTGTGTCGAGGTCTGCCCGTTCGACGCGCTGTTCTGGTCCCCACATTTCGAGTACTCCGAGACCGACATCAACAACCTGATCCACGAGATGCCGACGCTCGCCGAATGGGTCAACCACGTGAAGCCTCCGCCGCCGCTGGACGAGGGCGCGCAGCCCGAGCCCGAGGCGGACAAGGAGGCGAAGGTCTTCGAGGCCGGCGGCGCCGTCGCCGCGGCCCCGGCCGCGTCGGGGGCCCCTGCCGGAACCGCGACCACGCCGGCACGCGAGGCGGCCCCCGGGCCCGCCGCGGCCGGATCGGCCGAGTCCACGCCCGCGGGCGAGGCGTCGGCACCGGCCGAAGCCGAGGCGGCCGCCGCGAAGGCGGAAGCGCCGGCCGAGGCCAAGCACGACGAGGGTCCGGTCGAGATCGACGAGGAGACATACCAGGCCGAGCTCGCGGCCGGGAAGCCCGAGCGCGTCGCACGCGCGATGGCCAAGAAGGCATTCGTGATCAAGCGGCGGAAGCAAGGGTAGGCGGGGACGGGGGGAGATGAACGGTCCGGAGATCATCTTCACGGCGCTTGCGGTGATTGCCGCGGTCGCCGGCATCCTCGTCGTCACGACCAAGAACGTGGTCCGCGGCGCGCTGTATCTCGTCGCCGTGCTCGGCTCGATCGCCGCGATCTTCATGCTGCTCGGCGCCGAGTTCATCGGCTGGACGCAGGTCCTGATCTACGTCGGCGCGATCGTGGTGCTTCTGCTGTTCGGTCTGATGCTGACCAGGGCGCCGATCGGCGCCGCCCGCTCGGTGGACAACCAGCAGCGTGGCCTCGCGTTGGTCGTTTCCGCGTCGGTGTTCGGCGTTCTGACCTATCTGATCTGGCGCGGCTTCGGCGACAAGGAGATTCCGCTCAAGCAGGTCGTGCGCACCGAGGACATCGGCAACAGCATGTTCTCGAACTTCATCCTGCCGTTCGAGGCGATCAGCATCCTGCTGCTGGCTGCGCTCGTCGGCGCGATCGTTCTTGCGAGGAGGGACAAGTGAACCTCGCGCTCGTGCTGACGCTTTCGGCGCTGCTGTTCTCGATCGGCGTCTACGGCGTCTTGGCCCGCCGGAACGCCGTGCTGGTTCTGATGTCCATCGAGCTGATGCTGAACTCGGTCAACATCAACCTGGTTGCCTTCGGCGCGCACCTCCAGGACGCGCTCGCGGCCGGCCAGATCTTCGCGCTGTTCGTGATCGCCATCGCCGCTGCCGAGGTCGGCATCGGCCTGGCGATCGTCCTTCTGATCTTCCGGAACAGGGAGACCATCAACGTGGACGAGGTGGACATCCTCAAGTGGTAGGCATCCTGGGCATCGTCGAGCAGCAGCACGCTGAAGAGGCCGTGAACTTTACGGTCAACTTCTTCGGAGAGCACGCCTGGGTCATCCCGGCGCTGCCGTTGCTGGCGGCCGTGCTGATCATGTTCTTCGGCAAGAAGCTGCCGCGCAAGGGTGTCGAGATCGGCATCGCCGCCGTGGTGGGCTCGCTGGTCTGGGCCGTCGGGGTCTTCCTGAACTACGCCGGCAAGACCGCCGGACCGACGATCGAGAAGTCGCTGGAGTGGTTCCCCTTCGGCGGCGGCCTCTCGCTCGAGCTGGGCATGCTGGTCACCGGAATCACGGCGGTGATGTTCCTGCTCGTGACGTTCGTGTCGCTGATGGTGCAGATCTACTCCACGGCGTACATGCACGACGACAAGCGCTACACCTGGTACTTCGCCGTGCTGAACCTGTTCACGGCCTCGATGCTCAACCTGGTCATCGGCAACAACCTGATCCAGATGCTGATCGGCTGGGAACTGGTGGGCATCTGCTCGTACCTGCTGATCGGCCACTGGTGGGAAGAGCACGAGAAC
>Ga0247717_1000508_pt1 | contig 11677 bp, 10 predicted proteins | sample 24E_NmetaG_FD_189047 | JGI IMG/M metagenome (GOLD analysis project Ga0247717, IMG submission 189047) | Soil microbial communities from hillslope of Landscape Evolution Observatory, University of Arizona, Oracle, AZ, United States - 2-4-E_N | ecosystem: Engineered > Artificial ecosystem >... | reverse complement strand
CAGCCGCTCCGCGTGGCCGCGCGGGTGCCGCCCTTCTTCAAGGCGGGCCTTCGCGCAGGCCAGGTCGTGCACGTCGGCGTCGGTTGGCAGCTCGTGCCGGCGCGCGTCGCGCAGCCGATGGGAGCGCCGGCGGGGCACGAAGGGACGATCGAAATCGTTCCCGACGGATCGGTCGTGCACGACGCAAGCGACCGCGTCGCCTTGTGGTCGCTTGACGCAACGGGCCTGCGGCTTGCCGCCTCCGGCCGCGTCGCCTAGAGGCTTGCCGCGGGATCGGGCGCGGGCGGACGCGGCTTGCGAACGCGCAGGCGCAACCCTTCCTGCCGGACGATCTCGGCGTTCTCGCCCGCCGCAAGGTCGTCTTCGGTATCGGCGATCCAGCGCTCGCCCTTCCACGAAACGAATCCGGATCCGCCGGCTTCCATGGCCTCGAGCACGACGGCGATCTCGCCCTCGACGGGTCCGCCCACGGCCACCTTCCGTTTGCGGACCTCGACCACCTTGTAGCCGGCAAAGCCGAGGAAGAGCGCAAGGCCGAGCGCCGGCACGAGCACGATCCCCATGACCATGGTCTGGTACTCGGCGGGAAAGAGCGGGCCTTCGGGCCCGCGCGGCGCCACGGGAACGAGGAGAAGGGCGCCCAGCACGAGGGAGACGACGCCGGCTCCGCCGATGGCGCCAAAGCCCGGCGAATGGATCTCGACGAGGAGCAGCACGGCGCCAAGCGCAAGCAGCCCCAGCGCCGCGAGGTTCACGTCGAACCCAAGTCCTGCGAGCGCAAGCAGGATGAGAACGAGGCCTGCCACCTCCGCGCCAAGGCCGGGGCTCGAGAGGCCGAAGATGAGGGCGTAGATGCCCACGAGGAGGAACAGCGACGAGAGGAGCGGGTTCTGCAGGAGCTCGGTGAACAGGATTCGGATCGAGCGCTCGAAGGGCTCCACGACGGCGCCCTCGGTCGAAAGCGTGACGGAGCGCCCGCCCGCGAGCGTCACGTTTGTGCCGTCCACGCGCGCGAGGAGCTGCGGGATCGAGAACGACGAGTCGTCTTCGGTCACGCCGGCGGCCAACGCGGCCGACGCGTTCAGGTTGAGGTTCTCCGTGACAAACGCCTCGGCCGCCGTCGTGTTGCGGCCGTGGAAGACGGCAAGCTCGCGGACCTTCGCCACGAGCGCGTTGATGATCTTGCTGTCGTTCACGGGCGCAAAGCCGCCTCCTCCCAGGGACACCGGCTGCGAGCTTCCGATCACGGTGTTGGGCGCCATCGCCGCGCGGTGCGTCGAGAGCAGGATGACCGTGCCCGCGCTCCACGCGACCGCGTGCTGCGGATGCACGAAGCCCACGACTGGCACCTCGCTTGCCACGATGGCGTCCGTGATGGCAAACGTGGCGCCAAGCTCGCCGCCGGGCGTGTTGAGCGTGAGCACGACCGCGGCGGCCCCGCGCGTGCGGGCGGCCGCGAGCCCCTCGCGCACGTACTCGGCCGTGGCAGAGCCGATGGCCCCGTCGATCGTGAGGTGGAGGACAAGCGGTGCTTGCGCCTGCGCCGACGACCACGACGCGCCGGCGAGCGCGGCGAGAAGGACGAGCGGGACGACCCGAAGGGCGCGCATCGTCAGCTTTCGCCCGCGCGCCGGCGGTTGGCGGCCGTGGCCACGGCGATCGCGTCGCCCATGTTGCCGCCCGAGGGCGAGATGATGATGAGGTTCTTCTCGCGCGCGATCTCCTGAAGGGTCTGGAGCTCGCGGAGCTTCATGGCCATGGGCGAGCGCGTGTACATCTCGGAGGCCTCCATCATCTTCTGGGAGGCCTGGAACTCGCCGTCGGCCATGATGATGCGCGAGCGCCGCTCGCGCTCGGCCTCGGCCTGCTTGGCCATGGCGCGCACCATGCTCTCGGGAAGCGAGACGTCCTTGATCGTGACGCTTGAGACCTTGACGCCCCAGGGATCGGTCTCCTCGTCGAGGATGCGCTGCATCTTCTGGTTGACCACCTCGCGCTGGGAGAGGAGGGCGTCCATCTCCATCTGGCCGATGATGTCGCGAAGCGTCGTCTGCGCGCGCAGCGCCGTGGCCGCGAAGTAGTTCTGCACCTGCACGACCGCCTTCACGGGATCGAACACGCGGTAGTAGACGACGGCGTCGACGTCCACCGTGATGTTGTCCTTCGTCACGATGCGCTGCTTGGGCACGTCGATGACCGACACGCGAAGGTCGATCTTCTGGGTCTTGTCGAGGATGGGGATGATGAGCACAAGGCCCGGGCCCTTGATGCCCTGGAGCCGCCCGAGACGGAAGATGACGATGCGCTCGTACTCGCGCAGCACGCGCACGGCGCTTGCCAGCACGATCGCGACCACGAAGAGGAGCAGGAACAGGAGGAAGCTTGCGCCGACGGCGGTGGCGGCTTGCGCGAGAACGGACATGGCCTCACCTTCGCTTCCGGGGAACGGGCTCCTACGATAAACCTTTGGCGAGGAGACGGCCCTCACCGAAACGTTCTTGGTTCCTCCGGCGTAGCGGCGCGGGATGGCACCCGCGTCCGCCGCGGACACCCGCCCCCTCTACGCGCTGCTTGCCGCGACGATCGCGCTTGCAATCGTCGGCGGCGCGTGGGCCTCCGACCGCGCGGCGCTTTCGGCAAGCCACGCGTGGATCGTCGCGAACGAGCCCATCCTGGCCACGCTTGCCGTCGCGAGCCTCTCCGTGCTTGGCGCAGGCTTCCTCCTGCGCTCGCACCCGCGGCGGCACGACGTGCGCATGGCCGGCTGGATCCTCTTCTCGGCCTACTGGCCCCTACAAGCGGCCGGGTTCTTCCTGCAGCGCGACGAGTTCAACGCCTACGCCACGCTCCTGTCGCCCGTCCTCTTCGGCTACCTCGCCTACCACGAGTGGCTGTCCAAGCGCTGGGGCGAGGACCCCTCGCCGCTCCGTTGGATCGCCGGCACGGCCTTCGTAGCCGGGGCCACGTACTTTGCCATCTACAAGATGCCGCCCGTGACGGACTTCATCATCCACCAGGTGGCCCTCCAGTCGAGCTTCCTTGCGAACGTCCTCTTCGGCCTCCAGACGAGCGTCTACGTGGACCCTGGCGCCCTGGACCCCGAGGCCCGGTTCCACGTCTGCATGGATCTTTCCGCCGTCTGTCCGCCCGGCGCGGCCGCGTACGCCGTCACGATCATCCTCGCGTGCACGGCCATCCAGAGCATCATGATCTTCGTGGGCGCCATCTACGCGACCGACGGCGGCGCGGCCATCCGCCGCTACAAGGCGTACCTGTACACGGTTCCCATCATCTACTTCCTGAACCTGTTCCGGAACGCGGGCATCGTCTACGGGTACAAGGTGCTCGGGCTCGACTTCGACCTCATGCACAACTGGGTCGGTAAGGGCGGCTCGCTTCTCGCGCTTGTCGTCATCGCGCTTGCGCTCTTCCGCGTGCTTCCCGAGCTCCACGACAACGTGCTTGGCGTGATGGACCTCTGGAAGCGCACGAAGCCAGGCTTCTTTGGCAAGCCGCCCGGCGGCGCCGCGCCGTCTCCGCCCGCGGGCGCAAGCGAAGTCTGAGTTTACTGCGCAATTGCGCAGTAAATTCCGCGATCCCATCGGCACGTTCAAGCCCTGCTTGCACCTCGCAGGGCCGAGCATGGCGTTCCTTGCGCGGGGAACCTGGCATTGGGTTGCAGCGCCGCTTGTCGCAGGCGCGCTTCTTGTTCTCTACGGGCGCAACGTGGGCGTCCCGGTGGCGCTCGGCGTCGCGCTTCTCCTGCTGGGGCTTCTGTTCCTCCAGTTCTTCCGCGACCCCGAGCGCCCCGCGGCCGAGGGCGTCGCCTGCCCCGCCGACGGCGTCGTGACGGCGATCGAGCGCCGGGCCGCAGGCGAGCTTTTCGTGTCCATCTTCATGAACGTCTACAACGTGCACGTGAACCGCGCGCCGCTTGCCGGCCGCGTGGCCTCGCGCGTGCACAAGCCGGGCTCGCACGTCCCGGCCTTCCGCAAGGATTCGGAGCGCAACGAGCGGGTCGAGTGGGCGTTCGAGACCGAGCACGGCCTCGTGCGCGTCACGCAGATCGCGGGCCTGCTTGCGCGCCGCATCGTTCCGTACGCCGTCGAGGGGCAGCGGGTTGAGAAGGGCGCGCGCATCGGCATCATTCGCCTCGCCTCTCGCGTGGACGTGCTGCTGCCGCCGGGCTTCGAGGCGGCCGTCGAGCTTGGCGAGTCGGTGCGGGCGGGGTCGACGACGCTTGCGCGGAGGCGGTCGCCGTGAGGCGGCGGCTTCGCTTCCACCTGACGCTTGCGGACCTTCTCACGATCGGCAACGGCGTCATGGGTTTCAACGCGATCCTCACGCTTTCGATCGAGACGCCGTACTTCCCGAACCTCTCGGACGCGGTCGTGGCCGGCGCCTTCATCGCGCTTGGCGTCGCGTTTGACGCGCTCGACGGCGTGGCCGCGCGCAAGTACGGAAGCTCGCTTATCGGCCCCGACCTCGACTCGCTGTCGGACCTCGTGACCTTCTGCGTGGCGCCCGCGGTGCTGCTCGTCGTGACGTACGGTCACCTCACGTGGTACCCGGCCATCCTCGTGGCGACGCTTGTCGTGGTCTTTGGCATGGCGCGCCTTGCGCGGTTCAACAGCACCGCGGAGAAGGAGAGCCGCACCTTCCAGGGCCTTCCCACGCCCCTTTGCGCCGCCGCCATCGTGCTGCTCGTCCTCTTCGACGTCATCGTGCTCCGGGACGTCGACTGCGTCGAGGGCGTGTGCCGTTACGGCGCCGCGTACGGCGTCCCCATCCTCGTGCTGTCGGGCGTGCTTGCGTTCCTCATGGTGAGCAACATCGCCTACCCCAAGGCGCGCGAGCGCTTGAGGTATTTCACGGCGGCAGCCGTGGTCGTGGCCATCGTGGTGGCCGCAGGCGTGCTCGTGACGCCGGATTTCACGACGCACCTCCTGCTCGCGGGGCTCGCCTTCACCCTTGCCGTGGTTGCGATCGGGCCCGTCTTCACCCTGCGGGGCGTCGTGCGCTCGGCGCGGACGGCGCGTCGCGCGCGGCGGGCGGCGCTTTTGGCCATGGACGCGGCGCCTTCGGCCGGCGACGCGGGCGAGGAGGAAGTGGTCGAGGAGGAGCTTCTGGCCGAGCCGGGCGCGGCCGAAGCTACGGATTCCTCGCGATCTCCTTGAGCTCCCGCCGGAGTTCCACGCGCCGTTGGCGCTGCGTTCGGCGCTCGTCGGCCCACGTGCGCAGGAGGTCGCGCTCGGTGATCGCAAGCGCAAGCGCAAGGCCCAGGCTTGCGCTCGCGAGGAAGGCGAGGAAGAACGTCGGCACCACGTAGGCGAGGAGGCTGTAGAACAGGACGGACGCGAGGATCCACGTGGGAAAGAGGACGAGGGGCTTCCAAGCGTCGGGAAGCGCGCCGGCGCGGCGCGGGGCGTCCCGCACGAGGGACTCGTTGCGCGTCGCTTTCGTGGCGACGAGGAAGGCAAGCGGGAAGCCGACGAGGATGCTTGCGTGGAGGTTGCGGAGGACGAAGGTCTCCAGCAGGCCCGTGAAAACGAGTCCGAGCGCGGCCGTCGTCGTGAGGAGGAGGACGGGGCGCGCCTCGGGCGGCAGCGCGGGGACGTAGCGGGAGAGCGCCGGCGCCTCGGGCAGTCCGCGCAACACCGCAAGGAGGCCAAAGGCGAGCGCGTAGCCCGCCACGAAAAGGATCGAGAACGCGACGGGCCCGGGGAGCGGCAGGTAGGAGCCCGCGATCGCGCCCAAGGCGAGCGCAAGGACGGGGCCCAGAACGAGAACGCCCAAGGCAAAGACGAGCGCCTCGTAGCGCTGCGGGACCGACGGCAGCTCCAACCGACGCGCCGCCGGCGGAAGGCCGACGGTGGCAAGGGCGAGCGAGAAGCCGCCGGCGAGACCCAGCAGGATCGCGGGCGCGACGGCGGTTTCGGGTCCCAGGACGCCGGTGAACAGGATGCCAAGGCCGTAGTACAGGACGGCCGCCGTCGCAAGCGCGATGGGCAGGAACAGCAGCGGGCGCCGGTGCGGCGGGAGCAGGCGCGTGAGCTCGGAGCGGCTCGTGGGCACGCGGGGCAAGCCCACGATCGCCCACGCGACGGCGTAGCCTGCCGCAAGCGAGAGCGCCATGGACGCGGGCGCCGAGAGCGCGACGAGGCCCGCGTCCGTGAGGGCAAGGCCCACGAGCGGGTACAGGAGCACGGCGGCCACGAGGCCAAGCGGGAAGAAGAGGAGCGAGTAGTGCTGGCGCGGGATGGGCACGGTCTTCTCGATCATCCGCCGAGCTTCCTCGTCAAGCGGCGTGCCGACGAGAAGGTAGGCGCCAAGCGGACCCAGGAGGGCGCCCAGAACGAGGGAGGCGGGGAAGTGGTTCGTCGCCAGGCCCAGGAAGGCAAAGGACAGGAAGGCGAGGACGACGGCCAGCGGAAGGAACAGGACGCGTCGGATCCGGATGTCGCGCACGGCGCCGCGCAGAAGCACGGGCGACGGGGGCACGCGGATTCGGGCCATGCGCCGCTAGCCTCCGTACGTCCTTTTAGCCTTGTCGGAGAATGCCTATTCCGCGGGCTCGGCTCGGCGAAGGTAGCTTGCTGGCACCGAGTCCGTGATGTAGACAGCCTTGCCCGCCTGCTTGATGACGACCTTGTCGTCGCGGGCGGCGCGGGCGTCGATCTCGAGCACGATGGGACTCTCGGCGCGCCGCTGCCCGGCCGCCATGGCGTTCTCGTACGTGCCCGAAAGATGGACCATGCGCCGGTCGGTGGGCTGGAGGCCGCGCTCGAGCACGACGTCGAGCTCCTCCTCCGTCACCGGATAGTAGAGCTTGTCGGGGATGTCGAACGTCGGAAGGTCAAGCTCGAGCTCGAGGCTGTGGCCGTAGGTGGCGCGCACGCGGTCCTTGTCGATCTGGTAGCGGCCCTTGGGGTCCGTGAGGACGATCGCCTCGACGTGGTAGGGCTTGATCCAGTGCAGGCGCTCCTTCTGCTGGCGGACGCGGTTCACGAACTCGGCGATGTCGACCCAGCCGTGCTCGTCCATCTCGACGCCAAAGCGTTCCGGGAAGTGCCGAAGCACGCCCGCCATGATGCGGCCCACGCGGTCGAGCTCGTGCTCGTTCATGAGGAAGCGACCTTCCTCCCCGCAATTCGGGCACGTGTCGCCTCGGAAATACCCGTGCGTGTTGCACTCGCGAAGCATGAGCATCGACCGGAAGCGGCGGTCGTATCAGGGGCGGGGCATATAAGCCTACCCGCAACGGTCATGCGGACCGCACCGCTTGCCCGTTGCATGCAGCCTGCGAAGGCCGATCCGGCGGCAAAGGCGAAGGAGGCCGCCGCGCGGCGAGCCTGCGAGTTCGTCCAAAGCGGAACCGTCGTGGGACTTGGCACGGGATCGACGGCCAACCACGCGATCCGGCGCCTGGGCGAGCTCGTTCGCGAAGGCGCGCTCGACATCCAAGGCGTTCCGACGAGCGAGGCATCGGCCGACCTCGCGCGCGTCGCCGGAATCCCGCTTCTGGACCTCGAAGAGGCCGGCACGATCGACGCGACGCTCGACGGCGCCGACGAGGTCGACCCCGCGCTCGATCTCGTGAAGGGTCTCGGCGGGGCGCTCCTGCGGGAGAAGATCGTCGCCGCCGCGAGCAAGCGTTTCGTCGTCATGGTCGACGAGGCGAAGCTCGTCCCCCGGCTCGGAACGAAGGCGCCCGTGCCCGTCGAGGTGCTCCGGTTCGGCTGGGTGCAGGCGTCGTGGAAGCTCCGGGCCCTCGGGTGCGATCCCGTCCTCCGCCGCGTGAAGGAGGCGCCCTTCAGCACCGACAACGGCAACTGGATCCTCGACTGCCGCTTCCCGCCGATCGACGACGCCGCCGCATTGGAGCGCCGCATCGACGCGGTCCCCGGCGTGGTCGACAACGGCCTGTTCGTGAACCTCGCGACCGACGTCGTCGTCGGCAACGCGGACGGCACCGCGTCCGTGCAATCCCGCAAGCGATAGCGACGCGAGCGCCGCGACGACGCTAACGCCGCACGGTCGCCTGGGGCGCAGGCACCCGCGGAACGGTGGCGACCCGGATCCGCTCGATGGCCGTGAGCTGCCGCGAGGCGGCCTCCCGCACGCCGCGCTCAAGCTCGTCGACGATCTCGGGAAACGGCCGGGTCAAGGCGTACGCGTGGACGGGCCGGCCCTTGCCCTCGCGGTGGAGGTCCCGCTTGCGCACCCATTCGCGCGCGCGAAGCTGTTGCATGGCCACGCTTACCTCGGGTTGGCGCAAGCCCGCGCCCGTTTCGATCTCGGCGCTCGTGGCCTCGCGGACGAGGCGGAGGAAGGACAGCGCGCGCGCCGTGTTGGGCGCAAGCCCCAGCGCCGAAAGAAGCTGGGCGACCTCCTCGTCGCGTTCGTCCAAAACCAGATCGGCGGACCGGCGCATCCCGTCCTCCCTCGCAGCAGCCGCAGCAGGACACGGACATAAGACGCTTGCGGACGGGGGAACGAAAGCGCCGCCCGGCGAGATGGACCCGTTCGGGTTTGGCCCCGCCCATCGTCTCAACGTCGGTCGGCAGCCGCCTGCGATCCATGCCTCTCAACGGCATCTATCTGTACCCGCGCGCCGCTGCGCGCCACGCGCGAACGCCGGCCGGCGATCCCGAATCGCCGTGGGCCGTCGGTCGCCTGGGCGTATGGGGTAGCGGCTATCCTGGAGGCCTTCGGAGCCTCTGACCTGGGTTCGAATCCCAGTACGCCCGTCGATGAGGGGAGCGCCCAGGATAAACTTCATGAATCATGGGGGCGTGGGTCACGGGGGAGGCTCGTCGACGGTCCGCGCAACTCCATGTTTTCTTGCTCTCTTGCTGCCGGCGGTCATGCTTACCGGCTGCCTTGAGCCTTCCGAGGGCGCCACGTTTTCGCTCTATGCGTATCCGTCGGAGTTCGTCGTGGCCACCGACACGCGCGCTGCGGTCGTCGAGAGCTTCAAGGTCGCGTACTTCTCGGGCGTGGCCTCCCGATGGACCGTGGAATCGGATGCGCCGTGGGTCAGCTTCGAGACCTCCGACGGTTCGTCCGTGTCGTCGGGACCCTTCACGAAGGGCGCCTACAGCCTGGGGGAGGCGGCCCTTCTTGTGCGCATGGATCCCGCCGGGCTTGCCTTTGGCGAGCACGTGGCGACGATCGTGGCGCGCGGCGGCGGAGGCCAGGTGAGCGTTCCCGTCCGCTTGACGGTGGCCGACCTGCCGACCGTCTCCGGACTTTCGCTTGCGATCGCAAACGCGACGTGGGTCCTCGACGAGCGCGCAACGGGCGCGGAACGCCGCCCCGTGGCGCTCGCGCCCCAACCCGACGGAATTTCGCCGCACACGTTGTATCGCGTTTCCGCCGACGTGCCCTGGATCTCCTTCTTCGGAAGCGCAGAACCCCTCTCCCGGAAGATCGAGCACGCCCAGTTTGACCTTGGCGTGATCCCGTCGGCAGCCCGCGTGGGCACGAACGTGGGCAACGTGACCGTCCGCATCGGCGACATGGAATCCACGCTGTCGGTCACGCTCGTGCGAATCCCGCGCAGCGCCCCGCCCCATCCCGAATCCAATCCCGAACCCGAAGGGTGGCCGTTCCAGGAGAACGACGAAGAACCCTTGCCGGAAGGATGGGTGCGCGTAACGGGCCGCGCCTGGGACGCCGAGGATGACGCGGAATCGCGCAAGTCCGTCGCCGGCGCTCGCGTCCGCTTCGAGGCCGTCGTCGGAGGCCAGGAGCCACAGACGGGCGTCGCTTGGGCGAACCATTCGGGGGCGTACCGCTTTGACGTTCCCGAGGGCGCGACCGTTCGCGTGTGGGCCGAGAAGCCTTGCCACCGGCTGGCGCAAGCCGAATTCGCCGCGGCCGCAAACGCGCCCGATCTGGTCCTTCTCCAACACCGTAATGCCGTGCCCTCAAGACATGAGACCGCCCGTCGCGACGCCACCCTGTACGTCATCACCGGCGCCACGCACGCCCGCGCGCACGTGGCCCCGATTGGCGACGTGTGCGTGGTCGTGACGGGCGTCGACGACGAGTACTCGCCGTACGACGTGCACGTCTGCCGGGGTTCGCTCGTCGGACCCACGGGGCCGCGCGGCGGCTCCGGCGCTCCGTACTCCGAGGATTGCCTCAAGGAGAGAGCGTCGCTCGGCCAAGAGTACCTGGCCCGCGAGGACGGGTCCTTCGAGGTCGCAGCGCGCGCGTGGCACCCCGTTCGGTTGCGCTTCTTCCATCCCGAGTGCGGCCCCTACGACGGCGTCGTGGACATCGGCTGGCGAGAAGGTCACCCCGATCCGAGGGTGCGCGCCGAAGGCGGTCCCGCAAGCGTCGACACGAGGCCTGCGCCAGGCTACGTCCGCAAGCTGGGCGACCGCTTCGCCGGCCACATCGTCGTGGACGACTACGGCTGGGTCGACCTGCTGCACGTGGGCTTGCCCTGCGTGCGCCTTGTCGCGGCAAGCGACGAGGCGGGCCTTGTCCGGGGCGTCGTCCACGACGGGAGGACCGGCGTACCGCTTTCGCGCGTGCGTTTGCTCTATGAAGTCGAGGATGCGCGCGGCAACCGCGTGGGCGGAAACGCCACGACGCGCAGCGACGCGGGCCGCGAAGGCGAGTTCTCTTTCCGCGTGCCCGCCGGCGCCTCCTGGACGCTTGAGCTCGACGTGCCTTGCTACCAGCCGCTCTTCGTCGGCCCGCGCACCGGGACCGGAACGCTCGAGCCGATCAAGCTGTACGAGGCGGGCGTGACGATTCCCGCGCAAGGGCAGGTTTCCTCGGGGTTGTTCGCTGTGCGCGAGATCGTCCGCTCGCAGCGCGGCAACCTGGGAGGCGTGTGCGTCCAACTGGTGCCCGCGGGGGAAATCCGGCCGGGCAACGACTGGACCGCTCGCAGCTCCGTGAGCCTTCGCGACCGGACGATCGCCGGGTTTGCGGGCACCTACGGGCTCGTTTGGTTCCAGTGGGAGACGGTCGATCTCGTCTTCTCGCATCCCCAATGCAAGACGAAGTCCATCCGCCTTGACGCCGACGACATGCGGCGCCGCGCCAACCTCAACCAGTACGGGGGCGCGGAAGTGTGGCCGGGAAGCGTCCTGCTCGAGTGCGACTTCCCGCCGGATCCTCCCCCTCCCCCCTGCCCGTACCCCAACGGATGGCTCACGGTGCGCGTGAAGCCCGAATACCACGGCGGACGCGACGCTTCCATCTACATCGACGGCGTGCTGCGGGCGGTCAACCGGGTCCAGAATTACCCCGTGCACCAAGAGCACACGGTGGCCGTCTGGCTTCCGGGCGAGCAGCACCCCTTGTGGAACGCCGTCGTGCGCCCGATCCCGTGCTCGAATTGGGGCTACATCGATCGCTGACGGGCGGCCGCGCGAACCGACACGCTTTCGTACCCGCACCGGCCTCGCGCGCCCATGCCCGTCCTTTGCGACGCCGACATCCTCGCGGCCATCAAGCGGCAGGACCTCGCCATCGAGCCCTTCGCCGAGGCGAGCCTCACACCCAACGGCTACGACCTTCGCATCGCGGAGCTCCTCCTTCCCGACGAGACGGGCGCTGCGCCCGTTCGCGACGGGAAGGTGACGGTCCCGCCCAAGGCCCGCTTTCTCGTCTCCACGCTTGAGCGCGTGACGCTGGGCCCCGCCGTGACGGC
>Ga0247717_1000507_pt1 | contig 11687 bp, 18 predicted proteins | sample 24E_NmetaG_FD_189047 | JGI IMG/M metagenome (GOLD analysis project Ga0247717, IMG submission 189047) | Soil microbial communities from hillslope of Landscape Evolution Observatory, University of Arizona, Oracle, AZ, United States - 2-4-E_N | ecosystem: Engineered > Artificial ecosystem >... | reverse complement strand
GGGATCGGCACCGGCGGGAACAGCTGCTGGTCCTCGGGCACCAGCGGGCTGTGGTCGTCGGCCGCGGCGAGGAACAGCATCGCCAGAGCCTCCGCACGCGACGCCACCTCGATGGGCTGGGTGTTGATGCGGGCCTGGGAGTTCTCGAGCGCGCCCGACGCGACGAGCTGCTTGACCGCGTCGGAGTCGACGAACCGCTGCGCGAGCGCCGACACCGTCAGCCGCTCGCGCGCCCGCTCGCCCGGCTCGTCACCCTGCCGCTCGCCGGCGATCTCCAGCGCCCGCGTGAGGCGCCGGCCGAGGTCCGCCGCCTCCTCCCGCACGGCGTCGGCCAGCTTGTACGCCTCGTCCACCTTCGTGAACGCGTCGGCGTCCTTGAGCGGGTCCGTGCCCGACTCGCGGATGCTGGACACCAGCGTGTCGGCCTCGTCGCGCAGACGGGCCTCCTCGGCGGTCTTGGTCTTGATCTCGTCTCGCAGCGCGCTGATGTCGCGCCCGAGCTCGGTCCGCTTGGTCATGTGCTCCTCCTCAGGAGTTGGGTCGGAGCGCCTCGCGGGCGCTCGGGTTGGCCAGGAGCGCCGCGAGGCGCGCCGGGTCCGGGATGAACGGCTCGGGCTCGAGCTCGTCCTCCTCGCCGGCGATGACGCCAGCGAGGTCGATGCCGCCCTGCAGGAAGGCAGCGAGCTTGTCGATGTCGTCGGCGGCGACACCAAGGACCTTGGCGAGGTCTTCCTTGCCGAACTCGCCGGCAACGACCTCCCGCGCGGTCAGGTCGACGCCGAGCTCGGCGAGCAGGTCGCTCAGCGCGGCACGCAACGCCGCCGGCGACGCGTCCCCGCCGGCGAGCGCGGAGGCGACCTTCAGCGTCTCGGTCTGAGGGTTCGCTCCCCGCAGCACCGACGACGCCTCCATCAGCTCGGCCTTGGCGATGTCGAGGATCGTCTTGTCGTCCTCCTCGCGCACGCTGTGCTCGAGGATCCGGTAGCCGATCGACCACTCCCGCAGCGACCCCGCCACCAGGCCCCGATACACCGACCGGGCCGTGTCGGACTCCTCGACGTAGAACTGGTTGACGAGGCGCACGCCCTTGTCGTTCGACTCGGCCTCGATCGAGTGCCCGATCGGCACCTGCTCGGTCCAGTCCCAGCCGTGCATCCAGAAGATCGGGATCGACTCCTGCTCGGCGATGCTCTCCTCGAACGCGCCGGCCAGGATGTTGTGCCAGGTGAGGAACCCCATCCGGTACTCGACGTCGTAGACGGTCGGCATGCACTCCACGACCCCCTCGCCGAGCTCGGGCAGGGCGGCCGCCTTCACCGACGCTGTCGCCCGCGCCACCGACCCGTTCACGGGCTGCTTGACCTTCATGACTCCTCCTCGTCGTCGAGCTCGTCCAGCTCGTCGGTGATGTCGTCGTCCTTGGCAGGCGCAGACGCGCCTTCGTCCTCGTCGGCCGGATCCGCGGGTGCGCCCGGGTCGGGCTGGGTGATGGGCCGCTCCCCGGCACGGATCAGCGGCACGTCAGTGACGCCCTCGATGCCGAACGGCGGCAGGTTCTGGATCTTCCGGTTCTCGTCGATCGACGCCCACCGCAGCCGCTTGTCGAGGATCTCGGACTCGGCCTGCGGGTCCGGGCGCAGCTGCTCCGCGAGCTGGAACTCGGCGAACAGGTACTGCCACCGCGGCTCGGGGTCGATGAGCTGGGACTGGATCTCGCCCTCGAAGTCGTCGACGTCGGGCCCGACCGAGTCGCGCAGGTAGAACGACCGCAGCTCCTTGACGTTGTTCAGGATCGCCCGGTCCAGCACGCCGGCCAGGGGCGGCGGCACCCCCAACGCGGCGAGCACCTCTTCGCGCGACAACTTGATCAGCTCGAGGATCTGCGTGTGCTCGTGGCTGGCCGTGATCGGCGTCCACTCGCCCGAGGTGAGTACGACCTGCCCGGCGTTCGACGCGCCCTGGTAGAGCTTCAGGATCTCGCTGCGGATGAGGTCGATCTGCTCTTGCTTCAACCCGGAAGGCACCTTCACGTGCGCCGACGGGCGAGCGTGGTTGGCGAAGAACTTGGCGAGGTGCCGGACCATCACCTCGTAGAGCGCCACCGTCGACCGCAACGACGCGATCGGCGACGTCGCGATCGGGCTGTCCAGATCGTCGCCGGCGCCGAAGTGGACGACCTCGTCCACCGACAGCGTCCGCGTGTTGCCGTAGCCCTCGGAGATCTTCCACCCAGCCACTGTCTGGCAGGTCAGCGGGTCAGCCCAGATCGGCGACGCCGACCGCCACGGGACCCGCCGGCACTCGACCACTCGACCGCCGGCCCGGATCTTCTCCCACAGGCTGTTGCCATGAACCAGCCGCGACCGCGCGGTGGACCGGATCAGCGCCTGCCGGCTGAACCGAGGGTCCGGCTTGCGCAGCAGCTCGTCCAGGTCCCGCGCCGGCTTCGACGACGTGGTCCCCGGCGTGTCGGACCGGACACGGCGCCGGTCGCTGCTCTCGTCGAGCTCGAACACGTGCAGCGGCAGCCGGCCGATCGTCCGGGCCTTCACGTTCACCGCCGCCCACAGCCACGGGTTCGACCGGTAGATCGCCTCGTACGTCGCCGTCTGGATCGGATCGCCAAGCGAACCGATCAGACGCACCTCGCCGATCCCAAGCGACCCGCCCTCGAGGAACCCCGTGTCGGATGCCGACAGCTCCGTGTAGCCGCCACCGGCCGTGAGCACCTTCACGACGGGCCCGTCTGGACGAAGGCGACCTCGCCGCGCGGGATGAACACGTGCCCGCCGAGGTCGACGTCATGGTCGAGCGCCTTCGCGGCGACGAGCACCAGACCGTCCCGGCCCGCCAGGTGCAGCGTGCCCTCGAACGACTTCCCGAACTTGGTGTGCACCACCACACGCCGAGCGGACCGCCGCGACAGCCACGACAGCCGCTGCAGCAGCCACCACGCGGCCGCCACCGACACCGGGAGCAGGCACACCACAACGACGACGACCACGGTCAACACGTGCGCCTCCTCCGACTCTCCACCAACCGAAGCCCTGCAGGCCCGACGTCCCGACCCGTTCAGCGCTCCTCGAGCCGGCGCTGCACCTCCGACGCCAAGAACCGGCGATGACCGCCGAGCGTCCGCACCGCCGTGATCTTCCCGGCGCGCTCCCAGCGCGTCACCGTCTTCGGGTTCACCCGGAACAGCTGCGCCACCTCCGACGGCTTGTACAGCCGCTCCGGCGCGTCGATGCCCTCACCAGCCGCCACCAGCAACCTCCCCGGCGCGTCGCCTCAGATCGTGATGGCGATGAACTCGTCGTCACCCCCAGCCGGCTCCGGCAACGTCATCGCCGCCTCGAAGCACAAGACGTCGGCGACGGCAGCATCGATCTTCCCGCCGTCATCCGGCTTGATCAGCGTGTACAGCGTCCGCCGGTCCTCGCTGTCGGCCCGGGCCTGCGTCTTCCGCTTGTAAGCGTTCTCGACGTGCTCGTTCGTGTCGGGATCGTCGTCGTGGGTGTGGCTGCCCTCGCCGATCGCCGTCAACCACCGATCGACCGCGCGGCCCATCCTCGTGTCCTGATTGGTCTCGAAGAACAAGACCACCTCGTCGCCGAACTCGGCGATCCACGCCTCTATCTCGGTCCGCCACTTCGGCGGGTCACACAGCATCAGCCCCACGTCCCACGTCGAGAACGCGTCCCGCACCGCCTGGTCGACCTTCAGCCGCGGCACCCGCCAGCCCCGGCCGCGCTCGCCGGCGGGCCGGATCCACTTTCCGACGATGAAGCTGAACCCGTCCTCGGTGCAGCCCCGCAAGATCGTGGCGTCGTCGGAGATCGACCCGTCGAACCCGAGCCCGATCCGTGTACCCGCCGGCGGCTTCCCCCGCTTCGGCCGGGCCAGGCCGGCCCACACCTTCGGGTCCACCGCGCGGCCGCTGCCGGGCATGTCGATGTTGCCGTAGAACCGGGCGGCCTGCGGCAGGTCCCGCTTCAGGATCTTCACGGCCTCGGCCTCGATCGAGGTCAGGTCGATGTGACCGCCGTTCTCGCGCAGCGTGTCGCGCGGGTAGACGATCCGGAAGATCTTGCGGCGGTCCGTCTTGCGCTCGAAGTTCAACGACTTCGGCGGGAACAGACCCTGCCGGTAGATGTCGGTGGCGGCCGACTCCCACTCGCGCTGAGCGACCGACCGCTCCGACCGGTCCCACATGTTCGTCGTGAGCGTCGCCCGGCCGCCCATGCCGCCCAGACCTCGGTACTGGGTGTCGGCGACCTTCTCCATCTTGTTCTGCGCCGTCCAGGTCCCGACCTCGTCCTGAGGCACGAACGTGACGCGCTGGCCCAGCCGAGACCGGGCCGAGCTCGTGACCACGTCGATCCGCCCGCCGCCCGGCAGGCGGATGAACTCCTCGCCCGTCTTCGGGATGACATCGGAGAGCGGCCCGTGGTCGATCATCGGCCGCACCGCGTCGAAGATGTTGTCAGTTTGTTCTTCGCTACTCGCCGTGATCTGGATGAGCGGCGTCGGCCACGGCATCCCCATCGGCTCGCCCCGGTCGTAGGCGTACTCCCACCCACACCCGCAACCCCAGTCCGAGCATGCCCAGCCGCTGTCCTTGCCAGCCCATCCGGCGAACAGCGCCGGGCCCACACCCTCGAGACAGATCTGCGCCGCGGTCAGCGGCGCTTTTCCACAGTTCCCGGTCGGGATCATCTCCTGGCCGGCCAAGAACACATGGCGCGGCGAGTCCACCGTGATGCACTGGGTCGGCACGGCCTCGATTCGCTCGACGGCGACCACTCGCCGGTGCCGGAACTGCTCGTGCGGGCGTCCGGCCGGCCGCAGCCGACTCTGCTTGCGCTCCAGGTGGAACACCGGCATGTCCGCTCGAGCCGCGAAGTTCACCCGCCACTTCGGCCCCGTCACTCGGCCGTGCATGCGGGCGAGCCCCTCGTAGACAGTGTGCTTGATGCCGAGCGAGTGCAGCAGCTCGACGACCCCATCGCGCAGCGCAGGTCGTGTCGTTGTGAACTCGCACTTGCCCTGGCGGGCGTCGGCGTAGCCGTCGCCGTCCATCAGACCCTGCAGCAGCGCCCACCGCTGAGCTTCCGACGCGCGAAGGTACGGAGCTGGGATGTGCTTGTTGCCGAGCACGCCGAGCTCTCGGAGCTGAACCTTCAGGCCGATGACATTGACCGTCTTGGCGACGCGCATCTGCCGGACCTCGTAGCCCGCCAGGCTGATCCGGTCGTAGATCTCGCGGTCAAGGCCGGTAATCCGTCCATCGTCCGAGCTGCCATCGGCGAGCCACGCCCCCAGCACGTACGGATCGACCGGGAGGTCGATGGCCGGAAGGACCAACGGCGCCGCCACCGGCACCCGGAACACACGCGCCCCACCGCCGTCGACCAGGCGCCCGACCATCTGCCGTGTCGACACCCGAGTTTCGACGTAGGTCGAGGAGGTCGTCCGACGATCGACCCACCACTCGTGATCGCCACACGCCACGAGGCACGCCCCGTCAGAGAACGTAACCCGGTAGGTGTCCGACAGCCACACCGGAGACTTCGCCGTGACCAGCACCGGCCGACCCACTTCGTCGAAGACCTCGTCGCCCACCCGTAGGTCAGCGATCGTCGACCAGCCGGATGGCGTCGCCACGGGCGTGTCGAGAGCGAGAGCCTTCTGCGGAGCGACGAGGATCGAGCGGGCGTAGACGAACGCCGGCCCCAGGATCGGGTTGGCCGGCTCCCATTCGACGTCGCCGCGGACCAGGTAGTGGTTGCCGAAGAACTGCAGCTGGTAGTCGTAGAGCCCGAGCGGCTGGCCGAGCCGGAAGCCGTCGGGCACCACGCAGTGCGCCTCGACCCAGCTCGGCGCGACCGCCATCACCTTCGGCTTAGGAGCCACCACCCTCGATCACCTTCAGTCGGCCCTTCACCGTCGTCGGCTTCTTCGCTCGAGACGAGGTCGTCGTCTTCGGCCGGGAGGCGGCGGCGGCCGTCGGGCCCGGCTCGGCCACCTTCCACCGCAGCGACCGCATGGCCGCCGGGTTCAGGCCGAGCAGGTTCGACCACGCCCGAGCCTCCTTGGCGGCGGCCAGGTCGCCGAGCTCGGCGCGGACCTGCCACCGCGCGTAGAGCGCGACCTCGTTCGTCCAGCGGAGCCGCTCCCACTCCTGCGCCTGGGGCGTCGACCAGAGCCGAGCCCACAGCTTCTTCTCCATGTCGGCGGCGGCCTTGATCATCGACTGGAGCACGGCGATCTTCTGGTCGAGCGCGGCGAGCCGGCTGACCGAGCTCTTGGTGGTGACCCCCGCCTCGATCTGGGCCTCGAGGATCTCCTGCTGCCTGGTCGCCAGCTCGAGCTGAGCCGACAGCTCGAGCTCCGGCGGCAGCGGCCACGCCGGCGCGCGCCCCTTCCGACCCTCGGCCGGAAGCGTCCGCCACTCCGCCTTGTCCGACGGGCGCTCCCGGCGGAGGGCGGTGGGGTCCGGCGCCGGCCCCGAGTTGACCCTGGCACCTCCTCGGGGCATCTGAAATCACCTCCGAACCCGTCAAGTTCAAAGCCCATGTCCCGATTTGCGCGATTCTTTGAACCTGACGGACTAATCGGAAGGGCCCCTGGGTCTCCCGGAGCCGGCGAACGGCGACGGTCTCGACCTACCCCCCCTGGCGGTCGCGGCGGCCGCTGTTGCACGTCCGGTGCGCCGGGAGCGCCACCGGGTCCGACCAGTCGACGGCGCCGCCTCGAGCGGTCCGGTGATCCCACGTCAACGGGTCACCCGGCCGGGCCGGCTCGCCGCACCTCCAGCAGTCCACATCCTGGGGGCACGGGCCCCGACACCGAGCATCCGCGTTCCGGGCCGCCTTCCGCCGGCGCTCACAGTCGGCGCAGCGGGTCCCGGTCGTCAGGTTTCTGCACTCGCGCCCCGGGAACCCGAGACAGCGACGCTTCGGCGCCGGCATCAGCCGGGCCTCGTGGTAGCGGGGGCACGACTCGAACGTGCGACCTCCGGGTCATGAACCCGGCGAGCTGCCAACTGCTCCACCCCGCAACGCTTTCGCAGCCCGATGCAACGCCAGGTGCTCGGCGTTGGAGAGGACGACCAGATGGGCTGGGTTGCAGCACCCGGGCGTCTCGCATCGGTGATGAAGGTGCTGATCGGACGTCAGCGGCCCGACCAGGGTCTCGTAGACGAACCGATGGACGTACACCCTCGCACCAGCGACGGTGGTTCGCCCGTAGCGATCGGTTCGGCTATTGAACAGCCAGCAGCCGTTCGCTTGGACTTCGACGCGTCGACCGATCGTCGTCTCTGGCGTCACTCGCTCCGGCTTCATCGCCGCTGATCTGTCGATGAGCGCCAACTTCGACGCCGATCGTGACCGCCCGGAACGCCCTCGTGAGTCGTGCGACAACGGCACCACCCCCGTACGCGAAAGCCCGCACCGGCCACTTGGGCGCAGTGCGGGATCAAAGTCAGAAGGGAACTTAAGGCAAACCTGCGTCGAAGTGTGGGATGGTCGCGGCACCCGCTCGCGCCGTGGATGGTTTCACCGAGCCGGGCTCTTCTCAGCTGCGTTCGCCGCCCCGTTGCACGTGTCGCGGAGCAGGCGGCCCAGCTTCCGCAGGATCTCCGGCGTCCCGATCACCGCGACCGTCACGGCGACACCTCAGGCCCGATGCAGACGTTCGGGTCGTAGGGCGTCGCGCCGATGGTGTCCCGACCGAAGTCGTACACACGCGGCCAGCGAGAACGCACCCAAAGGCCGATGTACTCGTCCGACCACCGCCAGTCCTCCGCAAGCACGCGGAGGTCGGCGGTGAACTGCTGCAAGGACATCTCCGAAGGCGTCAATCCCGCCCCGCTGGTCAGGCATCCGCCAACTCCAAACTGTCGTCGCCGCACGCCTCGAACGGGCAGGCGTAATGGCCGTCGGGTTGCGACTGTTGGAGGTCGTCCTCGTCCCAATCGGTGAAGCAATGGCAACAGCGGAACCTTCGCTCCACCTGGTCGTCGAGGTCGGGGAAGAATCGGGTGGTCACAGCAGCGCCTCCTGGCTCGGTGAAGGACCGGCGACCTCGTCGCCCCAGGCGTCCCACCCGAAGCGTTGGGAGCGGGCGAACAGCTCGGCGTAGGGACCGGGGCTGACGCGTTGCACGAGGTCGAAGAACTCGGCGGGCTTGGCGCTGTGGCGGCTGCGCTGCGCCATGACGACGTTCGGCTCACGGAGGGCCGCGGGGATGCCTGCCTTGCCTCGGGTGCCGAACAGGACGTGCTCAGTGGCTCCCCGGAAGTACCAGCCGAGCCCGCCGCGCAGCACCGCACCGTCGGACGCGACCTTCACCCACGTCAACGTGGTCTGGTAGGTGAACCCCCACGCTTCCATGACGTCGAAGCCGAGCCGCAGTTTCGGGTTCGTGACCCACACGTACAGGTGGGCGAGCGGCGCCGCGAGGTTGGCGACAGGGAGGGCGCACACGTCGGCGGTGGTCATCGTGTCGTAGTGACGGTCGGCAGCCATGCCCCTTCCGCCCATGCGGGTGTGCTGCTCCCCGGCGACCTTTGTGTACTGCCACGGCGGGTCAGCGACGATGGTCGAGTACGGCGGTGTCAGACCCTCGAACACAGCCGTATCGCTCGGCTCAACGTCGGTCACTTCGGGTGTCCCTCCCGCCCCGCTGGTCAGGCATCCGCCAACTCCAAACTGTCGTCGCCGCACGCCTCGAACGGGCAGGCGTAATGGCCGTCGGGTTGCGACTGTTGGAGGTCGTCCTCGTCCCAATCGGTGAAGCAATGGCAACAGCGGAACCTTCGCTCCACCTGGTCGTCGAGGTCGGGGAAGAATCGGGTGGTCACAGCAGCGCCTCCTGGCTCGGTGAAGGACCGGCGACCTCGTCGCCCCAGGCGTCCCACCCGAAGCGTTGGGAGCGGGCGAACAGCTCGGCGTAGGGACCGGGGCTGACGCGTTGCACGAGGTCGAAGAACTCGGCGGGCTTGGCGCTGTGGCGGCTGCGCTGCGCCATGACGACGTTCGGCTCACGGAGGGCCGCGGGGATGCCTGCCTTGCCTCGGGTGCCGAACAGGACGTGCTCAGTGGCTCCCCGGAAGTACCAGCCGAGCCCGCCGCGCAGCACCGCACCGTCGGACGCGACCTTCACCCACGTCAACGTGGTCTGGTAGGTGAACCCCCACGCTTCCATGACGTCGAAGCCGAGCCGCAGTTTCGGGTTCGTGACCCACACGTACAGGTGGGCGAGCGGCGCCGCGAGGTTGGCGACAGGGAGGGCGCACACGTCGGCGGTGGTCATCGTGTCGTAGTGACGGTCGGCAGCCATGCCCCTTCCGCCCATGCGGGTGTGCTGCTCCCCGGCGACCTTTGTGTACTGCCACGGCGGGTCAGCGACGATGGTCGAGTACGGCGGTGTCAGACCCTCGAACACAGCCGTATCGCTCGGCTCAACGTCGGTCACTTCGGGTGTCCCTCCCGCCCGCGCCGAGGTGGGTTCTGCGCCCACCTCGGCGTCGATGCGGTCGGTCACTCGGCGAAGTTGAGGAGCTGCGCGTAGCCCATCGCAACGCGCGTGAGCGCGTCCCGCTCCTCGTTGTCGGGTGTGTCGAGCGCCTTGTCGAGCGTCGTCGTGGCCTTCGCGAGCAGGTCTGTCTTGGTCATCGTTCCGTCCTTCTGTTGTTGTCGTTCCAGCGGTCGCTGGTCGATCTGTTTGCCGCCCCTGGGTTCTGGCAGTCCTCGGGTCGGCCCTGAGCGCACGGCCAACATCTGTCGCTCGGAGCGGCCGTATCGCGACACGGTGCGCCCAACGCCGCGGGAGGCCCTTCCGCCCTCAACGGTCGCCTCGCAGGTGCTCGTTGATGTCGGCCTCGAGTCGCATGGCGAGGGCGTCGAGGTCGAGCCCGTTCGGGTGGGCGGCGAGGTTGGCGAGCGGCACGGCCCAGCTCATCGGCGCGCCGCGGTCCGGGTGGGCGTGGTCGGCGAGGAATCGCTCGCGGATCGGGTGTCGGCCGGACTTGGGGGCGGGCACGGCGCCGAGCCGGGGGATCTTCAGCGAGGCGATCTCGCGGCGACCGCACACCATGCACTCCATGCGGATGCGGGCTCGGCCGAGGACGCGGGTGCTGTTCCAGAACGGCCACCAGCGGTCATGCGTGAGCCCGTAGTGGTAGAGCACCCACGGCTGCGTGGTCTCGTAGGTGGACTTGCCGGCCCGGGTCACGGGAGCCACCGCCGCCACCACGGCCTCTGGCGGCGCTCGTAGGCGCGGAAGCGGCGGTTGCGCTCGACCTGGAGCGGGTGGCCCTCGGGGACTCGGCCGAGGTCCCAGTTGTCGACGTCGCAGCTCGCGTCGACCAGGGCGTAGAGCCCGACGAGCGACGCCTCGATGCCGCAGTTGCAGCCGTCCTCGTCCCACTCCGAGCACCACGGCGGGTGCGGCACGGCCTCGATGGAGGCGACCACCACGACGAGCTGCTGGTGCCACTTGCCGCCGACCTCCCACGTGCGGCGACATTCGGAGCAGTGGGGGCTGCACTCGCCGTCGGCGTTCTGGAGGTGCCCGTGCGCCCGCTCGCGCTCGGCCCGCACCTCGTCGTAGATCGAGCCCTCCGCCCGGCCGGTCACGACGGCGCCCCTGCGGGCACGTCGACGATCACGGCGTCGGTGGGGACCATGCCGCCCCAGAACGTCGTCCAGACCGTCAGGCCCTCACGTAGCCCGTCGAGCTGGTCGCGCTCGTCGATCACCCACGCCACGCGCACTCGGCCGTCGGGGTGGCGGATGACCTCGATGTCGGCAGCGCCGACGTGGCGGCCGAGCATCGGGCCGATCGTGGCTCCCTCGCCCCAGAAGTCGCAGTCAGCCTGCGTCGGCTTGCGCGGGATCAAGGTGTGCTCCTGTCGTCGGCCAGGTACTTCTCGGTCTCGGCGACCAGGTCACGCGCTCGGCGGCGGATGACTGCCCGTCGCGTGTAGAGCCGGGCGCACAGCACCTCCCACTGCAGGGGGCCGATGCCGACGCGGAAGCCGGCCATGCCGTCGTCGTCGTCCCTGAGCCAGATCTGGGCGCCGAACACCAGGTGCTCGGTGTCGAGCACGAGCTGGCCGTGCGCGGTCACGAGGCCGGGGATGCGGACGGTCCTCGGCACGTTGTAGCTGTAGGCGTAGGGCTCGCCGTCCCGTGGGTGGGCGGTGTCGTGCACGGTGCGCTTGAGCGTCCACGTGTGGCGGTCAGCCATCGGTCTCCCCCAGGCGGATGACGCCGCGGATGGCGAGGAACCGGCGCCAGGCGGCCTTGACGTCGGCGGCGTGGCGTTCGGCGTCGACGGCGGCCTGTTCGGCGGCGCGTTTGCGTTCGAGGGCTCGCTGCCGGCGGACCTTGTGGTCGCGGGTGCGGCGGTCTCGGTTCATGCGGAGCGGAGGCGGGGCCGGTTGGTGGCGTGGTCGGCGGCGACGTCGGTGAGGGCGGCCATGAGGGCGTTGTCGAGGCGGGGGGCGCGGTAGCGGGCCTTGCCGATGGTGACCCGGTACTCGAGGGCGCCGGAGACGACGGGGACGGTGATGCGGACCGGGTCTCCGGTGATGGTCTGGAGGTTGGTGATCAGGTCGGCGCGCTCGTTCTCGGTCATGGGCTGTGGTTCCCTTCCTGCTCGTTGGTCGTGGGTTGGTC
>Ga0247717_1000506_pt1 | contig 11701 bp, 9 predicted proteins | sample 24E_NmetaG_FD_189047 | JGI IMG/M metagenome (GOLD analysis project Ga0247717, IMG submission 189047) | Soil microbial communities from hillslope of Landscape Evolution Observatory, University of Arizona, Oracle, AZ, United States - 2-4-E_N | ecosystem: Engineered > Artificial ecosystem > Mesocosm... | reverse complement strand
CCTGAGTCGGCGGGCCGCTTCGACCCCGGTCCGAGTGTAGGAGCCGAACGTCCGTTCGGGCGTGACTTCCGAGCCGTCGCCATCGGCAGCCGGTACACCCCCGCCGTGACGTGACCAGCCCGCGGAGCTTCTCGTCGGCGATTCTCGTGGCGGTTCCTTTCGTCCAGTGAAAGGAACCGCCACGAGACGCGGCACCGCCAGCCGCTAGCCCACTGCTTCGCGCAGCTCGCGCTTGAGGTCGCGGATCTCGTCGCGGAGGCGGGCGGCGTACTCGAAACGGAGGTCGGCGGACGCCTCGTGCATCTCCTCCTCGAGGGTCCGGATGAGGCGCTCCAGCTCCACGGCGGGCAGGTCGGCGAGATCGGACCGCACCCGGTCGTGCTTGCGCGACCGCGAGTCGGTGAAGGCGACCGGGGCCCGATCCTCCGCGGGTCGGAGGTGGGCCAGGATGTCGGTGACCGCCTTGCGGATGGTCTCGGGGTTGATCCCGTGCTCGATGTTGTACTCCTGCTGCAGCTTGCGACGGCGCTGGGTCTCGCTGATGGCCCGCTGCATCGAGTCGGTGACCTTGTCGGCGTACATGATCACCTGGCCGTTGACGTTCCGCGCCGCCCGGCCGGTGGTCTGGATCAAGGACGTCTCCGAGCGGAGAAAGCCCTCCTTGTCGGCGTCGAGGATGGCGACGAGGGACACCTCGGGCAGGTCGAGTCCCTCCCGGAGCAGGTTGATGCCGACGAGCACGTCGAACTCGCCGAGCCGCAGGTCGCGCAGGATCTCGATGCGTTGGATCGTGTCGATGTTGGAGTGCAGGTAGCGCACCCGCAGGCCCTGCTCGAGCAGGTAGTCGGTGAGGTCCTCGGCCATCTTCTTGGTGAGGGTGGTCACGAGGACGCGATCGCCGCGCTCGACCCGCACGCCGATCTGCTCGATCAGGTCGTCGATCTGGCCCTTGGTGGGCTTCACGATCACCTCGGGATCGACCAGGCCGGTGGGCCGCACGATCTGCTCCACGACCTGGGTCGAGTGCTGGAGCTCCCACGGACTCGGGGTGGCCGAGAGGAGCACGCACTGGTTGACCTTCTCGAAGAACTCCTCGAAGCGGAGCGGCCGGTTGTCGCCGGCGGAGGGGAGCCGGAACCCGTGCTCGATCAGCGTGTCCTTCCGGGACTTGTCACCCATGTACTGACCGTGCAGCTGGGGGATGGTGACGTGGCTCTCGTCCACGACGAGGAGGTAGTCGTCGGGGAAGTAGTCCATGAGCGTGTACGGCGCCACGCCCGCCGCCCGGCCGTCGAGAGGAGCCGAGTAGTTCTCGATCCCGTTGCAGAACCCGACCTCGGCCATCATCTCCAGGTCGTACTGCGTGCGCATCCGCAACCGCTGCGCCTCGAGCAGCTTTCCCTCCTTCTCGAACCATGCCAGCCGCTCCTGGAGCTCGGCCTCGATGCGGACGATCGCCTCTCGCATGCGCTCGTCGCCGGTGACGTAGTGGGTCGCCGGGAAGATGGTGAGGTCCTTGATCTCCTCCAGACGCTCCCCGGTCAGCGGGTCGAAGGAGGTGATGCGCTCGATGTCGTCGCCGAACATCTCGACGCGCACCGCGAACTCCTCGTAGGCGGGGTGGATCTCGACCGTGTCGCCCCGCACCCGGAACTTGCCCCGCACGAGGTTCATGTCGTTGCGCTCGTAGCGCATGTCGACGAGCTTGCTCAGGATGTAGCGCTGGTCGTGCGTCGAGCCCTCGTGCAGTCGAAGGATCTGCTTCGCGTACTCCTCGGGCGAACCCAGTCCGTAGATGCAGGACACCGACGCCACCACGATCACGTCGCGCCGGCCGAGGAGCGCGGAGGTGGCCGAGTGCCGCAGCCGTTCGATCTCGTCGTTGATCGAGGAGTCCTTCTCGATGTAGGTGTCGCTCGAGGGGATGTAGGCCTCGGGCTGGTAGTAGTCGTAGTAGCTGACGAAGTACTCGACCCGGTTCTCCGGGAAGAACTCCCGGAACTCGTTCGCCAGCTGGGCGGCGAGCGACTTGTTCGGGGCGATCACGAGCGTGGGCCGCTGCACCTGCTCGATGGTCCAGGCGATCGTGGCCGACTTGCCCGAGCCGGTGATGCCGAGGAGGGTCTGCCAGCGGTCACCCCGCGTGATGCCCTCGCTCAGCTGGGCGATCGCCTTGGGCTGGTCCCCGGCCGGCTCGAAGTCCGAGACCACCTTGAAGTCGGGCATCGGTCCCAGGATACGGACCGGGTGTGACGCGGCTCCTCGGATCAGGGCGCCCAGTCGGGCAGGGACTCGATCCAGTCCCAGGCGGCGTCGATCTGCGCGTCCAGGTCGCCGGGAGCACCGCTGTTGTCGATGACCATGTCGGCGCCGGCCACCCGCTCCTCGCGTGAGATCTGGTTGGCGATCCGGGCGCGGGCATCGGCCTCGTCCATCCCCCGCAGCTCGACCAGCCGCTGCACCGCGGTCTCGATGGGGGTGTCGACCACCAGCACGCCGGCCACCTGGTAGAGGCCGTTCTTGCCCAGCAGCGGTACGTCGAGCACCACGACGTCGTCCGTGCCGATCCGCTCCTGGATGCGCCGGAAGATCTCCTTGCCGACCGCGGGGTGCACGATCGAGTTCAGCGCGACGAGCTCGTCGGGATCGTTGAAGACGACGGCGGCCACCGCCTGCCGATCGAGGGTGCCGTCCGGTGCGAGGATCCCGTCGCCGAACCGGGCCACCATCGCCGCGAACACCTCGGTGCCCGGCTCCTGCAGCTCCCGGGTGATGGCGTCGGCGTCGACGATCACCGCGCCGCGCTCCCGCAGCCGAGCCGACACCGTCGACTTCCCGGCGCCGATGCCCCCGGTCAGACCAACCAGCTTCATGTCGGAGCGATCAGCTCTCGGCCGGAGGCTCCTCGGTCTCGGCCGGAGGGTCGGCGGTCGCCGTCTGGGGCTCCGGCGCCATCGCCGGATCCTCGGGGGAGCCCGGCTCGATGCCGTGCTCCTTGTAGTACTCCTCCCAGGCCTTCTCGGCCTCGGGGTCGTGCTCGGCGGTGGTGCCGATGTAGTTGCCCTGCTCGTCGTAGGCGTGCTCGCCGAAGTGCTGCTGGTACTCGGCCGCCACCTCGCCGCCCTCGGCGGCCTGCTTGATCGAGAGGCTGATGCGTCGGCGCTGCAGGTCGAGGTCGATGATCTTCACCCACAGCTCCTCGCCGGGGTTCACCACCTGCTCGGGGAGGTCGACGTGGTGCTGGCTCATCTCGGAGATGTGCACGAGCCCCTCGATCCCCTCCCCCACCTGGACGAAGGCGCCGAAGGGCACGAGCTTGGTCACCCGGCCGTAGACGAGCTCGCCGACGCGGTGGGACGACGCGAACTCCTGCCACGGATCCTGCTGCGTCGCCTTGAGCGACAGCGAGATGCGCTCCTTGTCGAGGTCGACGTCGAGCACCTGGACCTCGATCTCGTCACCGACGGTGACGACCGAGCTCGGGTGGTCGACGTGCTTCCAGGACAGCTCGGAGACGTGCACGAGGCCGTCCATGCCGCCGAGGTCGACGAAGGCGCCGAAGTTCACGACGCTCGACACCACGCCCTTGCGGGTCTCGCCCGGCTTCAGGTTGGCGAGGAACTCCTCGCGCTGCTCCTTCTGCGTCTCCTCGAGCCAGCCGCGCCGCGACAGCACGACGTTGTTGCGGTTCTTGTCGAGCTCGATGATCTTGGCCTCGAGCGTGCGACCGACGTAGGGCTGCAGGTCGCGCACCCGGCGCAGCTCGACGAGGGATGCCGGCAGGAAGCCGCGCAGACCGATGTCGAGGATGAGACCGCCCTTGACGACCTCGATGACCAGACCCTTCACGACGCCGTCGGCGTCCTTGACCTTCTCGATGTCGCCCCACGCGCGCTCGTACTGGGCCCGCTTCTTGGAGAGGACGAGCCGGCCCTCCTTGTCCTCCTTCTGGAGGACAAGGGCCTCGATCTCGTCGCCGAGCGACACGATCTCCGACGGGTCGACGTCGTTGCGGATCGAGAGCTCCCGCGAGGGGATGACGCCTTCGGACTTGTAGCCGATGTCGAGCAGGACCTCGTCCTTGTCGACCTTCACCACCGTGCCGTTGACGATCTGGCCGTCCTCGACCTCGACCATCGTGCCGGCGATCGCCTCTTCGAAGGAGATGTCGAGGTCGTCGCCGATGATCTGCCGGGGGACGTAGTCGTCGAGGGACTCGCTGGGGGTGAACGTCGTGTCGTCGGACATGGAGGAGGGACCGTGGCTTTCAGAGGTGGATGGAAGAGACGCTTCGAGGTCGGGCCCGTTCGGGCGCGACCCGCAAGCCTATGCCCTCATGGCACCGTCGCTACCAGCAGGAACTCCGGGGTGTCGATGCTCGGGGCCGCGGCGGCGTAGGCGCCGGGCGTCACCGACCACACGTGGCGCACCGAGAGCCCGGCCCGCTCGGCGAGGAGGCGGAGCTCACGGGGCGTGAAGCAGGTGGTCCACAGGTCGAACTCGGCGTCGGCGCCGGCCTCGTCCTTGACCGTCGCTCGCTCGTGGTTCACGCCCGTCGCGGCGTCGAAGGAGTCGGTGTCCTCGAGCCACCGCACCTGGAAGTAGGCGCTGAAGGCGCTGACGCACACGGTGCCGCCCGACCGGACGGCGCGGGCCATCCCGGCGAGCACCGCGCCGTCGTCGGTGCCGCCGAGGAGGCCGAACGCCCCCTGGCAGAGGCTGATGGCGGCGTCGAACTCGCCGTCGAACCGCAGCGATCGCGCGTCGAGCCGCTCGAAGGTGGCGCCCTCCACGCCGGCCTCGGTGGCGAGGTCGACGAACGACTGGCTGATGTCGATGCCGTGCGCCTCGATCCCGCGGCGGGCGAGCTCGAGGCTGTGGCGCCCGGGACCGCACCCGACGTCGAGCACCCGCATGCCCGGTGCGAGCCCGAGCGCGTCGACGAGGAAGTCGACCTCCTGGGCGGTGCCCTTCGTGAACGAGTACCGCAGGTACGCGCCGCGGGCATGGGCGGCGATGTCCTCGAACCAGTGCCGGGGCTCCGCCCGAAGGGCAGGGTCGGCTTCGCCGTCGCTCACGCCGATACGACCGAGCAAGCCTCGCAAGCTCGGCGCTCGGTCGTCATTTCGCCGTCTCCCACGAGTCGCCGAAGGCGAGGTTGACCTCGAGGGGGACCGAGAGGTCGGCGGCGCCGGCCATCACCGACCGCACCAGGTCGGCCATCGCGTCGTGCTCGGCCGGGGGGACCTCGAGGATCACCTCGTCGTGCACCTGGAGGATGAGCCGGCTGTCGTGGCCCCCGTCCTCCAGCGCTCGATCGAGGTTCACGAGCGCCACCTTGAAGATGTCGGCGGCCAGCCCCTGGATCCCGGCGTTCATGGCCTGCCGCTCGCCCGCCTGGCGGATCCGGTAGTTGCCGGAGAGCAGCTCGGGGATGGGACGGCGCCGGCCGAACAGCGTCTCGGTGTAGCCCCGCTGCCGCGCCTCCTGGACGGTGCGCTCCATGTACGCCTTCACGTTCGGGAACGCCTCGAAGTACGCGTCGAGGATCTCCTGGGCCTCGGACACCGGGATCGACAGACGCTGCGCCAGCCCGTAGGACTCCATGCCGTAGGCGAGGCCGTACGAGACCATCTTGGCCTTGGCCCGGTGCTCGGTCGTGACCTTCCCGGCCGGGTCGCCGAAGACCCGTGCCGCGGTCGTCGTGTGGATGTCCTGACCGGTGCGGAACGCCTCCTGGAGCCCCGGATCCTCGGAGAGGTGGGCGATGACGCGCAGCTCGATCTGGTTGTAGTCGGCCACGAGCAGCTCGCAGCCGTCGGCCGGCACGAACGCCCGCCGGAACCGCCGGCCCTCCTCGGTGCGCACCGGGATGTTGTGCAGGTTCGGCTTGTCCGAGGACAGCCGGCCGGTGCGAGCCACCGTCTGGTTGAACGTGGCGTGGATCCGGCCGTCGGCCCGCACCTCTCCGATCAGGCCCTCGCCATAGGTCGAGCGCAGCTTCTCGACCTCGCGGTACCGCAGCAACAGATCGACGATCGGGTGCTGGTCGCGCAGCTTCTCGAGCGAGGCGGCATCGGTGGAGAAGCCGGTCTTCGTCTTCTTCTGGGGGGCGAGGCCCAGCTTGTCGAACAGCACCGTGCGCAGCTGGGGCGTGGAGTTCACCTTGAACTCGACACCCGCCGCGTCCTGGATCTCCTTCTCCAGCCGCGCCGCCTCGGCCGCCAGCTCGTCGTTGAGGGACTGCAGGTAGGCGGCGTCGACCCGGACGCCGACGTGCTCCATGCGGGCGAGCACGCGCACGAGCGGCCGCTCGATCTCGTCGTACAGCCGGCTGAGCCCCTGCTTGGCGAGTGCCTCCTGCACCGCGGGTGCCAGCCGAGCCACCGCCATCGCCATGCGGGCCGTCTCCCCGGCCAGGTCCCCGGCGCCCCCCTCGAAGTCGAGCGTGCCCTCGGTCGGGGCGGTCGCCGCCTCGAGCGTGAGCCCCACGTAGCGGAGCAGGAGGTCCTGCACGAGGTAGGCCGACTCCGCCGGATCCAGGAGGTAGCCGGCCACCGCGGTGTCGAGGTCGAGGTTGCCCACGTCGACGCCGAGCGCCAGGAGCGCCCGCATCAGGGGCTTGGCGTCGTGCGCCAGCAGGCGGGGCCCGGCGCCGGACCCCACCAGCCGGCGGAGCGCGTCGAGCACGTCACCGGTGAGCAGCGCGCCGGGGATCCACGCCGCCTCACCCCCCTCGGGCGCATCGTCGGTCACGAACGCGAGGCCGGCGATGGCGTCGCCGGCGAAGGCGGCCGCGGTCGCCACCGGCCCGCCACGGCCGGTGAGCGAGTCGAGCACGGCCACGGCCTCGCCCGCGGAGGCCACCTCGACGACGTCGCAGGTGATCGCGACCGCACGGTCGGTCTCGCGGGGCGTCGACCCGTCGCCGAGGGCGTCGACCAGCCGGTCGAACAGCGTGCGGAACTCGAGGAAGTTGAACACCGACCGCACCGTCTCGGCCTCGAACGGGCCCCTCGTGAGGTCCTCGAGCGTGACGTCCAGCTCGACGTCGCGCAGCAGGCGCATCACCTCGGCGTTCTGGCGCACGATCGCCTCCGCCTCGCCGAGGTTGGCGCGGAGCTTCGGCGTCAGCTTCTCGAGGTTGGCGAAGATCCCGTCGAGGCCGCCGTGCTCGACGATGAGCTTGGCCGCCGTCTTCTCACCCACGCCCGGAACCCCCGGGAGGTTGTCGGAGGGGTCGCCCCGGAGCGCGGCGTACTCGAGGTACTGCGCCGGCGTCACGCCCGTGCGCTCGACGATGCCGGCCTCGTCGTAGAGGACGTAGTCGCTCACGCCGCGCCGGTTGTAGAGGACGCGCACGTGCGGGTCCTCGACGAGCTGGTACGTGTCGCGGTCGCCGGTGACGATGATCACGTCGTCGCCCCGATCCCGCCCTTGCGTGGCCAGCGTGGCGATGATGTCGTCGGCCTCCACGCCCGCCTTCTCGATCATGCAGATGCCGAGCGCCTCGAGCACCTGGCGCACGAGCCCGAGCTGCTGTCGGAGGATGTCGGGGGCCGCCTCCCGGTTGGCCTTGTAGGTCTCGACCGCCTCGTGCCGGAACGTCGGCTCCGGGCGATCCCAGGCGACGGCGATCCGGTCGGGCCGGTGATCGCGCAGCAGGTTGATCAGCATCGAGGTGAAGCCGAACACCGCGTTCGTGACCTGGCCCGAGGCGGTGGCCATGTCGGCGGGCAGCGCGAAGAACGCCCGGTAGGTCAGCGAGTTGCCGTCGAGCAGGAGGACGGTGGCCACGTGATCCGAGGGTACGCGGCGGGCGTGACTCAGGCGGGCGGCGTGAGCTGGCCGGCCACGACCTCGTCGGCGACCGACTTCATCGTCCGGCGCTCGTTCATCGCCGTCTTCTGGATGAACGCGAAGGCGTCGGACTCGGACAGGCCGTGCTTGTCCATGAGGATCCCCTTGGCCCGATCGACGACGCGGCGGGTCTCGAGCTGCTCCTGCAGCCCTTGGACCTCGTCGTCGAGCGCGACCATCTCCTTGAACCGGCCGAGCGCGACCTCCACCGCCGGCAGCAGCTCCGACTTCTGGAACGGCTTCACCAGGTAGGCGAGGGCGCCGGCGTCACGCGCCTGCTCGATGAGGTCGCGCTGGCTGAACGCCGTGAGGATCAGGACGGCCGCCTTGCGGGGGCCGGCGATCTGGCGGGCCGCCTCGAGGCCGTCGATGCCGGGCATCTTGATGTCGAGGATGGCGAGGTCGGGTTTGAGGGAGTCGACGAGCTCGACCGCCTCGTCCCCCCGGCCCGTCTCCCCGACCACCTCGTAGCCCTCCTCTTCGAGGGTCTCCTTCAGGTCGAGTCGGATGAGGGCTTCGTCTTCGGCGATGACGACGCGGGTGGGCAACGGCGCTCCCTACTTGCTCTCGGCGATCAGGCGGTCGAGCAGGTCGTCCTGAGCCCGCTCGAGGTCAGCGAGCTCGGCGGCGACCGCGGCGCGGTGCCGCGTCATCGCGTCGACGTGCTTCTGGGCATCGGCGTGCTCCCGCTCGGCCAGCGGCGTCTCCGACACCAGCGCCCGGAGGCGGAGGTCGTCGGCGGTCTCGGCCAGGAAGGCGAGCTGCTCGTCGGCCACCCGCAGCTCGTCCCGCAGGGCGCGCAGGCGATCGGTGATCTCCGACAGCTTGCGTTCGAGCACGGACCGGGACACGGGGTCCGAGCGTAGTTGTGAAAGCCGGCTGGCAGACTCGCCTTCCCATGCGACGCCTTCTCCTGCTCGCGTTCGTGTGGGGCTGGTCGTTCCTGTTCATCAAGGTCGCGGTGGGCGGCATGACGCCCACCGCAGTGGCGGCGGCCCGGATCGCGCTGGGCGCCGTCGCCCTGCACGCCTGGCTCCGGTACAAGCACGTCCGGCTGCCCCGCGACCGCACCTTCTGGCGCCACTCGGCCGTGTCGAGCGTGTTCGCCAACATCCTCCCCTTCACCATGCTGGCGTGGGGGGAGGAGCGGATCACCTCGGCCCTGACCGCCGTCCTCAACGCCTCGACCCCGCTGTTCACCGCCGTCGCCGGCGCGATCTACCTGCGGCACCGGCACGAGGCGCGCTCCCGCCTCGGCGGCGTGGAGGTCGCCGGCCTCCTCGTCGGGATCGCCGGCGTCGCCGTCGCCGCGGGGGTGGGGGGCAGCGACTTCGCGCACTCGTCGGTGACCGGCTCGCTGGCGTCCGTCGGCGCCGGCGCCTGCTACGGCTTCGCCCTCACCTACGCCGCCCGCCACCAGCTCGACGTCACGGCCGAGGTGGCGGCCACCGGTCAGCTGACGATGGGAGCGGTGCTGCTCCTGCCGGTGGCGATCACGACCACGGCCATCGACGGCATCGACCTGGCGCCACACCGCGTGCTCGCCGTGCTGCTCCTCGGGGCCATCGGGACCGGGTTCGCGTACCTGCTGTACTACCGATCGGTGGCCCAGCTCGGCCCGACGGTGACCTCCCTCGTCACGTACATCATCCCCGTCGTCGCCGTGGCGGTCGGCGTCATCGTGCTCGGCGAGCCGTTCCGGTTCCGCCTGCTCCTCGGCGGCGCGATGATCGTGGTCGGCATCCTCCTCGTGCAGCGGCGCATCAGGTTGCCCGGCCGGCGGGCCCCGCTCCCGGCCGCATCCGGCGGGGAGAGCGGCGTGTGATGGACCGACGAGCGTGGGGCATCGACAACGGCTACTGGGATGCGCTCGGCCGCTGGCACGACGTCCCCGAGGCGTCGCTCGAGCGGCTGGCCCGGTCGATGGGGGCCAGCGATGAGCAGCCCGAGCCGCCGACGGGGAACCCGGTCTGGTGCATCCGCGGGGGCCACGCCGAGTTCCTGCACTCGACCGCCGACGTGATCCTCGAGGAGGGCACCGTCCTCCGGGGGGTCGAGGTGCTCCCACCCGATCTGCCGCTCGGCTACCACCGGCTCGTCCCCCGCGACGGCGGCCCCGCCACCACGCTCATCGTCAGCCCCGGGCGCTGCCACCTGCCCCCCTCCCTGCGCACCTGGGGGTGGGCCGTCCAGCTCTACGCCGCTCGCTCGCGCGCCTCGTGGGGCATCGGCGATCTCGGTGACCTCCGCCGCCTCGGCGAGTGGGCGGGGAGCCGCGGCGCTGGCTTGCTCACGGTGAGCCCGCTGCACGCCCCGGGCCCGGCGATGCCGCAGGAGCCGAGCCCCTACTACCCGTCGAGCCGGCGGTTCCGGAACCCGCTCCACCTGCGGATCGAGGACGTCCCCGGGGCAGCCGACGCCGGCGCCGACCTCGACCGGCTCGCTGCTGCCGGCCGCGCCCTCAACCACGATCGGCACATCGATCGCGATGCCGTGTGGCGGCTCAAGCGCGAGGCCCTCGAGCTGATCTTCTCCCGGTTCAAGGGCGACGCCGCCCTCGATGCGTGGCTGGCGGCCCAGGGGGCACCGTTGCTGCAGTTCGCCACCTACTGCTCGATCGCCGACGAGCACGGCAACGGGTGGCGCGCGTGGCCCGCGGAGCTGCAGCACCCCGAGGGGTCGGCGGTGGCTTCCTTCGCCGACACCCACGCCGAGCGGGTCGGCTTCCACGCCTGGCTCCAGTGGCTGCTCGACCTCCAGCTCGAGTCCGCCTCGACGCTGCCCCTCGTCCACGACCTCGCCGTCGGCTTCGATGCCGACGGGGCGGACGCCTGGGCGTGGCAGGACCTGCTCGCCCTCGACGTGCGCATCGGCGCCCCGCCCGACGAGTTCAACCCCGATGGGCAGGACTGGGGTCTGCCGCCGTTCGTCCCGTGGCGGCTGCGCGCCGCCGGCTACGGCCCGTTCATCGAGACGGTGCGAGCGGCGTTCCGGCACGCCGGCGGACTGCGGGTCGACCACGTCATGGGGCTGTTCCGGCTGTTCTGGATCCCCACCGAACCCGGTGGCAGCGGGGCCTACGTGCGGTACCCGGCCGCCGACCTGCTCGACATCCTCGCCCTCGAGAGCAACCGGGCCGGGGCGCTCGTCGTGGGCGAGGACCTCGGCACCGTCGAGGACGCCGTGCGCCACGAGCTGTGGGAGCGCCAGGTGCTGTCGTACCGCCTGCTCTGGTTCGAGCCGTCACCGCCCGAGCACTGGCCCCGCCAGGCGCTGGCGGCGGTGACGACCCACGATCTCCCGACCGTCGCGGGCGTGTGGACCGGCGCCGACCCGCAGGCCGATGCGATGCGCGACCGCCTGCGGGAGCGAGCCGGCATCGACGACGGCGCGCCCGTGCGGGACGCCGTCACCGGCGCCTACGAGGCACTCGGCCGGGCGGCGTGCGCCGTCGCTGTCGGCACCCTCGACGACGCCCTCGAGGTGACCGAGCGCCCGAACCGGCCCGGCACCGTCAACGCCACGAACTGGTCGGTCGCCCTCCCCGAGCCGCTGGAGGCGATCGAGACCGACGACCGGGTCCGCGCTGTCGAGCAGGCGCTCGGCGGCCACCGGTGAGCAGGCGTCGGTCCAGCGCTCACGGCGCTGATCAGGCGATGCGGATGATCCGGTCGTCGTCGGGCACCGGGCTGCCGCGACCGTCCCGGTTGCTCGTCAGCAACCAGAGCGAGCCGTCGGGCGCCTGCTCGACGTGGCGCAGCCGCCCATAGGTGCCGGTGTAGAGCTCCTCGCCGGCGCCGACCACCGAGCCGTCGGCGGCTAGGTCGAACCGGTAGAGGCG
>Ga0247717_1000505_pt1 | contig 11728 bp, 10 predicted proteins | sample 24E_NmetaG_FD_189047 | JGI IMG/M metagenome (GOLD analysis project Ga0247717, IMG submission 189047) | Soil microbial communities from hillslope of Landscape Evolution Observatory, University of Arizona, Oracle, AZ, United States - 2-4-E_N | ecosystem: Engineered > Artificial ecosystem >... | reverse complement strand
GGTCGTTCCCGGCCCAGCGGGTCGTGAACGGTGGCTCCTTGCCGGCGAGGAGCGGTCGGCCCCCGGTGAAGGTCAGGCGACGGAGGAACAGGGCGCGTTGGCCGCCGCTGTCCTCGGTCACCCGGGCGGGATCGGTCCACGCCGCGAAGGCCATCCAGAGGCCCTCGTCGTCGCGGAAGGCCGAACCGCCGCCGGGACCGAGGATGCCCGGCTCGGAGGTGAGCAGCGGGCGGTTGGGCGGGGCGACGCACGGGCCCTGGGGCCCGCCACAGAGCGCCCACCCGATGCCGTAGCGGTCCGACTCCCACTCGTTGCCGGAGTAGAAGAGGTAGGTCCGCCCGCCCTCGGTGACCATCGACGGGTTCTCGATGAGCGTGCCCTCCCAGGGCTGGCGGGACTCGAAGATCGGCGCCGGCGATCCCGTCAGGCCGAGCCCGTCGGCCGCCAGGGGCTGGGAGTACACCGCCGGCGGCTCGGTGCCGGGCACGCCCTCGGTCTTCCAGAGCAGATGGCGGCTGGATCCCGACACGAAGACCTCGGGGTCGATGACGCCGTTGCGGGCGTCGTCGCACACGATCGGGGTGGCGGTCCCCTGGAACGGGCCCTCGGGCGAGGAGGCGGTGGCGGTGCCGATGCAGCGCTTGCCAGTGCTCGAGCGGACGAAGGAGGCGTACAGCACGTAGGACGAGGCGCTGATCCGTGCCACGGACGGGGCCCACACGTCGTCGGCCTGGCCCCAGGAGGGTGCGGCGCCGAGGGCGCTGCCCACGGGGGACCAGTCGACCAGGTTGGTCGACCGGATGAGCTGGACCTCGCCGAGGTCGCCGTCGGTGGCGTAGGCGTAGAACGTGCCGTCGACCCGCAGCACGAACGGATCGGGGTAGCTGCGGGTCCGCACCGCCTGGTTGGGGCCCGGTCCGGTCAGGGCCGACACGGGGGTCGGAGGGATCGCCACGACGGCCGCCAGGGTGGCCGCCACCAGCACGAGGAGCCTGCGCATCCGGGCGAGGGTACGGGTGCATCGGCTCCGGGGGCCTTCACGGGTACCCTCGAACCGTGCTGGACGGCCGCTGGAAGGGCGACATCGAGCGGGGCCTCCGCCCCGTCGGCGCAAGCCTGCGCAAGGCCGGGATCACCGCCGACCACCTCACGATCATGGGCTTGGTCATGGCGATGGCGGCGTCGCTGTCGATCGCCAACGGCGCCCTGCGGGGCGGCCTGGTGCTGCTCGTGCTCGCCGCGGTGCCCGACGCCCTCGACGGCGCGGTGGCCAAGGCGTCCGGCACCGCCGGGCCCCGCGGCGCGTTCTTCGACTCCGTCACCGACCGGGCCACCGACGCTCTGCTCCTCGGCGGCGTGGCGTGGTTCCTCGCCGGCCGCTACGGCGGGCACATGGCGGTCCTGCCGATGGCGGTGCTGGCGGCGTCGATGCTCATCTCCTACGAGCGGGCCCGGGCCGAGGGCCTCGGGTTCCAGGCGCGCGGCGGGCTCATGGAGCGGGCCGAGCGCATCGTCGCCCTCGCCTTCGGCCTGTTGTTCGACTCCCTGCTCGTCCCCGTGCTGTGGGTGATGCTCGGACTGACGGTGCTCACCGCCGTGCAGCGCTTCGCCATGGTGTGGAAGCAGGCGTCGGCGGCGACCGTTCCCCCGGCGACCAGCAGGTGGCGGGCCCGGCGCACGGCCCGGCCTCGCACCGCACGGTCGTGGCGCACGCGCGCTGGTCGTCGCCCCCGCTAGTTGCGCGCCCTCACCGCCTTCAAGGCCGGCTCGGCGGCGGTGCGGCTCGTGCCGGGACCGGTGGCGACCGTCGCCGGCCGGGCCATCGGCGCGGCGATGGGGCTCGGTGACGCCGACCGGCGGCGGATGGTGGCCCGCCACCAGCAGCGGGTGCACGGGGGGACGCTGTCGCCGCGCGCCCTCCGGCGGGCGGTCCAGCGGGCCTTCGACTCCTACGCCCGGTACTGGGTGGAGCTGTTCCGGCTGCCGGCGCTCACCCCCGCCGACCTCGATGCCGGGATGTCCTACGAGGGATACGAGCACCTGCAGGAAGCCCTCGACGGTGGCGCCGGCGCCATCCTGGTCATCCCTCACCTCGGCTGTTGGGACTGGGCGGGCGCGTGGGTGGCGACCCAGGGCGTCCCGATCACGGTGATCGTCGAGCCCCTCGACCCACCCGAGGTCTTCGAGTGGTTCGCCGACGTGCGCCGGGCGCTGGGCATGACCGTGGTGCCCCTCGGACCCGAGGCCGCCAGCGCATCGATCCGTGCGTTGCGCAACAACGAGGTGCTGTGCCTCCTCTCCGATCGCGACATCGGCGGTGGCGGCGTCGAGGTCACGTTCTTCGGCGAGCGCACGACGCTCCCGGCCGGTCCGGCGACGCTCGCCCTTCGCACCGGCGCGCCGATCCTGCCCGTCGGTGCCTACTACCGGGGCGCCTTCCACCACGGCGTCGTGCGCCCACCGATTCCCGTCGAGCGCGCCGGCTCGCTGCGCGAGGACGTGGCCCGGGTCACGCAGCGCATCGCGGACGAGCTCGAGGGCCTCATCCGCAAGGCCCCGGAGCAGTGGCATCTCATGCAGCCGAACTGGCCGTCCGACCGGGAGTAGGCGCAACGGCCACGCCGCCGACGCCTACAGTTCGTGACGCTGTGTCACGATACGTGACGAGATGTGGCGGACATCGGGAATCCGGCGGGCCGTGGCCCGCGTCCGGCGTGCGGTCGCGTCCCCCTTGCCTCTGCTGGGCCTGCTGGTGGCGGCCGGCCCGCTGGCGCTGAACGGCACGTCGACCGTCCCACCGCCGACTGCTGCCGAGACGGCCTACCGGGCGTTGCCACCGCTGCCTGCGGGGTCGTTCGCCGCCGGCCCCGCCGGGGTGGAGGAGACGGCGATCGCCCTCGCCGTGTCGCTCGGGGCGGTGCCCATCGACGCCGATGGTCGGCCCTGCCCGGTGCCGCGCCTCGCCGTCTCCTGGACCGACCCGGGAGACACCTACGACCACGGCGCCCACGTCACCCCGATCGGGCCAGCGCCGCGCTCGACCACCACCGCGGTCAACGGCATCGTCGTGTGCACCGGCTTCACCCACGCCTACATGGGCTTCGAGGCAAGCTGGGACGGCGAGCGGTGGGACGTCGTGGGGGTGCCGTTCGTCGGTGAGGGTGAGGACGACCACGAGCTGGAGGCGCAACCGGCTCCCGAGCTCCCCGCGGGTCCGGCGCCGATCCCGATCCTGGCCGCGCCCGGCACCGTCACCGGGCCCATCGAGGCTACGCCGCCTACGAGCCGCAGCGCACGTGCGATCCCTCGGCCAAGGCCGGCACCCGGTCGTTGGCCGGGGCGCTGTTGCGGGACTACCCCGGGAGTCGGAACCTCGGCATCGTGCGGAGCTGCTCGGTGGGCGGCCGCTCCGAGCACAAGGAGGGGCGGGCCTTCGACTGGGGCGTCAACATCACGAACCCCCGCGAGCGGGCGGCAGCCGAGTCGTTCATCGCCGCGCTCCTTGCCACCGACGGGGACGGCCACCACCACGCTCTCGCGCGGCGGATGGGCGTGATGTACATCATCTGGGACCGCCAGATCTGGTCCTCCTACCGGGCATCGGCGGGCTGGCGCCCCTACTCGGGTTCGAGCCCCCACCGTGACCATGTGCACATCTCGATGTCGTGGGCCGGGGCCACGGCCCGCACGTCGTTCTGGTCGGGGACGGTCCCGCCCGACCTGCCCCTGGCCGCCCCGGGCGTCGCCACCGTGGCGTCGGCGCGCCGGACCGCCGATCATCGGGCGGCGCCGCGCACCGGACCCGCCGGCGGCCGCTCGGCGCCCGGCGACGCGACGGACCAGGCGCGCTGGGGTTCGGGCGAGCGGGGGCGCCGCGAGGCCGACTGGGAGCGCCAGCGGGCGGAGCGGGAGCGCCGGGAGGCGGAGCACCGGGCGGCGTCCGACCAGCGACGACGGGAGCGCCAGGATGCCGAGGCCCGCCGGCGGGCCGAGTGGGAGACCGAGCGCACCGAGCGGTCCGCTCGCCGGGAAGCCGAGGCCGAGGCCGAGGCTCGGCGAGCGGCCGAGGAGACGAGGCGCCGGGTCGAGCGTGAACGGCCTGCCGCCGAGGAGGCACGACGCGCCGAGCGGCGGTCAGGAAGCCACCGATCCGGGCGTGACCGGTCGAGCACCACAACGGACCCGCCGTCGACGACGACCTCCACGAGCACGACGACGACCACGACGACCACGACGACCACCACGACCGCGGCGCCTCCCGAGACGCCCACCACCGAGGCGCCGGGCGACAGCGGCTGAGGCGGGACTGACTACCGTGACGGGGTGCGGATCGGCCTCGTCTGTCCTTACAGCCTGACGATCCCGGGCGGTGTCCAGGGACAGGTGCTCGGTCTGGCCCGCGCCCTACGGGGCCACGGTCACGAGGTGCGCGTCCTCGGTCCGTGCGACGGTCCGCCGCCCGACGCCGGGGTCACGCCACTGGGCAAGAGCGTCCCCCTCGCCGCCAACGGCTCGATCGCACCGATCGCGCCCGACGTGCCGGCCGCGCTCCGGACGATCCGGGTCCTGCGTGACGAGGCGTTCGACGTCCTTCACCTGCACGAGCCCCTCGTTCCCGGTCCCTGCATGTGGAGCGGACTCATCAAGCCGGCGCCGATCGTGGCCACGTTCCACGCCGCCGGGGTCAGCGCGCCCTACCGGCTGTTCGGCGCCGCTCTCAAGATCCTCACCAACCGGATCGACGTCCGCTGCGCGGTCTCCGAAGACGCGGTCGAGCTGGCCGGGCGGTACTTCGGTGGCGTCTACGAGATGGTGTTCAACGGCATCGAGGTGGAGCGCTTCTCCAAGGCGAGTCCTTGGGAGCGGGACGAGCGGCCGACGATCTTGTTCGTCGGGCGACACGAGGAGCGCAAGGGCCTCGCCGTCCTGCTCGGCGCCCTCGACCGCCTGCCCGCCGACGTGCGCATCTGGGTGGGCGGCGAGGGCCCCGAGACGGCCGAGCTGCGAGCGAGCTTCACCGACGGGCGCGTCGAGTGGCTGGGACGCATCGACGACGAGGAGAAGTGCCGCCGGCTCCGCGCCGCCGACGTGTTCTGCGCGCCGTCGATCCGGGGGGAGTCCTTCGGGATCGTGCTCCTCGAGGCGATGGCCGCCGGCACGCCGGTGGTCGCCAGCGACCTGCCGGGCTACGCGAAGGTCGGTCGGCAGGGCCGCGAAGCGCTGCTCGTGCCGCCCGGGGACGCTGTTGCGCTCGCCGCCGCGCTCAACCGCGTGCTCGGCGAGTCGTCGTTCGCCGGCCGGCTCGTGGAGCACGGCCGGGCCCGGGCCGACGAGCTGTCGATGGACCGCCTCGCGGAGGTCTACCTCGAGAAGTACGAGCGGGTCAGCCTGGCGCGACGCTGACCGTGATCCCGTCGGCGCCGGCGTCGACCCGGAACGGCGCCTCGGCGTCGAGTCCGATGGCCCAGGTGAGGTTGGCCTCGAAGTCACCGATCCGCACGGCCTCCACGACGACACCCGATCCGGGGCCGGGGAGCCGCTCGGGCCCGATGTAGGTCGGGCGGAAGTCCTCGCCGGCGAGGTCGACGCCGGCGGCCGGCTCGAACCGCACGAGCAGGATGGCGGCGCCGTCGACCTCGACCCGCTCGCCGGAGCCGTCCTCCCGCACCGGTGGCTCGACGTAGGCGACCTCGAAGCCGGGGACCGCGCCCTCCTCGAAGGTGAAGGTCACCGACGACGCCGTCACCTCCACGTCGACGAGCAGGGCCACGCTGGTGGCGCTGCTCGCCGAGGACGTGGGGGTGGTCGCACCCTCGAAGGGTGTCGTGGTGGTCGCGGTGGCGTCGACCGTGTCGTCGTCGCCGCACCCGAACAGGAGCAGCGGCAGCACGAGCAGTCCTCGGCGCATCACCCCATTCTGGCGGCGAGGGAGAGGACGTAGCGGCGGATGCCGAGGGCGACACCGGCCACCAGCACGGCGGCCATGGCGGGCACGGCGGCGTCGGTGCCGGTGCGGGGCAGCTCACCGGTCGGGGTGCCGGAGGGCGTCCCGGTGGGGACACCCGTCGCCGCGACCGGCCGGAACTGCGAGGCGCTCGTCAGCTGGCCGACGGTGATCGTCGTCACCGACGTCAGGACGTCGAGACCGCCGAGGGCGACCTCGAGCTGACTCATGACCGTGGCGAGCGCTGGAACCGCAGTGGCGACCTCGCCGAGGAGGCCACCGACGGTGCCGTCGAGGTCGAGGGCGGCGCCGGTGAGGAGTGCCGGCGGCGTGATGCGGGCGGTCAGGGCGGTCACCGAGGCGGTGGCGGTGGCGTAGTCGCCCTCGCCGGCCACGAGCTCCTGGATGCTCAGGACCTCGACGTCGACCATGTCCGCCAGCTGGGCGTTGATCACGCCGAGCACGTCGCCGACCGCCTCGCTGATCGTCGCGCCGGCGGCGTCGAGCACGCTCGCCGTCGCCGTGAGGTCGAGACCGCTGACGCCGGGAACGGTGAGCTTGCCGACCTTGACCGAGCCGATGGTGCCGGTGACCTCGGCCACCGATCCCTCGACGGTCGAGACGGCATCGGCGACGAGGCCGATCTCGATGCCCTGGACGGAGAGGAGCGACGTGGCGCCGAGCGTCTCGAGGATGCTGGTCAGCAGCGTGCCGACGACGGCGCGCAGGTCGTCGACGAGGTCTTCGACGGTGCCGGTGACCGCCTCGCAGCTCACCGGGAGCGCCTGCGCGGAGAGTCCGGGGATGGGCAGGGGCGGGACCCCGCCGCCGACGTCGCCGGCCCCACCGGTGATGTCGTCGATGATGTCGGTGGCGGAGTCGATCACATCGCCCGTGCCGGCGAGGCCGCCGACGGCGCCGAGCACGCCGTCGACCGTGTTGCACAGCTCGGTGGTGAGGGCGCCGGTCTCACCCGCGAGCGTGTCGAGCGCGGCGTCGACGGTGGCGATCACCTCGGCCGGATCGGGGATGTCGGGAAGCGTGATGCCGAGGCCGGCGAGCAGGCCGAGGATGTCGTCGAGCGGGAGGCTGGCGAGGGAGAGTCCGGCGCCCTCGAGCACCGCGGCCAGGTTCAGCACCTCGATCGCCGGGATGGAGATGGAGCGGACGGCGCTCGAGTGCTCGTTCGTCGCCTTGGTGGCAAGGCTGACGGTGCCGCTCGGGATCGAGAGGAGGCCGCCGGCGACCGAGACGTTCGACAGCGCGGCGTCGAGGCCGGAGCGGGCACCGAGGGCGTCGACCACGGACGCGAGGCTGGCGCCGAGGGCGCCGGTGAACGCCGGGCTGTCGGGGAGATCGGGCTGGACGGACTTGCTGTCCTCCGCGCCCGAGGAGCTGGTGCCCACTGACGGGGTGGTGACGTTCAGCGCCGGCGCGGTCGCCGAGCTGATGGCCAGGGGTGTGAGGGAGGTCGACGACACCGAGGAGCCGTCAGCCGGGTCGATGGTGGAGCGGCCCTCGTCGGTGAGGACCTGGACCGACAGGATGCCGCCGCCCTCGCCGACGTCGACGCGCAGGAGGGTGGCGCCCACCGTCCCGGACCCGACGCCGTTCGCCTCGGCGGCCGCGGCGATGGGGGCGGACAGGGGGGCGATGGCGGCGACGATCGCCGCGGCCGCCGCCCCGAGCAGGCGCTTGGTGCGCATTTGGGTCTCCCGTTCGTGGTCGGTTCGTTCGGTCTCCGGCCACGTTGGGACAAATCGCCGCAAGGTTCCATGCCCCGAACGGGTCATTTCGCGCCCCATGGACGGACTAGTCCGGTCGAACCCCATCCCCGTTGACAGTGGGCGTTCGGGGGCGAGTGCCCGCCGTCGCTACCATCGGGCTCGATGCTCGCCCTCTGGATCGTGCTCGGCCTCGTGGTGCTGGTCGCCCTCTACCTGGTGTTCCTCTACAACGGCCTCGTCCGCATGCGGAACCGGATCGAGTCGGCGTGGGCGCAGATCGACGTCCAGCTCCGCCGGCGCTACGACCTCATCCCGAACCTGGTCGAGACGGTCAAGGGCTACGCCACCCACGAGCGCGACACGCTCGACTCGGTCACGCGGGCCCGGGCGGCGGCGGAGTCGGCAGAGGGGCCGGCGGAGCAGGCCGCGAAGGAGAACATGCTGACCCAGACGCTGCGATCGCTGTTCGCCGTCTCCGAGGCCTATCCCGATCTCAAGGCGAACACGAACTTCTTGTCTCTGCAGGAAGAGCTCTCCGCCACCGAGGGGCGCATCGCCTACGCCCGGCAGTACTACAACGACGCCGTCCAGCGCTACAACACGAAGATCCAGTCGTTCCCGGCGGTGCTGCTGGCGGGAGCGATGCGGTTCCAGGAGCGCGAGTACTTCGAGGCCGACGGCGAGTCGCGCGGCCCGGTCGACGTCTCGTTCTCGTAGCTCGTGTTCGATCAGGTCAGCACCAACAAGCGGCGGTCCGCGCTCCTCGTCGGGGGGTTCGTGGTGTTCGTCCTGGTGCTCGGCTGGGCCGTGCAGGCGCTCCTCGGGTTCGGGTGGGTGGCGCTCGTCGTGGCGGCGGCCATCGCCGTCGCCATGTCCTTCGGGGCGTATTGGAAGAGCGACGCCATCGCCCTGCGGATGAGCCACGCCCGCCCCGCCGACCCCGAGGAGCACGCTCGGCTCCACAACCTGGTCGAGGGGCTCTGCATCGCCGGGGGCCTGCCGAAGCCCCGGCTCTACATCGTCGACGACGAAGCCCCCAACGCCTTCGCCACCGGCCGCGACCCGAAGCACGCGGCCATCGCGGTGACGACCGGGCTCCTGGCGAAGCTCAACCGCGTGGAGCTCGAGGGCGTGCTCGCCCACGAGCTGGCCCACATCAAGAACTACGACATCCTCGTCTCGACGCTGGCGGTCACCCTCGTGGGGATCGTGACCCTGCTCGCCGACTTCACCATGCGCTTCCTCTGGTGGGGCGGGCCCCGCCACCGGAACGACCGCAGCGGTGGTGGCGGCGGTCCGACGGCCGTCCTGGCGGTGCTCGGGCTGCTGCTGCTCCTCCTGTCGCCGGTGATCGGGCGGATCATGCAGGCGGCGGTGAGCAGGCGGCGCGAGTCCCTCGCCGACGTGAGCGGTGTCACCCTCACCCGCTACCCGCCCGGCCTGATCAGCGCGCTCGAGAAGCTGCGCGACGACCAGACGGTCGTGCACTCGGCGAGCCGTGCCACCGCCCACCTCTGGATCGAGTCGCCGATCGCGCGAACCGATGCCGAGCCGCATCACCGGCGAGGCGACTCGTCCCGGTTGAACCGGATGTTCGATACCCACCCACCGCTCGAGGAGCGCATCGCCGCGCTCCGAGAGCTCTAGGAGCGACCGATGGCGTTCACCGACCGACTGCGCGACTTCGCGCGCAACCTCACCCGCAACCAGAAGATCCTGATCGGCGCCGGCATCGGGGTCGTGATCGTGCTGCTCGCCACGGTGCTGGCCCTGGCCGGCGGTGACGGAGGGGAGCCGGAGGCGGTCACGACCACCACGACGTCGACGACGCGGCCCCCCACCACCACCACGACGCTGCCGCCGGTGGCGCCGCTGACCGGCGTGCCCGAGCCGGACGCGGCACGGCGGGACCGCCCGGCCCTCGTGGTCAAGGTCGACAACGTCCCGCAGGCCTTCGGCCTGCAGGAGGGCATCGACAACGCCGACGTCGTGTACGTCGAAGAGGTCGAGAACGGCGCCACCCGTCTGGCCGTCGTCTTCCACTCGAAGGACGACACGGTCGGCCCCGTCCGATCGGCGCGGACCTCGGACCTCGAGATCGTCGGCAACCTCAACATGCCGTACTTCGCCTACTCCGGCGCCAACGGCGGTGTCCTGCGGCAGGTGCGAGCAGGGCCCGTCATCGACATGGGCGTGGACCGTGCCGAGGCGACCGCCGTCTACACCCGCAACCAGCGGGGCCGAGGACTCCACCGCTTCTTCTTCCCGACCGACGAGATGTACGACGTCGGCCGCGAGGGGGCGGGCACGCCGCCGGCGCTGTTCACGTACCGGACGGCGGGGGAGTCGGCGACCGGCGAGGAGGCTCTCGGCATCCGCATCGGCTACGGGGGCGGCGCCGCGACCGTCGTCAACTACGAGTGGGATCCCGCCGTGCGGGGCTGGAACCGGGCGCAGAACAACCGCGCCCATGTGATGGCCGACAGCGGCGCGCGGATCGCCCCGAAGAACGTCGTCGTCCAGTTCACTCCCTACACGGCGTCGGAGTTCGTCGACGTGACCGGCTCCCGGTCGCCGGAGTCGCAGATGGTGGGCGAGGGTGACGCCTGGGTGTTCACCGACGGCAAGCTCATCCGGGGCCGCTGGTCGCGCCCGACCCGCGACGCCGTCACGGCCTTCACCGACGCGACGGGGAATGTGATCGGCCTCACGCCAGGGCAGACCTTCGTCGAGCTGGTCCCGGCCACCGGGTCCTTCCTCGGCCAGGGGACCGTGACGATCCTCGATCCGGAGCCGGCCCCCGCGGTGGGCGCGTAACGACTGCGGCGAGGTGCCGCATGGTCCGTAGACTTGGCCGCCATGGGTGAGGTCACCAGCACGACCGGCACGTTCCGCGTGAAGCGCGGGCTCGCCGAGATGCTCAAGGGCGGCGTGATCATGGACGTCGTCGACGCCGCGCAGGCCAAGATCGCCGAGGATGCCGGGGCGGTCGCGGTGATGGCCCTCGAGCGGGTGCCCTCCGACATCCGACGCGATGGCGGCGTGGCCCGCATGAGCGACCCGTCGCTCATCGAGGGCATCCAGGCGGCGGTGACGATCCCGGTGATGGCCAAGGCCCGCATCGGTCACTTCGTCGAAGCGCAGGTGCTCGAGTCCCTCGGTGTCGACTTCATCGACGAGTCCGAGGTGCTCACGCCGGCCGACGAGGCCCATCACATCGACAAGTGGCAGTTCACCGTCCCGTTCGTGTGCGGTGCGACCAACCTCGGTGAGGCGCTCCGGCGCATCAGCGAGGGTGCCGCGATGATCCGCTCGAAGGGCGAGGCCGGCACCGGCAACGTGGTCGAGGCCGTCCGCCACCTTCGGTCGATCCTCGGCGACATCCGCAAGATCGGCACCGCCGACTCGGCCGAGATCTACGAGTGGGCCAAGCGACTGCAGGCGCCGGTGCCGCTCGTGCAGGAGCTGGCCGAGACCGGCGAGCTGCCCGTGCCGCTGTTCTGTGCGGGCGGGATCGCGACGCCCGCCGACGCCGCGCTCGTCATGCAGCTCGGCGCCCAAGCCAACTTCGTGGGATCCGGCATCTTCAAGAGCGAGAACCCCGAGCGCACCGCTCGGGCGATCGTGGAGGCCACCACCCACTTCCGCGACGCATCCATCCTCGCCAAGGTCTCGCGCGGCCTCGGTGACCCCATGAAGGGCCTGGAGATCGCGTCGCTCGAGACGAAGCTCGCCGAGCGGGGCTGGTAGCGGTGCTGCAGAGGCCCCCAGGTGAGCAAGATCGGCGTGCTCTCGCTGCAGGGGGCCTACCGGCTCCACGCTGAGGTCCTCGACGCCCTTGGCGCCGAGCCGGTCGAGGTCCGCTCGCCGGCCTCGCTGGCCGGCGTCGATGGGTTGGTCATCCCGGGCGGCGAGTCGACGACGATGTCGTTCCTGCTCGACTCCTCCGGCCTCCGGGAGCCGCTGACCGCGGCGCTGGGCGCCGGACTCCCGGCCCTCGGCACCTGCGCCGGCATGATCCTGCTGGCCACGGAGGTGCTCGACGGTCGCCCCGATC
>Ga0247717_1000504_pt1 | contig 11730 bp, 11 predicted proteins | sample 24E_NmetaG_FD_189047 | JGI IMG/M metagenome (GOLD analysis project Ga0247717, IMG submission 189047) | Soil microbial communities from hillslope of Landscape Evolution Observatory, University of Arizona, Oracle, AZ, United States - 2-4-E_N | ecosystem: Engineered > Artificial ecosystem >... | reverse complement strand
CACCGACACCACCAACGGCCGCCTCCTCTGCAAGCGCTGCCACCGCCAACGACAACAACGACCACCGCCTACTGGCGAAGGTTGAGCGCGCCGTAGAGCGGCTTGACGAGCTGGTGGAACTCGATGAAGTGGGCGAGGAGGCCCTGGTAGGTCGCGTGCGCCGACTCGTCGGGCTCGTGCACGCCCGCGACCTCGACCAGCCCGGGGATGTCGTCGAGCGAGATGTGGCCGAGCTGGGCGTGGGCGAGGAGCGCGGCGCCGCGGGCGTTGGTGGTGCCGGGGTCGGCGAGGCGGTCGACCCGCACGCCGAGGGCGTCGGCGAACACCTGGGCCCAGAGTGGCGAGGTGGCGCCGCCCCCGCCGAGCCGCACCGACGGCCAGGACGCGCCGGCGAGGGCGGCGACGTGGGGGAGCAGCCAGGCGGCGTTGAGCGCGACGCCCTCGTACACCGCTCTGGTCATGTCGGCCCTCGTGGTGGCGAGCCCCATGTTCAGGAAGCCACCCCGCACCCGCGAGTCGGCTGACGGCGCGATGGAGCCGGCGAGCCATGGGAGGAAGAGGACGCCGTTGGCCCCGGCGGGGACCGTCGACGCCAGCTGCTCGGCGCCGGCGTGGGTGTCGCCGGCGACGCCGAGCCACACCTCGAGCGCCCGACCGCCGACGCCGTTCTCGGCCATCACGAACCATCGCCCGGGGAGGGGGCTCGGCACGCTGACCAGGTCATGGTCGTAGTCGGCGTCCTTGCGGTCGAGGTTGGTGACGAGCACCGACGTGGTGCCCACGATCACGCCCGCGGTGGAGCTGTCGATCACGCCGCACCCCAGCCCCGAGGTGATCGAGTCGAGGGTGCCGGTGACGACGACGGTGTCGGTGCCGAGCCCGAGGTGAGCAGCTGCCTCGGCGGTGAGCGGCCCGACGACCTCGTCGAAGGGGACGAGCGGCGGCAGCTTCGCCGGGTCGAGCCCGGCGGCGGCCACGAGGTCGGGATCGTGGTCGGTCACGCCGTGGGTGCGGTTGTCGACGGTCATCAGCGGCATGGCGGTGGTCTGGGTCGCGCAGATGCGGCCGGTGAGACGGGCGTTGAGGTGATCGACCGGCTCGACGAAGGCGGCGGCCGCCGCGTACACCGCCGGCCGTTCCTCACGGAGGAAGGCGATGTGCATGGGGTCACCGAAGCCGAGGGGAGCGAGGCCGTGCCGCTCGAGGAACGTCAGCGCCAGCGCGGGGTCGATCCGGTGGTGCGGTGCCCCCCGGGAGTCCATCCACATCACCGCCGGCGCCAGCGGCCGTCCGGCGCCGTCGATGGCGACGATGGACATGTACTGGCTCGTCACCGCCACCGCCGCCACGTCGGCGCCCGCACTGGCCACCGCCCGCCGGCTGCACTCGCCGATCGCCTGCCACCACCCCTCGGCATCCTGCTCGGCGCCCCCGCCCGGCAGGAAGGTGGTGGTGAGGGGGGCGGACGCCGAACCGAGCACCCGCCCGGCCTCGTCGACCACGGCAACCTTCAGCCCGCTCGTCCCCAGGTCGATCGCCAGCACGCTCGGCATGGCCGGTAGGGTGTCACGCTCCTGGCGGCGTGGCCGAGTGGCTTAGGCAAGGGACTGCAAATCCCTGTACCCGGGTTCGATTCCCGGCGCCGCCTCCAAGACCCTGACCTGTAAAGTCGCAGGTCAGGGGCTGTTTTTGGAGTGTCCGCCAGTGACCGGCAGGCACCTCGAAGAACCCCTGAAAACCCCTGGTTTCGCTCCCTCTCGCTCCCCGCTCGCTCCCAAGGCGATCGGGACGACACCTCGGAGGTACCAGTGGGATTCGTCGAGAAGCGCAACGGCAAGTACCGCGCCCGGTATCGCGACCCGCTCGGCGGGCAGCGCAGCAAGACCTTCACGCGCAAGGCGGACGCCGACCGGTTCGTGCGCGAGCAGCAGGTCGAGGTCGAGCGCGGCGCGTGGATCGACCCACGCGGCGCCGACGTCGCCCTGGGCGAGTGGAGCGAGGAGTTCCTCTCGCTCTGCCGCCGGCTCTCACCGACGACGCAGGCCGCGTACAAGCGCGACCTCGACAAGTACGTGCTCCCTCGTTTCGGCACGTACCGGCTCGGCCGGCTGCCCGCCGGCGAGATCGAGAACTGGCTGAACGACGAGATCGCCGCCGGCATCGCGCCGACCTCGGTGCACCGCCACTACCGGCTGATCCGCCGCGTGCTCCAGGTCGCGGTCGAGAAGGAGAAGCTGCTTCGCAACCCGTGCGAGCGCGTCTCCCCGCCGAAGGTGCCGAAGACGGAGATGATGTTCCTCGACTGGGACGAGTCGGTCGCACTGGCGGAGGCGACCAACGAGCGGTTCCGAGCGCTGATCTATCTCGCCGTCGACTCCGGCATGCGCTGGTCCGAGCTCGTTGGCCTTCGCCGCGCTCGACTCGACGTCCGACGCGGCAAGGTCCGCGTGACGGAGCAGCTCATCCGACTCGGGGCGGGGGAGTGGCTGCGACGAGAGCCGAAGACCTCGGCGTCCGTCCGGTCGATCTCCATCTCACCGGTCACGGCCGAGCTGCTGGCTGACCACCTCGACCGCTTCTCGAACCCGGGACCGGACGGCCTTGTGTTCCCGAACGGCGCCGGCAACCCGCTCATCCAGTCGAGCTTCCACACGCACATCTGGAAGCCGTCGCGAGCAGAGGCCGGGGTCGAGTGCCGGTTCCACGATCTGCGGCACACGAGCGTTGCCTTGGCGATCGCCGAGGGCGCGCACCCGAAGGCGATCCAGACCCGCATGGGCCATGCCTCGATCAGCATCACCCTCGACCGCTACGGCCATCTCTTCCCGGAGCTCGACGAGGCGATCGCGGTGTCGTTCGGGGAGCGACTGGCGGAGGCTCGGCTTGCCCTCGTTCCACGAAACGCTGCATAGGCACTCGTCCGCGAACGCCGGTTATCGAGCGGGTGGTTCCGGAGCGTGGGAGCGCCTAACGGCGCGTCGCGAGCGGGCTGTCGCTGGAGACGCGACCCGTCATGCCGTCGTCGCTCCTGCACGTGAGATGCGTCCGTGGGGTCCCAGCGAATCTGCTGGGGCCGCTCGCTCACTCCGTGACTCGACGACGTCGCCTTCGTAGATTCGGGTCCATGAAGTCGAGGCTGGATGGAGAGGCTCTGTTCCGCGCCTACCTCCGACAACGCCGGCTTCCATCCGACTACGAGGCACCCTCTGGGAGCAGACATCCGGACTTCCTCGTGCACCATCCATCGGGCGACGTCGTGGCCGAGGTCTTTGAGCCCGTTCGTCGCTTGCTGGGACGGAGCGGTGCGGCTGAGCCGTATGAGCATCTCCGGCGAGCCTTCCGGGGGCGCAAGCGGAAGCAAGGGGCTGGTGCGAAGCAGGGCGGTGTGCCGTACGTCGTCGTACTCGCCGACTCCAACAGCGACACATCATTCGATGAAGTCAGCGTGACTGGCGCGATGTTCGGTAGCCACGGCATCGCGATGCCCTTCAACCCTGATCTTGGGTCCGCCGACAAACTTGGAGCGCGATCTGGCTTCCTGCGAGGAGGAGGTCTCAACTCAGACAAGAACACGCGCTACAGCGCCGTCGTCGTGATCAACAAGTTCAATCCGACACTTCACCGTGTGCAGCGCGATTATCAGGACAAGATCGTCCGCTACGGGATCCCGGCCGGTCAACGGTCGCCCGTGATATTCCGCGCCTTCGAGGAAGCGACCCAGTCCGGCCACTTCGACGAGCACGCTGCACGGGCCAGGCTCACCGTGTTCCACAACCCATTCGCCGCGACGCCGCTTCCGATGGAGGTCTTCGGTGGACCCCACGACCAGCAGTGGAACGTGATCGAGCACTCGCCGGGCGAAGCTGAATACTCACTCGTTGCGGAAGGCGTGTTCTGTTGGGAGCTGCCGAGGGACTCGATCGGTTGAGCGTTGCGCTGTCCTCGATCTCGGCGAGTCGTCGACTATTCGCGCAGAGGGGTGCGTCCGCTCCGTCTGCTACTGAGAGGTCGTGGTCGCGCTCCGTACAGAGATCCGCTATCTGACGCAGGGCGTTTGGATCGAGCCGGACGCCCTCGGAGGGCAGTTCTGGTGGCCGCTTGCCGAGGGCCGCGTTCGGTTACGTCTACCCACGCGACCGGATGACTTCGTCTACGACGACGAGCCCGAGACTCCGACGCTCCCGGCCTGAATCGGCCTGGGTTTGATGGAGGCTCGTCCGTTTGGTTTTCCGGTGAGGCGCTTGGGCGCCTCGATCGGTCTGGTGGTTCGTATCACGCGGCGTCGCCGAGGGGCTCTGCGGGCTTCTGAGCGTCGCACGCGTGTTCGTTGTCGTGGCGTTCCTCGACTTCGGCGGGGGTGAGGTCGTCGAGCTCGCCATGGATGCGCTCGTCGTTGAACCACGACACCCAGCCGCAGGTGGCGATCTCGAGGTCGTCGAGACCGCGCCAGGGTCCGCCGTTCTGGGCGAGCGCGGCGGGGTTGCGGTGCAGCTCGGTCTTGAACAGGCCGATCACCGACTCGGCCATCGCATTGTCGAAGGAGTCGCCGATGGTCCCGATCGACGGCTCGGCGTCGACCTCTTCCAGCCGGTCGGTGTAGGCGATCGACGTGTATTGACTGCCGGCATCCGTGTGGCAGATCAATCCGTCGAGGGCGGCGCCGCGCCGCGTCCAGGCGGCCATGTTCAACGCGTCGATGACGAGCGGTGCGGTCATGGTGCGGGCCGCCTTCCAGCCGACGATGCGGCGGGAGAACACGTCGATGACGAACGCGACATACACGATGCCCGACCACGTCGAGCAGTACGTGAAGTCCGCCACCCACTTCTGGTTCGGGCGGCTGGCGGTGAAGTCACGGTTGAGGAGGTCCGGAGCGCGCACCGCGGCGGGATCCGAGCGGGTCGTGAACCGCTTCCGCGCCCGGCTGGCGCCCCGGATGCCGAGCTGGCGCATCAACCGGGCGACCTGGTCCCGGCCGATGTCATGCCCGGCCTTGCGGGCCGCCTTGGTCAGCTTGCGGCGCCCGTAGACCGAGTAGTTCCGAGCCCAGAGCGCCAGCAGCAGCGGCATGAGCACGGCATCGGCGACCGCCCGAGCCGACGGCGGCCGGGTCTTGGCCGAGTAGTAGGTGGAAGGGGCGATCTCCAGCACACTGCAGATCGGCTCGACCCCCCATCGCAGCCCACCGGAACAGTTGTCCCGGTGGGCGTCGATGAAGGCAACTACCTCTTCGGACGACCGTCGAGCTCGGTCGCGAAGAAAACCGACGCAGCCTTGAGGATGTCGTTCGCCCTCTTCAGCTCGCGGTTCTCACGCTCGAGCTCAGCGATCCGCCGCGCGTCCTGGCTCGAGGTGCCCGGGCGCTGGCCGTCATCGACGTCAGCCTGCTTGAGCCAGGCCCGCAGCGACTCCGAGCCGATGCCCAACTCGCGGGCAACCCGGGTCACGACCCCAAACCGCTGACCGCCCTGCTCGGCGATCAGCTCCCGGGCCATCCGCACCGCCCGCTCACGCAGCTCTGGCGGATACCTCTTCTGCGTCGGGGCCACACTTGAACTTGCCATGCTCCATCCTCACTTCCAAGGTATGGAGCCTCCGCGGATCCCAGGCCGATTCATCAGCCTCCGGCTCGCGGACCCTGATCTCTACGAACATGCAGTGCAACTCGTCGGTCTACGAAACCGCGTTGTCCACGAGGGAGCCACGGTCGAGTTCTCTGACGCGCTTCGCGCAGTGGTTGCGGCTCGTCAGGCATTCGAGTGGCTCGATGGCATCGAGCCTGGTGGCGACGACGAGGTCGAGTCCGAAGTGCGTCGTTGAAGAGGTTGTCATGCGTGACGGAGCAGGTTGTGGCATCTCCGATTCAGATCCCCGCCGGCTCTTGATCGTCAGTCGTCGAACGCGTCGCAACTGAGGCACGGCGCGCGCCATGCACAACTACGTTTTCCATGTGGAGGACCAGGCGAACACCGCTGACGGACTAGATGGGAAGGGGCTGAACCGGTCTCTTTTGGTGGCTGTCTGTCGAGAGGCAATGGAGGCCGGGCCGGGGTCGCTCGCCGACAACTTCATCCTCGAGCACGGTCAGTGGGGTGTCAGCCTTGAGAGTGCCGCCGCTGCGGACTTCGTTGGTGAGCGGCCGCATCGGTCACCGCTAATGGAGGTGCCCGCGAAGCTGTCGGTGCTCGCCGCTGCCCAGCTGGGGACCATCGCGTCGGTCCTCGAAGACGGGTTCGCGTCGGACTTGGGCATTGTGCCGGTGGCTCGATCGGTCATCGAGTGCAGCTCAACGGTCTCGTGGCTTCTCGATGACGAGGTGACCTCGAAGACTCGGCTTACACGCGTCTGGCTGCTCCGGCTGATTACTGAGGGTGAAGGCGCCCACACATCATCAGTAGACGCCGGACGAACCGGAGCGATGGTGGGATCGGCGACACGTGTCGACCAGGTGCAGGCCGCGATCGTTCGGGACCTCGGTCCGGGTGTCGAGGTCCGTTGCTCCGGGTGGCCGAAGCATTGGAGGATCGGCGCGGAGGCGCTGCCAGGGCGGGGTGAACGCGTCCGCCTCGCAGTCGATCGATGGTTCCCGGGAGCCGACGGCGGAGTGCACTACAGCCAGATCTCACGGCGATCGCATCTTGACGTCCTCGTGGCCCTCGCTCTAGTTGACGATCACCTCGTCGTTCGAGGTGGAGGCGACCTTGGAGTCGTCGCGACGGCCTTGGCGTTTTGGGCTCAGAGCTGGAAGACGGTCACGACCTACATGGGGCTGCCAAGCGAGGAGTTCGATCGCTGGCTGGACTCGATGCTTGTCGCAATCGGCCGTCGGGACCTCGTCGGCGGGGCGTAGGCGGGTGGGTTCACGCGAGAAGGCGCGCCTGGCGACCCTCATCGAAGGCGTTCGAGTCCCCGCGGAGAATGAGATCGGACCTGTACGGGTGGTCCCCATGCCCGACGTGCTCTTCGGCAGAGCGGCAGTGCCGATGTTTGAGGCTGCGCTCAGAGACCTCGGATCGATGGCTGAGATCGACGCGCCTGGCTTCCGTGCGCAGCTCTCAGGTCCTCGCCCGGTTGTTGCACTGCTCATCGAAGGAGAGGGCGAGGACTTCTACAACCTCGACCGAACGATGCGCTCGTATGTCGATGCCGCCCGAGACGTCCTCACGCTGGTTTACGGCGGCACGACACGAATGTTGGCAGATGTCCTGGAACGCGAGATCGAGGGTCAGTGGAAGACCGTTGCGATGGCGGCGGGTGGGCCAGGTTGGCAACACAGTGAGTTTCAAGCTCTGGCCCCGGACGGCTACAAGCCGCCGATTGCGTCCGCAGAGGAGATGCTGATTGCGATTGCGGCATCGCGGCTCACTGCCTTCTGGATCCGTCTCTACACGGCAGCTCTGACGGAGTCAGCGTGGGACGTTCGGATCTTTCGGCTCTGGTCCGTGGTCGAAACGATTGCAAAGAGCGTTGTTCCCGGGGGTCTTGAGGTGAGTAGGACAGATGGCGCGACGATCATGAACGGGAAGACGAACGCGACAACAGCCGAACCACTCCCGCGCGTGTACGAACTGCTTCGGCGGACTCACGTCGCACTCGGCGTCCCGGCGTCAGTCGCCGTCTGCCACCCGGATCACGAGCTCTGGGACGAGGTCCGAGCTTGGTACTCGATAAGGAACGCAGTCGCGCACGATGGCTCGTGGGGCGCGACGGCTCAGGGAGGAGTGATCGTCGAGGAGCGAATCGTCCGAGCTGCCCGACCCGGTGGAACATTCGAGGAGGGTTGCGACCGGTATCGACGGCACCTCGAGGCGAACGTCGAGGCCGTGATCCACGCCGCGATCGCTGGTGTCTTCGACGATCCCGAATAGCGCGGGACCAGTCGGTGTCGGGCGGGCGCTTGGAGCTCACGTGCTATCCAGGTGGCGAGGGAGGCGTCGGCGTACCCTCGTTGTGCCATGAGCGGTCGCGGGGCGGGCCAGGCTGAGGCTCGAAAGGGAGCCACGCAAGCGCCTGTGAGAGGAAGCCTCGATCTTCTCGCTCTGCCGTTTGCTCTCACGCAAACCACTCTGATGCCCGCTCCAGTGTTCGCCCGCGAGGCGGACAAGCGCGGCCTCCGGCTCACTAGCGCGGTTCTCGAGGACCTACATCGGAGGAGTCTTCTCTTGCCGATGTTCCGCACGCACCGCCGACGGATAGCTCCACCGATTCCCATCGACGAGGAACGCCACATCATCACGCCCGCATGGCCTGTGTTCCTCGCCGCGGCCCAAGGGCGGCTGATCGATCCTGCACAGCACCGCTTCACACCGTGGCCGAAGCGGGGCGAGTACGAGATCTTCTACTCGCCGTATCAACTGCTCGATCTGGACTCGATCAAGCGAGTCCTGCAGCGCATCGCGATGGATGAAACTCGGGGCGGACGGACCAAGTGGCACGCGATTGAGCGCAGGATCCTCCGGGACCAGCGCGACTTTTCAATCGTGCTCGAAGCGCTTGCGACCCGGTATCGCCCCCGCGTCCTGCACTCAATTCAGTCGCCGCGCAACCAGATCGAGTCGTACATCGATGCCGCCGATTCGCTCGCCGAGGCCGAGTTCGTCCAGCCAGTGAAGGAAACCCTCCGCGGACGAGCCGAGAACTTCCTCGCTCGCGCTCATGCCAACGACCCCCTTGGATCATGGGCACGAGTGGTCCGCATCTCAAATCCGCGACGGTGGACCGAGCTGCGCGGTGAAGCACTCATCGCGCATGAACAGCGGGTCGCGGCCGAGATCGTTCTTCAGTTCCTGGAATCCGAGGCGGCACAAGGCCGGGCGGACCCGATCGCGCCAGTGTCCGAACAGTGGTGGGAGCCTCGCCATGAGCGACTGACCGTGAGCGAGCGGGAACGAGCCGAGACGGTCATGGACTTCCGTCTCAGCGATCGTCCAGGCGTCTACCTCGCGCTGGAAGGACAGACCGAGGTAACCCTTGCATCGAAGATCTTGGGGTTCGCTGGGCTCCAGGACTCGGCTGTGATCTCGCTCGTCGATCTCGAGGGAGTCGATGGCGACGTCTATCTCCTCACCAGAGCAGTGGCGGTGCCTCGCCTCGACCCCGATGGACATCGAGGTGCGCGCATCGTTTCGCCGCTAACCGCTCTCGTGGTCGTAGTCGATCCGGAGCGTCGGTTCGCTACATCCACATCGAGGGACCAGATTCACAGCCGCATGATCGATGAGGCCGTGAAGTCACTCCCGAAGGGCTTGCGGACCCCGGCAATGCGGCGCGACTTAGGACTCCTGATCCACTTGCGGTCGTGGGAGGAGGAGTTCGAGTACGCCCACTTCAGTCCGACTGAGCTCGCCCGTGCACTTCGGCGAGTCGCCGGCCGTGCTTGCCCCAAAAGTGAGACGGACCTGCGCCGAGAGATCCAGCACCGACGTGCGGCCGGCATGAGCTTCAAGGGTCTCTGGAAGTCGTGGAGACCAAAGCCGAGCAAGGTTGCGCTCGCCGAGGAGCTGTGGCCATCTCTGGAGCGACGACTGGCGAACCCGCGCACGCGGCGCGGCATTCCGCTCGTCGACGTCATCGAGGACTCCCTCCAGGTGTCGAACGAAGCCCGCGTCGCACGCGAGATCGCAGTCGAGGGCCCGTGACGGGATCTAGCGAACCGCTCTCCGCCGTCGACGCCGCACGCGGCACGCTCGACGTCACGGCATCGCTCTTTCCGTATCCGTCTCCCGATCTCGCGGTATCGCCCGCTCTCCTCGCAATGAGCGGTGTCGCTCGGTGTCGAAGGCTTCTGCAAGGAATGGTCGACCTTCACTTCACGCGACCGGATCTCGCCGGCGTGCTCGCACGTACGCACTTCGAGACGTGGGTTTGGACCATGTTTCTCCTTCTCGACGGTGAGGAGGCCAGGCGCCGATTGGAGGCCAACGATGCGTACGAGGTCCGACGTCGGGCGCAGGACTTCATCGAGGTCTTCGGCCCCGGCGGGAGCAACGCAGACTCGTTCCTTGCCGCTGCACGTCAGCAGCTCGACGAGATACATCCCGCGCGGACGCAACCACGCCTGAGTCTCATCGACGCGGCCAAGAAGGTCACCGACTTGCTAGCGATCCGTGAGGAGCGGGTTCCGGACTACCCGAGGCGCATGTACGCGATCGTGTACCGCGCTGAGTCACTGCTTTCCGTGCATTGGGGATTGGCGGTGGCCGATACCCACCTGAAGTGGAGTGACTCAGGGCATCCGATAGTGGTGGACCGACCAGCGGATCGAGGCGTCGAGGAACGGCGCCTCGAGCTCACCGCCAGCGGACTGCTCTCGGTAGCGGGAGAGGCAGCGCGGCAGCTGGGGCTAGACGACAGTCCCGTCATGGCCTTCGGCCGGAACTGGTTCCAATCGACCGACTTTCCCGCGCAGCCACGCGGCGGGTCGTAGGCGTCATGCTGTCCCTGCGAAGCACCCGAGCCAGCGAGCATCATCTTGCATGGATGACCATCGAGATCCGGCTTGCCACATCTGGTGATCGCGTCGCTGCCGAAGCGATCCACATTGAGTGCCTTGCGGGCACCAATGACGCAGGTGCCGATGGTGCTGGTTGGGTCGCAACGCATCCATCCGACGACCCAGCGCGGGAAGCGCTGATCATTGCGGCGGACCTTCGGGTCGTCGGCTACGTGTACGGCGATGACAACTACTCCGAGCACATGGCGATCTGTCGCGAGCTGGCCGTCACTCCGTCGCATCGAGGCCACGGTCTCGCCAGACCACTCCTGGGCGCCTTCGCTCGTCACGTCGAGAGCGAGTGGTCACCCGAGTGGATCTACCTCCATCCGCTCCCGGACCGATGGCTCGTCACTTCTACAAGGGCCTGGGCTTCAAGGACGCCCCGGACGAATCCGGCTACATGCGCGTAGCGCCTGGCCGGCTCGCGCAGCTGGAGTGAGCTCGCAATGCGCGTACTGCCCTCTTTGTCAACGCCGAAGGTCCCGTCGCGAGCGGGTCCGAATTGGAGATGCTGACCGACGCCATGGACGGGGCTACCGAGCTGTCGGGTGAGGTTGAACTGCATCTCCGACGGGCTTACGCGACGGCTCGGCGCGCCACAGATGCGCATGCCCGTGTCCGGGAGCTCAGAGATGGAGACGAGGCGTACCTCCTCTCCGGAGCGTTCGACGACGACGCAATCCTGTTCGACGGCGAGGCACTCGAGCACCACGCCGCCATTGTCAGCAGCCTCACTCGCTCTGCGCTGGCACACGGAGGGTTCAAGGCCGACGCAGTGTCAGCCCATATTGCGACCGCCTGCCGCCAACCGTCTGCCGACGAAGCAGTCATCCACCTGCGTGAGGTGCTCGCGCAGCCCGCCACCACGTACACGATCGGCGAGCCGCTTCGTATGCCGTACGACAGCGACGAGCCCGGACGCGTCGGCCGCTGCCTGGTGCACCGCTCGCTCGCGGACTCTGCGCCACGCGACCCGCGTGGCCCGCTCGACGACTGGCACGGCAAGCAGTTCCCGGCTCGGGTGATCACATCGACGGTGACCGCGCACGATCCGCAGTCGGCGTACCTCCGCGCCGTCGACGCCATTGACGAAGCGAAGGCCATACTCCACCTGGCTAGTTGGGACCGCGAAGACAGTCGCCGAACGTCCACCGTCACGCTGGACGACGGTCGCATCGCATCCATCGGCAGCGGTGGCGAGGGATTCGGCCACTACTGGTCGGCCTACATGATCC
>Ga0247717_1000503_pt1 | contig 11740 bp, 10 predicted proteins | sample 24E_NmetaG_FD_189047 | JGI IMG/M metagenome (GOLD analysis project Ga0247717, IMG submission 189047) | Soil microbial communities from hillslope of Landscape Evolution Observatory, University of Arizona, Oracle, AZ, United States - 2-4-E_N | ecosystem: Engineered > Artificial ecosystem >... | reverse complement strand
CCGCAGCGCTTGCGCCCCGCCCCCCGCCCGCAACCGCTCCGACGCCGGCAGCGATCGCAGGCGCCCCTCCGGCGGCGGCCGCTTCCGCCGCGCGCGTGGTCGTCGTGCGGCACGACCCCGACACCGTGCGCGCGCGCATCGACGAGCTCGTCGGATCGTCGGGGGCAAGTCTCGTGAGCCAGGAGGAGGCCCGACTGCGCGACCTTCCCGGCAAGCCGACGGACGAGTTACGGCGCTAGGACCGCGGCGTTCTTCCGCGACGCGCGCGCGGAAAAGATGCGAGCGGTTCAAGCAACGGAGCACGGGTGCATCCGCACGGGTAGCCAAGCCTGGCCAACGGTCCCGGACTTAAGATCCGGCGTCGAAGGACTTCGTCGGTTCGAATCCGACCCCGTGCATGAAATCGGCGGAACCGGATCCCCGCCCGCGGCGGGCGGGGCAACGTTGAAGCCGCCCGACGCCGCTTGCGTGCCGGGGGCTTGCGGATTTCGGACGCGAAGAAGTTCACCCCGCTTGGCATCATCGCGCTTTTCGTCTCCCTCGCCGAGGGCGCGACCGTGGCGGCCGCGACGCAGACGACGGGCTTCGTGCAAATCGCGTTCGCGATCTTTGCGAGCACATTTCCTTTCGCCGTCCTCGCGGGCTTCTATCGCACGTTGTGGGTGCGGCCCCAGGCGCTCTACGCGCCCACCGACTACGGGGGGATGGACCCGGCGCAGTTCGCAAGCGCCCTCTCGCCCAACGAGCTCGACAAGAACCATACGTACCAGCAGGTCGCCGACACGGTGAAGGCGGAGCTTGCAAGCCCCGAGCTTGCCCGCGAGATCGCGCGCGCGACGTCGCAAGCCGGCGCCGTCGATCCGCGCATGATCTCGAGCATCCTCGAGAGCCGCGTCGAGGAGACGATGCAGAAGGTGCGGAAGAACGCGTTCCTCACGATCGACTCGCGCCCGTTCCTCGGCGAGGAGGAGGGGCGCGTGTGGGAGGTGCCGTACGACGGCTTCCAGAACCCCGGTCACCTCCTTTCGAGCATCTGGCAGACGATCGGCAGGCTCCCACGCGGCAACTACGCCCGCACGTGGGTGCTTCAAGACGCCGAATCGGGACGCCGCTTCACGAACATGGGGTCCCGCTGGCGCCGCGCCAACGGCGTCGAGCAGGACGACCGCAGCCTCGAAGAGATCGGAATCCTCCCCGGCATGACGATCCGGGTCGTGCGCATGGATCCCGCCGAGGTCCTGCACGAGGACTTGCGGCGCGGGCGAAACCTGCTCCGGCGCGCGGAGCAGCGGATGATGGCCGAGGCAGAGTAGAGATTCGATCCGGGCGTCGGGCTGTTGCGAGTCGTGCCCCCGTGCATCAAGCCCTCCCGCGGCCGCCTCGCACGCTTGCCGCGGCTCGGCGGCGCGCTTGCTCGCGAGCGTCTGGTGAAATCACATGACGTAACCACAACTGCCTTGATCTTCCGGGGCGCCGTGTGGGTCATGCCTCCATACGGCTCGTACGGAATCGTCGCGCTTGTCTTGGCCCTCTCCCTTGTGGCGGGGTGCCTCGAATCCGCTCCCGAAGAAGGGACCACCCCAAGCTCGGTCGATCCGCCGGTGAACCCCGAGGTCCCGGAGGAGCCGGTGGAGGAGATCGAGAAGAAGGCCGTGGAACTGTACTCCTTTGCCGAAACCGTCGTGGGCGCAAGCGCGCCGCACCCCATGCAGCCGGGTGCCGCAAGCGACGCGGTACCGCTTGCCAAGACGGACAAGTTCACCGTGCCGGCCGACATCACCAAGCTCGCCTACGAAGGCGACGTGGGCACCGGGACGGGCTCCGGCCGCATCGAGGTCTACGATCCCACGGGCAAGCTCGTCTACCTCACGAGCAACTACATCCTCGTGGGCGTGCCCGGGGCGGCCGGCGTGGGCGTGAGCATCAGCGGCGACGAGGCCGAGAACAACGTCGTGCCGGGCGACTACGAGGTCCGCTACTACGTGGCCGGAGCGATGGGCGCCACGCTGCTTGTGACGGGCAAATAGCAGGCCGGCAACTGCGCAACGTTTGGGCGCATAAAGCCATAAAGCGCCTGGGACGGTCCTCCACTCCGCGACCTTGGGTCGCTGGGAGACGAGATCGTGACGGGAGGCATCAAGGCAGCCTGGGCCAGTCGGACGTGGATCCTCGTGCTGGCGACGCTTGTGGCGGGAGTTCCCGCCCAGGCGCTGGAGACGGAAGACCTTCGCCCGGAACGCGCGGAGACCCCCGCGGCCGGACCCACGGCCGAGGGCCCCACCGGGACGGGCCTCGACGTCGACTACCGCTGCGGTGCAAACGTGGGGTCGGGAACGATCGGACTGCCCGCCCTCGTCGGCTCGTGCCTGTTCGAGATCGTCGCGCGCGCCTTGCCGACGAGCAGCGGAACGCTCCTCGTGGACGTGGTCGTCACGCCCACGGGCGGATTCCCGAACCAGGTGGTCGGCGTGGGCTACCGCGGATACAACCTGGGCGTTCGGCTGGACGCCGTCGCGGGCAGTCCGTTCAAGATGACGCTGTCCGTAAGCAACGTTGTCGTCACGGTCGCAACCGGTCTTTGCGATACCACCGCGAGCGCCACGTTCGAGATCGTGGCGGGCGCAAGCCGCATCCGGAGCGTCGAGTTCACGAAGGGGACCGGCGTGCTCGCCTCGTTCGATCCGATCGGCGTCTCGGCCCCATTCGCGGTCGCCACGACGGGACCGGCAACGGTGTCGGCCGCCCTCCAAGGCGCCTGCAGCGGCAACAAGCAGATCACCCTGTCGCTGCCGGGCGCGCTCTCCAGCCTCTCGGGCCGCTACAACGGTTACACGTTCTCGTTCACCGGCATCCCGACGAGCCTCACCCTTCGCGTGGAGGACGTGTCGAGCACGACAAAGCTCGTGCGGCTCACCCACACGAGCAGCACGCTTTCGGGCACGGTGTCCCTCGGCTCCTCGCTGGGAACACTGACCCTTGCGAACGCGCCGCGCAGCCTCGAGGTACAGATCGTCCGCGACGCGTCGGGCGATCTGAGCACGCTCTCGGCGACGGCTTCGAACGCGCCGGCGTCCGGCTCGGACGTGCAGTACGCGGCGACGGTGAAGGGGATCTCGATCTGGATCGACATCCGCAAGATCGCCACGGTCACGGTCTTTGCCAACATGGCGGCAAAGTCGTTCTCGGCCGACCTCACCTTCGTCAACAAGCAGGGTTTCCTCGACGTCGACGTGGCCGGAAGCTGGAAGTCGGTCGACTACGAGGTTCGAATGGACGGCTCGGGGCTGGGGCGCGTTCGCCTGGGCGTGGCCACGTCGAGCCCGAACGTGGACCTGTGGGCGAACCTTCGCGCCTGCGCCTCGGGCTGTGGCTCCGTGCAGGCCGTCGTGAAGCTCACCTTCTTCGACATCTTCGACGTGGGACCCACGTTCCGCATCGAGCGCCTAAGCTCCGGCAAGTACAAGCTCGTCGTGCCCGACCCGCTCATCGACGCCACGGTCGACGAGGGTTTCTGCGTCTCCTGGCTGTCGGGCCGCGTGCGCGAGTGCGCCGTGTCCGGCTAGGCGAGCACGCGGACGCTCTTGATCTCGTCCCAGGCGCGAATCTTGTCGATCACGTCGAGACCCGAGACGACCTTCCCGAAGACCGTGTGCACGCCGTCGAGGTGGCGCTGCTTCGAGTGGCAGATGAAGAACTGGCTTCCGCCCGTGTCCTTGCCCGCGTGGGCCATCGAGAGCGAGCCGCGCTCGTGCTTGTGCGGGTTGCCCGCCGTCTCGCACTTGATCTGCCAGCCGGGGCCGCCGGTGCCCGCCTTGCGGTCGCCCTTCGTCCGCGAGTGCGGGCAGCCGCCTTGGATCACGAAGTCGTCGAGGACGCGATGGAACCGGAGGCCGTTGTAGAACCCGGAGTCCACGAGCTTTCGGAAGTTGGCGACCGTGTTGGGCGCGTCCTTCTCGAACAGCTCGATCGTCATCGTGCCCTTCTCGGTCTCCATCACGGCTTGCATGGCGGCCGGAACGACCGCCCGGTCTAATAGTTTCGCCCACCCGGGCGGGGGATTCATGCGAAACGCAAGGCGTCTTAACGAGCGTGAAAATCGCCCTTTTGGCCTGCATCCACGGAAACGCCCGCGCGCTCGCCGACGTCCTGTCGCACGCCCGCCGGAAGGGCGCGGAAGAAATCCACGCGTTGGGCGACCTCGTGGGAGGCGGTCCCTCGCCGCTTGCCACGGTGAAGCTTCTCCGCAGAAACGAAGTCCGCTGCCTGGCCGGCGAGTGGGACGTCGCCGTCGCCACGGGCAAGCCCCTTCCGCCCGGCGCCTGCGGACCGGCCGGCGACGCCGCGCAGGCGTTGGAAGAGACGCGCGACGCGCTGGACGCGGCGAGCCTCGCGTGGCTGCGCTCGCTTCCCGCCGGGACCCGCTTTGCCCGGGCCGGCCGCACGTTCGCGCTCGCGCACGGCCACGGCCCCCGCGGCGTGCTCGCGGCCGACGTGCTCGTCCTCGGACATCTGCACACGCCATCCGTCGCGCGATCGTCGACCGGGCTCCTGCTGCAACCGGGAGCCGTCGGGGACGGGCCCGAGGCGTCGTACGTCCTGCTGGACGACCAGGCGCTTGCGGCAAGCGTGGAGCGCGTGCTCGTCGACGTGCGGGTTCCCGCGACGGCGTAGGCTGGGCGAAGGGTATTTCGCGGCGCCGCGATTCCACCCGCGTGCAGCGCGACCTTGCCGCCATGGCCGCCCGCCGCCACGATCTCCTCGTGATCGGCGGCGGAATCCTTGGCACCGCCATCGCCCGAGACGCCGCGCTGCGGGGGTACTCCGTCGCCCTCGTCGAGAAGGAGGACTGGGGGTACGGCACGAGCTCCCGCAGCACGCGCCTGGCGCACGGGGGCCTGCGGTACCTCGAGCAGTGGGACTTTGGTCTCGTCCGGGAGGCGCTCGTCGAGCGGGAACGCCTCGTCCGCAACGCGACGCACCTCGTGCGCCCGCAACGGTTCCTGCTCCCGGTCTACCGCGGCTCCCGCGTTCCCGCCTGGAAGCTGCGGCTGGGCCTGTGGCTCTACGATGCGCTTGGCGCCGGCGGTCTTCCGCGGCCCGGTTGGCTCTCGCGCGAGCAGGCGCTTGCGGCCGAGCCGGCCCTGCGCAAGGACGGCCTCCTTGCGGCCGGAACGTACTGGGACGCGCGCATCGCAAGCGTCGAGCGGCTGTGCCTCGAGAACGCGCTCGACGCCGCCGTCGCCGGCGCCGCCGTGGCCAACCACGCGGCCGTCGAGGGGTTCCTGCGCCAGGGGGAACGCGTCGTCGGCGCGGTCGTGCGCGACGTGCTCACGGGGGCGCGCCACGAGATCCGCGCGCGTCTTGTCGCAAACGCCGCCGGGCCGTGGCTTCCCGAGCTGGCCGGCGTCGCGGGCGTGCGGGTGCCGCACCGCCGCTCGCGCGGATCCCATCTTGTCGTGCCCAACTTCCTCCGCGAGGCGGTTCTGCTGCGGGCCGCGCGCGACGACCGCGTGTTCTTCGCGATTCCGCTGGACGGAAGCGCCCTCATCGGAACGACCGACCTTCGGGACGACCGGTCCCCCGACCTCGTCCGCTGCGACGAGGAGGAAGCGCGGTACCTGCGGGAGGAGGCGGCGCGCTACCTCGGCTTCTCGGACGAGGTCTGGTACGCCACCTGTGGCGTGCGCCTGCTTGTCGATGAGCCTGGCAAGACCGAGGGGCAGCTGTCGCGGCGGCACGAAATCCGCGACCACGCCGACGACGGCGCCCCCGGCCTCTGGAGCGTGCTCGGCGGCAAGATCACGACCATGCGCCAGGTGGCCGAGGACGCCGTCGACAGGGCGAGCGTTCGGTTGGGTGCGCGGGGCTGGTGCGAGACGCGCGACCGCCCGCTCCCCGGGGCGGCCAGCCTCGTGCGGCGCCGGCTGGCCCGACAAGGGCAGGCGGCGGGGCTTTCGCCCACCACCGTCGAGCACCTGATCGGGCTTTACGGCTCGCGTTCCGCGCAGTTGTTTGAGGCGTGCGCGCGCGAGGCCGCGCTTGGTGCGCCCGTGTGCCCGCACGCGCCCGACGTGCTGGCGCAAGTCGACGTTGCCATCCGCGAGGAGGGCGCTCTCACCCTTCAGGACATTCTGGTGCGCCGCCTTTCGAACGGCTCGGCCTCCTGCCAGGGCGAGGACGCGCTTGCTCGCGTGCTGGCTCGCGCGGCGGCGCTCCTCGGGTGGGACGACAAGCGGGTCGGGTCGGAAGAGGCCGCGTACCGGGCGTTTGCGGCCCGACGGCGGATCCCCTCGCCCGGCGCGGCCTTGCCCCATCCCGGCGAAGGCCCGCTCGTCTCCAAAGGCTAATATACGCATCCGCCGCATCGTCGGCCCCCGTGAGTCCATGAAGTACATCGTGGTCACGGGCGGCGTGCTGTCCGGCCTTGGCAAGGGAATCACCACGAGCTCGATCGGCCGGCTCCTCAAGGCCCGCGGCCTTCGCGTGACCGCCGTCAAGATCGACCCGTACGTGAACGTCGACGCGGGCACCATGAATCCCTTCGAGCACGGCGAGGTGTTCGTGCTCGAGGACGGGGGCGAGGTCGACCTCGACCTTGGCAACTACGAGCGCTTCCTCTTCACCAACGTCGGCCGCGAGCACAACGTGACCACGGGGATCGTCTACCGCAGCGTGATCGAGAAGGAGCGGCGCGGCGATTACCTTGGCAAGACCGTCCAGATCGTGCCCCACGTCACGAACGAGATCCGCGACCGCGTGAAGTCGGCGGCTCGCAAGTCGCAGGCGGACGTGGCGCTCATCGAGGTGGGCGGCACCGTGGGCGACATCGAGAGCGCGCCGTTCCTCGAAGCGCTCCGCCAGCTGCGCCTGGAAGCCGGAACCGAGAACGTCGCCTTCGTCCACACGACGCTTGTGCCCGTCATGGGGGCCGTGGGCGAGCAGAAGACGAAGCCAACGCAGCACAGCGTGAAGGAGCTTCGCGCCATCGGCATCGACCCGGACATGATCGTGTGCCGCGCAAGCGAGCCCCTCGACGACAAGACGAAGCAGAAGATCGCGCTCTTCTGCGACGTGAGCCCCGAGGCGGTCATCTCGGCGCCCGACGCACGGACCATCTACGAGGTGCCGCTCCTCCTGGCCGCCCAAAACGTGGACGAGTGGCTCGTGAAGCGCCTCAAGCTGTCCGCGCACCCGATGGATCTCACCGAGTGGAAGCGATTCGTCGACCGCGTCGTGAACCCAAGCCACGAGGTGACGATCGCCGTCGTGGGAAAGTACACGCACCTCGAGGACAGCTACCTCTCCATCAAGGAGGCGCTCCTGCACGCCGGCGCGCAGCTGTCGACGAAGGTGCGCATCAAGTGGGTCGAGAGCGAGGCGCTCGAAGGCTCCGCGATGCCGCAGGACGTGATCGGTCCCGTGGACGGCGTGCTCGTTCCCGGCGGGTTCGGTTCGCGCGGAAGCGAGGGGAAGATCCGCGCCGTCCAGTACGCGCGCGAGCGCAAGACCCCGTACCTTGGGATCTGTTTTGGCTTCCAGCTCGCCGTCGTGGAGTACGCGCGCCACGTGCTGGGCCTCGAGGGCGCCAATTCGACCGAGCTTTCGCCCAAGACGCCGCACCCGATCATCGACATCCTCCCCGAGCAGAAGCAGGTGAGCAACCTCGGCGGCACCATGCGCCTTGGCGCAAGCCCCGTCCGCATCGACCGCGGAACGCTTGCGGCCCGCCTGTACGGGGTCGAGGAGGTCCAGGAGCGCCACCGCCACCGCTACGAGGTGAACCCGGACTACCACGCGCGCCTTGCCAAGGGCGGGCTCGTGTTCTCCGGGAAGGACCCGGCCGGGCGCCTCATGGAGATCGCCGAGATCCCCGACCACCCGTACTTCATCGGCTCCCAGTTCCACCCCGAGTTCAAGAGCCGCCCCGAGAAGCCCGCCCCGCTGTTCCTCGGCCTTGTCGAAGCGGCCCTGGCTCGCGCCCGCGAACGCCACAAGCTTGCGACGGCCGCCGCACCGCCCACCGCCGAGCGCAAGCCCATGTCGCCTCCGTGAAGGGCGCATGATCCTTGCCTTGACGGGCGTGCCGGGCACCGGAAAGAGCGCGGTGGCCCGCGCGCTGGGCGCGCATGGCTGGCAGGTCCTCGACCTCAACGCGTGGATCCGCGGGCCCGGCTCGCGCGAGCCCGGCGTCGTCTTGGGACGCGACCCGCAGCGCGACAGCCTCGAGGTCGACGAGAGGGCGCTCGCCCGGGCCCTCGAGCGCACGTTGCGAAGCGCGCACGCCGACCTCGTCGTGGAGGGCCACCTCGCCCACCACCTCGTTCCGCTCGACTTCGTCGTCGTCCTTCGCTGCGCGCCCTCCGAGCTTCGCCGCCGCCTGGCCGCGCGCGGCTGGCCGCCGGAAAAGGCCGCGGAGAACGCGGAAGCCGAGGCGCTCGACGTCATCACCGCGGAGGTCGCAGAGCTGCGGACGCGCGAGCTTCTCTGCGCGGAGTTCGACACGACCGGGCGCGACGCCGCCTCGCTTGCCGCCGAGATCGACGCGCTTGCGCGTCGGCCCACCGCGGAAGCCTTAAACGCGCACCCGCTTGGAGCCTGCGACTGGAGCGACGAGGTGATGTCGTGGTACTAGACGCGCACCGCGCCCGCGTCGACTTCCTGCTCGACCCGTTCGTTCGCGCGTTTGCGGCCGCCGGGCTCACCCCCAACGCGCTCACGCTCCTGTCCTTTGCGGCGGCCGTTGGCGCCGGCGCCCTCTTCGCCACGGCCACGCTTGCGACGGCAAGCCTGCTCTTGGCCGCCGCGGCGCTCGTGTTCGTGAACGCGCTTCTTGATGCCTGCGACGGGAAGCTTGCGCGCCGGACCGGAGCGGCCAACCCGCGTGGCGACTACCTCGACCACGCCATCGACCGCTACGCCGACGTCGCTCTCTTCTTCGGCCTTGCGCTTGGCCCCTGGATCGAGTGGTGGTGGGGCTTCGCGGCCATGGCAGGCGTCCTGCTCACGAGCTACATGGGCACGCAAGCCCAGGCCGTGGGCGTCGGCCGCAACTACGCCGGGCTTTTGGGCCGCGCGGACCGATTGTTCCTGTTGATGGCGCTGCCCGTCGCACAGTGGGCGCTTTCCGGAACCGCCTTTGCGACCGTCGCCGACCGCAGCGTCCTTGGCTGGGGCATCGTCGCCATCGCGATCCTGTCCAACGCGACGGCGCTCCAGCGCTTCGCGCAGGGCTGGCGCGAGCTCGGGCGCCGCCGCTAGCGTTTCGTTTCAACGATCCGACCACGTTTCGTTCCAACGATCCGACCAATGTCTTGATCCTCGGTCGGGCCGGTCGACCCGCTTGGTGAGGCAGTGAAGCCGCAGATCGGGGTCGCCTTGGCCGTTGCCGCGCTTGCCGGAATTCCGCTTGTCTCGGGAATCCTCGTGACCTTCTCCATGCAAGGGGAGCCCGCTCCGGTCGAGGATCTCACGTCGTCGCAGACCGGTGAATCGACGCGATCGGACACGCGCCCGGCGCTCGCCGGCGCGATCCCCTCCGCGCAGGACTCGCTCAAGGAGGTCACGCGCATCGTGATCCGAAGCGACGCGGACTTCCGCCAGAGCGACGTTGCGAAGTTCGTCTCCGGATCGGGCACGCTTGCGGACCCCTACGTCTTCGAGGGGCTCAAGGTCCTCCACAACCTCTACATCCAGGACACGACCGTACCCATCGTCGTCCGGAACAACTACATCGCCGGCCGCCTTTCGTTGAACTACAACGCCGCCGACGTGCACGTCCACCACAACTACATCGGCGACCTGCGCGTGAACGAGAACATCCGGCGCGTGCAGGACCAGACCGGCGGCGTGATCGAGCACAACAAGATCGGCGCCATCGGGCAGATCCGCCACTACAACGGCGAGGTGCGGTACAACGAGATCGGTCCCCGGCCAAGCCACGTCGCGCGCGATTACCTCGGCGATACCGGCATCCTCTTCCTCAAGGACAAGCAGGTCGTCAACTTCGACGGCTGGCACAACGCCCGCATGCACCACAACGTCATCGACGGCTACGTCGAGCTGCAGCTCCACGGGCACAGCCACGGCTCCTGCTTCGAGTGCGAGCCGCACAACCACGCCGACGCGCAGAAGTCCGCCATGTACGACCACACGACGCGCTTCCACCGCTTCGAGTTCACGGACAACGAGGTCAAGATCGACAACGGCGTCGCCGTCCGCTACACGGACGTGGGCCACGCCGGCGACGACCGCACGGCCGCAAGCGAGGACGACGAGACGCTGCGCAAGCCCCACGTGCACTTCACGCAGATCGTGATCGCCCGCAACACGCTCGTCGGCGGCAGCCTCGTCGTGGACGTCTTCAACGCGAAGGACAAGCTCCACGAGATGGTGAACCCCGGAACGCTGACGATCGAGGACAACGTCGTCCGCGCGATCGAGGGCGAGCGCCCCGTCTGGTGGCTCTGGGGTTGGGGCCACCGCTCGGCCATCGAGATCCACACGAGCCGCGACGTCGACCTCCGCGTCGCGGGCAACGAGGCCGTCTTCACCGCGCGCGAGAAGGGCCCGCTCGAGCAGGCGCCGCTCGTGGGGCGCTGGTTTGGCGGCGACGACCCGGCGGCGATCCGCCTCACGGGCTTTGCCAACGCGAACCTTGCGATCCTCGACAACCGTGGCGCGGCCGACGCCTACGGCATCGACGCCCGCGACTTCGACGAGCGCACGACCTGGCACCTCTCCGGCAACCAGTTCCAAGCGCCCGAGCCCGTCCACTACGACGAGTCGGTGAAGAACGGGCCGTCCTAGGCGGCCGCGCCGCCTCCCGATCACGCCCGCCCCCGCATGCGTGCCTTCGAACGCGGGGGCGGGTGCCTCCCATTCCGTCGAGCCTTGGACCGAAAGGGTTTTCCGCGGCATGCCTTTGGTCCCTCGGAGACCATGTCGGTTGCCAACAACCTTCGGGCGATGGCCCTCATCTCGGTCCTGCTGGGCCTCTTTGCCGTGATCGGGTACCTCGTGGGATGGTTCTTCTTCGGCAACCCCAACGTGGGGCTCGTCCTGTTCCTCGTGCTCGCGCTTGCCATGAACTTCGCGAGCTTCTTCTGGGCGGACAAGATCGTGCTGCGGATGTACCGCGCGCGCGTGGTGGACGCGGCCAGCGCGCCGCGGCTCTACCGCGTCGTGCAGGACATCGCGCAGCGCACGAACATGCCCATGCCGCGCGTGGCCATCATCCCCGACGACTCGCTCAACGCCTTTGCCACCGGGCGCAACCCAAAGAACGCGGTCGTGGCCGCCACGCGGGGCATCCTCCAGGCTCTCGACGACGACGAACTCGAGGGCGTCATGGCCCACGAGATGGGCCACGTCATCAACCGCGACATCCTCGTCATGGGCATTGCGGCCACGGTGGCCTCGGCCATCTCGTTTGCCGCCTCGTCGGCCACCTGGGGCATGATTTTTGGCGGCGGAAACCGCCAGGGCGGCAACATCTGGCTTCTCCTCATCATCGCCATCACGGCGCCGATTGCCGCCATGATGGTGCAGCTTGCGATCTCCCGCGGGCGCGAATTTGGCGCCGACGCCACCGGCGCGCGCGTGTCGGGCAAGCCGCTCTCGCTTGCCCGCGCGCTCCAGAAGCTCGAGCGCCACAACAACCGCCACCCCATGGAGATCGGAAGCCCCGCGTCGGCCCACCTCTTCATCGTGCGGCCCTTCCGGGGCGGCGGCATGGTGCACC
>Ga0247717_1000501_pt1 | contig 11767 bp, 11 predicted proteins | sample 24E_NmetaG_FD_189047 | JGI IMG/M metagenome (GOLD analysis project Ga0247717, IMG submission 189047) | Soil microbial communities from hillslope of Landscape Evolution Observatory, University of Arizona, Oracle, AZ, United States - 2-4-E_N | ecosystem: Engineered > Artificial ecosystem >... | reverse complement strand
GTGTCCGTCGAGATGCTCGACAACCCCGACCTGCGAGGCAAGCCGGTGATCGTCGGCGGGACCGGCGAGCGGGGGGTGGTGGCGGCGGCGTCCTACGAGGCCCGCTTCTACGGCGTGCACAGCGCCATGCCGTCGGTGCGAGCGCGGCGTCTCTGCCCCCATGCCCTGTTCGTGCGGGGCCGCTACGACCGCTACGAGGAGGTGAGCCGCGCCGTGTTCGCCATCTTCCGCGACATCACCCCGCTGGTGGAGGGCATCTCGCTCGACGAGGCGTTCCTCGACGTCACCGGGGCGCTGCGGCTCTTCGGCGACGGAAAGGCCATCGGCCACGAGATCCGCCGGCGCGTGCTCGACGAGCAGGGCTTGACGTGCTCGGTCGGCGTGGCGCCCCGCAAGCTCACCGCCAAGCTGGCGTCGGAGGCGGCCAAGCCGAAGGCGACGGCGGCCGGCCCCGCGTTCGGCGACGGCGTGAAGGTGGTGGACGAGGCCGACGAGGTCGAGTTCCTCCACGCCCATCCGATCCGGGCGCTGTGGGGTGTGGGACCGGCGACGGCGACGCGGCTCGAGCGCCTCGCCGTCCGCACCGTTGGCGACCTCGCCGCGCTCCGGGAGGACGCGGTCGTCGCCGCCCTCGGCCAATCGCTCGGCCGTCACCTCTACGCGCTCGCGTGGGCGCGGGACGAACGGCCGGTGGAGCCGGATCTGAAGCCGAAGTCGGTCGGCCACGAGGAGACCTTCGCCAAGGACCTGCACACCGTCGACGCCCTCGACCCCGAGCTCGTGCGCATGGCCGACTCGGTGGGCGCTCGGCTGCGCCGGTCCGGCCTCCAGGGACGCACCGTGCAGCTCAAGGTGCGGTTCCGCGACTTCGCCACCATCACGCGGTCCGAGACGGTGGCCACCGCGGTCGACGAGGGTGCGCTGATCGCGCGCGTCGCCCGCCGGCTCCTGCACGAGGTGGACACGTCGCCCGGGGTGCGCCTGCTCGGCGTGAGCGTGAGCCAGCTGGAGGACGCCAGCCGCCGCCAGCTGTCGCTCGACGACGCGGTGGGCGGATCGTGGGACGAGGTGGCCGGCGCCGTCGAGCGCATCCGGGAGCGGTTCGGCGACTCCTCGATCGTGCCCGCCACGATGACCGGCCGGGGCACCAAGCGCCGCGGCGAGCAGCAGTGGGGACCCGACCACCCCGGGGAGGGCGCGCCGTGATCCGCATCGGCATCATCGGGTGCGGGTTCATCACCCAGCTCCACTCCCGCGCCCTGCGAGGGCTGATCAAGGCGGGGATGGTCGACGCCGCGGTCGTCGCCACCCACGACCACGACCGGAGCCGGGCCGAGGCGTGCGCCACCGCGCACGGTGCCGATGTCGTCGACGACGCGGCCGCAGTTCTGGCCGGCGTTGACGCGGTGTGGATCTGCACGCCCACCTCGTCGCACCGCGGTCTGCTCGAGCAGGCGGCGGCGGCGGGTGTCGCCGTGTTCTGCGAGAAGCCGCTCGCCACGAGCCTGGCCGACGCCGAGGCCATGGCGTCCGCGGCGGGGGCGATCCCGAGCCAGGTCGGCCTCGTCCTCCGCACGAGCCCGGCCTACGGCGCCCTTGCCGATCTGATCTACGCCGGCGACCTGGGCCGGCCGATGGCGGTCGTGTTCCAGGACGACCAGTACCTCCCCAACCAGGGCCAGTACGCGTCGGCGTGGCGGGCCGACGTGACCATCGCCGGGGGCGGCACGCTGCTGGAGCACTCCATCCACGACCTCGACGTGCTGCGCTGGCTCCTCGGCGACGCCACCTCGGTGTCGGCCCGGACCGCCAACTTCGCCGGCCACCCCGGCATCGAGGACCTCGCGGTCGCGTCGATCACCTTCGAGTCGGGAGCGGTCGCCACCCTCACGAGCGTCTGGCACCAGATCCTCTCCCGGCCCTCCACGCGGTCGCTCACCGTGATCGGCGAGCGGGGGATCGCGGCGGTCGAGGGCGACGAGTACCGCGGCCCGCTGCGGCTGATCGCCGACTCCGGGAACGTCGAGCGGGTCGTCGAGCACCCGGCCTGGGTCGGCGACCTGCCCATCCCCGAGCCGTGGACGCGGTACGCCGGCGTCTACGCCCCGCAGGCCCTGTCGTTCCTCACGGCCCTGGCCGAGGGCCGGCCCCCGGCACCGGGCCTCGACGTCGCCGTGGCCGCCCACCGCCTCGCCGACGCGGTCTACCGGTCGGCGGCGCTGGGGGGAGCGCCGGTCAGTGCTGACGGGCCGGCTTGACGGGACGACCTCACCGCTGGATGGGTACGCTGGACACGTGCCGCTGTCCGAGGACGAAGAGCGAATCCTCCAGGAGATCGAGCAGCAGCTCCACGCCACCGACCCCCAGCTGGCGCGGGAGGTGTCCTCGACCACGCTGTACCGCCACGCCGGTCGCAACCTCAAGTGGGCGGCGCTCGGGTTCGTCGGCGGCCTGGTCTTCATGGTGCTGACCTTCACCACCTCGACCCTGCTCGGCGTGGTCGGCTTCCTCGCCATGCTGGCCTCGGCCATCGGCTTCGAGCGCAACCTTCGCAAGATGGGCCGGGCGGGCTGGCAGCAGTGGACCCGGTCGGTGGGCGGCGCCACCGGCATGCGCGACTACCTCAGCAACCACCAGCAGCGGATGCGCGACCGCTTCAAGCGCGACGAGGAGCGCTAGCGGGCCTCGGGTCGACCAGGGCCCGCACCTGGGCCCGGCGATCGAGCTTGCGCCGCACCTGCCGCCGCACGCCCCGGGCCACGTGCAGGGCGTCGTCGATCGTCTCGTCGTCGAGCTCGGCCTCGTCCTGCGGTGCGTAGCGGGCGACGGTGGTGAGGTCGGCGAGGCCCGTGAGCAGCTCGGGATCGAGGGCCGCGGCCAGGGACGCCCGCGCCGCGTACTCGGCCGGGGTCTCCGACGGGCGCGGCTGCACGCCGTACCGGGCCAGCGCCTCGCGGGTCTCGTCCCACGCCACGTCGAGCCGCTTGTTGCCGCGGGCGGCGGTGCGGCGACGGAGCCGGACGAGTGCTCGCACCAGCGCCAGGCCGCCGACCCAGGCGGCGGGGCCGCCGAGCAGCACGGCCACGGCGACGAGGAGCCGGCGGGGCCAGGGGTTCGGGCGCGGCGCCTCCTCGAAGAGGCCGCCCTCGCCGCCGCCGAGGTCGGTGAGGTCGGGGAGCGTCGTGGGGGCGCTCGGGTCCTGGGGCGACGGCAGCGTCGTGGTGGTGGGCAGCGTGGTGGCGCTGTTGGGCTGGCCGGGCACCGCCTGCTCCTCGGCGACGCCGGTGTAGGGCTCGCCGCCGGGGATGCCGCGGCCCGGTGTCGGCTCGAAGGGCACCCACCCGAACCCGGCGAGGTAGACCTCGGGCCAGGCGTGGCCGTGGTAGCCCCGCACCGAGTAGTAGCGGTCGGGTCCGAGCTCGCCGGCGGTGAAGCCCACGCCGACGCGCGCCGGGAGCCCCACCGCCCGCGCCATCGCCGCGTAGGCACCGGCGAACTGCTCGCAGTAGCCGCGGCGGGTCTCGAAGAGGAAGCGTTGCAGGGCGTCGTCGCTGTGACCCTGCGGCACGTCGAGGTCGTAGGTGAAGAGCCCGCCGCGGAAGAAGTCCTGCAACCGCTTGGCCCCGTCGTAGGGCGACGTGGCGCCGGCCACGACGCTGGCCGCCAGACCCCGCACGTTGTCGGGGAACCCGGGAGGGAGGGCGAGGTAGGTCTCGGCGACGGCGGCCGGGATCTCGTCGGGGGCGCCGGCGAGGAGGCCGGCATCGAGGCGGGGGACCGAGGACGTGACCTCGTAGCGCTGACCGATGGCGTTGTCGGCCTCGGTGAGCAGGCTGTGCGACTCGGCGTCGTAGCGAGCCGACACGCCGTCGATGGCGACGGGCCGGAAGGCGGCCGGCAGCCAGAACGAGTCGAGGGCGATGATCGCGAACTGCTGGACGACCTCAGCGCTGGGGCGGGCGTCCTCCGGAACCGCCGAGCCGAGCCGCCCGCCGGCGCTGCCGTAGCGCCGGCTCGACGACCAGATGGTCCCGTCGAAGGTCTCCAGCGCCGTCAGCCGCCAGTAGCTGCGCTCGGAGGTGCGCACCCTGAACACCTCGGTGGCCGCCTGGTCGACCATCCGGGTCCGGATGTCGACGAGCGGGCTGACCGTGACCCGCGAGCTGCCCTCGTCCCGATCGCCCGATCGCCACGGGATGACGGCCTGGGCGTCGGCGCCCGGCAGGTTCGGACCGAGGAGCACGGCGGCCGCCACCGCGAGGCCGCCGAGGGCGGCGCCGGTGCGCACGATGGCTCGGGTCCCCGAGCTCTCGCCCCGCTCCATCCATGCCGGCGACGACACCTGGCGGTGGGCGCTCGCCGTCAGCCAGAAGGCGAGGAGCGAGCCGAGGAAGAGCCCGGTGCACAGGATCCGGTCGCGAGGGGCGCCGAGGGCGGCGCCGAACACGAACAGGGTCGAGGCCGGCACCATCGCCTCGAAGAGGGCGGCGGCGCGGAAGGCGGCGGTGTCGGCGAGGAACGCGAGGCCCCACACGCCGATCGCGGCCGCGAGCACGAAGCCGGGAAGCGTGGGCGCCGGCGCCTTGACCTCGCCGAACTGGGTCCAGGCGTCTGCCAGCAGGGTGCGGGCGACATCGAGGGTGTCGGCGGTGGGGAGGCCGAAGGCGGTGGTGCCGGGCAGGACGATCCACGGCACGACGACGACGAGGCCCACGGTGGCGACGAGCGCGGAAGCGCCCGAGCCCAGGCCCCGCCGGCGGCAGAGGGCGGCGACGGTGTGGGCGGCGACGGCCGACGCCAGCACCTTCGGCACGATCGAGGCGTCCTCGAACAGGCGCACCAGCCCGAAGCCGGCAGCGCAGGTGAGCGCGGTGAGCGACACCTCGGCGCCGGCCAGCAGCGGCCGCGCCCGCTCCGGAGTGGTCGCCGTCATCGTCATCGGATGGCGGCGCGGGGTCGGGCGCGGCGGAAGTCGTTCCATACCTGCGCGAACGGTTCGTCGTCGTCGACGAGCAGCTCGCCGGCGGTCACCGCCTCGCGGTCGAGGCGGCCCACGACGAAGCGCACGATCGTGATGCTCGGATGGCTCAGGCGAAGCCGCTGGACGGCGGGCACGTCGGCGACGGCCCGCCCGCCGAGCATCGCCACCAGCGCGCCGCCGCTGCCCGCGCGTCGCAGCGCGGTGAGGACAGCCAGCAGCCGCCCCTCCTCCGTGAGCGCGATCGTCGAGAGTCGCTCGAGCAGGTTCTCGACGTGGGCCCCCCCGGCGCCGAACTGGGTGTCGTCGCCGGCGGTGGTGACGAGGCGCACGAGGAAGTGGCGGCGGGCGCAGGCGAGGATCACGCTGGCAGCGGCGGACACCGCTCGCTCGAAGGACTCCTCGGAGTGCGAGCCCCGGCGCGAGTCGAGGATGACGGTGGCGCGGCCCTGCCAGGGCATCTCGTCCTGGCGCACGAGGAGCTCCTGGGACCGCGCGCTCGACTTCCAGTGCACGCGCCGCAGGTCGTCGCCGACGACGTAGGGGCGCAGCGCGTAGAAGTCATCGCCGTGCGATGCGAGCGCGTTCGGGTGGTCGGCGCCAGCGAGCGGGTCGTCGCCGGTCGTGTGGGGGAGCGGCAGCACGTCGTCGACCGCCGGCCACACGGTCAGCTCGGTGACGCCGGCCCCCTCGGTCGCCGACGACGCCAACCCGAACGGGTCGCGCACCTCGATGGCCATCGGCCCCACCCGCAGCAACCCCCGTCGCTCGGTCGGGAGCCGGTAGGCGGCGCGCACCGCTTCGACTCGCCCCAGCGGAGCGAGCACGACCCGGGCGGTCCGGCCCCGTCCGACGGGGTCCCGCAGGGTGAGCACCGGCGTGCGGCGGTCGCTGCGGTTCCGCACCCGCAGCTCGACCCGGCTCGGCGTTCCTGCGTGGACGCGCGCCGGGTGCAGCTCGCGGGTCACCTCGACCCGGAGCCGCAGCGTCGCCACCCGCACGGCGGCGGCCACGACGAGCGCGGAGCCTCCGGCGCCGAGCAGGAACAGCTCGAAGATGCCCAGCATCCGGCCGACCACGACGAGGGCCATCGACCCGACGGCGACGCCCCAGCCCGTCGTGGTCAGCACCGCTACTCGTCTCTCGAGGTCGGGACCGGCACCTTCCGGAGGATGTCGTCGACCACCTCGAGCGGGTTGGCGGCCTGCATGGCGGACTCGGGCGTGAGCACCAGCCGGTGCGAGAGGACCGGACCGGCGAGCGCCTTGATGTCGTCGGGCACCACGTACGTGCGCCCGGCCGCCGCGGCCCGGGCACGTGACGCCCGCTGGAGCGACAGCGTGGCGCGCGGCGACATGCCGAGGGCGAGCGCGGGGTGGGCCCGGCTCGTCTCGGCCAGGTCGACGAGGTAGCCCTTGAGGCTGGGGGCCACGTGGATGGCGCGGGCGGCCCGGGCCATGGCGGTGACGTCCTTGCCGGTGGCGACCGGCTTGAGCTGGTCGATGACGGTCTCGCCGCCGTGGGTGTCGAGGATCTCGAGCTCGGCGCTGCGGGCCGGATAGCCGACGGTGATCCGCATGAGGAACCGGTCGAGCTGGCTGTCGGGGAGCGGGTAGGTCCCCTCGTGCTCGATCGGGTTCTGGGTGGCGATGACCATGAACGGTGCGTCGAGCACGTGGGTGTACCCGTCGACGGTGACCTGGCGCTCCTCCATGGCCTCGAGGAGCGCCGACTGCGTCTTCGGTGAGGCCCGGTTGATCTCGTCGCCGAGGACGAGGTTGGCGAAGACCACGCCGGGCCGGAACTCGAACTCCGAGGTCGACCGGTTGAAGATCGTGACCCCCACGACGTCGGAGGGGAGCAGGTCGGGGGTGAACTGGATGCGCGACCACTGGAGGTCGAGTGACGCCGCCAGCGCCTTGGCCAGGCTGGTCTTGCCGACCCCGGGCACGTCCTCGATCAAGAGGTGCCCCTCGGCGACGAGGCACAGGAGCGCGAGCTCGACGACGTCGGGCTTGCCCTGCACCACCCGCTCGACGTTGCCGGCGATGGCGTCGAAGATCTCGGCGAAGCTCCCGGTGCGGGTGCGGGGCGGCATGGGTCGGCCAGCCTACGCTCGGTCCGTGAGGACGGTGCTCGCCGTGGACGTCGGCGGCACGAAGCTGGCGGCGGGGGTCGTCACCGAAGGTGGAGACGTCGTGGTGCGGGCCCAGGTTCCCACCGCCGGCGACGCCGAGGGGCTGTTCGACCGGCTGCGCCGGCTCATCGACGGCGTGCGCGCCGGGGACGAGGTGGCGTGCGGCGTCGGCTGCGGCGGACCGATGACCCCGGGCGGCGAGCGCGTCTCGCCCCTGAACATCCCGGCGTGGCGCGGCTTCCCCCTCCGTGAGCGCGTCTCGGTGGCCACCGGTCTGACCACCTTCGTCGACAACGACGCGAAGGCGCTGGCGCTCGGCGAGGGCTGGCGGGGTGCCGCCCGCGGGGTCGAGGACTTCCTCGCGATGGTCGTCTCCACGGGTGTGGGCGGCGGGATCGTGCTCGGCGGTCGCCTGCTCGACGGGGCGCTCGGCAACGCCGGTCACGTCGGTCACGTGATCGTGCGGCCGGGCGGCCACCGGTGCGGGTGCGGGGCCCGCGGTTGCCTCGAAGCGGAGGCGTCGGGCACCGCCATCCGGACGCGCACCGGCGCCCCGCCCGAGGACGCCAGCCCCGAGGTGATCGCCGAGGTCGGCACCCTCGTCGGTCGGGCGGTGGCGTCGGTCTGCAACCTGCTCGACCTCCGGCTGGCGGTGGTGGCCGGCTCGGTCGCGCTCGGCTTCGGCGCCCCGTTCTTCGTCGCCGCCCAGGCCGAGCTCGACGCCTGCGCCCGGCTCGAGTTCTCCCGCGGCGCCCGGATCGTCCCTGCCGGATTGGGACCCGACGGGCCGATCGTCGGTGCCGCCGCCGTCGGTCTCCGCGGCCTCCGTGGTTGACTTCCCTCTGATGGATCCCACCTATTCGCTCGACGCCGAGGCCTACCGGGAGAAGGTGCAGGCGTTCCTGGCCGAGCACCTGCCGGCGGGCTGGGGCGGGACGGGCACGCTCGAGGGAGAGGCGCTCGAACGGTTCACCGAGGGTTGGCGCCGCACCCTCTACGAGAACGGGATGCTGGCCCAGTCCTGGCCCCAGTCGGTCGGTGGCGCCGGCCTGAGCGCGCTCGAGCAGGTCATCACCGCCGAGGAGTTCGCGAAGGCGGGCGTGCCCCCGGGCGGCCCCAACGACGTCTTCGGCATCCAGATGCTCGGCAACACGCTCATCAACTGGGGGACCGAGGAGCAACAGGCCCATCACCTCCCGCGCATCCTCAGCGGGGAGGATCGCTGGTGCCAGGGCTACTCCGAGCCCAATGCCGGCTCCGACCTCGCCAACGTCCAGACCCGCGCCGTGCTCGACGGCGACGAGTGGGTGATCAACGGTCAGAAGATCTGGACCTCCGCCGGTCACCTGGCCAACTGGATCTTCGTGCTCACCCGGACCGATGTCGACGCGCCGAAGCACAAGGGCATCACGTTCCTGCTGGTGCCGATGGACCAGCCCGGGGTCGAGGTCCGGCCGATCAAGATGATCTCCGGGGAGTCGGAGTTCAACGAGGTGTTCTTCACCGACGCGCGCACGCCGGTCGGGAACGTCGTCGGTGGGGTGAACAACGGGTGGGCGGTGGCGATGACGCTGCTCGGCTACGAGCGGGGCGAAGCGGCGGCCACCATGCCGATCCGGTTCCGCGCCGAGCTCGACCGGCTCTTCGACCTCGCGCGCGAACGGGGGCGAGCCGACGACCCCGTGGTCCGCCAGCGGCTCGCGTGGTGCCACACCAAGGTCGAGATCATGCGCTACCTCGGGATGCGCACGCTCACCAAGTTCCTGGCCGGCGAGCAGCCGGGGGCCGACGCGTCGGTGTCGAAGCTCTACTGGAGCGAGTACCACCGGGCCGTCACCGAGCTCGCCGTCGACGTGCTCGGCGCCGACGCCCTGGTGCCGAGCGGGCGCAAGCCGTCGAGCGCGTTCCAGGCGGACGACCCGGGCGCCCCGAACAGCAGCGCGTCGTGGACCAACACGTTCCTCAACGCCCGGGCGGGGACGATCTACGCCGGCAGCAGCCAGATCCAGCGCAACATCCTCGGCGAGATGGTGCTCGGGCTCCCGAAGGAGCCACGTCCGGCGTGACGCGATGGGGGCCGGCCGTGGGCGCGGTCGCCCGTCGTCCCGACCTGTGGTTCACCGCGGTGCGCGCCCTCGTGGCGCACGTGCCGATCGGTTGGTGGCGCCGTCCGCCGTTCCTGCCGTCGCCCGACCGGGCGTGGCTGCGCTTCCGGCTGCAGACGGCGTACGGCGACCCGGAACGCGCCCCCGAGCCCAGCGACGTCGTCACCTGGCTCGAATGGTTGCGGGGGTGGCGGGCCCTCCCCGGGTAGCGTTCGGGCATGTCGAGGGCGCTGGTCCTCAACACGACGTTCGAGCCGCTGTGCGTCATCTCCGCGCGCCGCGCCGTGGTGCTCGTCCTGAGTGAGAAGGCCGACCTCGTGTCGGACTCGGGCGCGGCGATGCGGTCGGAGCGGCTCAGCGTGCAGATCCCCTCGGTGATCAAGCTGCGCACGTTCGTCCGCGTGCCGTACCGGCGCCGGGCCGCGCTCAACCGCCGCGCCGTGTTCGCGCGCGACAGCTCGCGCTGCCAGTACTGCGCGGCGCCGGCCGAGTCGATCGATCACGTGGTGCCTCGCTCGCGCGGCGGGGGGCACGTCTGGGAGAACGTGGTCGCCGCCTGCCGGCCGTGCAACACCCGCAAGCGGGACCGGCTGCTGTCGGAGACCTCGATGGTCCTCCGGCGGCGCCCGACGGCGCCGCGGGAGCTGTCGTGGATCACCGTGGCGGTCGGACGGGTGCCCGACGACTGGGAGCCGTACCTGCAGCCCGCCCTCTCGGCTTGAGCGACGGCTGGGCCGTCGAGCGGCGACGGGGGCCGGCGGCGGCGCTGCACGACCGGGACCTGGGGCCCGAGGTCGTCCGCCGGCTGCTGGTCTTGGAGCCCGAGCACCCGGCGCTGGTGCTCGGGAGCACCCAGCCCGACTCCGACGCCGACGCCATCGCGCTCGAGGGTGCCGGCGTCGAGCTCGCGCGGCGCCGCAGCGGCGGCGGCGCGGTCCTGCTGGTTCCCGGACAGACGGTGTGGCTCGATGTCGAAATCCCCCGCGTCGACCCGCTGTGGGACGACGACGTCGGGCGCGCGTTCCACTGGGTGGGCCGGACGTGGGTCGGGGCGCTCGCCGAGCTCGGCGTGCTCGCCGCGGTGCACCTCGGCGGCGTGCGGGACACGACGTGGTCACGCCTGATCTGCTTCGCCGGTCTCGGGCCCGGTGAGGTGACCGTGGACGGCCGCAAGCTCGTGGGCATCTCGCAACGACGCACCCGGGCCGGGGCTCGGTTCCAGTGCGTCGTGCACCGCCGGTGGGACCCCGGTCCGCTGGTCGGCGTGCTGGCGCTGTCGCCCGAGGAGCGGGCGGCGGCGCGGGCCGACCTCGTCGAGGCCGGCAGCGGCCTCGACGCGGCGGAGGCCGACGTGGTCGACGCCTTCTCTGCGAACCTTCCGGCATGACCGTCGCTCCGGATCCCGACGCCGTCAACCTCTTCGCGTTCCGCGTGTGGGGCTACAAGCAGGGCGAGCTGGTCTCGCTCCTCATCCACCTCGGTGACCGGCTCGGGTTGTACCGGGCGCTCGCCGAGGTCGGCGAGACCACCGCGGACGGCCTCGCCGGTCACACCGGCCTGCACGAGCGGTGGGTGCGGGAGTGGCTGCGGGGGAACGCGGCGGCCGACCTGATCGTCTCCACGGACGGCGAGCGGTTCTCGCTGGCGCCCGAGGCGGTGCCGGTGCTGGTCGACGAGGAGCGGAGCGTCGCCTTCGCCGCCGGCGCGTTCAGCGCCCCCGCCGATCCGGCGGTCGTCGACGACCTCGCCGACGCCTTCCGCACCGGCATCGGGCTGCCCTACGACCGGCTGGGACCGAGCGGGGCCCACCGCACCGAGCGGATGCTCGGACCGTGGGCGCGTGTGGCACTCGTGCCCCGCATCGTGCCGGCGCTCGACGGTGTGGCCGAGAAGCTCGAGGCGGGCGCCACCGTCGCCGACGTCGGGTGTGGCGCGGGGGTCGCCCTGACCGCGCTGGCCGAGGCCTACCCCCGGTCGTCGTTCCACGGCTACGAGCTGTCGACCCACGCCCTCGACCGCGCCGCCCAGCGGGTGGCGGCGCTCGAGCTCGACAACGTCACCCTGCACCACGAGCGGGCCGAGCACCTGTCCGCCGGTGCCGGCTACGACTTCGTGCTCACCTTCGACTGCCTGCACGACATGACCCGACCGATGGACGCCATCCGCGCCATCCGGGCGGCGATGGCCGACGACGGCACCTGGCTCATCAAGGACATCCGCAGCACCGGCTCGTGGGAGGCCGACCGCCGGAACCCGATGCTGGCGATGATGTTCGGCTTCTCGATCACCTCCTGCATGTCCTCGGCCCTGTCCGAGCCAGGCGGCGCCGGCCTCGGCACCCTCGGGTTCAACACCGGGGTGGCCGAGCGCATGGTGCGCGACGCCGGCTTCACCCGGTTCACCGTCCACGACTTCGAGGAGCCGGCCAACCTCTACTACGAGGTCCGGCCCTAGCCCCACCCCGCCCTCCCCCCGGAACCCCTCGTTCTGGGACCGATCGGGCCGCGCCGACGAACCCCATCGGTCCCAGAACGGGGGGTTCCGGGG
>Ga0247717_1000500_pt1 | contig 11770 bp, 9 predicted proteins | sample 24E_NmetaG_FD_189047 | JGI IMG/M metagenome (GOLD analysis project Ga0247717, IMG submission 189047) | Soil microbial communities from hillslope of Landscape Evolution Observatory, University of Arizona, Oracle, AZ, United States - 2-4-E_N | ecosystem: Engineered > Artificial ecosystem > Mesocosm... | reverse complement strand
GGCGTAAGCGGGCCAGGTGGGCGACGTGCTCGACGTCCTTGCGCGACAGGCTGGGCATGGCCGAAGGATAGCCCGCTACCGCTGCGTGGTCGGCAGGCAGGTCAAAAGGAAGAGGCCGCCCCATCGCTGGGGCGGCCTCCGCCGGGATCCGGTGGCGCGCGGGCCGGAGCCGCAGTGGGCTACTTGCCCGTGTTGACGTACTGGATGCAGTCACCCTGGTTCTTGAACGTTGATCCATTGGCGCGCGCGTAGTTCATCCAGCCCTTCTTCTTGCAGGCGTCCTTGCTGGGCGGCTGCGGAAGGTTCGGCTCGAAGTCGTACGTCGTGTTGTTGCCATCGACGCCGATGGAGAAGGCGTCCGCATTGCCCACGAAGTTGTCCCAGGCGCCAGCACCGAAGCCCGCCACGATGCGCAGACTCCCGTCGCCGTTCGCTGGGCTCGCCAGCCTCGCGCCTGGATGTGCCGCAACGTAATTCTCGAGCGTGACGAGCGGCGGGCCGAAGGTTCCGGCGCTCAGCGCCCACCAACCGCCGGCGAGCGCGTCCCACTCCTGCCAGGTGCCGACCATCACGCTTCCCTGGTTAGGCACGGTGTCGCCACTGTATGCGCCGGTCTGATAAACGGGCTCGAAGAACAGCAAGTCGTCCCACGCACCATCCGCGTTCAGATCGACGTCGAGGATGAGGTACGGCGCCTGACCGCCGGAGCCGTCCTGCTGGACGTATGTTGAATAGGAGAGCGCGGTCAAGCGAGCCAGGAGCGTACCGTTGTGGCTCGAGTTTCGGAGCCGTGCCCCACTGTCGCCATCAGCGCCCACGCTGAGCTGAGCGCTGCCTGTCCCCAGCGGCGGTGCGCCGGGTCCGGTGACCATCCCCGCGCTGGCCGTCCCCGTCGTCGAGAACGCCCACCCGTCCATGCTCGAGGGGCGAACGACAACTGTCGCCGCGAACGCTACGCCAGCCACAGCCACCGTCAGCACCAACGCGCCAACGACGGCAAGCCTGCGATTGATCATCTAATACCTCCACATGTGCCCGCGCCGGCGTTCTTCTCGTCCAGGCTGCGAACGCCCCGGCCCGGATCAGGCGTGATCACTTCCCCTTGGAAGCCCGAGGGTGCGCTCGGAGCGACGAGGGGACGCCGCTGACAGCACCAAATAGTAGCGTGCATGTCTAGTACCTTTGTACTAATGGTCGCGCAGGGCAACACTCGCGCGGTCCCCGAGAGTACTCTGGCCGGCCGAGCACGCCCATTCCATGCGCCGTCCGTCGTGCATGGGCCACGCACCATGTAGACCCGCTACTCGCCACGGACCACCGCCACCAGCTGCTCGGTGCCGCGCTGGCGCGGCTCGCGGCGCGAAATGCGGGTTACAGCGGTTCGAGTTACAGTAAGATCGCGCGCGGGTCAATATGGTCGCGCGGTGCCCCCAGGCACCACCATGCGGCCTATGCCGGTTGACCTGATCGTCCTATTAGCCGACAATCGGCCGTCCAGTCACGAAATTCCTTGCCCCAGCGAGGAGCCTTTCCCAAGGGGGACCTCTCTTGCACGTCGCCGTCATCGGAGCGGGCTACGTCGGGCTCGTCACCGGCGCCTGTCTCGCCGAGATGGGACACCATGTCAGCTGTCTCGAGATCGACCAGCCCCGTCTCACCAGCCTGCTCAGCGGTCGCCTGCCGATCTACGAGCCCGGCCTCGACGAGCTCGTCGCGCGCAACGTCGCCGCCGGCCGGCTGTCCTTCCACGACGCGTACCCGGTCGTGCTGAAGGGCGCAAGCCACGCGTTCATCGCCGTGCCCACGCCACCGCTCGACAACGGCCACGCCGACACCTACCACGTCTTCTCCGCCGCGCGGTCGGTCATCGAGCACGCCGCGGATGACGTGACGATCGTCGTCAAGAGCACGGTCCCGGTAGGCACTGGCGACGACATCGCCCGGGTGGCGATCTACATGGAGCGCCCCTTGGTCAAGGTTGTGTCGAACCCGGAGTTCCTGCGCCAGGGCAGCGCGGTGAATGACTTCTTCGAGCCTGACCGTATCGTCATCGGAGCCGATCCGGCCGACGCCGGCCACGATGTCGGAGCGCTGTACAGCGGCCTCGACGCGCCAATCGTCTACTGCACTCGCCGCTCGGCCGAGCTGGCCAAGTACGCAGCCAACGCGCTGCTGGCCACGCGCATCTCGTTCATGAACGAGGTCGCCGCGGTGTGCGACGCGACGGGTGCCGACATCGAGGATGTCGCGCGCATCGTCGGCGCCGACGCGCGCATTGGCCCGCACTTCCTGCGCGCCGGGCTCGGCTGGGGCGGGTCGTGCTTCCCCAAGGACGTGCTGGCGCTGGCGGCGATGGCCGCGCAGCACAACAGCCCGTCGCCCATTCTTGACGCCGTCCTCGAGATCAACGGTCGCCAGCGTGACCTTGCGGCCGACTGGCTGCTCGAGGCCGTGGCAGGGGTAGACCGACCGACGGTGGCCATCCTTGGCCTGGCCTTCAAGCCTGACACGGACGACCTGCGCGGAGCACCCGCGGTCGACATCATCCGTCGGCTGGCCGGCCACGGCGTGCGGGTGCGGGCGCACGATCCGGTCGCGATGGAGAAGGCGCGCCTCGTTGCCGCAGACGTCGAGTACGCTACCGATGCCTACGAGGCGGCCATCGGTGCAGACGCCGTCCTGCTGGCCACCGAGTGGCGGGAGTACCTCCACCTGGACTGGCAGCGAGTCGGCGCTGCGATGCGCGGGCGAACGGTCATCGACGGACGCAACGTTCTCGACGGGGAGCAGCTGCGCGCGCTCGGCTTCCGCTACCTCGCCTTCGGCCGTGGCGGTCGCGCCGAGCACCGCCTGCTCGAGATCTCGCGCAGCACCGGCTGGCCTTTGGCGGAGGCCGAGGGGCGATCGCTCGGAGCAGAGTCCGCAGAGAGGCAGCCGGTCGCCGATTCGGCGGCATGACGCTCGTGGCTGCCCAGCCGCGGACGTCGGTCACGGCGCTGGCGCGGCCGCGTTCGGCGGGCAAGTTCATCTACGTCGGCGACGAGAAGCTATGGATACGTGGCGTCACCTACGGCACGTTCCGGCCGACATCCCGCGGTGAGCGCTTCGACGCCTCGGCCGTGCAGCGCGACTTCGCGCTCATGCGTGAGGCCGGCTTCAACGCCGTGCGCACGTACGAGTCGCCGCCACGCTGGTTGCTGGATGAGGCCCAGCGCCAGGGCCTGCGGGTCATGGCCGGGCTTGCCTGGGAGCAGCACGTGGCGTTCCTCGATGATCGACGCCGCGCGGCCGCCATCGAGCGACGGGTACGCGACGAGGCACGCGAGCTGGCCGGCCATCCGGCGCTTCTGTGCCTTGCCGTGGGCAACGAGATCCCGGGGCCGATCGTGCGCTGGCACGGCGCGCGGCGCGTCGAGGCCTTCTTGGGGCGCCTCGCCGACGCCGTCCGCGAGCACGACCCCGAGGCGCTCGTAACCTACGTCAACTACCCAACGACCGAGTACCTCGACCTCTCCTTCGCAGACCTGCTCACGTTCAACGTGTACCTGGAGCGGCGCGACCGCTACGAGGCCTACCTGGCACGCCTCCAGAACCTGGCCGGAGACCGACCGCTGCTAATGGCCGAGATCGGGCTGGACAGCAGGCGCCACGGCGAGGCGACGCAGGCTGGATCGCTGGACTGGCAGATCCGCTCCTCCTTCGCTGCCGGCTGCAGCGGCGCGTTCGTCTTTGCCTGGACCGACGAGTGGCACCGCGGAGGGCACGACATCGAGGACTGGGACTTCGGGTTGGTGCGGCGTGACCGCAGCCCGAAGCCGGCGCTCGCCGCCGCCTCTCAAGCCTTCGCCGATGCACCCTTCCCACGCGATACGCCGTGGCCCAGGGTCTCGGTTGTGGTCTGCTCGTACAACGGCGGAGCGACCATCCGCGACTGCCTGGAAGGCCTGCGCCGGCTGGACTACCCCGACTTCGAGATCATCGTCGTCAACGATGGCTCGACAGACGCCACCGGCGCGATAGCCGCCGAGTACGACGTGCGCCTCATCAGCACGGAGAACCGGGGACTCTCCAGCGCGCGCAACACTGGCCTGGAGGCGGCGACCGGCGAGATAGTCGCCTATACCGACGACGACGCGCGGCCTGATGCGCACTGGCTGAAGTACATCGCTCACGCGTTCATGACGACCGACCACGCGGCGATGGGCGGGCCGAACATCCCACCAGCCGATGATCCGCCGCTGGCCGAGGTTGTGGCCAACGCACCGGGTGGCCCGCTCCACGTGCTGCTCGACGACCAGCTGGCCGAGCACGTTCCGGGCTGCAACATTGCGTTCAGGCGCCAGGCGCTGCTCGCCATCGGCGGCTTCGACCCCGTGTACCGCGCAGCAGGCGACGACGTCGACGCCTGCTGGCGCATCCAGCAGCAGGGCTGGACAATTGGCTTCCACGCCGGGGCGATGGTCTGGCACCACCGGCGCGCTTCGATCCGGATGTACTGGAAGCAGCAGCAGGGCTACGGCAAGGCGGAGGCATTGCTCGAGCGCAAGTGGCCCGAGCGCTACAACGCGCTCGGCCACCTCGCCTGGATGGGCCGGATCTACGGCCGTGGACTGACCTTCGCGCTGGGCCGGCGCGGCGGGCTCATCTACGGGGGCAGTGGCGGAAACGCGCCGTTCCAGCGCATGTATCAGCCGAGCATCGGGCTGCTCGCCGCGCTGCCCCTGATGCCCGAGTGGTACCTGCTGCTCGGCAGCTTGGCCGGGCTGGGCCTCATCGGGCTGCTGTGGCCGCCGCTGCTGGTGGCATGGCTGGCGCTGCTCGCCGGTCTCGGCATCGTGGGGGCGCAGGCAGTCCGGTCGGCCGCAGCCGCTGACTTCCGGCGGCCGGGACGCGGTCGCGCGGAGGTGCTGCGGTTAAGGGCGGTCACCGCTCTCCTCCATGTGCTGCAGCCACTGGCCCGGCTGCGTGGTCGGCAGGCGCACGGCCTGACGCCGTGGCGCGGGCGCGGCCCACGGCGACTTGCGCTGCCCGTGCCGCAGCGTCTCGAGCGCTGGAGCGAGACTTGGCGCTCGCTCGATGACCGTCTGGCCGCTTTGATGGAGCACCTGCGAAAAGAGGGTGCGATTGCCGTCGCCGGAGGCGACTTCGATCGATGGGACCTGGAGGACCGCGGTGCCCTGCTCGCCCGGGCGCGCATGCAGGTGACTGTCGAGGAGCATGGCGCCGGCCGCCAGATGATGCGCTACCGGCTATGGCCTCGGTTCTCGTCGGTGGGAATAGCCGTACTGCTTGGGCTGGGCATGGCTGCCGCCGTCGCCGCGGCGCAACAGGGCATCCTGGCCGCGCTGGCCCTCTTTACGGTCGCGGCCGGGTTGGTGCTGGCCGCCATCATCTCGGCCGCGCACGCAGTGGGCCGCCTCAAAGCGGCGATTGACGGGTGCGACGAAGCGGCACCATGACCACGCGCGAACGCCCCAATGACGGCCGCGTCTACCGCGCGCTGGCCGGCTTCGCCCGGCCATACGCGCCGGCAGTGCTGATGGTTCTGCTGCTCGACCTGCTCGCCGTGCCGCTGGCGCTGATCGCGCCGGTGCCGCTCAAGATCGCGGTCGACAGCGTGCTCCAGGGGATGCCCTTGCCCGCGCTGCTCCAGGACGCCTTTGGAGGGCTGTCGCCTGAGGGGCTGCTCCTCGCCGCGGCCGCCGCCGTCGTCATCATCGCGCTGCTAACGCAATTGCAGGTGCTCGCGCGGAGCGTCGCGCGCACGGCCGTCGGTGAGCGGTTGGTGCTCGCCGTCAGGGCACATCTCTTCCGCCACGTCCAGCGTCTGTCGCTCGCCTATCACGACACGCGCGGGTCGAGCGATTCGGCATACCGCATCCAGTACGACGCGCCGGCAATCCAGTGGATCCTGATCGACACGCTCATCCCGCTCGTCACGGCCAGCCTGACGCTGGTCGGGATGTTCCTTGTCGCCGCCTCGATCCACCTGCCGCTTGCGCTCGCCGCGCTGCTAATCGTGCCGGCCCTGGTGCTGCTCGTGCGCTGGCACACCCGGCGGGTTCGGAGTCGCTGGAAGGGCGTTTACGAGCTCGAGAGCTCGGCCTACTCGCTGGTCGAGCAGGCTCTTGGCGCTCTGCGCGTGGTGAAGGCGTTCGGCCAGGAGGAGCGCGAAGAGCGCCAGTACATCGATCGGTCGCGCGTTGGCGTACGCGAGCGGCTGCGCGTGACTGTCTCGGAGTCGATATTCGGTCTGCTTGTCGGGCTCGCGACCGCCATTGGCACGGCGCTGGTGCTGGTCCTCGGCGTCAGCGCCGTCCGCACCGGCACGCTGACCCTGGGTGATCTGTTGCTGGTGCTGGCCTACCTGGCCCAGCTGTACGCCCCGCTGGCCGCGCTGAGCACGTCGGCGGTGACGCTGCAGGCATCGCTCGCCAGCGCCGAGCGCGTCGTATCGGTGCTCGAGCATGAGCCGGAGGTAGCAGAGCGCTCGGCCGCCCATGCCCGCGGACGCGCGCGCGGCGCGATCGAGTTCCGCAGCGTCTCGTTTCGCTACCCATCCGGCGAACCAGTGCTGCAGGGACTCTCGTTCACCGTGCCGCCGGGACGAGCGCTCGGGATCGCAGGCACGACCGGCGCCGGCAAGACGACGCTTCTGTCGCTGCTGATGCGCTTCTACGACCCTGACGACGGGCAGGTCATGCTCGACGGCGTGGATCTGCGCGACTGGCGACTGGCCGATCTGCGGGCACAGTTCGGCCTCGTGCTCCAGGAGCCAGTGCTGTTCGCGGCGAGCATCGGCGAGAACATCGCCTACGCCCGCCCAGAGGCGACCTCCGACCAGATCGAGCTCGCCGCCCGCGATGCCGGCGCCCATGACTTCATCTCGCGTCTCCCGCGCGGGTATGAGACACCCGTCGGCCAGCGCGGGATGACGTTGTCCGGCGGCGAACGTCAGCGGCTCGGGCTGGCCCGGGCGTTTTTGCGAGATGCTCCGATCCTGCTCCTCGATGAGCCGACGAGCGCGGTGGACACGCGCACGGAAGAGGCGATCATGAGCGCCCTGCGACGGCTGATGGAGGGGCGAACGACGCTGATGATCGCCCACCGCCTGAGCACGCTCGAGAGCTGCGATGCGGTGCTCGAGGTCGGCGACGGGCGGGTGGCCTCGTTCCGTTTGGCCAACCGCGCCGCGCGGGCCCAGGGAGCGGGTGGTCTCGCCGCAACAGCCAGACCGCACTCCACGTCCAGCCAATGAAAGCGGTCGTCAGCGGCATGATCGCCACGTTCCCTCTGGGCGGCGTGGCCTGGGACTATGGCCAATATGCGCTCGGCCTCGAGCGACTCGGGTACGAGGTCACCTACCTTGAGGACACCGGCGTGCCGTCGTACTCGCGTGATCCAGCGAGCGGCCTCTACCGCGAGGACCCCAGCGACGGCATCGAATTCCTACGCTCATCGCTGGCGCGCCTCTCGCCAACGCTGGCGCTGCGCTGGCACGTCCGCGCCGCAGATGGCACGACCTATGGAATGGCGCTCGCTGCCCTTCTCGATACGCTCGCTGAAGCCGACGTGCTGATAAACGTTTCCGGCTCATGCCTGCTGCGCCCGGAATATCGGCGTGCGGTGCGGCGCGCGATCTTCATTGACACGGACCCGGGTTGGAACCACCTGGTCATCCTCCCCCGCTGGGACGAGAAGCCGCCCTTGGAGCGAGAGATGGGCTTCCGCGGCCACGATGCCCATTTCACCTATGCCGGGCGGCTGGGCGCGGCCGACTGCCCGTTGCCCGACCTGGGGCTTGCCTGGCGGCCGACGCGGCCGCCGGTCGTAGTCGACGAGTGGTCGGCTGAACCATCGACCGGGCGCTGGACGACCGTCACAATGTGGGGCAACTACCTCGACACGGTCCAGCACGGCGGTCGGACCTATGGCTCCAAGGACATCGAGTTCCGGCGGTTCGAGGATGTGCCGCAGCGAACCTCGGCGCAGCTCGAGCTGGCGATCTATGGCGACCCTCAACGCAGCACACACTTCGGTGACGCGCCGCGTGAGCGGTGGCGCGAGATGGGCTGGTCGGTGATCAACGGCGCCGATGTTTCGGCTTCACTCGACGACTACCGCGGCTACATCGAGCGATCGCGCGGCGAGTTCAGCGTTGCCAAGAACGTATACGTTGACACTCGTTCAGGCTGGTTCAGCTGCCGCTCGGTCTGCTACCTGGCAGCCGGCCTGCCGGTAGTGCTGCAGGACACCGGCTGGAGCCATCTGTATCCGGCTGGCGAGGGGCTGCTCGCGTTCGACTCGGTCGCTACGGCCGCCGCTGCGCTGAATGCTGTAGAGGCGGACTATGAGCGGCACGCTGCATCGGCTGCGCAGCTGGTGCGAGAGCACTTCGACGCGCGCACAGTGCTCGAGGAGCTGGTCGAGCAGGCAGTGTCCGCATGATAGACGCGTCGCAGTTCACCGGGGCCTGGGACTACGCCACTCTCCCGGCCAACATCCGGCTCGGCGAGGACTGCTGGATCGAGCGGCGTGACAGCTTCTCGCGATTCGTCAGCGAGCGCGACCCGGCATTAGTGCTGGGCGATCGTGTCCGCGTCTACACGTGGTCATCCTTCAGTCTCGACCGGACCGGCTACGTAGAGGTAGGCGAGGATAGCGTCCTGGTGGGTGCGCAATTCATGTCCGCAGAGCGGATCTCGATCGGCCGGCGGGTGCTCATCTCGTACAACGTGCTGATCGCTGACTGCGACTTCCATCCGCGCGACCCGGATCTGCGCCGCTTGGACGCTATCGCCAACGCACCAGGGCCCGGCCGTCCCCCGCGGCCACCGATCTCGTCCCGCGCGGTGGTGATCGACGATGACGTCGTCATCGGCGCCGGGGCGATGATCCTCAAGGGCGTGACCCTAGGCCGCGGCGCGTACGTCGCCGCGGGCGCCGTCGTCACGATCGACGTGCCGCCGGGCGGGCGCGTGGCTGGTAATCCGGCGCGCTTGGAGGCAGCCTGATGCAGACAGCCGGAACAGGACGCTACCTCGAACATGACTGGTTCCCACGGCTCCTGCCGCCCAACGTATTGCTCGGCCCACGCAGCTGGCTGTACAGCTCGTACGCGCTTCTCCACTTCCGCAGTCGGCGCCCGGTGGGGCTACGCATCGGCGCCGACACCGGTGTCTACATCGGTAGCCAGCTCGAGGTGGGGCCCTCTGGCGAGGTCTCGATCGGCGCGTTCGGCGCGATCGCCGGCCCGATCATCGCCACCAACTCGCGCATAACGATTGGTGACTACGCCCTTATCTCCTACGGCGTGGTAATCGCCGAGGAACCGGCGATGATCCCACCGGGGCCGCCGAGCGCCACGCCCAACGGACGCGGCCGTGCGGCCAGACCGATCGACATCGGCGACAACGTGTGGATCGGCGCCCGCGCCATCGTCCTCGGCGGCGCGCGCATCGGCGAAGGAGCGATCATCGGCGCGGGCGCCGTCGTGGACTTCGAAGTCGAGCCGTTCGCGATCGTGGCCGGCAACCCGGCGCGGGTGGTAGGCCACGCTTCCGCGGGCGGGGCCAGACGGTGACACGCAACCCCGGTTCCGAAGGCCACCGGGGACGATGATGGACACCATGTCGCGTCGCCGGCGCTCACCCGCCGACAGGCTGCAAATCGTCGTGCTGGGATATCTCGTCCGCGGCCCGTTCGGCGGCGGAGCGTGGCACCACCTCCAGTACGTGCTGGGATTGCATCTGCTGGGCCACGACGTGGCATTCATCGAGGACAGCGACGATTATGAGTCGTGCTACGACCCGGACCTGGGAGCGATGACCACCGACCCGTCATACGGGCTGCGTTTCGCGCAGGATGCGCTCGGCCGCCTAGGGTTCGGCGAGCGGTGGGCGTACCACGACGCCCATACGTGTAGGTGGCACGGCCCACTGGGCGATCGCGCCGTCGACTGGTGCCGGCAGGCCGACATGGTGCTCAACGTATCGGGCGTCAACCCGCTCCGGCCCTGGCTAGACTCGGTGCCCGCCCGCGTTCTGGTCGATACCGACCCTGGCTTCACCCAGCTGCGCCACTTGGCGGACCCGGCGGCGCGCGAGCGCGCGGCGTCCCATACGGCGTTCGCGACCTTCGCCGAGAACTACGGGCAGCCCGAGTGTCTGGTGCCCAGCGACGGGTTTCCATGGCAGCCGACCCGCCAGCCGGTGGTGCTCGAGGCCTGGCCCTTGACGCCACACCCAATGGGAAGCCACATGACGACGGTCATGGCCTGGGAGAGCTACCCCGATCTGGAGCACGCCGGGCGACGACTGGGGACCAAGTCGGCCTCCTTCGCGCCCTATATGTCGCTTCCCTCCGAGTCGCCGGTCGCCCTCGAGCTGGCCGTAGCGGGACCTGCGGCGCCGCGCGCAGAGCTGGCCCGGCACGGCTGGCTGATCGCGGATCCGGCGGTCGTCGCTGTCGACCCGTGGACGTACCGGCAGTACCTGCAGGCTTCGCTCGGGGAGTTCAGCGTGGCCAAGCATGGCTACGTCACAACGAACAGCGGCTGGTTCAGCGAGCGCAGCGCCGCCTATCTCGCCAGCGGCCGCGCGGTGGTGACGCAGGAGACGGGGTTCTCGCGAACGCTCCCGACCGGCAGCGGGCTGCTCGCGTTCCGTGATCGGGACGAGTCCTTGGCCGCGCTCACCGAGGTGGCCGCGCGCCCGGAGCACCACGGACGGGCTGCACGCGATCTAGCCGCCGCGCATTTCGCCGCGGAAGTGGTGCTGAGCGAGCTGCTGGCGACGGTCGCCGCGTCGACTTCAGCGGCGGCCGCCGTGGAAGGCTCGCCGGGATGGCCCGGCTAGAGGACTATTCGGCGGCCTTCTACGAGCGCCACCGCGAGGGAGCGCGCAGCTCGGCACGCATCATCGTGCCGCTGGTCGCCGAGCTCGTCCGGCCGGCCAGCGCCGTCGACGTGGGCTGCGGGACCGGCACGTGGCTGGCCGTGTTCCGCGACCACGGCGTGAGCGAGATCACCGGCGTCGACGGTGAGCACGTCGAGCTTGCGGCCCTGGAGATCCCGCTGAATGCGTTCGTCGCGCACGACCTGACCAGGCCCCTCCGGCTCGGACGCCGTTTTGACCTTGCAGCCTGCCTGGAGGTGGCCGAGCACCTCGCAGCCGACTACGCCGAGCAGCTCATAGCCTCGCTGGTAGAACTCAGCGACGTGGTCCTGTTCTCGGCGGCCATCCCTGGGCAAGGCGGCGCTCACCACGTGAACGAGCAGTGGCCAGGCTACTGGGCCGCGCGCTTTGGCAAGCATGGGTACGTTCCCGTCGACTGCCTGCGGCGGCAGCTCTGGGCCAACCCCGACGTCGACTACTGGTATGCGCAGAACGCGCTGATCTACGTCCGCCGCACCAGGCTCGAGGACTACCCTGCACTGGCCCGCGAGCATGAGCTCATGGGTGGCAGCGCGCATGCGCTGGTGCACCCGCGCAAGTACCAGGAGGTGATCGATTGGGCGATGTCGCTCCACGAGGCCGGCTGAGGGGGCAATCCGTGCGCATCTTACTTACGGGCGCGGCCGGCTTCGTCGGTAGCCACCTCGTTGACCGGCTGCTCGTCGACGGCCACGAGGTCATTGGCGTCGACAACCTGGCTACCGGGCGCGAGGGCAACCTCGCTCATCTCGGCAATAACCCCCGTTTCCGCCTGGTGCGCGCGGACGCGAGCCGGCCGCTCGACATCGATGGACCAGTCGATTGGATCCTCCACC
>Ga0247717_1000499_pt1 | contig 11786 bp, 13 predicted proteins | sample 24E_NmetaG_FD_189047 | JGI IMG/M metagenome (GOLD analysis project Ga0247717, IMG submission 189047) | Soil microbial communities from hillslope of Landscape Evolution Observatory, University of Arizona, Oracle, AZ, United States - 2-4-E_N | ecosystem: Engineered > Artificial ecosystem >... | reverse complement strand
CGCGGGCGCTCGTCTGGCCGCCTCGATCGTGGCGGGATCGGCGATCGGACGATTCGGGGAGCGGCGTATGGCCGCGATCGGTGCGTTCATCGTGGGGCTGTCATCGGCCGCGGCCGGCTTCTCGCCGAACTTCTCCTCGCTCGTGCTGCTGCGCGGCTTCGGCGGCATCGGATCGGCGTTCTTCCTCGCCGCGCTGATGACGAGCCTGCTGGGCGCGGTCAAGCCCGAGGAGCGCTCTCGCGCGATGGCGCTTTTCTGGGCGGTTGTGGGCGTCGGCTTCATCGTCGGGCCGGTCTTCGGCGGGCTGGCTGCCGTGATCAGCCTGCGCGCTCCGCTGTTCTTCTACGGCGGCATCTGCATGGCGGCCGCGCCGCTGTGCTACATGGTGCTCGGCCCGGGGCCGCGCGGCGCGACCGCGATCGGCGGGAACTCGCCGGTCGCCGAAGAGCCCGCGCCCATCCCGGCGGTCCCCGGCTGGCAGGCGCTCAAGCGGCTGCTTCGCGACCGCGCCTATCGCGCCGCGCTCGCCGTGGGCGCCGCATCGTTCTTCGTGATGGGCGGCGTCGATCCGCTCGTGGCCAAGACGTGGACCGACGGCTTCGGCATGTCCGCGTCCTCGGTCGGCATCCCGTTCATGCTCGCCGGCCTCGCCACGCTCGGCCCGGCCTGGCATGCCGGAAAGCTCGGCGACCTGAAGGGCCGCAAGTACGCGACGGTTCCGGCGCTGCTGGTGTCGGCGATCGCGCTGTCGATGCTCGGGCTGTTCGACTCGCCGGTCGCCTTCGCCATGATGTTCACCGTCGTCGGGTTGTCGTGGGGCTATCAGCGTTCCGGACCGAGTGCGATCGTCGGAGACGTGTCCACCGACACCGATCGCGCGATGGCGGTTGGCGGCTTTCGCATCGCCACCGACGTCGGCGCCTTCCTCGGGCCGGCGCTGCTCGGGGCGGTCGGTGAGCACGCGAGCCACGGCACCGCGTTCGTGGCCGCCGGCGTCGTGGTGCTGCTCGCATTCTTCGCCATGCTGCCGGTGCGCGAGACCGCTCCTGCGATCGCCGGCGCAGCGGCGCGCGAGCCGCAGGCCGCGGATTCGGCATGAGCCTGTTCCGCGTCATCGCGCACATCGACGCGTCGCCCGCCCGCGTGTGGGACGTGCTTCGCGACTGGGAGGGCTCGGCCGAGTGGATGGTGGACGCGACCACCGTCGAGGTGATCGGCGAGCAGCGTGAAGGCGCGGGAACGAGGGTTCGCGCGGTGACCAAGATCGCGGGGATGCCGCTCACCGACGAGATGGTCGTGACCGACTGGGTTCCCGAGCGGCTGCTCCAGGTCCGTCACGAAAAGTTCCCGATCATCGGGCCTGCCTGGTTCGCGCTGGCGCCCGCGGGACGCGGAACCCGGTTCGAATGGGGTGAGGACCTGCGTCCGCCGCTCGGCAAGCTGGGCGAGCTCGGCGGCGCGATCCTGCGCACGCCGATCGAGCGGGTGCTCGCCGAAAGCCTTCACAAGCTCAAGCGCGTCTGCGAATCCGGCGGATAGCGCCTGCTCACAGCCTGCTCTTGCGTTCCTCTCAGCGGGCGTTCACGCTGTCGTGGTGACATTCGCGCGAGCCCCCGCTCGACCCCGGGATCAAGGAGCGCATCCGTGAGCAAACACGCAGAGCCCGCGATGACCGCCGCCGAAGCCGCCGAGCTTCTCGAGCGCGCCCGTTTCGAAGTCAAGCGTTGGATCGTGGGACAGGACGCGATGCTCGAACGCGTCGTGGCCGCGCTGCTCGCCGGCGGGCACGTGCTGCTCGAAGGCGTTCCCGGCCTGGCCAAGACGATGACCATCCGGACCGTCGCCGCGGTCTTCGGCGGCGAGTTCCGCCGCATCCAGTTCACGCCCGACCTGGTTCCTTCGGATCTGGTCGGAACGCGCGTGCTGGATTCGAAATCCGGCTCGTTCCGTGTCGAGCTCGGACCGGTGTTCACCAACTTCCTGCTCGCCGACGAGATCAACCGCGCGCCCGCGAAGGTGCAAAGCGCGCTGCTCGAGGTGATGCAAGAGCATCAGGTCACCATCGGCGGCCAAAGCTACGCGGTGCCGGAGCCGTTCATCGCGCTCGCCACGCAGAACCCGATCGAGTCCGAAGGAACCTATCCGCTGCCCGAGGCGCAGATGGACCGCTTCATGATGAAGGTGCTCGTGGACTATCCCGATCACGGCGAGGAGCTCGCGGTCGTCGAGCGCGCCGAGCACGCGCTCGAGCCGCCGCGCCAGATCCTTGAGCCGGGCACGCTGTTCGCGTTGCAGTCGCTCACGCAGCAGGTGTTCGTGGACCACCGCATCCGCGAGTACGTGGTGACGGTCGTGTCGGCGACGCGGCGGCCCGACGACTACGGGGTCGGCGAGATCGGCCCTTACGTCGAGTACGGGGCGAGCCCGCGCGGCTCGATCAACATGATCCTGGCGGCGCGCGCGATCGCGGTACAGCACGGCCGCGACTACGTGCTGCCCGCCGATGTGGACGCGATCCTGATGGACGTGCTCCGCCACCGCGTCATCCCGTCTTACCGGGCCTTGGCCGAGGACGTCACCGCCGATCAGATCGTGGCGCGTGTTCGCGAGAAGATCGCGCCGCCTGAGATCGACATCAACGAGGCGGCGCAAGGCGCATGAGGCATCTGTCGGCGGTGGCCGCCGTCGCCGACGACCCGGTCGTCGTACCCGGCGCGGACCGGCTGTTGCGCGGCGCCGACCTGTGGCTGGCGCGTCGCGTGGACGGGCACGGCCCCGGACGGCATCGCAGCATCCGGCTCGGCGAAGGGCTCGAGCTCGCCGACATCCGCGAATACACGCCGGGCGACGACGTGCGCACCATCGACTGGAACGTCACCGCGCGCACCGGACGGCCGCACGTGCGCGTCTATGACGCCGACCGCGACGTCACGGTGCTGGTCGTCGCCGACCGGAGCGCCTCGATGGGGTTCGGCACCGCGAACGCGACCAAGGACCGGCTCGCCCGCGAGCTCGTCGCCGCGGTCGCGGCGATGGTCGTGCGCCGCGGCGACCGGATCGGCGGGCTGCTGTTCGACGAGGAGCGCGCCGGCGGCATGCGCGCCGCATCCGGCCGGCGCGCGGCGCTTCGGCTGCTGCACGCGATGGAAGCCGCGCCGCCCAAGGATCGGACCGCCGCACGCATGGATCTCGCGCTTACCGACGCCGGCCGCATGGCGAAACGCCGCAGCGTCGTGCTCGCGATCAGCGACTGGATCGATGCGGGCGCCTGGGAGGAGCCGCTGCGGCTCCTGGCCTACCGCCACGAGGTGATCGCGGCCGAGATCCGCGATCCGCGCGAGGACACGTTGCCCGATGTCGGCACGGTCGTGCTCGAAGATCCCGAGACCGGACGTCAGCTCGAGGTCGACACCGGAATCGCCGGCCTGCGTGAGGCGTTCGAGACGGCCGCCGCGCAGCAGCGCGCCGCCCGCGCGGCGTCGTTCGCGCGCGCCCGCGCCTCGCACCTGATCGTGTCCACCGACCGCGACTGGCGCGCCGACCTGATCAAGTACCTCACGCTGCGCAAGAAGGGCCGCCGGTGAGCCCGCTCGCGCTGACGTTTCTGGACGGCGGGCGCCTATGGCTGCTGGCGCTGCTCCCGCTGCTGATCGCGCTCTACGTCGGGCAGCAGCGCCGCCGCCGCGCCTACGCGATGCGCTTCACGAACCTGTCGCTGCTCGCGGCGGTCGCACCGAAACGGCCCGGCTGGAAACGGCACGTGTCGGCCGCGATGATCCTCGTCGCGCTGATGCTTCTGGGCGGGGCCTTCGCGCGTCCGGCGACGGACGTGCGCGTACCGCGCGGCCGAGCCGCCGTTGTGCTGGTCGTGGACGTGTCACGGTCGATGCGCGCCACCGATCTTTCGCCCAACCGGATGGCCGCGGCGAAGACCGCCTCGCTCGCGTTCGTGGACTCGGTGCCCGGCGAGATGGAGCTGGCGGTGGTGTCGTTCAGCAACGCGGCCGCGCTGCTCGCGCCGATCACGCGCGACCGCGCCGTGGTGCGCGGCGCCATCGACCGCTTGGAGCCGATCGCCGGCACCGCCATGGGCGAAGGTCTGGCGGTCGCGCTCGACGAGATCGCCCGCGCGCGCCAGGCCGAAGGACAAGCCATCCCCGCCTCGGTGCTGCTGCTGTCGGACGGCGTGTCGAATCTGGGTCGTCCGCCCGAGGAGGCCGCCGACACCGCCACCGAGATGGACGTCCCCGTCTACACCGTGGGCGTCGGCACCGAAGGCGCGACGCTCGAGTTCAACGGCCAGTTGATCCCGGTGGACGTGGACGAGGTCACGCTACGCGCGGTGGCCGAGGCGACCGGAGGGGAGTACTTCCGCTCGGGCGACACCAAAACCCTCGCCGCCGTCTACAAAAACCTCGGCTCGGTCCTAGGCTACGACCTGGAGCAGCGAGAGGTCACGGCAGCCGTCGCAGGGCTCGCCGGCCTCATTCTGCTCGGCGCCGCGATCGCCGGCACCCTGCTGACGAACCGGATTCCTTAGAAGGACTTTTTTTCGACGGCGCGGAGGCGTTGCGCCATCGTCTTGAGCAGTCCCAGCGCAACACCCGGCTCGCTCTTGACGAGCTTGGTGAAGTGCCAGCCCAAGATGCGAAACAGCGTCATGTCGGTCTTGGCCGTGACCGTCGCCGAGCGCGGCTGGCCGTCCAGCAGCGACATCTCGCCGAAGGTGTCTCCGGCCTTGAGCGTCGCGAACTTCTTGCGCTTGATGGTGACGTCGGCCGTGCCGTCCACGATCAGGAAGAACGCCGGGCCCGAGCCGGAGCGGTAGGTGCCTTCGCGAACCAGCGCCTCGCCCTGGCGGGCGGTCTTGATGTCGGTGACGCGCGCGATCTTCGCCAGGTGCGCGCTGCTGAGCTCGCGGAACAGCGGCACCGTGGACAAGTGCTCGACGATATCTGATTTCTTCACTGGGTATCCTCCCCCTGGACGCGGTCAGGATAGTGGGAGGCTCGGCGCCAAAACAAGCCGCTAGACTGCCGTGCATGTCCGAATGCATCTTCTGCGCCATCGCGGCGAATCAAGCCCCGCAGTTTCGCGTGTGGGATGACGAGCATGCGGTCGCGTTCATGGACATCAATCCGGCCGTCGAAGGCCACACGCTGGTCATTCCGCGGCGGCACGCCAGAGATCTGTGGGACATCGAGCCGGCCGACGCGCAGGCGGTGATGGCCGCCGCCGTGACGGTCGGCGGGATGCTGAAGGCGGCACTGGAGCCCGACGGGCTGAACATCGTCCACGCGACCGGCCGGGCCGCCTTCCAGAGCGTCTTTCACTTTCATCTGCACCTGATCCCGCGTCGCTACGGCGATCCGATTCGGCCGCCCTGGTCGCTGGAGGAGCGCAATGGCGACCGGACCGCCTTGGCCGCGGTCGCCGAGCGGATCCGCGGCGCTGCCGGGTAGGCCTGCCCGTTCGGACAGTGTCCTAGCGGCCCGCCGAAATGGCCGCTGGTCGGTATCGGGGCCGGGGTCGCCGGACGCATCATCGCTGCAGAGGAGAGCGGCCACCCGGGCCGCCCTCGCGAAAGGCAGGACGCGATGGGTCTTCGGAGAGTCTTCGCAAAGCCGGTTGCCATGGCGCTGCTGACGATGCTCGCTTTGGCCGGCGCGTTCGTGCGGGTCGCCGCGGTGGGGGCCTCCGAGCCTGCGGCGGGAATCGGTGGCAACCCGCCGGTCGCTGCGCACGCGGACGGGCCGTACCTCCCCCCGGCCGGTCTGCGTGTTCCCGTGGGCGAGGAGGCCGGCCCGGCCGCGCCGGTCGCCTCGTCCGCCTTTGCGGGCATGGTCGTCTTCGTTTCCGGCGGGGATTTGTGGCTCGACGATCTCGACGACGCCGACGAGCCGCGGCTGTTGATCGACAACGGCGACGAGCAGTCCTCGTGGTCGCCGCGGTTCGTCGATCGCGGAAACGTTTCGTTCGTTTCCGAGAAGGGATTGGAGATTCTGGATCTGACCACCGGTCTGCGCTCGGTCGTTGCCGGCAACGATCCGTGGATCGGCGCCTACGATTGGAGTCCCGACGGCTCGCGGGTCGCGTACATGACCAGCGAATGGGACGAGCAACGGCAGGTGACCCGCGGCTATCTGCGTGTTGTGACCCGAGCGGGCGTCGCCGGCGAGATTCCGTTCTCGCTGATCGTGCCCGACGGCTACTGCATTCACGATCCGGACGGAGACTTCAACGTCGAGTTCTCGCCCGACGGCCGCTTCATCCTGGTCGAGAACGTAGCCGCGCAGCCGGCCGCGTCGGTGACGGTCGTGGCCGTGACCGGCGAGACGATCCTGGAGCCGTCGCATCTGGTGTGGTCAGGCTTTGATCACGACGGCACGCTGGTCGCACGCGAACTGGGAACCGACGATTGGGTCCGGTTGTCGCTGACATCGGGCCGCGTGGAACAGCTTCCGGTGCCGGACAAGGCCCGTCGCCCTGCTCTGTCGCCGCTCGGCCGCTCGATCGCCGTCGACGACGGCGTCGGCACCGTCACGCTGATCGATCTCGCGCACGGCGAGTCGTCGCGGCCTCTGCGCGGTTATCTGAATCCGGTCTGGCTCGACGACGAGCGCGTGATCGCGTTCGCGGTGCGTGCCTGCGATCAATGCGAGATGCCGTGGGAGCAGACCGGCGACGCGACGCTGTTCGACGCGAACTTCGGCGAGCGTCCGCTGCGCATCGACTTCGCGCAGATCGATGTTCTGCGTCGCTAAACGAACAGCGACAGGATCTCGTCGTGCACGCGGCCGTTGCTCGACAGCGCGGTGCCCTGGTCGTAGCCGGGATGGCCCTGCAGGGACGTGAACCGGCCGCCGGCCTCTTGCACGATGAGCTGGCAGGCGGCCAGATCCCATGGCGAGACGATCGGATCGATCATCGCCTCGACCGATCCTTGCGCGACGAGCATGTGGCCGTAGAAGTCGCCGAAGCCGCGATGCCGGTCGCATCGCTCGACGACGGACTCGATGCCGTCTCCGAGCTCGTGCGGGCCGAACAGGTCCATGCCGCCGGTTGCGATGTGCGCGTCGTTGACGGTCGCGATGTCGGAGACCATGATCGGGGTGCCGTTGTGGAACGAGCCGCCGCCGCGGGTCGCCCACCAGCGGGCGTGCAGCGCCGGCGCGCTGACGAATCCCAGCGCCAGGCCCTCCTCGTCCTCCAGCGCGATCAGCGTCGCGAAGATCGGGATGCCGCGCACGTAGTTGGTGGTGGCGTCGATCGGATCGACGATCCACCGCCGCGTCGCGCCTTCGCGTGACAAGCCTTCTTCTTCGCCGAGGACCGCGTCTTCGGGGAAGCTCCGCTCGATCGAGAGGCGGATGAACGATTCGATGTCGCGGTCGGCTTTCGTCACCAGCGAGCCGTCCGGCTTGACGTCGGGCTGGATCACCTCGCGAAAGACTTCCAGCGCGATGCGGTCCGTTTCGTCGCACCAGGATGCGACGGCGTCCAGTTCGGTTTCGAAGCTCACGCCTTCCTGCGCGGAACGACGGTGTCGAACCAGCGGTGCTTGCCGCGGTCGCCGGTCGTGTCCACGTGCACGTGCTTGGTCTCGGTGTACTCGAGGAAGCCTTGCACGCCGTGCTCGCGGCCCAGGCCGGACTGCTTGTATCCGCCGAACGGATACTTGTTGTTGATCAGGTGGTAGTCGTTGATCCAGACCGTACCGGTCCGCATCCGGTCGGCCACGCCCATCGCGCGCGCCGGATCGCGCGACCACACCCCGCCCGCCAGGCCGTAGATGGAGTCGTTCGCGATCGCCACGGCCTCGTCGTTGTCGGCGAACGGGATCACCGACAGCACGGGCCCGAAGATCTCTTCCTGTGCGATGCGCATACCGTTGGTGACGCCGGTGAAGATCGTCGGCTGGTACCAGTAGCCGCCGTCCTTGCCCGCCACGGGTGCGCGCTCGCCGCCGATCGCCAGCTTCGCGCCCTCGTCCAAACCAATCTGCACGTACCGCTCGATCGTGTCGAGCTGGGTCTGCGAGATGATCGGCCCCATGTCGGTTCCTATGTCGGCCGGATCGCCTACGACCATGTCGCGGGCGCGCTCGACCATGCGCGAAACCAGCTCGTCGTGCAGCGACTGGTGCACCAGCAGCCGCGATCCGGCGTTGCAGACCTGACCCGAGTTGTAGAAGATGCCCCACAGGACCCCGTCCACCGTCAGATCCAGATCGGCGTCGTCGAGCACGACGTTCGCGCTCTTGCCGCCCAGCTCCAGCGTGACCTTCTTGATGTTGCTCGACGCGAGCTGCATGATGCGCTTTCCGACCGCGGTCGAGCCGGTGAATGCGATCTTGTCCACGTCCATGCTGTTGCACAGCGGCTCGCCCGCCGACGGGCCGAACCCGGGGATCACGTTGACCACGCCGTCGGGCACGCCGGCCTCTTTGATGATCTCGGCCAGCGCCAGCGCGGTCGCGGGGGAGTTCTCGCTCGGCTTGAGGACCACCGTGTTGCCGGCCGCGATCGCGGGTGCGATCTTCCACGCGGCCATCAGGATCGGGAAGTTCCACGGGATGATGCCCGCGCACACGCCCAGCGGTTCGCGCTTGAGATAGTTCAGCGACGGGCCGGGTGCGACGGTGACCGGCAGGGTCTCCTGCAGCGGGACGGTCGTGGCCATTTCGGCCAGGACGCGGAACGTGTAGGACGCGCCCGCGACCTCGCCTTTGGTCTTGCGGATCGTGCCGCCCGAATCCTTGGTCTCCAGATTTGCGAGCTCGCCGGCGCGCTCCTTGATCCCGGCGGCGATCTTGGTCAGGAAGCCGGCGCGCTTGGCGGGGGACAGCCCGCTCCAGCGTCCGTCGTCGAACGCGGCACGCGCGGCGGCGATGGCTTTTTCCGCGTCCGCCTTGCCGGCTTGGGCGACGGTGGCGTGCGCCTGGCCGGTGGACGGGTCGATCGTTTCGAATTCCTTGCCGTCCTCGGCGGTGACGAACTCGCCGTTGATGAAAAGCTTGTAGTCGGCCATGTGGGTTCCTCCCGGACTCGTGATCCGGACGTCATGCTAGCGAACCGATGCTTCCCGCCGTCGTCATGTCTTTCCCGCAATGGCAAGAAAATTGCTTGCAATTGTGAGCAGGCTGCGATAGGCTCGAACACATGTTCGAAACCGTCGGAGCCATCAATCGCGCAGTCGGCGCGGTGCGCGACGCGGCGTCCGAGGCGACGCTGCGGGAGCGGCCCGAGGTGGTTGCGGCGCTGCTGCGTGGTGCGGATGCGTTGGTCGCGGCGGCGGCGGGTCTGATGGCCGGCGGCGGGGTTCAGGCGGCGGCGGGCCGGCCGGTGGAGCATGTGCTTCGTACTGAGGCGCGGCTGACCTCGTGGGATGCGTCCACGGTTGCGGGGGCGGCTGATTCGCTTCGCGCGATGCCCATGTTGGCAGCCGCGTTCGACGAGGGTCTGGTCTCGTGGAGTCAGGTGCGGGCGATCTTGGCTGCGGTCAAGTGCGTCCGGGCCGAGGATCGTCCGACAATCGATGCGCTGATCGGCGAGCAGGCTAAACGGCTCTGGGATGGCAGTCCCGATCGGCTGGTGGATCTGGTTGCAGATGAGGCCGCGCGTTTGCGGCCGGATCTGTCGCAGCGTCGCGAGGATCGCTTGATCGCGTCGAGTTTTCTGGCGATCCAGGGCCGCCTGGACGGCTCGGCCGCGATCTACGGCGAAGCCGACGCGGTTTCGGCCGCGACGATCGTGGGTGCCTTGGATGCGGTGGCAGACGCGCCGGTGCATCCGGACCGCGGCGTCACTCGCGCGCAGCAACGCTTTGATGCGCTCGTTCAGATCTGTGAGACGACGCTTGCGGGTGACGGGAGCGGCCTTCGACCCCGCTCGCGTGTGCTGGCCGTGATCGATCTCAAGGATGTTGACCGCGGCGGCGACGGGGGCGCCACGCTGCTGTGGCCGCTGCCCGGCCGCGCCCCGCGGCTGACCCCGGTGGCTCGCGACATGCTCGTCTGCGACGCGGCCGTCACCCCGATCGTGTTCAACGGCCGCGACGTGATCGGCGCCGCAGATACCCACAACACGTTCTCCGACAGGGTACGAAGCGCGATTGTGGCGCGGGATCGGCGCTGCCGCTTCTGCAGCCACGCCGCCGCCCAATGGTGTGACGTCCACCACATCGTGCCGGGCACAGGCAACACCGCTCGCGACGGGATCTTGCTCTGCCGGCGATGCCACCGGATCGTCCATCGCCATAGCTGGACCGCCACCTGGCACGACGACGGCGCCATCCGATTCGAGCGCCGCGGCAAACACTTCCTCAGCCTCCCGCCGTAGCCTGCGACGGTTCTCGCACCAGCCGCCCTCTCGCGGCCACTTCGGCGTGCCCGAAGCCCGGCTCAGGAGGCGCCGATGTCCACTCGGTCGCGAACCTCGCTCGTGCCGGCCGTCTCTCGGGCGCAGTGAGCGCAGCAGAAGAAGCGGCCGTTCACCTCGACTCCGTGGCCGACGACCTTGCAGCCGCAGTGCTCGCAGACCGGCGCCAGAGCGTGGATCGCGCACTCGAACGAATCAAAGACGTGTCGCTCGCCGGCGGTGATCACCTCGAATGCCTTGTCGTAGTCGTTTCCGCACATCTCGCAGCGCATGGCGACCTCCTTCCCGTTGTGGCCTCCCCCCGCCGGCCGAGGGTCAAACGCCCTGGAGGGAGGCGCTAAGATGGGTGGATGACCTACGAGGAGCGGACGGCCGAGTTCAAGGCTCGCATCGATGCGGGCGGCAAGGTCGAGGCGACCGACTGGATGCCCGACCAGTATCGCGAGGCGTGCCTGAAGTTCATCGAGATGCATGCCAACAGCGAGATCATGGGGGCGCTGCCCGAACGCGAATGGATTCCGCGCGCCCCAACCCTTCGCCGCAAGCTCTCGCTGACCGCGAAGGTGCAGGACGAGGTCGGCCACGCGCAGATCCTGTACCGGATCGCCGAAGACCTCGGCAAAAGCCGCGAGCAGATGTTCGACGACCTGGTCAACGGCCGCACCAAGTTCCACAACGTCTTCCACTATCCGACCAAGTCCTGGGGCGACGTCGCGGTCATCGGCTGGCTGATCGACGGTGCGGCGCTGGTCACGCAGAAGGCGCTGCTCGACTCGTCCTACGCTCCGTACGTGCGCGCGCTGCGACGCATCTGCCCCGAGGAGTCGCTGCACCTACGCCACGGCGAGGACATGGTGCTCGAGCTGTGCGGCGGCAGCGCCGAGCAGCGCGCGATGTTCCAGGACGCGGTCAACCGCTGGTGGGCGCCGATCATGCACTTTTTCGGTCCGCCGTCCAAGGCCGACAAGGACGTCCTTCTGTATTGGGGCATCAAGGTCCGCACGAACGAAGACCTGCGCCAAGAGTTCTTCAGCACCTACGTGCCGAAGCTGTGGGATCTGGGCATCAGCGTTCCCGATCCCGAGCTTGCCTACGACGAGGCGGCCGGGCAGTGGCGCTGGGGCGATCCCGGCTGGGACGAGTTCTGGGAGGTCGTGCGCGGCAACGGTCCGATGACCGCGACGCGGCTGACCTACCGCAAGGCGATGTGGGATTCGCACGCCTGGCTGCGCGACGTGTTCGCCGGCATCGGCGGCGCTGCGGCCTAGCCCCGTGGACGTGTTCGAGGTATTCGGCCGCCGGCAGATCGACGATCCGCTCGTTCACGTCGGCGCGGTCAAGGCCGCGGACTCGGAGATGGCTTTGGTGCTGGCGCGCGAGGCGTACTTCCGGCACGGCGAGGGCGTG
>Ga0247717_1000498_pt1 | contig 11814 bp, 10 predicted proteins | sample 24E_NmetaG_FD_189047 | JGI IMG/M metagenome (GOLD analysis project Ga0247717, IMG submission 189047) | Soil microbial communities from hillslope of Landscape Evolution Observatory, University of Arizona, Oracle, AZ, United States - 2-4-E_N | ecosystem: Engineered > Artificial ecosystem >... | reverse complement strand
CTGGTGGCCAGGGCCAGGGGCGCCGACAGCACGGCACCCGTCACCAGCTGGCCGCAGGCGGCGACGAGCGGAGCGGTGTTCGTGAGGTGGCGCTGGGCGTACACGAAGCTGAAGCCGTAGCAGGCCGACGCGGCCAGGGCGGCGGCGATCCCCGCCCCCGACGACGAGACGAGGTCCGACGTCCCCGTCCCCGAGGCGACGGCGACGCCGCCGAAGCCGATCACCAGCCCGGCCACCTGCGGACGGCGCAGCCGCTCGCCCAGCCCGATGGCGGCGGCCACCGCGGTGAACAGGCCGGTGGTGGCGTTGACGACAGCGGTGAGCGCGGAGGTGATGTGCTGCTCGCCCCACGCCAGCAGGGTGAACGGCACGGCGCTGTACGCCAGCCCCATCACCGCGAAATGCCGCCAGGACCGCAGGTCGCGGGGGAGGGAGGCGCCGGTGGCCTTCAGGACGGCGAGCATCACGACGGTGCCGAGGGCGATGCGGGCGAACGCCACCGTCGCCGGCGTCATGCCGCCCAGCGCCACCTTGATCAGGAGGAACGACCAGCCCCAGATCAGGGCCAGCAGCACGACACGCCGCACCCGCCGACCCTAGGCGGGCCCGTCGGGGCCCCCGCTCGCCGCTCCCGCATACACTCGACGCGTGTTCCAGGCCTCCGTCGAACGCCGTCTCCGCCAGACGACGGCGCGCCTGCGCAAGGCGAGGGAGGAGCTGGCCGTCATCGACGAGCAGCTGGCGGCGCTGGCCGAGGAGGCCGACGACCTTGCTGTCCGGGCGCTCGTGGGCGACTCCCCGATGACCGAGCGCCAGTCCCGCGAGGCGCAGAGCCACGTGGAGGCCATGACCCGCAGCCGGGCCGCCACCGTCGCCATCATCGCCGACCTCGAGCGCACCATGGACGAGCTGCTGGACAAGTTCGTCCCCGGTGCCCGCTGACCCGAAGGAGCGAGCTCTTTGGCCGTGCGAGTGGTGATCGCGGAGGACGAGGCCGTCATCCGCCTCGACCTCAAGGAGATCCTCGAAGAGGAGGGCTACGACGTGGTGGGCGAGACGGGCCGGGGCGACGAGGCCGTCGAGCTGGTGCGCCAGACGTCGCCCGACCTGGCCATCCTCGACATCCGGATGCCCGGCATGGACGGGCTGGCGGCGGCCCGGGAGATCGCCGGTGAGCGGCGCGCCGCCGTGCTGATCCTCACCGCGTTCAGCCAGCGCAACCTCATCGAGGAGGCCCGGGACGCGGGCGCCCTGGCCTACCTGGTCAAGCCGTTCCAGACCAGCGAGCTGATCCCGGCCATCGAGGTCGCCCTCGGCCGCTTCCACGAGCTCCAGGCGCTGGAGAACGAGAACCGCAGCCTGGAGGACCAGCTGGAGACCCGCCGGGTGGTCGACCGGGCCAAGGGCATGCTCATGGACCGCCACGGCATGCGGGAGGGCGACGCATTCCGGTTCATCCAGCAGACCGCCATGCGCGAGCGCCAGACCATGAAGGCGGTCGCCCGGCGCATCATCGACGGCGAGCTGACCCCCCCCGCCGGGTAGCGTTTCGACCTCATTCGTTCGCTCCGCTCACTCCATTCGGTCGAGTTGGATCGTGCTCCGGCGGGCGAGCGGAGCTCGCCCACCTCCGCCCTGTCCTCTCTCGGTGTCCGCAGCCGTCGAGGCCGCCTGCGGCGGCGAGTGCGGCCACGGACCTGGCGCGGCTGCGAACGCGGCGACGATCGCGAAGAACCAGCCGGCCCTCCGGCTGCGCCCGGTGGCGGCCGCCGGTCGAAGATCAGGCTGTTACGACGAAGAGTTGGCTGGCCAGGGCGGGCCCCAGGGCGATGGTGCCGTCGCCCACCTCGAGGGTGAGGGTCCCGTCGGGCGCCCTGGCGCTCACCCGGGCGGCGGTGCCGGGCACGAACCCGTTGAGGCTGAGGTAGGTGAGCGACTCGAAGTCGATCTCGACCTGCTCGGTCACCCGCTCCAGGCGCACCCGGTCGCCGGGGCCGAAGTCGGCCAGCGCCACCAGGTCGGCCTCGAAGGGCGCGCCCTCGGTGCCGGGGATGGGGTTCCCGTGGGGGCAGGTGGTGGGGTTGCCGAGCAGGGTGGTCAGCCGCTCCTCCACCTCGTCGGAGATCACGTGCTCCCAGCGGCACGCCTCGACGTGGGCCTTGTGCCAGGGCAGCCCGATCACGTCGGTCAACAGGCGCTCGGCCAGCCGGTGCTTGCGGACCACGCTCTCGGCCAGGTGGCGGCCCTTGTCGGTGAGCATCACCGCCCGCTCGACCACCTCCACGTAGCCGTCGGCCCGCAGGCGGCGGACCATCTCCGACACCGACGGGGCCGAGTGGCCCAGGCGCTCGGCCAGCCGGGCCTGGATGCACACCGTCCCCTCCTCCTCGAGCTCGTGGATCGCCTCGAGGTACTCCTCCAGCGGGGGGTGGAAGCCGTCGGACATGGCGCCCATGCTACCGACCGGAGTGGCCCCGGTCCGGCCCGCGGCGGCGGTGCGAGCCGTAGCATCGGTCCGATGGCGAAGATCCTGCTCCTCGACGGCAACAGCCTGGCCTACCGGGCGTTCTTCGCCCTCCCCACCGACATGGCCACCGCGTCGGGCCAGGTCACCAACGCCGTGTTCGGCTTCACCTCGATGCTGGTGAACCTCCTCAAGGACCACGAGCCGGACGCGATCGCCGTCGCCTTCGACCGTCCCGAGCCCACCTTCCGGCACTCGCTCGTCAAGGACTACAAGGCGGGCCGGGCCGAGGCGCCCGACGTCCTGCGCCAGCAGATGGGCCTCGTCCGCCAGGTGGTGGAGACGCTGCGCATCCCCCTCCTCGAGGTCCCCGGCTACGAGGCGGACGACGTCATCGCCACCCTCGCCACCCAGGCCCGGGACCGGGGCGACGACGTCATCGTGGTCACCGGCGACCGCGACGAGTACCAGCTGGTGGAGGACCCCCACGTGAAGGTCCTCTACAACCGGCGGGGGGTGAGCGACTACGCCCTCTACGACGAGGCCGGCATCGTCGACCGCACGGGCGTGACCCCGGAGAAGTACCCCGAGTACGCCGCCCTGCGGGGCGACACGTCGGACAACCTGCCGGGCGTCCCCGGCGTGGGCGAGAAGACGGCGGCCAGGCTCATCAACACCTACGGCGACCTCGACGGCGTGTTCGCCAACGTCGACAAGTGCACGCCCAAGCTGCGGGAGTCGCTCATCGCCCACGAGGCCCAGGTCCGCAGCAACGCCAAGGCCACGCCGCTGGTGCGGGACGTGCCGCTCGAGTGCGCCGTCGACGACCTGAGGATGGGGGGCTTCGACCTCGACGAGGTCCGCACCCTGTTCAACTTCCTCGAGTTCCGGACCCTGTGGGACCGCCTCCTGGACGCCGTCGGGGGCCCGGCGGCGGTGGAGGCGGCGGCCACGGCGGCGGCCCCTGGGGCGGTGCTGGCCGTCGACGTGGCCCGGGTGGCCTCGCCGGAGGAGGCGGTGGGCGTGGTCGGGCGGCTGGCCTCGGGCACGGGGCCTTTGGCCGCCGAGATCGCCTGGACGGCGGCCGAGGGGCGGTCCGACCTGGCCGGCCTCGCCCTGGCCGAGGCGCCGGAGGGCGACGGGGCGACGCCGGTCGTGTGGTTGGGCGCCACGCTCCTCGACGACCCCGCCGTGGCCGTCGCCCTCGGGCGCCTCTTCGGCCGCCACGGTCGGCCCCTGGACGCCCACCGGGCCAAGGAGCTGATGCGGGGCCTGGACCGCCACGGCGTGGACGTGCGCGACCTCGACCTGGACACGGCGGTGGCCGCCTACCTCGTCGACCCGGCGGAGACGGCGTACCTGCTGGAGGACCTGGCCAGCCGCTACGCCGGCGTCGACCTGCGGGGCCCCGGCGCACCGCCCCCGGGCCAGCTGGACCTGGACGGGACGGCCAGCGACACGGCCGAGACGACGGCCCGGCGGGCCGGCGCCGTCGCCCGCCTGGCGCCCGCCCTGGCCCACGCCCTCGACGCCCGCGGCCTGCGCCGCCTCTACGACGACGTGGAGCGCCCGCTGGTCCGGGTGCTGGCGAAGATGGAGAAGGTGGGCGTTCGGGTGGACGTGCCCGCCCTGCGGGCGCTGTCCGAGGCGCTGGCCGCCGAGTGCCGCACCCTGGACACCGAGATCCAGGAGATGGTCGGCCACCCGTTCGTCGTCAACTCCACCAAGCAGCTGCGGGCCGTGTTGTTCGACGAGCTCGGCCTCCAGCCGCAGAAGAAGACCAAGACGGGCTTCTCCACCGACGCCGCCTCCCTGGAGAAGCTCAAGGGCCAGCACCCGGTCATCGACAAGCTCCTGCGCTACCGGGAGGTCGAGAAGCTGCGGTCCACCTACGGAGAGGCGCTGCTGGCCGAGGTGGCGGCCGACGGCCGCATCCACGCCACCTTCCAGCAGACCGTCGCCCGCACCGGCCGGCTGTCGTCCGACCGCCCCAACCTCCACAACATCCCGACGCGGACCGAGGAGGGGCACCGCTTCCGCAAGGCGTTCGTCCCCGAGGAGGGGTGGCAGTTCCTCATCGCCGACTACAACCAGATCGAGCTGCGGGTCATCGCCCACCTGGCCGAGGACCCGGGCCTCATCGACGCCTTCGAGTCGTCGACCGACATCCACACCGCCACCGCGGCGCGGATCTTCGGCGTGGACGCCGACGGGGTGACCCGGGCCATGCGGTCCAAGGCCAAGATGGTCTCCTACGGGCTGGCCTACGGCATGGAGAGCTACGGCCTGGCCCAGCGCCTGGGCATCCCCGTCGACGAGGCGTCTCAGATCCTGGCCGCCTACTTCCAGGCGTTCCCCAACGTGAAGGCGTACATGGAGCGCACCGTCACCGAGGCCCGGGACCGGGGCTACACCGAGACCCTGTTCGGCCGGCGCCGCCAGATCCCCGAGCTGTCGTCGCTCAACTACCGCATCCGCCAAGCGGGGGAGCGCCAGGCCATGAACGCCGGGATCCAGGGCCTGGCCGCCGACATCTTCAAGGTCGCCCTGGTCCGCCTGGACGCCACGCTGGAGCGGGAGGGCCTGGCCAGCCGCGTCGTCCTCCAGGTCCACGACGAGGTGATCCTGGAGGTGCCCGAGGGCGAGCGCGACGAGGCGGCCGAGGCGACCCTCGACGCCATGCGCCACGCCTGCGACCTGCGGGTGCCGCTGGAGGTCAACCTCTCCTGGGGCCCCAACTGGGCCGACGCCAAGCACTGACCGGCCGGAGCGGGCGGGCTCCGGCGGGGCGCGCGCCGGGCTTCGGGCGGGCTCCCGGCGGGGTCGCCCGCCGTTCCGGCGGCAAGAACGGGCGAATAGCGCCCCATTCTGCCGCCGGAACCGACCGACCGGCCCCGCCAGCCCTGTCCGGCCCCGGTCGCCACCGCCCGCCGCCGTTCCGGCGGCAAGAACGGGTGAATAGCGCCCCATTCTGCCGCCGGAACCGACCGACCGGCCCCGCCAGGTGTCACAGGGCCGCGCCACGCTTGGGCCCGTGACGAACTCGACCCACACCGAGCGCCGCCTGGCGCGCATCTCCCGGCGGCAGCTCGGGCTGATCACCAACGAGCAGGTCCTGGCCGCCGGGCTGTCCGTCGATGCCAGGAAGCGCCGGGTCAGGTCGGGGCGGTGGATCGCCGTCGCTCCCGGGGTCGTGGCGGTGGCGGGAACGGCGGCGACGTGGCGGCAGCGCACTCTCGCCGCGATCCTGGCCGCGGGGCCGGGGGCGGTTGCCTCCCACACCACCGCGGCGGCGCTGTTCGGGCTGTCGAGCTGCCCGTTCCGGGAGGTCGAGATCACCGTTCCGCGCGGGCGGTCACACCGCAGCCGGTTGGCAACCGTCCACGAGGCCCGGCACCTGCCCCGGTGCGACGTGACGACCGTCGACCGCATCCCGGTCACCCACCCGGCGCGGACGCTCGTCGATCTCGCCGGCCGCGTGCCGCGAACGGTACTCGAGGACGCCGTCGACGACGCTCTGGTCCGCGGGCTCACCACCCTGCCGCGGCTGCGGGCCCGGCTCGACGCGCTGGGCGGCTCCGGGCGGACCGGCTCCGCTCTGCTCCGGTCCGTGCTCTCCTGCTGGGACACGGGCGAGATGCCCGAGGAGGTGGCCGAGGCGCGCCTGCGGCGGCGCCTCCTCGCCCACGGGTTGCCGGAGCCGGCGGTCCAGCACGACGTCCACGACGCCGAGGGGCGGTTCGTGGCCCGGCCCGATCTCGCCTACCCGGAGGCACGCGTCGCCGTCGAGCTCGACGGGTTCCGCTGGCACGGCACGCCCCGCCGGTTCGCCATCGACCGGGCGCGAGCCCGGCGCCTCGCCGCCCTCGGGTGGCTCGTGGTGCCGGCCACACCAGCGGATCTGGCCGGTTCGGGCGACGAGCTGGCCGCCCAGATCGCCTCGGCCCTCCGCGAGGCTCCGGCGGCAAGAAAGGGCGCATAGCGCCCCTCCCTGCCGCCGGAACCGAACGGGCTGTCCCCGACCGGCCGACCAGCCGCGGAGGGGTCGCATCGGCCCTCGCGCCCCAAGTCCCGGCGGCAAGAAAGGGCGCATAGCGCCCCTCCCTGCCGCCGGAACCGGCCCCCCGGCAACCAGGCCGCCGTCCGGAGTCACCCGAGCAGGGGCTTGAGCTCCTCGACGGAGTGGGCGAGGGCCCGCCGGAGCTCCTTGACCCCGACCGCGGCGCCCTCGTCCTGGAGGCGGAGGAGCCGGTCGGCGTCCAGCTTGGCCTTGCGGCCCGGGGCCTTCTCGAGCTGGGCCTTCACCTTGTCGGTGGCCTCGAACGTGGCCCGGACGAGGCCGCCGAGGACGGCGATCTCGAACAGCTCGAAGGGCGGGCACGACAGGCACGGGTCGCCGCCGGGGACCGGGATGCCCTTCTTCCAGAAGAGGTGGTTCTTGAGCCACGCCCAGATGTCGTCGTCGACCAGGGCGAGGCGGTCGAACACCCAGCTGGTGACCCAGCACGGGCCCAGGTACCGGGAGAGCTGGGCGTGGAGCGGCCGCCCCAGCTCGAAGACGCTGGCGCCCCGCTTGTACTCCTGGAAGCCGAGGTAGGAGAACTGGCTCTTGACCGCCTCGAAGACGATGCACCAGTCGCGCCGGCCCGGAGGCGCCAGCCACGTCGCCACGTTCAGGTAGTAGCGGCTGATCTTGTCCCAGTTGGCGCCGCCGGCCGCCTCGATGGCCGTGATGTTCTCGTCGAACCAGTGGTGCCAGGTGGTGTCGGTGACGACCCGCCCCACGTTGGCCTGGTGGCCGTCGTAGGCCGTCACCATGGCGAAGCGCTTCTTGGGCGACGGGCCCTTCTCCAGGTTGAACGGCGGGTTGGGCGTGGTGGTGCCGTGGGCGATCACCACGGGCGACGGCCGGTTGGCGCCGACCATCGGGTACTCGTCGCCCGACAGGGCGCCGAAGGCGTAGGTGGCGGTCAGGTCGATCTCGTCGTCCTCGTAGTTCCAGCCCTCGTGCGGGTGGTCGGGCATGACGTCGATGGGCCCGTGGGTCGGGTGGCACAGGATCGGGTGCGGCCGCTGGTTCACCTTGAAGATCGACACCTGCTGGGAGATCCACGGCACCCAGTCGATGGACTGGGGCTTGGAGTCCTCCTGGACGGAGAAGGGGATCTCGGCCCCGCCGCTGACCTGGGCGGGCGTGAAGGGCTGGTTGGTGTCGTGGCGCAGGGCGGTGTCGGCGTCGAACTCGCCGCCGATGGGCGGGACGCCCTGGGCGTTGGTCCACCGCCGCATGGAGCGGATGCGCGGGATGCGGTGGCACATGGAGGCGCCGAGGTAGTCGTGGTCGCCCATGGCGAGCAGCCCGCCCCGGCGCTCGTTCATCCAGCGGGTGAGGGCCTCGAGCTCGGCGTCGGACGCGGGCAGGGCGAGCGCCGAGGTGATGTTGGCGTCGGGACCGGCGTCGTTGCCGGGCTTGAAGCCGAAGCACCAGACCTCGTCGTAGCGGTTGAGCACGGGGGCGCCGCCGTCCTGGGAGTTGAACCGGAAGCCCTCGTAGCGGGGCTGGTTGGGCGCCGGGCTGGCGTTGACGGCGAAGGCGGCGTTGTTGCGGCGGGCCAGGTCGACGCGGAACGACGTGCAGCCGACGGTCGACTCCCGCAGGAGCCGGACGACGCGCCCGACGCCGAACGCGGAGGGGCCCTCGGTGAGCGAGATCTCGCTGTCGACGACGACGAGGATCCGCACGGTCGAGCGCAGGAAGAACGCCTCGTGCAGCTCGGCGATGGTCGGCACGTAGACGTCGGAGACGCCGCGGACGGCGGCGTCGCGGAGGTGGTCGGACATGGATGGGCCTCCCCGGGATCGATGTGGTCGCCCGGACGGGCATCGCGCCGGGCATCGGGGGAGAGCGCCACCGGGCCCGACTGATACATCCGCTTCGGCGGGGCCGGCGGGACCGGGGGGCGCCGAGCGGTTCCCGGCCGGGGCGGTAGTACCCTGGTCCGGACCACGCCCGGCGACGAGCGCTGGCCGTGGTCCGTCCGGAAAGAGAGCGACCGAGCGCATGTCCGACCAGCCCCAGCAGGACCCCACCGACGCCGCGCCCGCCGAGGGCGCCATGGGCAGCTTCGACGACGAGGGGAAGTACACGCCCAAGCAGATCACCCAGGACGACCTGGGTGAGATGTCGTTCGAGGACGCCATCGCCGGCACCATCGTGCTGTTCGAGGACGGCGACATCGTCAAGGGCACCGTCGTCAAGGTGGACAAGGACGAGGTGCTGCTGGACATCGGGTTCAAGTCCGAGGGCGTCATCCCCGCCCGCGAGCTGTCCATCCGCCACGACGTCGACCCGAGCGAGATCGTGTCGCTGGGCGAGGAGATCGAGGCCCTGGTCCTCCAGAAGGAGGACAAGGAGGGCCGGCTGGTCCTGTCCAAGAAGCGGGCCCAGTACGAGCGGGCGTGGGGGACGATCGAGCGCATCAAGGAGTCGGGCGGCGTCGTGTCCGGCCCCGTCATCGAGGTGGTCAAGGGCGGCCTGATCCTCGACATCGGCCTGCGGGGCTTCCTGCCCGCCTCCCTCGTGGAGCTGCGCCGGGTGCGGGACCTCCAGCCCTACGTCGGCAAGAGCCTCGAGGCCAAGATCATCGAGCTGGACAAGAACCGGAACAACGTGGTGCTGTCCCGGCGGGCGTGGCTGGAGGAGACCCAGAAGGAGCAGCGGGAGGAGTTCCTCGAGAACCTCAAGCCGGGCGAGGTGCGCAAGGGCGTGGTCTCGTCGGTCGTGAACTTCGGCGCCTTCGTCGACCTGGGCGGCATGGACGGACTGGTGCACGTGTCGGAGCTGTCGTGGAAGCACGTCGACCACCCGTCGTCAGTGGTGGCGGTGGGCGACGAGATCAGCGTCCAGGTGCTGGACGTCGACCTCGACAAGGAGCGCATCAGCCTGTCGCTCAAGGCCACCCAGCAGGACCCCTGGCAGGAGTTCGCCAACGCCCACCGGGTGGGGGAGCTGGTCTACGGCCGGGTCACCAAGCTGGTGCCCTTCGGCGCCTTCGTGCAGGTCGGCGAGGGCATCGAGGGCCTGGTGCACATCTCGGAGATGGCGGCCCACCACGTCGACCTGCCCGAGCAGGTGGTCACCCCCGGCGAGGAGCTGTGGGTGAAGATCATCGACATCGACCTCCAGCGCCGGCGCATCAGCCTGTCGATCAAGCAGGCGGCCGAGGGCGGCGAGGTGGCGGCCGAGTACCGGGAGCACTTCGGCGAGCACGCCTACGACGAGCAGGGCAACTACATCGGCGCCGTGGAGTTCGAGCCGGAGACCGAGGCGCAGGCGGCGTGGGCCGACTACGCCGCCCAGCTCAGCGCGGCCGAGGAGGCCGCCGGGACCGGCTTCGGCGGCGCCGCCAGGGCGGAGGACGAGCCTGCCGACGGCGCCGACCCCGTCGCTGCCCCTGCTGATCCCGTCGCCGCCGACGCCGGCGAGGACGCCCCCGGCGGCTCGTAGCCGTCCGGTGCTGGTCGTCGGGCTCACCGGCGGCATCGGGTCCGGGAAGTCCACCGTCGCCGACCTCCTGGCCGAGCGGGGCGCCGCCACCGTCGACGCCGACGCCCTCGCCCGGGCCGCGGTGGAGCCGGACGGACCCGCCTACCCGGCGGTGGTGGAGCGGTTCGGCCCCGGCGTGGTCGGCGAGGGCGGGCGGCTCGACCGGGCCGCCCTGGCCGCCGTCGTGTTCGCCGACCCGGCCGCCCGCCGGGACCTGGAGGCCATCGTCCACCCGGCCGTGCGGGCGGGCGTGGCGTCGCGGGTGGCGGCGCTTGCGGCGTCGGGCGGCGCTGGCCGGGTCGTCGTGGTGGAGATCCCGCTGCTGGTCGAGTCGCCGGCGTCCCGGGCCGGCCTGGCGTCGGTGATCGTGGTCGACTGCCCCGAGGACGTGGCCGTGGCCCGCCTGGTGGCGCAGCGGGGCATGCCCGAGGCCGACGCCCGGGCCCGCGTCGCCGCCCAGACGTCACGGGAGGAGAGGCTGGCGCTGGCGGGGTTCGTGGTGGACAACTCGGGGACGATCGAGGACCTGCGGGCCGGGGTCGACCGCTGCTGGGCGTGGCTGGAAGGGTTGCGGGCCGGCTCCCCGGGGTGACGGGCGGGGGAGTCAGTCGCTCCCGAACAGCTCCTCGACGAAGAAGCGGGCGGCGACGTCGAGGCGGTCGCCCATCCGCTGCTCGGCCACGGCGAGCACCTGGGCTGCCGTCGACAGGCCGAGGTGGCGGGCCAGGAGGCGGACGTCGTCCTCGTCCTCGCCGATCCGGTGGGCGAGGACCTTCAGGGCGAGGGGCATCTCCGGCGGGGCGACCATGCACCGCAGGCCGGGGACGTCGAGGACCGGGGCGGCGAGTGGGTCGTCGCCGGCCAGGAAGCCCTTGACGGCGTCGTTGAGCCACCCGGCGGGCAGTCCGAGTTGGGCGGCGACTTCCCCAGCCGCCCGGTAGACCGCCGTCTTCGGCTCGAAGACGGCGTCGACGTCGCGGGTCGAGCGTCGTTCGGCGAAGGCCAGGGCGATGGCGGCGCCCCCGACGACGTACATGTCGCCCGTCAGGCCCTGGGCGTGGAGGCGACGCCCGAGGGCGGTCAGGGCGGCGATGTCGTCCCGGTCCACCGCTCAGCACCGCTCCAGCGAGCGACGCGGGACGAAGACGCCCCGTCGCCGGAAGGCGGCCGGCGCCTCTGCGAGGGCGGCGGCCCGGAAGCCCTTCACCGTGCTCACGAACCAGAACCGGTCCAGGAAGCGGTCGGGCTCGCACCCCCACGCCGGTCGATCGACGCCGGCGGTGGCGGCCAGGTGCTCGGCCAGCGCACCGAGGAAGGCGTCGTGGCGAGGGTCGCCGGTCGGCGGCGGGCGCTCGGCGAGGGCGCGGGCCCGTTGTCCGTCGGTCTGGAGCAGCGAGAACTCGTCGAGCAGCTCGCGAACCGCGGGCAGGAACGCCTCGCCGGCCACGGCGCGTCGCGCCACGCCCGCCGACGTCTGGGTGAACGCGCCGTCGGGCGGCGGGTGCTCGGCCAACCAGTCCCGCAAGGTCATACCGCCGACGGTAGGCGAGCGCGAGCCGCTCGGGCCGTGATCCCCGTACGGGCCCTGGGGTCCATGTGGGGATCTGATGCCGGCGATGTCGGGGCCTCACGTCAACGTCAAGGAAGGAGCCACCATTTCGGCAAATACCGGTGGCGTATCGAACACATGTTTGGTACAATGGCGGCATGGGAATCGGGCTGGTCGACCCGCCGGGCGGGAGCCCCCGCGTCGTGTGCGACGGGCCCGAGGAGCGCCTGTCGGCGGCCATGGGCCTGGTCAACG
>Ga0247717_1000496_pt1 | contig 11831 bp, 19 predicted proteins | sample 24E_NmetaG_FD_189047 | JGI IMG/M metagenome (GOLD analysis project Ga0247717, IMG submission 189047) | Soil microbial communities from hillslope of Landscape Evolution Observatory, University of Arizona, Oracle, AZ, United States - 2-4-E_N | ecosystem: Engineered > Artificial ecosystem >... | reverse complement strand
TTGCCAGCGTTGCGGCCGGCCGCAACGCTGGCAACGGCTGTACTTGCGCGAGGCGAACTTCGGCTCGCGCCGCTGCTTCTCGATAAGGCACTTCTTCGCCATGCGCTACTCCCTGAAGGGGACGCCGAGCGCCTTCAGCAGCGCACGGGCCTCGTCGTCGTCGTTCGCCGTGGTGACGAACGTAATGTCCATGCCCCGGGTCCGGTAGATCTTGTCGTAGTCGACCTCGGGGAAGATCAGCTGCTCGGTCACGCCGAAGGTGTAGTTGCCGCGGCGGTCGAGCTTCTTGGGCAGGCCGCGGAAGTCGCGAATGCGGGGCAGCGCCACCGTCAGAAGACGGTCCGCGAACTCCCACATGCGGTCACCGCGCAGCGTGACCTTCGCGCCGATCGCCTGTCCTTCGCGAAGCTTGAAGTTCGCGATGGACTTGCGTGCCTTGGTCACCAGCGGCTTCTGCCCGGTGATCACGGTCAGGTCGGCGACGGCACCTTCCAGGATCTTGGCGTCCTTGAGCGCCTCGCCGAGGCCCATGTTGACCACGATCTTCTCGAGCCGCGGCACCATCATGATGTTCGCGTACCCGCGCTCCTGCATCAGATGCGGCACGATCTCGCTGCGATACCGCTCCTTGAGGCGGGGCATCGTCTTGGTTGCCATCAGACGTCACCTCCGCACTTTTTGCAGACGCGGCGCTTCGCACCGGTGTCCTCGATCAGGTATCCGGTCCGCGTCCCACGGTCGCACGCCGGGCACACGACCAGCACGTTGGAGATGTCCACCGGCATCTCCTTGGTGATGATGCCGCCCTCGGTGCCGCCGCGGCCCTTGCCGACCCGCAGGCGCTCGTGACGCTTCACGACGTTGACGTGCTCGACCAGCACGCGGCCGCGGTCCGGGAACACGCGCACGACCCGGCCGCGCTTTCCCTTGTCCTTGCCGGTGATGACCTCGACGTTGTCGTCCTTGCGAATTTTCAGGCCCGGCATCTCTACAGCACCTCCGGAGCCAGCGAGATGATCTTCATGAACTTCTTGTCGCGCAGCTCGCGCGCGACGGGACCGAAGATGCGGGTTCCGCGCGGGTTCTGCTGCTCGTTGATGATGACGGCGGCGTTGTCGTCGAAGCGGATCGAGGACCCGTCCGGCCGGCGGCGCTCCTTGGCGGTGCGCACGATAACGGCCTTCACGACCTCACCCTTCTTCACGCCGGCGCCGGGGATGGCGTCCTTGACCGAGGCGACGATGATGTCGCCGATGCCGGCATAGCGGCGCCCCGACCCACCTAGGACGCGAATGCATAGGATCTCCTTCGCGCCGGAGTTGTCGGCCACCTTGAGGCGAGACTCTTGCTGAATCACTTGGCCTTCTCCAGGATCTCTGCGACGCGCCAGCGCTTCGTCTTCGAAAGCGGACGCGTCTCGGCAAGCAACACGCGGTCACCGACGCCGCACGAGTTGTCCTGATCGTGCGCCTGCACCTTCGACACGCGGCGGATGATCTTGCCGTACAACGGGTGACGAATGGTGGACCGGACGGCGACCACCACGGTCTTGTCCATCTTGTCGCTGACGACCACGCCGACGCGGGTCTTGCGGCTCCCTCGCTCGTTCATCGAGCCTCCCCTGCTTCGGCACCGACGCCGGCGGCTTCGGCCGCGGCGATCTCCCGCTCGCGGATGGTGGTCATGATGCGCGCGATGTCCTTGCGCACCTGACCCAGCCGCATCGGGTTGTCGAGCTGTCCGGTCACCAGCTGGAACCGGAGGTTGAACAGCTCTTCCTTGGCCTCGCCGAGCTTGGTGGCGAGCTCGTCGTCGGCCATGTCCTTGAGTTCGGACGCCTTCATGATCTAACCCTCTTGCCGCGCGACGAAGCGCGTCTTGATCGGGAGCTTGTGTGCGGCGAGGCGAAGGGCCTCACGGGCCGCCGACTCGTCGACGCCGGCCAGCTCGAACATGATCCGGCCGGGCTTGACCACGGCGACCCAGTACTCCGGGTTGCCTTTGCCCGAGCCCATGCGCGTCTCGGCCGGCTTCTTCGTGAAGGGCTTGTCCGGGAAGATGTTGACCCAGACCTTGCCGCCTCGCTTGATGCTTCGCGTCATGGCGACACGCGCCGCCTCGATCTGGCGATTGGTGATCCACGCCGGCTCGAGCGCCTGCAGGCCGAAGTCGCCGAAGTGCACCGTGGTGGCGCCCTTCGCCTGACCGCGCATGCGGCCGCGGTGCTGCTTGCGGTGCTTGACTCTTTTCGGGGCGAGCATGACTTACGCCTCCGTCCCTTCGGTCGCGGACGTGTTCGGTGCGGCCGCGTCGCCGGGCGCCGGATCGGGCGCTGAGGTCTCGACGGCCGGTGCGGCCTCCGACTTCGACTCCTGGGCGGCAGGCGCGGTCTCGGCCTTGGCCTCCGCGGGCTGCGCCTCGGCCTTCGGCTTGTCCTCGGCCTTCGGCTTGTCCTCGGCCTTCGGCTTGTCCTCGGCCTGGGCCTCCGCGGGCTGCGCCTCGGCCTTCGGCTTGTTCCCGGCCTTGGGTTTGTCCTCGGCCTTGGGATTGCCTTCGCCGGCGGGCGCGTCCTTCGGAGCGTCCTTCGGCTTGGCCGAACGCTGCGCCGTCAGGTCCTGCGCGACGCCGCGCGGAGCCGAACGGCCACCCGCCTTGCGACGCGCCGGCGCGACGATCTCGCCGGCCGCGGCCGCGCGAGCGCGTTCGCGAGCGATCTGCGCTTCCTTCTCCTGTTGCTGCGCGGTGATGTCGCCGCGATAGATCCAAACCTTCACGCCGATGCGGCCGAAGGTGGTGTGCGCCTCGTAGAGGCCGTAGTCCACGTCGGCGCGAATCGTGTGCAGCGGAACACGGCCTTCGCGATACCACTCGCTGCGGCTCATCTCGGCGCCGCCCAGACGGCCGCCGACCTGCACGCGAATACCCTTCGCGCCGGCGCGCATCGTCGACTGCACGCCGCGACGCATGGCGCGACGGAACGACACGCGCGAGGTGAGCTGTTCGCCGATGCCCTGTGCGACCAGCTTGGCCACCAGCTCCGGCTGCTTGATCTCGTTCACGTTCAGCTGCACGTTCTCTTTGCCCGTGAGCTTGCGCAGGTCGTCGCGAATGCGATCGACCTCGGCGCCGCGGCGGCCGATCACGATGCCGGGCCGCGCGGTCCAGATGTCGACCTGCAGTCGGTCACCCTTGCGCTCGATGTCGATGTTGGCGATTCCGGCGTGCGCGAGCGACTTCATCACGTACTTGCGGACGCGCAGGTCCTCCTGGAGCCACGGCAGATACTGCTTGTCGGCGTACCAGCGCGACCGCCACTTGAAGGCCGGGTTGGCGCCGAGCCGGAAGCCGTAGGGATTGATCTTCTGACCCACGCGACTAAACCTCCCTCGGCTCGACCACGACGGTGATGTGCGACGTGCGCTTGAGGACCTTGTAGGCGCGACCGAGCGCGCGCGGCTGCCACCGCTTCAGCGTCGGTCCCTCATCGGCCCAGCATGCCGCGACGACGAGCGTGTCGGGATCGAGGTTGTAGGTGTTCTCCGCGTTGGCAACCGCGGCGTTCAAGACTTTCAGGATCTCGTGGCAGGCAGCCTTCGGCGTGAACTGCAGGACGCGGCGTGCCTCGTCCACGTGCTTGCCCCGGATCAGGTTCAGCACGAAGCGAACCTTGTTCGGAGTCATGCGCACATACTTGACGCGCGCGGTCACGGATTGCGTCTTGGTCGCCATACCTACCTCGCCCCGGTGCCCTTTTCCTTGGTGCTTCCGCCGTGCGTACGGAACGTACGCGTCGGCGCGAACTCACCGAGCTTGTGTCCGACCATCGATTCGCTCACGTACACCGGGATGTGCTTGCGCCCGTCGTGCACGGCGATCGTCAGCCCGACCATGTCGGGAATGATCGTCGAGCGTCGCGACCAGGTCTTGATCACGCGCTTGTCCTTGCGCCGCGACGCCTCCTCGACCTTCTCGAGCAGATGATCGTCGACGAACGGACCCTTTTTCAGCGAACGAGCCATCCCGTTAGCCCCTCTTCTTCGTCTTGCGGCGGCGCACGATCAGCTTGTCGCTCGCCTTCTGCTTGCGAGTCCGCCCCTCCGGCTTGCCCCAGGGGCTGACCGGGTGACGTCCGCCGGACGTCTTGCCTTCGCCACCACCCAGCGGGTGATCCACCGGGTTCATGGCCACGCCGCGTACCTTCGGGCGGAAGCCCTTGTAACGCGTCCGTCCGGCCTTGCCCCAGTTGATCAGCTCCCATTCGGAGTTGCCGACCTCGCCGACCGTGGCGCGGCACTGCGACGACACCAGCCGGACCTCGCCGGACGGCATGCGCAAGTGCGCCATGGTGCCTTCCTTGGCCAGAAGCTGCACCGAGGTTCCCGCGCTGCGCGCGATCTTCGCGCCGCCTCCCGGGCGAAGCTCGACCGCGTGCACGACGGTACCGACCGGGATGTTGCGCAGCATCAGCGCGTTGCCCGGCTTGATGTCCACGCCTTCACCCGAGCCGACCTTGTCGCCGACCTCGAGCTTGTCGGGCGCGAGGATGTAGCGCTTCTCGCCGTCCGCGTAGTGCAGCAGCGCGATGCGGCAGTTTCGGTTCGGGTCGTACTCGATCGAGAAGACCTTCGCGGGCACGCCGTCCTTGTTGCGACGGAAGTCCACGATGCGGTAGCGGCGCTTGTTGCCGCCGCCGCGGTGACGCGACGTGATGCGCCCGTTCGAGTTGCGGCCTCCGGTGGAGGACAGCTTCTCGGTCAGGCTCTTCTCGGGCTTGCTGCGGGTGATCTCCGAGTAGTCGGAGACCGAGGCCCCGCGGCGGCCCGGTGTCGTCGGCTTGTATCTGCGAACGCCCATGATTACCTCGGCTGGAAGATCTCGATCTTGTCGCCCTCGGCCAACGTGACCAGGGCGCGCTTGTGCGACGAGCGGGTGCCCGTCACCATTCCGGTGCGCTTCTTCTTGCCGCGCCGCCACATCGTGTTCACCTTCGTGACCTTCACGCCAAAGATCTTCTCCAGCGCGATCTTGATCTCGGTCTTGCTGGCGCGGTGATCGACGATGAACGTGTACACGTTCTGGTCGATCGACGAATAAGACTTCTCGGAGACGACCGGGGAAAGGATCACGTCACGCGGGTCCTTCACGCCTTCTCGCCTCCCTTGGCCGCAGCGGCCTTCTCGCGCCGCGACGGTTCGGCCTTGCGGGCTTCGGTGACCTGCTCGAGCGCCCTCTTGGTGAACACGATCCAGTCGGCGGCGAGCACGTCGTAGGTGTTGAGCTGCGACGCCAGGATCAGGTGGCAATCCTTCATGTTGCGGAAGGATTTCACGGCCGCCTCGTCCACCGCGTCGAACACGAGCAGGGCGGAGCCCTTCACGCCGACCTTGTCCAGCAGCGCCTTTGCCGCCTTCGTGCTCGGCTCGGAGAACTCCCACTTGTCGATCACGGCGATGGTGCCGGCCGCGGCGCGGTCCGACAGCGCCGAGCGCAGCGCGAGCGCCTTCATCTTCTTGGGCACCTTCACCGAGTGGTCGCGCGGACGCGGCCCGAAAACCACGCCACCGCCCGTCCAGTGCGGCGCGCGGGTCGAGCCCTGACGCGCACGGCCGGTGCCCTTCTGGCGCCACGGCTTCTTGCCGCCGCCGGACACCTCGCCGCGGTGCTTGGTCGAGTGCGTGCCGGCGCGCGCGGCCGCGAGTTGCGCCACCACGACCTGATGCATGACCGGAACGTTGACCTGGGAGCCGAAAACGCTTTCGTCCAGCGTCACCGAGCCCGAGGCCTCGCCGCTCTGCGAATAGACCCGTACCTCGCTCACTGCTCCACCTTCGCCTTCGCCTTGACGGCCGAGCGGATCATCACGACCGAGCCCTTCGGACCCGGGATCGCGCCCTTGATCAGCAGCAGACCCTTGTCGGTGTCGGTCTCCACGACCTCCAGCGACATGATCGTGACGCGCTCGTGACCCAGACGTCCGGCCAGCTTCTTGCCCTTGAACACGCGACCCGGCGTGGTACCCGCGCCTTGCGATCCGGGCGAGCGGTGCTTGCGCTCGGTGCCGTGCGTGCGCGGCTTGCCTGCGAAGTTCCAACGCTTCATCGCACCGGCGAAACCCTTGCCCTTGGTCAAGCCGATCACGTCGATCTTGTCGCCGGCCGCGAACACGTCCGGTCCCAGCACCTGCCCGAGCTCGTAGGACTCGATGTCGTCGGTGCGCAGCTCGACCAGATGACGCGTCGGCGCGGCCCCCGACTTGGCCAGGTGACCCAGCTCCGGCTTGTTGAGCTGCTTCGCCTTGACCTCGCCGAACGACAGCTGAACGGCCTTGTAGCCGTCCTTGTCCGGCGTGCGGATCTGCGTGATCGCGCACGGGCCCGCCTCGACGACGGTCACCGGAACGGCGCGGCCGTCCTCGGTGAAGATCTGGGTCATGCCCAGCTTCCGTCCCAGCACACCCTTCACGACGCTCATGCGCCACCGGCCTTGATCTCGATGTCCACACCGGCGGGCAGGTCGAGGCGCATCAACGAGTCGACCGTCTTGGCCGTCGGATCGAGGATGTCGATCAGCCGCTTGTGCGTGCGCATCTCGAAGTGCTCGCGCGAGTCCTTGTCCTTGTGCGGCGAGCGGATGACGCAATAGATGCTCCGCTCGGTGGGCAGCGGAACCGGACCCGAGACCTTCGCACCCGTGCGCGTCACCGTGTCCACGATCTTGCGCGCGGACTGGTCGACGACCTCGTGGTCGTAGGCCTTGAGCCTGATCCGAATCTTCTGCTGCTGCGCCAACGTGCTTTCTCCTGTCTTATTGGGGGGCTATCCATGAGCCCCCCAAACCCCTCCTGCCCGTGGTCCTCGTTGCCGAGGCCGCGGCCAAGAGAATCGATTACTTGATGATCTTCGTGACTCGACCGGCGCCGACGGTGCGTCCACCCTCGCGAATTGCGAAGCGGAGGCCTTCGTCCATGGCGATCGGCGCGATGAGCTCGACGGTCATCGTCGTGTTGTCGCCCGGCATGACCATCTCGACGCCGTCGGGCAGAACGATCGAGCCCGTGACGTCGGTCGTGCGGAAGTAGAACTGCGGGCGGTAGTTGTTGAAGAACGGCGTGTGACGGCCGCCCTCGTCCTTGGACAGGACGTAGACCTGCGCCTCGAAGTGCGTGTGCGGCGTGATCGTGCCCGGCTTCGACAGAACCTGGCCGCGCTCGACGTCCTCCTTGCCGATACCACGCAGAAGGCAGCCGACGTTGTCGCCCGCAAGGCCTTCGTCGAGCAGCTTGCGGAACATCTCGACGCCGGTGACGGTCGTCTTCTTGGTGTCGCGCAGACCGACGATCTCGATTTCCTCACCGACCACGACCTTGCCGCGCTCGATACGACCCGTGACGACGGTGCCACGGCCGGTGATCGAGAACACGTCTTCGATCGCCATGATGAACGGCTTGTCGATGTCGCGCTCCGGCTCCGGGATCGCCGAGTCGCATGCGGCCATCAGATCGATGATGCCCTGCTCGTACTGCTCGTCACCCTCGAGCGCCTTCAGCGCCGACACGCGCACGACCGGCACGTCGTCGCCCGGGAACTCGTAGCTGTTGAGCAGCTCGCGAACCTCGAGCTCGACGAGCTCGAGCAGCTCGGGGTCGTCGACCATGTCGACCTTGTTCAGCGCGACGACGATGTAGGGGACGCCGACCTGGCGGGCGAGAAGCACGTGCTCGCGCGTCTGCGGCATCGGGCCGTCGGCGGCCGACACGACCAGGATCGCGCCGTCCATCTGCGCGGCACCCGTGATCATGTTCTTGACGTAGTCGGCGTGGCCGGGGCAGTCGACGTGCGCGTAGTGGCGGTTGTCGGTCTCGTACTCGACGTGGGCGATGGCGATGGTGATGCCGCGCTCACGCTCTTCCGGCGCCTTGTCGATCTGGTCGAACGGCGTGAAGTCCGCCTTGCCCGACTTCGACAGGACCTTCGTGATGGCAGCAGTCAGCGTCGTCTTGCCATGGTCGATGTGACCGATGGTGCCGATGTTTACGTGCGGCTTCGTCCGCTCGAACTTCGCCTTGGCCATGTCTGTCTCCTACCCTCCTCGCCGGGTCTCCGGCGAACACCCAAACCGTTGAACCGTTCTCTTACTCTCCGCGAATCTTCGTGACGATCTGCTCCGCGATCGACTGCGGAACCTGCTGGTACGAATGCAACTGCATCGGCGTGTGCGACGCGCGACCCTGCGTCTTGGAACGCAGGTCGGTCGCGTAGCCGAACAGCTCGGCCAGCGGAACGCGTACGCGAATCGACTGCATCATTCCGCGCTGGTCGATCTTGTCGATAGCGCCGCGGCGCGACGTCACGTCGCCCATCACGTCGCCCATGAAGTCGCTCGGCGTGAGCACCTCGAACTCCATGACCGGCTCGAGCAGAACCGGCTTCGCCTTGCGAGCCGCTTCCTTGAGCGCCATCGAACCGGCGATCTTGAACGCCATCTCGGAGGAGTCCACGTCGTGGAACTGCCCGTCCACGAGCGTCACGCGCACGTCCACCAGCGGGTAGCCGGCGAGCACACCGGAATCCATCGCTTCCTGGACGCCTTCGTCCACGGCCGGGATGTATTCGTTCGGCAGCACGCCGCCCTTGATCTTGGACACGAACTCGAAGCCGCCGCCGGGGCCCGTGGGCTCGAGGTCGATCGCCACGACGGCGAACTGACCGCGGCCACCGGACTGACGCACGTAGCGGATCTCGACGTCCTTGACGGCCTCGCGCACGGTCTCGCGGTAGGCGACCTGCGGCTTGCCGACGTTCGCGCCGACCTTGAACTCGCGCGTGAGACGGTCCACCAGGATGTCCAGGTGAAGCTCGCCCATGCCCGAGATGATCGTCTGCGACGTCTCGTCGTCGAAGCGGACCTGGAACGTCGGGTCCTCTTCGGCGAGCGCCATGAGCGCCTTCGACAGCTTGTCCTGGTCGGCCTTCGTCTTGGGCTCGACCGCGACCGAGATGACCGGCGCGGGGAACGTCATCGACTCGAGCACGATCGGGTCCGACGGGTCGCACAGCGTGTCGCCCGTCGTGGTGTTCTTCAGCCCGATGCACGCGACGATGTCGCCCGAGAACGCCGCTTCGCGGTCCTCGCGGTGGTTGGCGTGCATCTGAAGGATGCGGCCGACGCGCTCTTTCTTGTCCTTGGTCGCGTTCAGGATGTGCGATCCCGCGCGGACCTGACCCGAGTAGACGCGGAAGTAGGTGAGCTTGCCGACGTAGGGGTCGGTCGCGATCTTGAACGCCAGCGCCGCGAAGGACTGCTCGTCGCTCGGCTCGCGCGTCGCGGTGCCGTCGCCCGGAACGTGTCCAGCGACCGGCGGAATGTCGTTGGGCGCGGGCAGGAACTGGATGATCGCGTCCAGCAGCGGCTGCACGCCCTTGTTCTTGAACGCGGTTCCGCACAGGACCGGCGAGGCGTGACCGGTCAGCGTCGCTCGGCGGATCGCCTGGCGCAGCTCTTCCACGGTCGGCTCGGTTCCGCCGATGAAGGCCTCCATGACGCCCTCGTCGAAGTCGGCGAGCGCCTCGATCAGGTCGTGGTGGTACTTCTCGGCCTCGGCCTTGAGCTCGTCGGGGATCGGGCGGTCTTCCCATTCCTCGCCCAGCTGATCCGACGGCCAGAAGTGCGCGACCATCTGCACGACGTCCACGACGCCGTGGAACTGGTCCTCGGCGCCCCAGGGCAGATGCAGGATCAGCGGCACCGTCTCGAGGCGCTCCTTGATCATGTCCACGGTGCGGTAGAAGTCCGCGCCGATCCGGTCCATCTTGTTGACGAAGCAGATGCGCGGGACCTGATAGCGGTTGGCCTGACGCCAGACCGTCTCGGTCTGGGGCTCGACACCGGCGACGGCATCGAAGACGGCGACCGCGCCGTCGAGCACGCGCAGCGAACGCTCGACCTCGACCGTAAAGTCCACGTGTCCGGGCGTGTCGATGATGTTGATCCAGTGGTCCTTCCACATGCAGGTCGTCGCGGCGGAGGTGATGGTGATGCCGCGCTCCTGCTCCTGGACCATCCAGTCCATGACCGCCGTGCCCTCGTGCACCTCGCCGACCTTGTAGGTTCGGCCGGTGTAATAAAGGATGCGCTCGGTCGTGGTGGTCTTGCCGGCGTCGATGTGCGCCATGATGCCGATGTTGCGCGTGCGACCGAGCGGGTACTCGCGAAGCACGAGCCCGCTCTTGTTCGCCGTCTTTGCCGCCTGTGTCTCAGCCATGTGTGTTCGCTGTCTTCTGGTCGGGGAAGTGGGTTACCAACGGTAGTGCGCGAAGGCCTTGTTGGATTCGGCCATCTTGTGCATGTCTTCGCGCCGCTTCACCGCGGCGCCCTGGTTGTTGAGCGCGTCCAGCAGTTCGCCGGCCAGGCGCTCGGCCATCGACTTTTCCTTGCGGTCCCGGCTGTACTGCACGAGGTGGCGCAGCGCCAGCGTGGTGCCGCGGCGGGCGCTGACCTCGACCGGAACCTGGTACGTGGCACCACCGACGCGGCGTGAACGCACTTCCAGGGTCGGCTTGATGTTGTCGAGCGCCTTCTTCAGCGCCGAGACCTGGTCGGTGTTGCTCTTCTCCTTCACCGTGTCGAGCGCCTTGTAGACGATGTGCTCGGCGGTGCCGCGCTTGCCGGCGGTCAGGATCTTGTTGATCAGCTGCGTGACGAGCACGCTGCCGTAGACCGGGTCCGGCATGATCTCGCGCTTGGAAACTGGACCTTTGCGGGGCATGGGTTAGCCGCTCCTCTTGGCGCCGTACTTGGAACGAGCCTGCTTGCGGTCCTTCACGCCGGCGGTGTCCAGCGCCGCGCGCACGATCTTGTAGCGGACACCCGGAAGGTCCTTCACACGGCCGCCACGCACGAGCACGATGGAGTGCTCCTGCAGGTTGTGGCCGACGCCGGGGATGTAGGCCGTGACCTCCATGCCGGTCGTCAGGCGGACACGCGCGACCTTACGAAGGGCCGAGTTCGGCTTCTTCGGGGTCGTGGTGTACACGCGCGTGCAGACGCCGCGCCGCTGGGGCGAACCCTTCAGCGCAGGCGTGCGAACCTTGTATCGCTTGGGCGAACGGCCCTTGCGCACGAGCTGCTGGATCGTCGGCAAACCTGTACTCCTCTATCCACGTTCTTCGTTCCGGGCACACGACACCTAAGGGTCTCGTGGGCTTGTAATGGACACGCGCCCGGGCGTACAGATACCCCTCCGCCCTTCAGACGCGAGGGCGAAGACTAGCAACAGAGGGTGTGGATCGTCAACGCGACACCGCCGATCTGAACTCGATCCGGCTGCCTGCCGATCAGGTTCCGCTTCCTCGACGCGGGAGTCGCTGCGATACGCCCGGACGATCGCATGCTCAGGTTGTCCGACGAGTGGCTCTTCCGTCCCCGCGTCCAACGAAGGCTCGGGCTTCCCGCATATATATGCTATGGTTTTATGCATGCGTACCACGCTGGACATTGAGGATTCGCTGCTCAGGGATGCGAAGGTGTTTGCGGCCGAGAGCGGACGCACGCTGAGGTCGATTGTGGAGGAAGGGCTCCGGAGGATCCTGGAAGCGCGCACCGCACCAACGGACTTCGAGCCGCTGCCGACTCTGGGGGGCGGCGCCGTACGCGAGGGCGTCGATCTCACGAACAACGCCCAGGTTCTGGACATTCTCGATGGGTTCGACGAGTGATCATCCTCGACGTCAACGTTCTTGTTGGCGCGTATCGAAGCGAGATCTCCTACCACCAGGCGATGAAGGGCTGGCTCACGAACGCGCTGGCGGGCCCCGAGCCGATCGGCTTGGCGG
>Ga0247717_1000495_pt1 | contig 11884 bp, 13 predicted proteins | sample 24E_NmetaG_FD_189047 | JGI IMG/M metagenome (GOLD analysis project Ga0247717, IMG submission 189047) | Soil microbial communities from hillslope of Landscape Evolution Observatory, University of Arizona, Oracle, AZ, United States - 2-4-E_N | ecosystem: Engineered > Artificial ecosystem >... | reverse complement strand
GCCTCGTCCTCGCCCGCCGGGCGCTGCGCACCTGCCTGGAGCAGGCGGGCGAGGACGAGGCCGCCCGCCGCGCCTGCAAGCAGACGGCCGGCCCCGCCCTGCGCGGCGGGCCCGGCCACCGGCGCGGCCCGGGCCCGCTCGGGCTCCTTCCCCTCGGCCGGGCCGTGCACGGCACGGTGACCGTCCCCGACGGGAACGGTGGTTGGCACGAGGTGACCTTCGACAAGGGGACCGTCGACGAGGCCACCGACGGGTCGAGGATCGTGCTCGACCGTCCCGACGGCCCGACCGTGACGATCGAGCTGACCGCCGAGACCGGGTACCACGGCGTGGCCGACGCCGCCGGCCTGGTGGACGGGCGTACCGCGCTGGTGGTGTCCCGGGACGGCAAGGCGCTGCACGTGGCGCAGCGCGACCCCGACCGCCGCCACCGTCCCGGGAACAACGGGGACGCACCCGGCGTTCAGAGGGACTGAGGGACGAGTCCCCGCCTCTCGTCCCCAGAGCGGTCCCGCCGCCGCTCGGCCGACGGCGCCTCCGGGCGCCGTCGGTCTATTTCGCCGTCGCAGTCGCCCTCACCGGGCGTTGTCGACGGCCTTGGCGAGGCTGCGCGACGCCCCGTTCAGCGCCCGCTCCACGTGGTACAGCTCGGTGGCGAGGTCCTCCCGGTCCTGGAGGTAGCGGTCGGCGATGGCCGTCACCCTCCGGGTGAGCTCGTCGAGGGCGGTGGCGAGGGAGGACAGCTCGGCGGCGGACGACGACATGGCGCCATTGTCGCCCGCCCGGTCGTCCCGCGAAGTCCCGGAGGCCCTCCGGGCCCCGGCAGTACGATCGGTACCTCCCATGCTCACCCGACTCGACCTCCGCGGGTTCACCGGCGACCTGCGCGCCCACCTCCCGCGGCCCCGGGCGGCCACCAACCTCCCGATCGAGGCGGTGAACGCCATCCTGGCCGAGGTCCGCACCGGCGGCGACGACGCCGTCCTCGCCCTGACCGAGAAGTTCGACGGGGTGCGGCCCGAGAGCCTGCGGGTGCCCCAGGCCGAGGTCGACGCCGCCCTCGAGGGCATCCCCCCGCTCCTCCGGGAGTCCCTGGAGGCGGCCCGGGCCAACGTCCTGGCCTACCACCGCCACCAGGCCCGCGAGGACGCCCGTTACGAGCGCGACGGCATCGTCGTGCGCGAGCTGTTCCGCCCCGTGGACCGGGCCGGACTGTGCGTGCCGGGCGGCGAGGCGCCGCTCATGTCCACCGTGCTGATGACGGCCATCCCCGCCCGGGTGGCCGGCGTGCCCGAGGTGGTCCTGTGCTCGCCGCCCACGTCCGGCGGCACCGTCGCCCCCGGGATCCTGGCCGCCGCCGCCCTGGCCGGGGTGGACGAGGTGTACCGCATCGGCGGCGCCCAGGCCGTCGCCGCCATGGCCTACGGCACGGAGACGATCCGCCCGGTGGACGTCGTCGTGGGGCCGGGCGGGCTGTTCACCTCGGTGGCCAAGCAGCAGGTGGCGGCCCAGGGCGTGGTCGGGGTGCCCGGCTCGTTCCCCGGCCCCTCCGAGGTGGTCGTGGTGGCGGACGACACCACGCCCGTCGACTACGCGGCCATCGACGTGATCGTGCAGGTCGAGCACGGCCCCGACAGCGTGGGCTGGCTCATCACGTGGTCGGAGGAGGCGGCCGACCGCATCGAGGCGGCGGTCGCCCGCCTGGCCGCCGCCAACCCCCGCCGGGGCGTCATCGAGGCGAACCTGGCCGCCAACGGGTACACCGCGCTGGTCGACGGGCCCGAGCAGGCCGTCGCCGTGGCCAACGCCATCGCCCCCGAGCACCTCGAGCTCATGACCGCCGACCCCGAGGCGCTCCTGCCCCTGGTGAGGTCGGCGGGCGCCGTGTTCACCGGCCCGTTCGCCCCGGCCAGCGTGGGCGACTACCTGGCCGGCCCCAGCCACGTCCTCCCCACCTACGGGTCGGCCCGCTTCTCGGGCGCCCTTCGGGTGGACGACTTCGTGAAGGCCATCCACGTCGTGTCGCTGGACGGGCCCACCCTCGGCCGGGTGGCGCCCCACGTGGCCGCCATCGCCGAGGCCGAGGGCCTGCCCGCCCACGCCGAGTCCGTGCGGTTGCGATGGGCGCCCTGATCCCGCCCCGCGCCGACCAGGGCCTGGGCGGCGGCTACCACTCGCCCCAGGTGCACGTCTCGGTGCGGCTCAACACCAACGAGTCGCCCTACCCGCCGCCGCCGGGCTGGGTCGAGGCGCTCGCCCGGGAGGTCGCCGGGGTCCCGTTCAACCGCTACCCCGACCGGGGTGCCCACGCGCTGAGAGAGGGGCTGGCCGAGCTGCACGGCGTGCGCCCCGACCAGGTCTTCGTCGCCAACGGCTCCAACGAGGTCCTCCAGACGCTGCTCCTGGCCTACGGCGGGCCGGGCCGCTCGGCGGCCGTGTTCGAGCCCACCTACGCCCTCCACTCCCACATCGCCCGCCTCACGGGGACCGCCGTGGCGGTGGGGGAGCGGGCGCCCGACTTCCTGCTCGACCCCGTCGAGGTGAAGCGGGTCATCACCGAGTCCGAGCCCGCCGTCACCTTCGTGTGCTCGCCGAACAACCCCACCGGGCGCTCGGAGCCGGCGGGCGCCGTGGCCGGCGTGGTCGAGCTGGCACCGGGGCTGGTCGTGGTCGACGAGGCGTACGGCCAGTTCTCGCCCCGCTCCGCCCTCGAGCTGGTGGGCGACGACGTGCCCCTGGCCGTGGTCCGCACCTACTCCAAGACCTGGGCCATGGCCGCCGCCCGCCTGGGCTACCTGGTGGGCCCGGCGCCGGTGGTGGCCGCCCTGGAGTCGCGGGCGCTGCCCTACCACCTCGACGCCGTGAAGCAGCTGGCCGGCCGCCTGGCCCTGCGGTACCGGCCCGAGATGGAGGCCCGGGTCGCCGCCATCGCCGCCGAACGCGACCGCCTGGCCGGGGCGCTGGCCGCCCTGGACGTCGAGTGCTGGCCGTCGGACGCCAACTTCCTCCTGTTCCGGCCCCTCGGCGCGCCGGCCCGCCGGGTGTGGCAGGGACTCCTGGACCGGTCCGTCCTCGTCCGCGACTGCAGCGCCTGGCCCCGCCTGGACGGCTGCCTGCGCGTCACCGTCGGCACCCCCGAGGAGGACGACACGTTCCTCGCCGCCCTGGCCGAGGTCCTGTGAGAATCGGCTCGGAACCGGAGGTTCCTCGCCGAGCCGGCCGTGCTGCGGCCGCCCGGCGAGCCGGGCGTCCTCCGCGCTGTCCTCTCGGCCGGCAGCCGCAAGGGGCCGCCTGCGGCGGCGGGGACGGCCGCCGGCGATTCTCATCGTTCGATCATCGTCCCGCCACGGGCCGGTGGGTCCTGTGACGGCCCGCGTCGCCGAGCGCCGGCGGGACACCAAGGAGACCCGCATCGAGGTGCGGCTCGACCTCGACGGCACCGGGGTCACCGAGGTCGACACGGGCGTGCCGTTCTACGACCACATGCTCGCCCAGCTCGGGCGCCACGGCGGGTTCGACCTCCGTGTGTTCGCCCGGGGCGACCTCGACGTCGACATCCACCACACGGTGGAGGACGTGGCCATCGTGCTGGGCGAGGCCGTGCGCGAGGCGCTGGGCGACAAGGCGGGCATCCGCCGCTTCGCCTCCGTGGCCCTCCCGCTCGACGAGGCCCTGGTGGAGGTCGCCCTCGACCTGTCGGGCCGGCCCTTCCTCGTCTACGAGGTGGACTGCGGCACCGACGCCCTGCCCCTCGGCACGCCGGCGTTCGACCCGCGGATGGCCGAGCACTTCTGGCAGTCGTTCACCACCAGCGCCGCCGTCACCCTGCACCTGCGCATGCGCAGCGGCCGCAACACCCACCACATCCTGGAGGCGTCGTTCAAGGGCGTGGCCCGGGCCCTGCGCGACGCGGTCCGCGTCGAGGGCGGTGGCGTCCCCTCCACCAAGGGCACCCTGTGACGCCCTCCACCGGCTCTGGCACCAGGAACCGACACCCCGGTGCCGGTTCCTGGTGCCAGAACGGCGCGGGGGCGGCATGATCGCCGTCCTCGACTACGGGATCGGGAACCTGCGGTCGGCGCAGAAGGCCCTGGAGAAGGCGGGGGCCGGGGCGGTGCTGGTCACCAGGGCCGGCGACGCGGCCGGCGCGGCGGGCGTCGTCCTCCCCGGTGTGGGGGCGTTCGGCCGGTGCATGGAGGCCCTGCGGGAGACGGGCCTCGACCGGGCCGCCCTCGACGCCATCGAGGCGGGGACGCCGTTCCTCGGGATCTGCGTGGGAATGCAGATGCTCTACCGGGAGTCGGAGGAGTCGCCCGGCGTGGCCGGCCTGGGCGTGATCGACGGCGCCGTGCGGGCGCTGCCCGAGGGGGTGAAGCGCCCGCAGATGCAGTGGAACGTTCTGGTCCCCGAGCGGGACGACAGCGCGCTGCTGGACGGGCTGGGCCCCGAGCCGTGGGTCTACTTCGTCCACTCGTTCGCCCCCGAGCGCACGCCCGAGGTGGTCGCCACGTGCGACTACGGCGGTGAGGTGGTGGCGGCGGTGGAGCGGGGCCCGCTGTGGGCCACCCAGTTCCACCCCGAGAAGTCGGGGCCGGTCGGCGCCCGCGTGCTGGCCAACTTCGCCAAGGCGTGCTCCTAGGCGGTGGACCTCTACCCGGCCATCGACCTGCGGGGCGGCGTCTGCGTCCGCCTGGTGCAGGGCGACTACGCCCGTGAGCGGGTCTACGGCGGCGACCCCGTCGAGGTGGCGCTGGAGTTCGAGGCGGACGGGGCGCCGTGGATCCACGTCGTGGACCTCGACGCCGCCCGCACCGGCCGTCCGGCCAACCGCGAGGTGGTGGCCGCCATCGCCGGCGCCGTGGGCGTCCCCGTCCAGGCCGGCGGCGGCATCCGGGACGAGTTCTCGGCCGAGGCGCTCCTCGACTCGGGCGTGAGCCGCATCGTCCTCGGCACGGCGGTGGTCGAGGACCCCCGGCTGCTGCGCCGGGTGGCCGCCCGCCACCCCGGCCGGGTGGCCGTGGGGCTCGACTCGCGCCGCGGGGAGGTCGCCGTGCGGGGTTGGACGGAGAGCTCGGGCCGCACCCTCCCCGAGGTCCTGTCCGCCGTGGAGGACGCCCCCCTGGGCGCCGTCGTCGTCACCGACATCGCCCGGGACGGGATGCTCACCGGGCCCGACGTGAAGGGCATGGCCGCCGTCCTCAACGCCACCCGCCACCCCGTCGTGGCCTCGGGCGGGGTCGGGACGCTGGAGCACCTCCGGGCCCTCGCCGCCGTGTTCGCCGGCGGGCGGGGGCTGGACGGCGTCATCGTCGGCACCGCCATCCACGAGGGCGTGTTCAGCGTGCGGGAGGCGATGATCGCGTGCGCGCCGTGAGGGTCGTCCCGTGCCTGGACGTGGACGCCGGCCGGGTGGTCAAGGGGGTGCGCTTCGTGGACCTGCGCGACGCCGGCGACCCCGCCGAGCTGGCCGCCCGCTACGACGAGGAGGGCGCCGACGAGGTCGTCTTCCTCGACATCACCGCGTCGTCCGACGCCCGCTCGACCATGGTGGACGTGGTGTGGCGCACCGCCGAGCAGGTCTTCATCCCGCTCACCGTCGGGGGTGGCGTCCGCACCGTCGGCGACGCCCGCCGGCTCCTGCGGGCGGGGGCCGACAAGGTGGGCGTGAACACCGCCGCCGTGGCCCGCCCGGCGCTGGTGCCCGAGCTGGCCGACGAGTTCGGGGCCCAGTGCGTGGTGGTCGCCGTGGACGCCCGCCGCCGGCCCGACGGCGGCGACGGGCCGGCGTTCGAGGTGTTCACCCACGGCGGCCGCCGGGCCACGGGCATGGACGCGGTGGCGTGGGCGGCGGAGTGCGAGCGGCTCGGGGCGGGGGAGGTCCTGCTCACCTCCATGGACCGGGACGGCACCCGCGACGGGTTCGACCTGGAGCTCACCCGGGCCGTGGTCGACGCCTGCAACGTCCCCGTCGTCGCCAGCGGTGGCGTCGGCACCCTCGACCACCTGGTGGACGGGGCGGTCGAGGGCGGGGCCGACGCCGTGCTGGCGGCGTCGGTCTTCCACTTCGGCGAGTTCACCGTCCGCCAGGCCAAGGAGCACCTCGCCGCGGCGGGCGTCACCGTCCGTCCCGGCTGACGCCTCTCGCCCCGACGCGACAGCGGGCACGCCCCGACGCGTGCCCGCTGCCGCCCGTGCCCGAAGGGGCGACGGATCAGGGCCCGGCCCCCGTCCCGCTGCGGACGGCCGTGCGCGGCTGCCACGTGGGCGGCTCGGACGGGCCGGCGTACGGGAAGCGCGTCTCGCTCGGGCGGTCGCCCTCGCTCTCGGTGTCGGCCAGGCGCCGGCCCGTGAAGGCGAACAGCGCCACCCACAGGAGCGTCACCAGCCCGACGCCGGCGTAGGACGCCATGGCCGGCCAGGCGGGCCCGTCCTTGGCCTCCCGCAGGAGGATGGACGTGTTGCGCTCGAAGGCGACCCGCCGCTCGGGGACGGCGGGGACGGCGCTGGCGCCGATCTCGGGGTCGGCCGGCATGTAGACGGCGGCGGCCATGACCTCGGAGCCCCGCATGAGGCTCACCATCGACTTCCAGTTGCCGGTGACGGGGACCGACTCCTCGCTCTCGAAGCGGCCCGGTGCCACCTCCTCCAGCTCCGACCAGTTCCGGCCGCCGCCCTGCCACGACATGATCCCGAAGGCGGTGGCCTCGTCGGCCGCGTCCGCCGGGACCAGCTCCACGCTGACCCGGGCCAGCTCGCCCTCGGGCGAGGTGCGGATGACGGCCTCGACGTCGCCGACGTTGCGGGGCAGCGGGATGGCGAGGGACACGATGACCGCGGCGGCGGCGACCCCGAGGGCGACGCCGGGCATGGGATCGGTGTCCTCGGCCAGGCCGTGCCGCCACGCCCGTCCCAGGCCGGCGCCGACCACGGCGGCGGCCGTCGCCGCCACCAGGCCCAGCACGGTCCCGGGGAGCGCCAGGGGGCCGGGGCGGACGTCGAACCAGCCCGAGGCGTCCACCCACGCGAACTCCAGGGCGAGGCCGACGAGGCCGATCGCCGTCCCCGAGGCGAGGGCGAAGCGCAGGGTGCGCCGGGTGCCCACCAGGAGGGCGACCGCCTCCACGCACAGGGCGCCGCCGAGGTACAGCGGGAAGCGGGGGAACGAGTGGTTGAGGCCACCCGCCACCAGGGCGCCGATGGCGCCCCGCAGCACCAGGTAGGCGACGACGGCGTACAGGGCGCCGCCCGGGCCCATGGCCATGCGGTTCAGCACCAGCCCGAAGCCCATGGCGAGGGCGAACAGGACGGGCAGGTACAGCGCCTGGAACTGCGGGACGCCGAAGTCGAACTCGCCCTGGAAGGTGGTGAGGCCGACCATGACGGCGCCGGCGGTGGTGGCGTGGATGACGTGCCCGAGCGGGGTGGGCCGGGCGTTCCTGCGGCCCTCGAGGATCATGAGCATCAGGGCGATGGGGCCGAGCGAGCCGCCCGCCACCAGCTGGAGGTGGGTGGGGCTCCACAGGGTGACGTCGATGCCGTAGGCCCGGTGCCACAGCTCGTCCAGCGGGAAGGCGGCCGTGCCGCCGATGCCGAGGACGGCGAACATGAGCGCCGAGCGTGGGATGCGCAGCCCGGCGAAGCGGAACCCCACGTCGGCCTCGTCGTTGGTGGCGAAGATGACCGCGATGACCGAGGCGTAGACCATGCCGCCCAGGCCCAGGAGGATCATGGTGTGGCTGGGCGTGAACAGGTCCTTGTCCCGCCCGAGGTCGATGTGCCAGGCGACGTCCCAGTAGAGGCCCATGACGGCCACGGCCAGCACCAGGAGCCCGCTGAGGGCCCCCGCCATGCACCAGCCCGGGTAGCCCGTGACCTTCTCGAGGGAGTACGAGATCCGCTTGAAGAACGCCCGCACGACGTTCTTCTCGTCCCCGTGGTCGCCCATGACCAGGAGCCAGAAGACGGTGAAGAAGTAGAAGACGAACGGCGCGACCACGAAGGGCCAGTCCGTCCCCCATCCGGCGGCGGCGGTCATTGCGTAGCTCCCTCCCGGGCGGCGGCGTCGACGGCCGCCCTCGTGGTGGTCATGGCGGTGGACGCCGCCACTCGTTGCTCCATGGCCCGGGCCAGCACGGCGAGGACCGTCTCGGCGGCCAGCGGGCGCATGCGCTTCAGCGCCTCGGTGACCCGGGGCAGCTCCTCGGCCGGCATGCCGGCGGCCGCGAACGGGTCCCAGATGTGCTCGTCGAACAGGCGCACGAGGCGCTCGGCCACGCCGTCGAGGACGTCGCGCAGCGCCGCCATGGCGTCCAGTGCCTCCTCCAGGGGGATGCCGACGGCGACCAGCTCGGCGCCGGCGTTGACCAGGCGGGGGCTCGGCACACGGACCTTGGCACCGTCGGGCTCGAGCAGGCCGAGCTCCACCGACCGCAGGACGAGGTCGGGCCGGGTGGCGCTCTCCGGGAACAGCTCGAACAGCTCGGCCGGGTCGACGACCTGGGGCTCCTCGTCGGTCCACGGCGCGGTGAGCGCCTGCTCGAAGCCGAGGACGTCGGCCAGGCTGCGCCCCCGCTCCCACGCCTCCAGCAGGCCGGCGATCCCGGCCAGCGAGTAGCCCTGGTCCTGGAGCTGGGCGATCAGGCGCAGGCGGCCGAGGTGGCCCTCGTCGTAGTGCCCGACCCGGCCGACCAGGCGGGGCGGAGGCAGCAGGCCGATCGTCTGGTGGTTGCGGATGGTCCGGGTGGTGACGCCGGCCCGGCGGGCCAGCTCGTCGATCGTCATCCCCGGCTCGGAGCGCCCTTCGCCGAGGTCCTCGCTGCTGCCGTCGCCCGCCACGGACGCCACCGTACCACATGGTGCCATCCCGTCAAGTTACATCGTTTCGGGTAACGGTTCCGAGGCTCTACGGTGGGGCCGTGCCCGACCGCGACGTCAAGCACCCGATCACGATGATGGCGGACCGGCTGCTGGTCCAGCTCCCCCAGACCGAGGGGGAGCGCCGCTCCCGGGCCGGCATCCTCATCCCGGCCACCGCCCAGATCGGCAAGCGCCTCACCTGGGCCGAGGTGGTGGCGGTGGGGCCCCACGTGCGCAACGTCCGCCCCGGCGACTGGGTGCTGTTCAACCCCGAGGACCGCTTCGAGGTCGAGGTCCGCAACGAGGAGTACCTCATCCTCCGCGAGCGGGACATCCATGCCGTGGCCAGCGATCGCAACGAGGACGCGACGGGGCTCTACCTGTGAGCTCCGCCCTCACTCGCTCGCTGCGCTCGCCCCGTTCGGGCGGGTACGACGGTGCTCCGTCGGGTGGGCGGAGCCGTCCCGGCTCCGGGCGGGCGTCGTGAGCCCCGAGTCCTCCCTTCCCACCGGGATGGACGACGTGAGGTACGACGCCGCCGGGCTGGTCCCCGCCGTCGCCCAGGACCGGGCAACGGGCAGGGTCTTGATGCTGGCCTGGATGAACGAGGACACCCTGCGGGAGACCCTGGAGACGGGCCGCATGGTCTACTGGAGCCGGTCGCGCCAGGAGCGGTGGGCCAAGGGCGACACGTCGGGGGACGTCCAGACGGTGGTCGAGGCGTCGTACGACTGCGACGGCGACACGCTCCTGTTCGTCGTCGACCAGGCCGGGAAGGGTGCCTGCCACACCGGCGAGTTCACCTGCTTCTTCCGCCGCTTCGGTGTTCCAGCCCGGTAGGGACGTCTTCCGCTCCCTGGCCCGCACTGCCGCCGTGGTGCCGGTGTGGCGGGAGATCCTGGGCGACCTCACCACCCCCGTGGCCGGCTTCCTGCGGGTGGTGGGCGACGAGGCCGGCTTCTTGTTCGAGTCGGTGGAGCACGGCGAGCGCTGGAGCCGGTGGTCGTTCGTGGGCCGCAATCCCTCGGCCACCCTGGTCGCCCGGTCGGGCCGCATCGAGGTCGAGGGACGCCTGCCCGAGGGCGTCCCCCTCGACCGGGGGGTGCTGGCGGCGGTCGACGGGCTGCTCGCCGCCTACCGGTCGCCCGCCGTCCCCGAGCTGCCCCCGCTGCACGGCGGCGTGGTCGGCTACCTGGGCTACGACGTCGTGCGGGAGGTCGAGCGCCTCACCGACGTGCCGCCCGACGACCAGGGCCACCCCGACGCCGTCCTCTCGGTGGTCGGCGAGATCGCCGCCTACGACCACTGGCGCCAGCGGGTGACGCTGGTGGCCAACGCCGTCGTCCCGCCCGGCGCCGGGCAGGACGAGCTCGACGACCTCTACGACGCCACCGTGGCCCGCCTCGACCGCATGGCCGCCGACGGCGCCCGGGCGCTCGACGAGCCGGTGGTGGAGCCGCCCGAGCGGGACGAGCCGCCGCCCGACGTGCGCCGCACGATCTCCACGGAGGTCTACGCGGCGGCGGTGGCGGCGGCCAAGGAGCGCATCCTGGACGGCGACATCTTCCAGGTCGTGCTCTCCATGCGCTTCGACCTCGACCTGGGCGCCGACCCCTTCGACGTCTACCGGGCCCTGCGCCAGGTGAACCCCTCGCCGTACATGTACTTCCTCCGCCACCGCCAGATCACCGTGGTCGGGTCGTCGCCCGAGCCCATGGTGCAGCTGCGGGGCGAGCGGGTGGTGTCCCGGCCCATCGCCGGCACCCGGCGGCGGGGTCGCACCGACGAGGAGGACCGGCGGCTGGCCGCCGAGCTCCGCGAGCACCCCAAGGAGTTGGCCGAGCACGTGATGCTGGTCGACCTGGCCCGCAACGACGTGGGCCGGGTGGCCCGCTTCGGCACCGAGAAGGTGGACGAGCTGCTCACCCTGGAGCGGTACAGCCACGTCATGCACCTGACCTCCCAGGTGTCGGCGACGGTGGTGGAGGGCACCGGCCCGGTGGACGTGCTGCGGGCCACCTTCCCGGCCGGCACCGTGTCCGGCGCGCCCAAGGTGAAGGCCATGGAGATCATCGACGCGCTGGAGCCGACCAAACGCGGCCCCTACGCCGGGGTGGTCGGCTACTTCGACTTCTCCGGGAACCTCGACACCGCCATCGCCATCCGCACGATGACGGTCGGGCCCGACGGGCGGGCCAGCGTGCAGGCGGGGGCGGGCATCGTCGCCGACAGCGACCCCGCCCTGGAGGACCTGGAGTGTCGCAACAAGGCGGCCGCTCTCCTGGCCGCCGTGCCCGCCGCCCGGCGGATGACGGCCGCCCGGCGCGCCGCCGGCGCGACGGCGCCCGTCGGCGGTGTCAGTTGACCGAGGGGTCCACCGGGTAGTCGGCGTACATCGCCAGCCGAGGCCGCTGGCGCCGCAGGACGGTGGTCCACAGGCGCTCGGGCTGCCGGCTGCACGCATCCTCCGGGAGGGCGTCGACCACCCACCAGGCGCCCGCCTCGATCTCGCCCTCGAGCTGGCCGGCGCCCCACCCCGCGTAGCCGGCGAACAGGCGCAGGTCCTCGACGGCGGGCAGGAGGTCGTCGGGGCCGCGCCCCAGGTCGACGATGCCGACGCCGCCCACCAGCGGCCGCCACCGCTCCTCGACGTCGGTGGCCCCCCGCCGGGCCAGGCCGATGACCGCCTTCTGTTCCACCGGGCCGCCCACGAAGATCACCGACGGGTCGGCGGTGAGGTCGTCCCACTCGGGAAGCGGCTCGCGCACCTCGGTGTCGCTCGGGCGGTTGAGCACCAGCCCCACGGCGCCCTCGTCGGCGTGTTCGAGGATGAGCACCACCGTGCGGTCGAAGTTGGGGTCGCCCAGCGCCGGCGTGGCCACCAGGAGCCTGCCCGTGAGAGGCGCGTCGGGGGTCATGCATCGATTGTCCCTCGCCCGGTGCCCCTCGTGGGGTGAACCGGTGGGCCAGAATGGCGCGGTGGGCGTCGACGAGGACCTCGAGTGCCTCCGCACGGGAGCGGGCGCCG
>Ga0247717_1000494_pt1 | contig 11906 bp, 13 predicted proteins | sample 24E_NmetaG_FD_189047 | JGI IMG/M metagenome (GOLD analysis project Ga0247717, IMG submission 189047) | Soil microbial communities from hillslope of Landscape Evolution Observatory, University of Arizona, Oracle, AZ, United States - 2-4-E_N | ecosystem: Engineered > Artificial ecosystem >... | reverse complement strand
GGTCGGTGGTCGTGCCCGCCCCGGCGCCTCGACGGCGGTGGCCGACCGGGGCGAGGGCGCCGGGGCGGGCACGACCACCGACCGGCGGGGGCCGCTCGGGTGCACGGACCGGTCGTCGGCGCGCCGCTCGTCGCCCCTCGGGTCGCCCGCGTCGCCGGCGTCGCCCGGGTCGTCGGCGTCGTGCCCATCGGCCGGCTCCTCGGCGCCGCCGGTGCCCACGCCCAGGCGGCCCTTGATCACCTTCAGGGGCAGGAAGTGCTCGCGCTGCTGGCGGAGGATCCAGCGCAGGCGCTCGACGTCGGGCTCGTAGAATTTGCGGTAGCCCGAGGCGGTGCGCTCGGGGTCGAGGAGCCCCTGGCTCTCCAGGAAGCGGATCTTCGAGATGGTGACGTCGGGGAACTCGTCCTTGAGCAGCGAGAGGACTTCGCCGATCGACCGGTACGGCCGCTCCGCCACCGCGCCGTCACCCCTCGCCGGAGGCGAGGAACACGAGCTTGAACTTGCCGATCTGGACCTCGTCGCCGTGGTTGAGGGGCGCCTCCTCGAGGCGCTCGCGGTTGAGGTAGGTGCCGTTCAGGCTGCCGACGTCGCGGACCACGTAGCCGGGGCCCTGGCGGACGAACTCGGCGTGGCGGCGGGAGACGGTGATGTCGTCGAGGAAGATCTCGCTGTCGGGATGACGGCCCGCCCGGGTCACGTCGGCCTCGAGCATGAACCTCGACCCGGCGTTGGGCCCCCGCTTGACGACGAGGAGCCCGACGCCCTCGGGCAGCCCCTCGAGGCTCACGCCGATCTCGTCGTCGCCCGTCTCCCCCGGCGCCTCGTTGGTGAACACGATGGTGGTCTCCTCGCCGGACACGGCCAGCACGCCGCCGCACGACGAGCAGAAGTTGGAGCCGGCGGGGTTCTTGTGGCCGCACCGGTTGCAGAACACGCCGTCCACGCTATTCCGATCCGGCTCCGCCGGAGATGAGCGCCCCGTAGGCGTCGGCGTCCAGCAGCGCGTCGAGGGCCGCCGGGTCGGAGGGCTCGATCAGGCAGATCCAGCCCTCGCCGTAAGGGTCGTCGTTGATGTTCTGGGGTGCGTCGGCCAGACCACCGTTCACCTCCACCACCTCGCCGGCCACGGGGGCGTAGATGTCGGACACCGACTTGGTGGACTCGACCTCGCTGAAGGTGTCACCGGCGACGACCCGGGCACCGATCTCGGGCAGCTGCACGAACACCACGTCGCCCAGCGCCTCCTGGGCGTAGTCGGTGATCCCCACCCGGACCCCGCTGTCCTCCAGGCGGGCCCACTCGTGGTCGGGGGTGTAGCGCAGGTCCGCGGGGACGTTCATCGACGGGCGACCTCCAGCACGGCCATGCCCCGCACGGGGCCGGTCAGGGTGCGGACCCTACCGGACGCGCCACCCGGAACGCGGGTGGCCGGGCGAGCGCCGGGAGGTCGAGCCTGGCCGAGCGGGACACCTCGGACCGCACGCCCGGGAGGGCCTCGAGGGTGTCGAGGACGCCGCCGGGGATCTTGAGGCCGCCGTCCAGGGTGGCCGGCTGCCCGATGGCGACGATGCGGAAGGGCGTGGACAGCGGGGCGCCGTCCAGGACCACGCGGCCGTCGCGCTCGGAGAACGCCGACGCCACCCCGATGCGGCGGTCGTTCACGGCCAGCGCCTCGGCGCCGGCGTCGCGAAGCTCCTGCACGGCGTCGATGAGGGTTTCGTAGCCGACCGAGCCCTCCGGGTCCTCGATCCGCAGCGTGAGCCCGGGGCCGGTGACGGGCACGGTCCCGGCCAGCACGGAGAGCGCCTGGAGCTGCTGCTCGGCCGCCCGCCCGGCCGAGTCGTCCTCCCGGTTGGTGGCCCGCAGGTCGGCCAGCTGGAGCTTGAGGTCGCTGATCTCGTCCCGCAGGGCGTCCGCCTCGCCGGTGAGGCTGGCCAGGATGCGGGCCAGGTCGTCCTCGCTCTCCTGCTCGAGTCGCTGCGTGAAGCGCTCGGTGGTCCGCAGCTGGCTGACGAGCAGGAACCCCACCAGGCCGGTGGCGATCACGACGAGCACCGGCCCGACCCGCAGCCGGCGCCGGACGGTGGCCCGACCCGCCGGCCGCCACGGCGAGCGCGTCAACCGCCGACCGATCCGGGCCAGGTCCCCCGCCGTGCTCAACCGAGGGTTCCCGTCGTTCTCGGGGCACGAGGCGCCGCCCGGCGGCTGCATCCGTCCCGAGAACCGGTGCGCGGGCGCGCGATCGGGATCATCCCCCGACCAGGCGCCGGCGGATGGCCGCCGCGTTCTGGAAGATGCGGATGCCGAGGACGACGACGACGGCAGTGGACAGGTCGGCGGCCAGCTGGTCGCCCAGCCAGACGAGCACCATGGCGATGGCGGCGTTGGAGACGAACGAGATCACGAAGATGCGGTCGTTGAACGTGTGCTCCAGGGCCGAGCGGGCCCCGCCGAGGGTGGCGTCGAGGGCGGCGACGACGGCCATGGCGACGTAGCGGGACAGCTCCTGTGGCACCGTCGGCTGGAGCAGCACGGCGAGGAGGGCGCCCACCACGAGCCCGAACAGGGGGAGCATCTACGGCGTGCGGGCCGACACGATGGCGACCCGCCCCGAGTAGGCGGGCACCTCGACGTCCCCCTGGGAGATGCGGAACCCGAGCCCGAACAGGCCCGTCCACCGCCGGAAGCGCCTGGCGATCTCGCTGTCCTCGAAGGCCCGCTTGTCGGCGCCGATGGCCGCGACCCGGTACGGCGGGGTCAGGGGGCGGAAGTTCACGACGATGGTGTCGCCGGCCGCCCGGATGGGCGTGGTCGCCACCAGCCGGCTGTCGTTGACCGACACCGCCTCGGCGCCCGCCGCGAACAGGGCGTTGACGACCAGCTGGAGGTCGGTGTCGTGGATGCGGAAGGCGTCGCCGTCGCCGTCGGCGGAGGACCGCCGGGGAGAGTCGCTGAGCTCGACCTCCAGGCCGCGGCCCCGCAGCGCCACCGTCCCCGCCTGGAGCGCCAGGTCGGCGACCGCCTCGCCCTGGGCCCGGTCCTGCTCGTTGCGGCGGATGCCCTCACGGCGGGCGGCGTCCACGTCGTCGCGCAGGGCGGACACCGTCCGGTCGTGCTCGGCGACCAGGTCACGGCGCTGTTCGATGAGGTCGATCAGCTCCTTCTTGCGGGGGGCGTCCGCCCGGCGGGCCTGGCCGACCGACGAGACGGCGGTGACCAGCAGGAAGCCGAGGAGCGCCGACGCGGCAGTCAGGACCAGGGTGGGCCGGCGCACGCTCCTATTCTCGCCCGAAGGGCGGAGGCTCAGGGCAGCAATTGGCGGATTCGGCGCGCGAAGTCCTGGGCCCGTGACCGCGCCTCGCCGGCCGTGCCGCCCTCCGCCCACACGTGGGTGAGGGGTTCCTCGGGATCCGGCAGGACGAGCGCCCACCCGTCGTCGAGGACCACCTTGACGCCGTCGATGAGCACCAGCTCGGAGTCCTTCTGGCGCTCGACCATGGTGCGCATCACCATGCCCTTCTGCTCCCACGGGGTGGCGACGGTCTGGTGGGCGATGTGGACCCGGGGGGACTCCCCCACGACCTTCGACAGGCGCACGCCCGTGGAGGCGAGCATGGAGAGCAGGTTGACGAGGGCGGCCACGCCGTCGTAGGCGGGCAGGAAGGCGGGGAAGATGTACCCGCCGTCCTGGCTGGCGCCGAAGTGGACGTCGGCGCCGGACGCCACCTCCATGAGGTGTGAGGCCGACAGCTTGGTCCACACGATCTCGCCGCCCGACCGCCGGCAGAGGTCCTCGGCGCCCCTGCCCACCGCCACCGGCAGGGCCACCCTGGCGTCGTCGGTGGTCTGGAGCACGAGCTCGAGGAGCACCAGCAGGGCCGTGTCGTCGACCAGCACCTGGCCGGCGTCGTCGATGAGGGTGATGCGCTCGCCGTCGGGGTGGACCACGGCGCCGAGGTGGGCGCCCGACGCCCGGACCAGGTCGGCGACCCGGCGGGCGTGGGCGTCGCGGTCGAACGCGGTGGCGCCCGACGTCGAGGCGTAGGGGTTCACGGTGAGGACCTCGGCCCCCAGCTTGGCGAGGACGTTGGGCATGACGAAGCTGGCCGAGCCGTAGGCGTAGTCGAGGACGACCTTGAAGCCGAACGCCCGGATGGCGTCGGTGTCGACGGTCGACATCATCACGTCGGTGTAGTGCTCGAGGTAGCGGGCCGGGAACCCGATGTCGCCCATCTCGGCCGCCATGGCCCGCCGGAACTCCTCGCGGTGGTAGAGGCGCTCGATCTTGCGCTGGGCCGTCTCGGGGATGTCGATCCCCTCGGTGTCGAAGAACCGGATCTGCACCGACTGGGGGTCGCCCGGTGCCAGCCGGACGGTGACGCCGCCGTCGCTGCGGATGGACCGCACGTGGAAGCGGGTGACCGGGACGGTGGCGACCTCCAGGTCCTCGACGTTGACGCCGGCCGCCGTCAACCCGACCATGACGGCCCGCTTGAGGGCCCGCGCCGCCCGGCTGGAGTCGCGGGAGGTGGTGACCGTGCAGCCCTTCTTCAAGGTGGTGGCGTAGGCCATGGCCACCCGGACGGCCAGCTCGGGGGTGATGTCGACGTTGGCCAGCCCCGTCACGCCGAGGCGCCCGAACAGGTGGCGCGCCCCGCGCGACTCCCAGATGATCGAGCTGTTGACGACCGCCCCGGACTCCACCGTCTTGTACGGGTAGACCTTGACCCCCGGGTTGACGACGGCGTGCTCGCCCACCAGGCACTCCTCGCCGAGGACGACGCCCTCCTCGCAGCGCACGCCGTGGCGGAGGTCGCTGGAGCGCCCGACCAGCGTCCCCCGCAGCCGCACCTGGGAGCCGAGGTAGCCGTTGTCGTGGATGACGCTGCGCTCCACGTAGGCGTGGGCGCCGACCCGCACGTTCGAGCCCAGCACGGTGTACTCGGCCAGGTGGGCGCCCTCCTCCACCTTGCAGTAGTCGCCGATGACGACGGGCCCGTCGAGCTTGGCGCCCGGGTCGACCTCGGCACCCTCCCCGAGCCACACGCCCTCGCCCAGGCGGAAGCCGGGGACGGCCACCTCGACCTTGCCGTCGAGCACGTCGTGGTGGGCCTGGAGGTAGGCCTCCAACGTCCCCACGTCCTCCCAGTAGCCCTCGGCCACGTAGCCGAACAGGGGTTTGCCCGCCTCGAGCAGCGCCGGGAAGACCTCCTCCGACCAGTCGACCTTCCCCTCGGGGACGAAGTCGAAGATCTCGGGCTGGAGCACGTAGATGCCGGTGTTCACCGTGTCGCTGAACACCTGGCCCCAGGTGGGCTTCTCCAGGAAGCGCTCGATGGTGCCGTCCTCGCGGGTGATGACGATGCCGAAGTCGAGCGGGTTCTCCATGGCCTTCAGGCCGATGGTGGCGAGGGCGCCCCGCTCCTCGTGGAAGGCGATGATCGCCGACAGGTCGATGTCGGTGAGCACGTCCCCCGAGATGACCAGGAAGGGCTCGTCCAGCTCGTCCTTGGCGTTGCGCACCGAGCCCGCCGTCCCGAGGGGCGACTCCTCGGTGGCGTAGGACAGCTTGACGCCGAACTCGCTGCCGTCGCCGAAGTAGGTGCGGATGGCGTGCGGCATGAACGCCACCGTCACCACGATGTCGTCGAGGCCGTGCTCCTTGAGCAGGCGGATGACGTGCTCCATCATCGGCCGGTTGGCCAGCGGGAGCATCGGCTTGGGCTGGTTCGAGGTGAGCGGCCGCAGGCGGGTCCCCTCGCCGCCGGCCATGATGACGGCTTTCACGCGGTCACCCTACCCGGGGTCCTCCCCCGCTACCGGCGCCTACCGGGCGCTCTTGACGGCCCGGGCCCGCTCCAGGGCCGCCCGGGCGGGCGGGACGTACGTGGCCGCCGCGTAGTAGCTGAGCACCAGACCGGGGATCACGGTGAGCCAGGCGAGGGGCCGGGCCAGCTCGTGCCAGGGCGCCCCACCGTCGGGGTTGCTGGCGAGGAACAGCGGGAAGGCGACCATCTGGAGCAGGGTGCCGGCCTTGCCGGCCAGCTTGACGTCGATCACGTCCTTGGCCCCCATGGCGGCGAGCACCACGACGGTGACGCCCACGACGACCTCCCGGGTCACGGCCAGGGCGCCCACCCAGCGGGGCATGGACCCGTCGATGAGCAGGGCGACCACGCCCACGCCGAGCAGGATGCGGTCGGCCGTCGGGTCGAGGATCCTGCCCAGCCGCGACTCCTGGTGGAAGTGGCGGGCGATCCAGCCGTCGGCGCAGTCGGTGATGCCGAGGGCAGCCAGCAGCAGGCCGGCGGCGTAGCGGTCCTCCTGCCCGAACAGCAGCCACAAGAAGCCGGGGACGCACAGCAGGCGCCCGATCGAGATCACGTTGGGGACGGTGAGGATGCGGTCGTCACCCTCACGTGCCACGGCCGGAGTCTACGGGGGCCTCGCCGTCCGTAACCTGCGCCCCCGTGCCGCCGACCGAGCCCGCTCCTCCCCCACCCGCCACGCGGCGCGTCGACGTCGCCGACGGCGTCGGGCTCCACTGCACGTCGTGGGCGCCCGGAGCGCCCGGCCTGCCCTTCGTGCTGGTGCACGGGCTGGCGTCCAACGCCCGCACCTGGGAGGGGGTGGCGCAGCGGATGGCGGCCGCCGGCCACCCCGTCGCCACCGTCGACCTGCGGGGCCACGGTCGCAGCGACCAGCCCGACGGCGGCTACGACCTCGCCACCCTGGGCGACGACCTGCTGCGCGTCCTCGACGTCCTCGACGCTCCCGACGTCCTCGGCCCCGGGCGGCCGGTCGTGGTGGGCCAGTCGATGGGCGGGAACCTGGCTCTCGACGTGGGCCGGCGGGCGGGAGACCGGCTGGCCGGTGTCGGCGGCGTCGACGGCGGCGTCATCGAGCTCGCTCGCCGGTTCCCCGACTGGGAGGAGTGCGCCGACGCGCTGGCGCCGCCCCGGTGGGACGGGGCCCGGGCCGGCGACGTGGAGGCGGCCATCCGCCGGGACTACCCGTCGTGGTCCGAGTGGGGCGTCGAGGCGACCATGGCCAACTTCGCGATTGGCGCCGACGGGACGGTGCGGCCCCACCTCGCCTTCGACCGCCACCTGCGCCTGCTCCGCTCCCTCTGGGAGCACCGCCCTTCCGAGATCCTGGACCGGCTGGACGTCCCCGTGCTGCTCGTCGTCGCCACCGGGCCGGCCGACGGCGGGCCCGTCACCCGCGCCGACGCGCAACGGGCGGTCGCGGCCCTGGGACGGGCCCAGGTTCACCACGTGCCGAACGCCGACCACGACGTGCACGTCCAGCAACCGGCGCGGGTGTCCGAGCTGCTGCTCGAGGCCGCCCGCGACGGGTTCTTCCACTCGGGGCCTGGGAGCTTTTCCGAGTAGGATCCTGGCGATGGCGAGCTTTCGTCTGGGAGAAGCTGCCGAGCTGCTCGGGGTGAGCGTCGACACGGTGCGCCGGTGGGCCGACGCCGGACGCTTCTCGACCACGAGGACGGCGGGCGGTCACCGGGTCGTGGACGGCGAGGCCCTGGCCCGGTTCGCGGCCGACGAGGCGCCGCCCCCTCGGCAGCGGGCGGTGAGCGGGCAGTCGGCCCGCAACCGCCTGCCCGGGATCGTCACCAAGGTGACGAGGGGCGACGTCATGGCGCAGGTGGAGATCCAGGTGGGCCGCCACCGGGTCGTGTCGCTCATGTCGCGCGAGGCGGCCGACGAGCTCGGCCTGGCGCCCGGCGTCCTGGCGGTGGCGGCCGTGAAGGCGACCGCCGTCGTCGTCGAGCTGCCGGCCTAGTGCTTCGACCTCGTTCGTTCGCTCCGCTCACTCCATTCGGTCGAGTTGGATCGTGCTCCGGCGGGCGAGCGGAGCTCGCGCCGCCTCCGCCCTGTTCTTTCCCGGTGTCAGCAGCCGCAGAGGCCGCCTGCGGCGGCGAGTGCGGCCACCGACCTTGCCGCTGCGCACGCGGCGCACGTTCGTGGCCACGACACGGGGGCGGCATGCGACGGGCGGCGGCCGCCGTCGCCGTCGCCGTGGCGCTGGCCGCCGCCGGGTGTGGGTCCTCGGGCGACGCCGCCGGCCGCCGGTCGGTGACCGTCGTCGCCGCCGCCTCCCTGACCGAGCCGTTCACCGACCTGGGCCGGCGCTTCGAGGCGGCCGACCCGGGCGTCGAGGTGGAGATGGCCTTCGCCGCCTCGCCGTCCGTCGCCGCCCAGGTCCGGGCCGGCGCGCCCGCCGACGTGGTGGCGACGGCCGACCGGGTCGTGGTGGACGCCCTCGCCGCCGAGGGGCTCACCGGCCCCGTGCGGACATTCGCCCGCAACCGCCTGGCGGTGGCCGTCGCTCCGGGCAACCCGCGTGGCATCCGCACCGTCGACGACCTGGCCCGCCCGGGGGTCGACCTGGTGGTGTGCGCCCCGGAGGTGCCGTGCGGGAAGCTGGCCGCCGCCGCCCTGGCCGGGGCCGCCGTCGCCCCCCGGCCGCGGTCGTACGAGCCCGACGTGAAGGCCGTGCTCGGCCGGGTCGTGCTCGGGGAGGCCGACGCCGGGCTGGTGTACGCGACCGACGTGCGCTCGGCCGCCGGCCGGGTCGACGGCATGCCCCTCGACGGGCCCGGCCTGATGGCCGAGTACGGCATCGCCACCGTGATGGCGTCCGACGACCCCCGCAGCGCCCGGGCGTTCGTCGACTTCGTTGCCTCACCCGCCGGCCGCGACGTCCTGACCTCCACCGGCTTCGAGGTGCCGTGACCGGCCCCCGGCCCCCCCGGGCCCGACCGGCCGGTGCCGTCGTTCCGCCGGACCCTGCTCGCCGTGGCCGGGGGGGCCGGCGGGCCCCACCGGCCCGTGCCGGCGTTCCGGCGGCAGAAACGGGCGCATACCGCCCCTTCTTGCCGCCGGAACCGCCGCCCGAGCTTGCACGCCGGCGGGCCCGGCCGGCCCGTGCCGTCGTTCCGGCGGCAGAAACGTGCGCATACCTCCCCTTCTTGCCGCCGGAAGGTGGTCGGGGGGGCCGGCGACCGCCGCGGACGCCGGGCCCGCCCGGCCCGCCTGAGCGTGGCGGGTCGGGCCGGTGAGCCGTCGCCGGGGCCGGGCGCCCGTCGCCGTCGTGGTGCCCGCCGCGTTGGGGGTGGCCATCTTCGCCGTCCCGCTGGCCGGCCTCGTCTGGCGGGCGCCGTGGGGCGAGGTGGTGTCCCAGGTGGGCGACGGCGAGGTGCGCCAGGCGCTGGCCCTGTCGGTCACGACGTCGATCGCCGCCACCGCCGTGTCCGCCGTGCTCGGGCTCCCGCTGGCCTGGCTGCTGGCCCGCTCGGCCTTCCCCGGCCGCCGGGTGGTGCGGGCGCTGGCCACCCTCCCGATGGTGCTCCCCCCCGTCGTCGGTGGCGTCGCCCTCCTGCTGGCGTTCGGACGAGCCGGGCTGGTGGGCGGCTGGCTCGACCGCACCTTCGGGATCACCCTTCCCTTCACCACCGCCGGCGTCGTCCTGGCCGAGACGTTCGTGGCCATGCCGTTCCTGGTCGTCACCGCCGAGGTCGCCTTCCGCGGCGCCGACACCCGCCTGGAGGAGGCCGCCCGCACGTTGGGCGCCCGCCGCGGGCCGGTGTTCCGGCGGGTGACCCTCCCGTTGGTGTGGCCGTCGCTGGCCGCCGGTGCCGTGCTGTGCTGGGCCCGGGCGGTGGGCGAGTTCGGGGCGACGATCACCTTCGCCGGCAGCTTCCCGGGGCGGACCCAGACCGTCCCCCTCAAGGTCTTCCTGCTCCTCGACACCCGGCCGGAGGCGGCCATCGCCCTCAGCCTGGTGCTGGTAGCCGTGTCGGTGGCCGTCCTGGCCGGGCTGCGGACGCGCTGGCTGGGCCCGGGGTGAGGGGGGGGAACGGCCTGCGGGCCGCCGTGCGGGTGGCCGCCGGCGACCTCGTGCTCGACGTCGACGTCGAGGTCGCCCCCGGCCACGTGGTCGCCGTCCTCGGTCCGAACGGCGCCGGCAAGACGACGCTGCTGCGGGCGCTGGCCGGCCTGGTGCCCCTGGCCGCCGGCGCCGTCTCGCACGACGGGTCGGTCTGGGAGGACACCGCCGCCGGGGTGCGGCTCCGCCCCGAGCAGCGGCCGGTCGGGGTGGTGTTCCAGGACGGGCGCCTCTTCCCCCACCTCAGCGCGGCCGACAACGTGGCCTTCGGCCTGCGCGCCCGCGGCGTCCCCCGGAGAGAGGCGCGCAGGCGCGCCGGAGAGTGGCTGGACCGGGTGGGGATGGCCGGCCGCGGCGACGCCCGGCCCGGCGCCCTCTCCGGCGGGCAGGCGCAGCGCGTGGCCCTCGCCCGGGCCCTGGCGGTGGAGCCGCGGGTGCTCCTCCTCGACGAGCCGCTGGCCGCCCTCGACGCCACCAGCCGGGTCGAGGTGCGGCGAGAACTGAGACGGCACCTCGCCTCTTTCCGGGGCGTCCGCCTCCTCGTCACCCACGACCCCGTCGAGGCGGTGTCGCTGGCCGACCGGGTGGTGGTGCTGGAGGAGGGACGGGTCGTGCAGGAGGGCCTCCCCGCCGACCTGGCGGCCCGGCCCCGCTCCGCCTTCGTCGCCGATCTGGCCGGCGTGAACCTGTACCGGGGCCGGGCGTCGGGCGGCGGCATCGTCCTCGCCGGCGGGTTCGAGCTGCGGGCGCCCGCGGCGGCGTCGGCATCGGGCGCCGTGCTGGCCGTGATCCATCCCCGGGCCGTCTCCCTGCACCCCGCCCGCCCCGAGGGCACGCCCCGCAACGTGTGGGCGGGCACGGTCGAGTCGGTCGACCCCGAGGGGGAACGGGCCCGGGTCCGGGTCGACGGCCCGCTCCCGGTCGTGGCCGAGGTCACCCCGGCCGCCGTGGCCGAGCTGGGCCTGGCCCCGGGAACGCCGGTGTGGGCGGCGGTCAAGGCGGCCGAGGTGGGCGTCTACCCGGCCTGAGGGACCGCCGCAGAACAACTTGGACGGCCGAAGGCCGGCGAGGGAGGCAGCACAACGGTGATCGCGTCGCGGCCGTGCAAGTTATTCTAAGGCGGGCCCTGAGGGGCACGGCCGGGGCGGGCGGTCAGAGCAGCGATGCCGCCGTGAGGGGCACCTCCCGGGCCGGCGCCCCCGCCACGTCCACGACCATGGTCGCCCGCGCCGAGCCCCGACCGGCGGGCTCGTAGGCGACCTCCACCTCGCAGCTGCGTCCCGGGTCGAGCGTGGTGGCCGTGCACGCGGCGGCCGCCACCGTGAACCGGTCGGCGTCACCGCTGTCCACCGTCACGTCCTCGACGGTGACCTCCGCCCCGCCCGTGTTGCGGACGGTGACCATGGTGGTGCGGGCGCCGAGCGCCTCGAAGCGCACCGACGCCGGCGTCACCGCGAACTCCGGCGCGGCGTCGTTGTCGCCGCGCGCCGCGTCACCGTCCTCGGCCAGGCGGTTGCCGGCGTCCTCGCCGGCGGCCTCCCCGGCCGTCTCCACCCGGGACGACGCCTCCTCGGCGCCGCCGTCGCCGCCGATCCAACCCATCTGGGCGGCGAGCGTGGCGAGGCCGACGACGCCGGTGAGGGTGCCGGCGACGCCGGTCACCACGCCGCTGGTCGTGCTCCAGAACGCCATGGGCGTACCTCCGGGGACTCGGTCGGGCCCGCCGCCGGGCGCGGCCCGCTGCTCGGCTGCGACCGGGGGCGCTCTCGGCGACGGCCAGCCGGGCGGCGGGCCACGGGAAGACGTCTTGAGCTTCCTTCCCGCGCCGCCGAGCCGCCAACCACGGCGTGAGCCCGCCGCCCCTGAGCACCTCCCTGAAACGTGAATGACTGGTGTCGCGTGAGCGCGTGGGCGCGTCGGGCGGGGGTTGGGAGCGGAGCTCCCTCGGGGCGTAAGCCCCGAATCAGGTTCTGGCTGTCAGGCGGCGGACTGGAGGGTGA
>Ga0247717_1000492_pt1 | contig 11938 bp, 10 predicted proteins | sample 24E_NmetaG_FD_189047 | JGI IMG/M metagenome (GOLD analysis project Ga0247717, IMG submission 189047) | Soil microbial communities from hillslope of Landscape Evolution Observatory, University of Arizona, Oracle, AZ, United States - 2-4-E_N | ecosystem: Engineered > Artificial ecosystem >... | reverse complement strand
AGGTCGGAGAGCGCCGCATCGCCCGCGCGCTGAACGGTCCGGCGGACGTCGCCGTCGGTGATGACGCCTTGGAGCACCCCGGCGTCGCCCAGAACGACGACGGCGCCGAGACCGCCGTCGGTGAGGCGGGCGAGCACGTCGATCCACCGGCTGCCGGGCACCACCGCCGGGAGGTCGTCCCCGGCGTGCATGACATCCGAGACCCGCAGGGTGAGGCGCCGTCCGAGGGCGCCGGACGGGTGGTTCAGGGCGAACTGCTCCGGCGTCAGCCCGCGCCGCTCGTAGAGGGCGACGGAGAGGGCGTCACCGATCGCCAGGGCCGTCGTCGTACTGGAGGTCGGCGCCAGGTTGAAAGGGCAGATCTCACGCTCTGCGCCGGCGTCGAGGACGATGTCTGCCGCCCGGGCCAGTGCTGACGTCGTCCTACCCAGGATGCCGATGACGGGCACGGCGCGGTGCCGCAGGTAGGGGAGCAGGCCGAGCAGCTCCGCCGTCTCCCCGCTGTTGCTGATCACGACGACAACATCGTCGCCGGACACCGCGCCGAGGGCGCCGTGGAGGGCGTCGTTCGGATGAAGGAAGACCGCTGGCATGCCGGTGCTCGTCATGGTGGCGGCGATCTTGCGGGCGATGATCCCCGACGTCCCCGCGCCGACGGTGATCACCTTGCCCTGGCAACGGGCGACGAGGTCGACGGCGGCGGCGAAGACGTCCTCGTCGAGGCGATCGGCAGCTTCCAGCAACGCCTCGGCCTCGGCGCGGAGGAACCGAGCCGCTCCCTTCTCGTGGGGTCCGGGATCAGTCGAAATCACCTGCGGATGAGCCCTTCCGAGGGTCGGAGTGCGCATACTACGGGCGGCGGGGTAATGCCCACCGACGGTTCGGTCGTCGGTTACCCTGCCTGGGTGTCGGAGGGAAGCGCCGGGCGAGTGAGGGACCCCGTGCGGGCGCCCGACCGCTTTCTCGTCTTCGGTGCCCCGGACATCCGCGAGTCCGAGATCGAGGAGGTCGTCGACAGCCTGCGCAGCGGGTGGCTGGGCACGGGACCGAAGGTCGCACGCTTCGAGAACGCCTTCGGCGCCTACACCGGGGCGCCGTTCTCGGTGGCGGTCAATTCGTGCACGGCGGCGCTCCACCTCAGCCTCCTCGCCTCGGGTCTCGGGCCCGGCGATGAGGTGATCACCACGGCGCTGACGTTCTGCGCCACGTTGAACGCGATCATCCACGCCGGTGCGACACCTGTGCTCGCAGATGTCGATCCGGCGACGATGAACATCGACCCGGCAGACGTCGCCCGCCGGATCACTCCGAAGACCAGGGCGGTGGTGCCAGTGCACTTCGCCGGCCGTCCGTGCGACATGGAGGCCCTCGTCGGGCTGTCAGCGCGCCACGGGCTCATCTTGATCGAGGACTGCGCACACGCCATCGAGACCAGGTACGGCGGCCGCCACGCCGGGACGTTCGGCGAGTTCGGTTGCTTCAGCTTCTACGTGACGAAGAACGTGGTGACGGGCGAGGGCGGGATGGTGGTGACGTCCAGTGCCGAGCGCGCCGCCCGGATCAAGGTGCTGGCGCTCCACGGGATGACGAAGGACGCATGGCGGCGCTTCAGCGACGAGGGGTACCGCCACTACGGCGTGGTCGACGCCGGATACAAATACAACATGATGGACATCCAGGCGGCCATCGGCATCCACCAGTTGGGTCGTGTCGCCGAGGGCGCCCGGCGACGGGAGCATCTGTGGGCTCGCTACGACGAGGCGTTCGCAGGGCTGCCGATCGGCACGCCGTCGGCGCCGGAGCCAGGGACGGTCCATGCCCGCCACCTCTATACGATCCTCGTGGACGAGTCGACGAGTGGCGTTCCTCGCGACGAGTTCCTGGACCGTATGCACGCCCAGAACGTCGGCGTCGGGGTGCATTATCTCAGCGTGCCCGAGCACCCGTACTACTGCGAGCGGTTCGGGTGGCTCATGGAGGACTATCCGCACGCAGCGAGGATCGGGCGGTCGACGGTCAGCCTTCCGCTGTCCTCGGGACTGACGGACGAAGATGCGGCCGATGTCATCGAGGCCGTACGCCGGTGTCTGGGTCAATAGGTATCCGCTGTGCGTGTCGCGTTCATTGGGCGCTCGCACTACTTCTCGGTGGAGCCGCTACGACAGATGACCGGGAACCACGAGGTCGTTGCCATCGTCGAATCGGCTCGGGCGACACCGCCTGGCCGATCCGAGCGACTACGTCGTCAGCTGGCGACGCTTCGAGCGAGCCATCGGGGGGGAGCAGACTCACTACCCGCGTTCGCCCGACGCGCAGGCGTCCCGTACTTTTGGCTAGACCGGGACACGCGTCCCATGCTGAAGGCGCTCCTCGATCGCGCGCGGCCGGACATCATCTGCATCGCGTCCCTCGGATTCCTGCTTGACGCGGATGTGCTCTCCGTTGCTCGGTGGGGCGCGTACAACCTTCATCCTTCACTGCTACCCCGGTATCGCGGTCCGTTCCCGTGGTTCTGGCAGTACCACGACTTCGTCCGTGACACCGGCGTCACCGTACACCGGCTGGATGTCGGGGAGGACACGGGACCGATTGCCGCGCAGGCCCCGCTCAACTTGGAAGTTGGGACCGACATCCGCGATGCGATGAACCTCGCCGGAACCTTGGGTGGTCACCTGATGCGGAAGGCGCTGGACGACGTCCAGGACGAGGCAGCGGTCCTCTGGGATCAGGATCCCGCTGAAGGGGGCCCGAGGGCTCGTCGTGTGCGGCGCGACGAACGCTTCATCCATTGGGACACATGGTCATTGGAGCGAGTCTGGCACTTCATGCGTGGTACGTATCCGTGGGTCGACCATTTCGATCGGCCCGACGCTCTCCGAGGCCGATCCTACGCAGTGGGCGGAATGAGCTATGGGGAGCCGGGTGGCCTCCCCGGCACGCTCGTCTCGGCCGACGGAAAATTCTTCGTCGCACACGCGGAAGGACATATCCGCGTCTTCTTCAAATGATCGCCTGACAATCTCCCGAAAACAGGATTAGAGGTGAACTTGTGGCGAAATCGCTTCATAATCGTCTGATCTATCACATCATGGACAAGGCGATCGACAGCGCCGCCCGCGAGCACTTCTCTGGCCGTATGGTCGACATCGGGTGTGGGGTGAAGCCGTACGAAGGGATGCTGCGCGACTACGTAACCGAGCACGTGGGAGTTGACCGAGAGCAGCCGTTCAACGTCGCGGCGCGCATAGACATGGTCGGAACGGCTTACGAGATCCCTGTCGGGGACGGCGAGTTTGACTGCGCGCTTTCAACTGCGGCACTTGAGCACCTCGCAGAGCCTGAACTCGCGCTTCGGGAGTGCTTCCGCGTCCTCGGCCCGGGGGGCAAGGCGATCTACACGGTTCCCTTGATCTGGCACATCCACTCCGCTCCCTGGGACTACTACCGATTCACACGTTACGGCTTGGAGCACCTTTTCGAGAAGGTTGGATTCAAGGTCTTGAAGATAGAGGCATTGTCCGGCTTCTGGGTCACCATCGGCCAGTTGTCCGTCTATTACGTGTATAGGTTCCAGCGGGGTCCTCTTCGTAAGCTCCCCGTCATCCCGGCGTTGGGTGTCGCGATCCAGCTCTGCGCCTTCGTTCTGGACAAGATTGATCGTGCCGAGGACTGGACCTGGATGTATCTCGTCGTCGCGGAGAAGCCGGTGAACGCTCCCGCTCCGGAGTGATGTGAACCTCCGGAGCCGCGCAGTCTGGGGCGTACGCTGGACGGCGATCTCGGCGGTGGGGACGAACATCCTGAGCGTCGTGCAACTGCTGGTCGTGGCCCGCGCGCTGCCGCCGTCAGACATCGGCCTCATGGCACTCGTCGTCGTAGTGACGTCTTTTGGTGCCGTGATCTCGGACTTCGGCATCGGCGGCGCCGTGGTGCAGGCGCGACGTATCGAGCCTCGGCACCTCTCCGCCTTGTTCTGGTTCAACGTCCTCACGGGCGTGATCCTGGCGGCGGTGGTCGTTTCGCTTTCGTCGGTGATCGCCGGAGTTTTCGATCAGCCGGACCTGCGGGCGCCTCTAGCGCTGACGGCGACGATGCTCATCGTCGCCTCGCTCGGTCAGCAGAGCGGATACCTCCTCGAACGACACCTCCGGTTCGACCGGATCGCTTGCGTCGAACTGGGTTCGGCGGCGGCTGGGACCCTGGTGGCCGTCATCCTCGCGTTCCGGTTGGAGAACGTGTACGCGCTCGTGTGGGGGACGCTCGCAGCGACCACCGTGAAGAGCCTCGGCTTCCTCGCAAGTGGCGGCGACCAGTCGATCCTGGTTCGGCCGGCGGTCGAAGGCATCGGCCGGTACCTGCGCTTCGGCGCCCTGAACACGGCGCAACGAGTAGTGAACTTCCTTGGCACCAATGCCGACTTTGTCCTCATCGGAAGGTGGGTAAGCAGCGGCGCCCTCGGACACTACTCGTTGGCCTACAACCTGGCGAACCTTCCCTCCAGCCGCCTCAACCCAATCCTGGGGCGGGTCTTCTTTCCGCTGCTTGCACGCGTCCAGGATGACCCACAGAGACTTAAGCGCGGCTACCTCCAGCTACAGCGGGCGGCTACGACCGTTACGTTCCCGGTGATTGTCGCCCTGGCGGCGATCGCACCATCGTTGCCGGCGCTACTGGGCGAGAAGTGGCGCCAGAGCGTGGTACTGCTCCAGGGTCTGTGCGTCGTGGGCGCGACGCGTGCGATCGCCGGCACGGTCGGGCCGTTGATCCTGGCCTGCGGGCGACCGGATCTCGGGCTCCGCTGGAGCCTGCTCGTCGTCGGTTTGCAGGTGCCACCCGTTGCGCTCGGTGTCGCTGTCAGCGGCGCTCGGGGGGCGGTGGCGGGCTTCGCCAGTGCCCAGTTGATCCTCCTGGCCCTCAACTTCCGGCTGCTCGTGAGCCCGCTGTCAGGCTTGTCGGCGCGGGAGTACCTCGGCGCGATGCGAGCCCCCGCTTTTGCTGCGGCTGCGGGGCTTGTTGCCGGCTTGGCGGTTGGTCGAGTCGGCCAGTCCGTCGTCGGAGCGGTCATCCAGATAGCGGTCGTCCTGCTTGCCTACGGCGGCGCGATCGCCGCCCTCGACCGGTCCGCCTTCTCCGAGCTGAAGAGCGCGCTTTACCAGGCTGGCAGCGCGGAAGGACGGTCGTGAGCGACCTCCTCGTGGTCGAGAGCCTGCCCGTGTGGCTGCCGCTGACCTCGCCGTGGTTGCACCAGCAGATCCTCCAGCTCCCCGAGGGCATTACCGTACGGATCGTCGCCGAGCGCGTCGAGAATCTCGATGCGTTCAGCCATCCCAACCTGCGCTCGCTCCAGGACGGCAAACAGTTGAGGTACGTCTGGGACAAGGGGACGAGGCGATTGGGTCTGCGGGACCATCTCGGGCTAGTCGCCTCCACGTGCCGGCGTGAGCGAGCCGGCGTGCTCCATTCGCACTGGGGCGATTGGGGCTGGCGCGATCGCGGAGTTTCGCGCCGGCTCGGGATCCCGCAGGTCGTCACGTACTACGGCAAGGACGTGAGCTTCCTCCCGCGGCGGGACCCGGTGTGGCGCGAGCGGTACGCCGACCTCTTCCGCACTGTGGGCCGCGTCCTCTGCGAAGGTCCGCACATGGCGGAGCGGATCGTCGACCTCGGGTGCGACCCAGGCCGCGTCGCGGTGCACCACCTGGGGGTCGACGTGTCGGCCATCGAGTACCGGCCACGGGCGTGGACACCCTCCGTGACCCTGAAGGTGTTGATCGCGGCGTCGTTCCGGGAGAAGAAGGGGATCCCGCTTGCCCTCGAGGCGCTTGGCCGGCTCGCCGCCGACGTCGACCTACGCGTGACGATCATCGGCGATGCCTCCGCTGATCCCCGCAGCGTCGTCGAGAAGGATCGGATCCTGACTGCCGCTGAGCCTCTCGGTCCCCGGGTCGCCTTCCTGGGCTATCAGTCCCTCGGCCGTCTCTTCGAAGAGGCGTACGCTCACCATGTATTCGTGTCACCCAGCCTCACGGCGGCCGACGGCGACACCGAGGGAGGCGCTCCGGTGTCGCTGATCGACATGGCGGCTACTGGAATGCCGATCGTGAGCTCCACGCACTGCGACATCCCGTCGGTGGTGCTCCACGGGAAGACGGGGCTGCTTGCGTCTGAGGGCGACGTCGATGGTGTCGAATCGAACCTGAGGTGGTTGATCGAGCACCCGTCCGCCTGGGAAACCCTCGTTGAGGCCGGCAGGCGCCACGTCGAGGCGGAGTACGACTCCCGCCGGCTGGGCCGCCGGCTCGGCGAGATCTACCAGGAGGTCGCCGGATGATCCCCGCCGCGATCACGTTCGACTTCTGGAACACGCTCGTTACCGAGGGCCCGGGCGGGTTGTTCGCGCCTCGTGTGGTCCGTTGGGCAGCCGTCCTCGAGGAAGCGGGGCACCCGGCCGACCGCGAGAGCCTGGAGAGAGCGCACCGGGGGGCCCTCGCCGCGTACCAGGCAGCTTGGCGGCGGGGCGTCCAGTTCCGTTCGCCGGAGGCGACCCGACACGCCCTCGAGGCGTTGGGCGTCGCCTGCGATGTTAATACCATCAGGCGCTTGGAGCGGTCCTTCACCGAGGCGGGCGGGTGGAGTGACGTGGAGCCTGTTGCGGGGGCACTTGACGCCGTCACCCGGCTGCACGGCGCCGGCGTCCGGCTGGGCGTGATCTGCGACATCGGACTCACTCCGTCCGACGCCCTCGAACCGCTGCTCGACCGGTTGGGCGTGCGGGACCGCTTCGACGCGCTCGTTTGGTCCGATCGGATAGGTGCCTACAAGCCCGACCCGGCGATGTTCGGCTACGCCTTGGACCGGCTCGGCGTGCCGGCAGGTGACGCCTGGCACGTCGGCGACCGGCGCCGCACGGACGTTGCCGGCGCCGTCGCCGCCGGGATGACCGCGGTGCGGTTCCGGGCCGTCTACGACGACCCCGAGGACCTCCCGGACGCCCCGATAGTCGTCGGATCCTACGAGGAGCTCCTCCGCTTGGCCGGTCTGTCGTAGAGCTCCGCATAGCCCCGCGCCATGGCGCCGGCGGTGAAGCGTTCGAGCACCCGGCGGCGGCCGGCGGCACCCATGCGGGCGCGGAGCCCGGGGTCGCCCGCCAGACGGTCGATGCGATCGGCCAGCTGGTCTTCGTCGCCGAAGGGGACAAGGAAGCCGGTGACCCCGTCGTCGACGACCTCGGTCGACCCACCATGGGACGTCGCCACGACGGGCACGCCCAGGTACATCGCCTCCGCCTGGACGATGCCGAACCCCTCGAACGTCGAAGGGAGGGCGAGGACGTCGAGGGCGGCGAGCACCAACGCGAGGTCCTGACGCGGTCCCGTGAGGCAGACCCTGTCGGCGACACCGAGGGACCGGGCGAGGTCCTCGATCACCTCCCGGTCGGGGCCGCCACCGACGAGGAGGAGCCGCAGCCCGGGGTGGCGCTCAGTGATTCTCGCCACCGCGCCGACCAGGTGGCGCTGGCCCTTGTGCGGCCGTAGATGGGCTATCTCCCCGACCACGAGATCGCCCTCGTCAAGTCCGAGCTCTTCCCGGGCGGCCGCCTTGTGGGGGGCGTCGTCGAACTCGGCGACGTCGATGCCGTTGTGGATGACGGCGTACTTGCCGAGGGGGATGTGCGTGTGGGCGCGGAGGATGTCGCGGACCGCCGCCGAGTCGACCACGATCGCCTCCTGGAGGAGCGACAGGACCCGTTCCAGCCGCGGCTGCAGGCGGGGGTAGTAGATCCGGTGGGACGTACCGAAGACGCGGGCCCCGGCCAGCTTCGCCAGCGGCGTGACGACGAGGGCCGTGCGGAAAAGGTGCGTGTGGACGACGTCCCAGCGTCGCCGCATGACGGTCCGGACGAGAAGCCGGGCCGCGCCCAGGGCCGATCGCACGGTGTTGGCGCGGAGATTCATGTCGAGGCCCAGTTCCACAACCTCGATCCCGTCGTCCCTCAGGCGGGCGCTGTACGGCCCCGGGGGGCCGAAGGAGAGCACGGCCACATCGAAACGGTCGCGGTCGAGGAACTGTGCGGTGAGCACGGCGAGCTTCTGGCCGCCCCCGAGCTCAAGGTCGCCGACGACGTGGAGCACCCGGACGGGCCTCAAAGCAGATCCCGCTGCCGGTAGTCCTCCACCATGGCCGACAGCGTTGACACCACGCTGGGAGCGAGGTCATGATCGATGAGCCAGCTGTCGTGCCGGGTGACGAACCGGGTCTCGTCGAACAAGGCGGCGAGGCGGCCGACACGCGGCGAGCGGACGGCGAGGCCGCCAGCGCGTGGCCCCAAGGCCGCGGTCAACGGGCGGGGGAGTTCGTGCCATGCGATGTCGGCGCCGAGCACGGCACCGGCGGCGCGCACCAGCTCGGGGAGTGGGAGCGGGTCGTTGGCGAGGATGACCTCCGGCCCCCCGTCAACCAGCGCCACCTCGGCGACGAGGGCCGCCACGTCGTCCACAGCGACGTAGTTCGTCCATGCCCGGGCCGACGCCCACAGGCGGGACCGCTCGACCGAGCGGAGGAAGCGGACCAGCGGGTCCAGGGGGTGGCCCACCCCGATGACGTCGGTCGGTCGGACGATGGCCCAGGTCCCCTCCGGGAGAGCGGTCACGATTCCCTCCGCCAGGGCCTTGCTGCGCTCGTACGCGTTCGCCGGCCGCAGGGGCGCCGTCTCGTCGACGGCGACGCCCGGCCGACCGTGGACTCCCGCCGTCGAGAGGTGCACCACCCGAGGCACCCGGACGGCGGCGGCGGCGCGTACGATCGCTTCAGTCCCCTTCACGTTGGTGCGGGTGAGGGCGGCGACGTCGGAAGACCGAACCAGGCCTGCCGCGTGAACGACGACATCGGCGCCCTCGAGCAATCGGCTCAGGCTGGGCTCATTGCCGAGGTCACCAGGCACCCACCGATCGACAGTCGGTACACCACCCTCCCCGCGGGTCAGGCCGGCGACGTAGGCGCCCCGCCGCGACAGGGCCCGGCACACGGCCCTGCCGACGTATCCCGTCGCTCCGGTGACGGCGACCCGCATCGCGGCATCTTGCCATCGCGCCGGTCGTGTGCCGCAGGATGAGAAAATCCACCAGCGTGATCGTCGACGCGGAATCGAGTCCGGAGGTCACGGCGGTCGTCGTATTGTGGAACTGCCGCGGCTTCGTCGGCGGGTGCCTCGAGTCCCTGAAGCGCTCCGACGTCAGGGTCCAGGTGCTCGCCTTCGACAACGCATCCGAGGACGGTTCCGCGGATGTCGCCGAGTCCTACGGCGTCCCGGTTCTGCGCTCGGCCGCGAACATCGGCTTTCCCGCCGCGGTGAACGCCCTCCTTCCCGCCTGTCGTGCGCCGGTGACGCTTCTCCTGAACCCGGACGTCGTCGTCGAGCGGGGCGCGCTGGAGCGCTGCCTCACCGCCCTGGAAGAGCCCCGGGTCGGCATGGTCGGCGCCAACCTCCGGCGTCCCGACGGCCGGCCCGACGCACCCGCGGCGAGGCGGTTCCGGTCGGTCCTGACGATCGCCCTCGAGTCGCTCGGGCTGGCGGCACTGTGGTGGCGTCTCGACGTCCAGTACTTTCCGACGTGGGACCGTCGCTCTTCGCGCGACGTCCCGTGCATCAACGGGGCGTTCGCAATGCTGCGGACCGAGACCCTCCACCGCGTCGGCGGGCTGGACGAGACCGTCTTCCTGTACCTGGAGGACCAGGAGCTGTGCCGGGCTGTGGCCGGGCTCGGGTTGCGCATCCGTTTCGTCGCCGACGCCGTCGCCGTGCACGTCGGTGGTGGCCCTACCACGGCGAGTTCCCCGGAACGGCGGGCGGTCGCTTACCTCCACCGCCTCGACGCGAGCCTGGAGATCGTGCGCCGCCGTCAGGGAACGGTCGCCCGGCTTGTTTCCCTCGGCGTCCTCGCCGCCCGGTGCTCGGCGCTGCTGGCCGTCGCCGCCGTTCGGGGCGACGCCGACGGCCGACTCAAGTACCGGAAGGCCCTCGCCTGGCTGGCGAGGCAGTGGGACCGGCGGCGACCACCGGGGCCCGTACCGTGACCGACCCCGTCACACGATGGCCAGCATCCGTTCCAGCGCCACTCTGGCCGACGCCGCCGTCGCCTTGTCCACTGTGATCCGGTTCACGACCCGCCCCTGGACCAGGTTCTCCAGCACCCAGGCCAGGTGGGCGGCGTCGATGCGGAACATGGTGGAGCACGGGCAGATGAGCGGGTCGAGCGACACGACCGTCTTGTCGGGGTGCTCGGCCGCCAGGCGCTGCACCAGGTGGATCTCGGTGGCGATGCCGAGGACCGACCCGGGCGGGGCCGCCTCCACCGCCTTGATGATGAAGTCGGTGGAACCGACCTGGTCGGCGAGGGCGACGGTCTCGCGGGCGCACTCGGGGTGGGCCACGACGATGCCGCCCGGGTAGGTCGCCCGGAACTCCGCCACGTGCTTGGGCTTGAACCGCTGGTGGACCGAGCAGTGGCCCTTCCAGAGCAGGAAGGTGGCCTCCTTCACCTGACGCTCCTCCAGCCCGCCGAAGTCCTTCCGGGGGTCCCAGACGACCATGTCGGTCTCCTCGAAGCCGAGCTGGTGGCCGGTATTGCGGCCCAGGTGCTGGTCGGGGAAGAAGAGCACCTTGTCGCCCCGCTCCAGGGCCCAGGTGAGGATGGCCCGGGCGTTGGACGACGTGCACACGGCGCCGCCGTGGTCGCCCACGAAGGCCTTGAGCGCGGCCGACGAGTTCATGTAGGTGATGGGGACCACCCGGTCGATGTCGACGACCCCGGCCAGGGTGTCCCAGGCCTCCTCGACCGAGTCGACGTCGGCCATGTCGGCCATGGAGCACCCGGCGTTGAGGTCGGGCAGGACCACCTGCTGGTGGCCGCCGGTGAGGATGTCGGCCGACTCGGCCATGAAGTGCACGCCGCAGAACACGACGTACTCCGCCGTGGCGTTGGCGGCGGCCAGCCGGGAGAGCCCGAACGAGTCGCCCCGGGCGTCGGCCCAGCGCATGACCTCGTCCCGCTGGTAGTGGTGGCCGAGGATCAGCAGCCGCTCGCCGAGGGTGGCCTTGGCGGCGCCGATCCAGTCGGCCAGCTGGTCGGCGGACGCGGTGGTGTAGCGGTCGGGTAGCGGAGCCTGGAGCCGCAGCATCTTGGTGAAACCCCCCTCGTGGAGGAGCTCCGATGTTGGCCGGCGGGGACAGCCTGGTCGCCCATCCGCGGGGTTGTCGGCCTCGGAGCTGAATATGTCGCCGGATACCAGGCCGGCGTGGGCCCAGTGTACCGCTGCGGTCGCCTGCGGGCACGATGTCGCCGACCTCACGGGCCGATGTGCTCCCGGCCCTGGAGGAAGATGACGAGCGCCCACCCCAGCCACGAGCCGAGCGCCGTGGGCATCGCCCGCCCCCGCAGGAACGCCCAGAGCGCGGCGGCCGTCACCGCGGCCAGGGGGAGGGCGAACCCCAGGCTGACGGAGGTGAGGGCAACCAGGCGCGAGAGCGACCGGGGGCCCACCATCACCAGGATCACGGCGGCGACGGGGAGGGCGGGCACGGCCGCCGCCCACGCCAGCCGCCGCCGCGCCGACGCCGGCGGGGCCAGGGCGCCGACCCCGACCACGGCCAGCCAAGCGGGCACCAGGGCGGTTAGCCACCACCCCGGCTCGTGCACGCGGGTGGTCCCGTCGGGCAGGTGGAGGAAGCACCGCTCGCCCAGCGGCCACCAGGTGCGCTCCTCGGACGAGGTGGCGCCGGCGATGCCGTGGTCGGGGCGGCAGAAGCCCTCCCGCCGGCGGTCGTTGACCTCCGTGGTGAGGGCGAAGGCCAGGGCGCCGAGCACGACCAGGACCAATGCGGCCGCCGCGGGGCGGAGGATCCGCCGCACCGGGTCCTGGCGCGGCGCGGCTTCGGGGG
>Ga0247717_1000490_pt1 | contig 11948 bp, 11 predicted proteins | sample 24E_NmetaG_FD_189047 | JGI IMG/M metagenome (GOLD analysis project Ga0247717, IMG submission 189047) | Soil microbial communities from hillslope of Landscape Evolution Observatory, University of Arizona, Oracle, AZ, United States - 2-4-E_N | ecosystem: Engineered > Artificial ecosystem >... | reverse complement strand
GGTCGTGGGCGTGCTCGCGTGGCTCGTGCTGGGCGAGGCGCTCGACCGCCGCGTCGTGGCGGCGATCCCGATCGTGGTGGCGGGCGTGGTGCTGGTGTCGGGCGTGGTGGGTGCCGGAGCGTTCGGGGATGATCCCGCGATGGGTGTGATCTTCGGCGTCGGCACGTCGCTGGCGTACGCGGTGTTCATCCTCGTGCACCGCGAAGGCGCGCGCGATCTGCGCCGGCCGGCCGGGCCGCTGTTCGAAGCGTCGGTCGTGACCGCGATCGTGTCGGTGCTGTGGGGGCTCGGGGACGGCAGCCTGGACGTGGTGCCGTCGTGGCCGTCGCACGGCTGGCTGCTCGCGCTCGCGTTGACCGCGCAGGTTTCGGGATGGCTGCTGCTGTCGATCTCGCTGCCGCGCCTGCCGGCCGCGCTCAGCAGCGTGCTGCTGCTGATCCAGCCGGTCGGCTCGCTGGTGCTGGGAGCGATCATCCTGGGCGAGGACCCCAGCGCCGTTCAGTTCGGTGGCGTTGCGCTGATCCTGGCCGGGGTGTTTCTGGCCGCCCGCCGCCGCGCCCCGGCCGACGCCGCCGCGATTCCCGAGCCCGCAACGCCCTAGCGGGCGTACACTGGTCGTCGGAAGCAGGCCGGGCGGCCGCGGCGTGGTGCCTTCGGGTGCGGCGTCGAGGAAAGTCGGGCCTCCGCAGGGCAGGACGGTGGGTAACGCCCACCCGGTGCGAGCCGGGGAAAGCGCTACAGAAAAGATACCGCCGGGCCGGTTTCGACCGGGCCGGTAAGGGTGCAACGGTGAGGTAAGAGCTCACCAGCGCGGCGGGTGACCGTCGCGGCTCGGCAAGCCCCGTCCGGAGCAAGGCCAAGCAGGAAGCGCCTGCGACTTTCGGGTCGCGGGGCGGGCGGCCCGTCCGCAACGCTTCCGGGTAGGCCGCACGAGGCCGCCGGCAACGGTGGTCCCAGAGAGATGGCCGCCCCCGGCCGCCGCTTCGGCGGCGGCTCGGGACAGAAGCCCGCTTACAGGCCCGCTTCCGATCTCGGGGCCCCCGCGCGAGCGGGGGCCTCCCTCATTTCCCCCGAACTCCTCGAAGGTGCCGGCGTGGGCTTCACATGGGGTTGGGGCTGTGCTTTCTTGGTCAACCTCGGGCACCTATAGGACCCCAAGTTGACCACGAACGACATTGATGGGCGCGTCGCGCGCCTCGCGGCGCGCCAATTCGGCGTGATGTCTCGCGCTCAGGTGATGGCCACGGGAATGTCTCCCGGGATGATCAAGGTCCGGCTGCGAACCGAGCGGTGGCACGAGATGTATCAGGGCGTGTATCGCGTTGCGGGCGTGCCCGGTTCGTGGCGGCAACGGTTGATGGCCGCAACGCTGGCCTGCGATGGATCCGGCGTCTCCCACGAGCCTGCGGCAGCACTGTGGGCTTTGCCGTCGTTTCCCGAGCAGGCGATCGCGGTGATCGTCCCACGCGGCGGACGTCGTTCGACGCAGTTCGTCGTGCATCGGGCGACGAACCTGATCGCGGGAGACATCGTGCGTCTTGGGCCGATCCCGGTGACCTCCGCGGTGCGTACGTTCATCGATATATGCGCGACCGTTTCCGGAGCGCGGATCGAGGCCGCGCTCGACGATGCGATCCGGCGTGGTCTGCTGACTGCGCAGCGGCTCGTCCGGCGGATCGACGTGCTCGGTCGCGGCCGCGCAGGGATCCGCGCGCTGCGCGAGCTCGCCCTTGATCGTGCGACGCTGGAAACCGTGCCGCAGACCGTCCTGGAGTCCATCATGCTCTCGCTCGTTCGAGCCGCAGGGCTGCCGGATCCGTGTCTGCAACACTCGATCGGCCGCTGGTTTGCGGACTTCGCCTATCCGGATGCCCGGCTCGTCGTGGAGGTGGACGGCTTCCGCTGGCACGGTGCGGACCGGGGCCGATGGCAGAGCGATCTCGCCCGACAGAACGAACTGATCGCAGCCGGATGGCGTGTGGTGCGCTTCACATGGGACGACGTCACCCGGCGTCCCGCAGGTGTGGCCGCCACGCTCCGCCGGATGCTCCAGGTGAACAGGTAGCTCGGCGTTGAGGGTCTGGAGACGACCTCGATGCGGCCGGTCGGCGCCCACCGCTCCATGATGGCGCCGCGCAGTCGGTCGGCGACTTCGATCTCGGGCCAGGGGGCGAGACGTCGGTGCCGGAGGTGACGAAGCAGAGGGGCCCGGGGGCTGCCCCTCCGCTTCGCGACGAGATGCGGGCTTAGCGGCCGCTCTTGCCCTTGCCCCCGCCGCCACCGTTGCCGCCACCGTTCCCGCCGCTCTTGCCGCCGCCCTTGCCGGGGTGCGGCGCGTTTTCGCCGCACCACCAGGCGACCTTCTCGTCGATGGTGGCCTCGTTGTCCTCGCCGAACTCGGCGTCGTAGGCCTCCTCGGACACGCGCTCCAGCTCGGCGAACGGCGGTGCCTTCCGCTTGTTTTCGCGTCCGGTCTCGGAACCCCGGAAGTACGCGGTGCATAACCCGTGGTTGTTCGAGCCGTTTGGTCCCGGATTCGCCAGGGTGCTCGTCGCTCCCAGAGCCGCTACGGCCGTCAGCGCGAGCGCGATCAATTTGCGCACATCGTCTCCCTTCAGTTCGTCGTGTGCACCTGCTCAACGACGCCCCCTCGCGATGCGTTTCGCGTCTCTTTAATGAATTTTTCATGGCCGCGCCACGGCTGCGTTTCGATCCTTTACCCAGTTATGCCGGTTCTGCCGGATCGAGGGAGGACTCTGAGGGATGCGCCGATTCAGGCCCTCGTCCCCGTCGCGGTGCTCGACGGGGAGCGCCGCTACCGCCGCGTGAACAGGTAGCGGCTCGTCTTGCCGTCGAACCATGTCGCGCGATGGCCCGCCTCGAACAGCTCGTGCATCCGCGCCGTGGCCTGCGCGCGCGCTTGGCGGGCAGCGTCTCGGTCGGTTTCGCGAAACGCGAGATAGTCGCGGGGGATCTCGACGGCCTCGGCCTCGGCGGGGGGACCCGGCCGCGGCGGGGCGTTCAGATCCCAGACGATCTCGATCCGGTCGGTCGGCTCGCCGGCGTTGAAGGCGTCGCTCATGGGGCCGTAGAAGTCGGGCCGGAACGCGACGCCGGTCGCCCCCAGCTTTCTCAGGTTGAACGCTGCGTTGCGCGCGATCATCGGATCGAACGTCCACGTGACCGTGGTGATGTCACGCGCTAGACACCAGTCGCGTTGCGCCATCTTGAGCGCGAACCCGCCGCCGCCGCGGTACGGCGGGAGAACGCCGGTGATGTGCGAGTGCAAGCCGAGCGCGCTGCCGTCCCAGGTCAAAAACCCCCACGATCCGCCGATCAGACGAGGCCCGTCGAAGGCGCCCAGGACCTGCTGGCCCGCGATCGACGCGCCGATGAACACCTCTTTGGGAAGCACCTGCGTATCGGTGAAGCCCCAGATCCGCGCGAACACATCCGAGAGCGCAGCCATCTCGGCCGGGCCCTCGAGCGTCCGGATCTTGATCGTCACGCCGAACGGATGCGCTCGATCAGGGCGGCGAGCATGCGGGCGCGGGCTGGCAGCGAGGACAGGTCGATCCATTCGCCCTCGGCGTGGGCGTTGCCGCCGCGGCCGCCGAGGCCGTCTATCGTCTCGATTCCCATCGCGGCGGTGTAGTTCCCGTCGCTGCCGCCGCCGACTTCGGCGGCGCCGGGAACCCAGCCGACGGACGGGCCGATCTCGCGCGCGAGCGCGTAGAGCCGCTCGCTCATGCGACGCTCCAGCGGCGGACGGTTCACGCCGCCGGTTACCTCGATCGCCGCGCCGGGCAGCGATGCGGTCAGGTCGCGCATCGCGGTATCGACGCGTCCGGCTTCGGCCATGTCGGTGAAGCGGGCATCGACCTCGACGACCGCCAGAGCGGGCACGACGTTGCGCGCCGAGCCGGCGGCCAGGACCGTCGGGGTCACGGTCGTGCCGCGCGACTGGTCGCCGAGCGCGGCGATCGCCCGCACCTGATGCGCGGCCTCGATGATCGCGTTGACGCCGTTTTCGGGCTCGAGCCCGGCATGCGCGGCGCGGCCGCGCATGCGCAGCACGTACATCGCCACACCCTTACGCGCAACCTTCATCGCGTCGTCGTGTCCCGGCTCCAGCACGAGGGTCGCGGTCGCGCCCGCCGCCTCGGCCTCGATCAGCGACTGTGACGTTCCCGAGCCGAGCTCTTCGTCGGTGTTGACCAGCAGCGTCACGCCCTCGGTCGAGCCGAGCGCGCGCAGCGCCTCGCCCGCAATCACCAGCCCGGCCTTCATGTCGAAGCAGCCCGGACCGGTGGCGCGCTCGCCGTCCACCGTGAACGGCCACCGGTTGATCGTGCCGGCCGGCCAGACCGTGTCCAGGTGGCCGATCAGCAGCACGCGCGGCTCGCCGCCCCAGCGCCACACGTAATGCTCGTGTCCGCCGGATGAGACCGTTTCATCGGCAGCGCCCCCGATTATGTCGAACAGCACGCGCGCGGCCTTCGCGCACAGCGCCGGATCGTTCGACGGCGACTCGGCCGAAACTAACGCCTCGAGCATGTCCCTCATAGCTCGACCTTCTCTCGTTCGGCGACGACGCGAGCCATGATCCCGGGCAGCGGCGCGACGCCCAGGCCGGGCCCGGTGGGAACGGCGATCGTGCCGTCGGGCGCCATCTCGAACGGCGCGGTGATGTCTTCATGGAAGTAGCGCGACGAGGGGCTGGTGTCGCCCGGCATGGTGAAGCCCGGCAGCGATGCCAAGGCCAGGTTCGCGGCGCGGCCGAGGCCGGTTTCGAGCATGCCGCCGCACCAGACGGGGATCTCGTGCTCGACGCACACGTCGTGCGTCCACGACGCCTCGGCCAAGCCACCGACGCGGCCCTGCTTGATGTTGATCACCTCGCACGCGCCCAGCGCGATCGCGTCCTCGGCCGACTTCGCGGATACGATCGTCTCATCCAGGCAGATCGGCGTTTCGATCAGGCGCGCCAGCGCGGCGTGCTCCATCAGCTCTTCTTCGGCGAGCGGTTGTTCGATGTAGTCCAGGTCGAAGGCGTCCAGCCGGGCCAGCAGATCCGCGTCCGCGAGCGTGTAGGCCGCGTTCGCGTCCACGGTCAGCGCGATGTCGGGGAAGGTTTCGCGAACGGCCGCGATGAACGCGACGTCGGCTTCGGGCTCGATCTTGCATTTGATGCGCGTATACCCATCGCCCAGATACGTGCCGACGGCGGCGACCAGATCGTCGGGCGAGTCCATGATGCCGATGCTCACGCCGCACTCGACGCGATCCCGCTCGCCGCCCAGATACGCCTTCAACGACACGCCGCGCGCTCGCAACGCCGCGTCGGTTATCGCCATCTCGGCGGCGGCCTTGGCCATGCGGTTGCCGCGCACCTCGCTCATCGCGGCAGGTGTGTCCTCGATCGTGGTCAAGGGCTCCTCGGCGAGCATCGGCAGGAGCACCTCGCGCAGCAGCACCCAGGCGCCCAGGCCCCATTCGGCGCTGTAGAACGGATCCGAGCCGGCGACGCATTCGCCCCACCCTTCGGCCTCGACGCCTTCGACGTCGCACACGACGCGCACCAGGACGGCCTCGCGAAGCTCTTGCACGCCGAACGAGGTGCGGAACGGGCGCACCAGCGGCAGGTCGGCGCGGACCAGCTCGGCGGCGCGAAGCGTGATCATGCGATCCCTCCGAACAGATAGGTGCCGGGCGGTTCGAATCCGGTGACGACCAGTCCCGCCTCGAACGCCGACCGCATCTGCCTGCGGACGCGGTCGCGTTCGTCGCGGCGCCGATCCATCGGCCACGAAAGATACTCGTCGATGCCGGCCGGGACGCGGACCCGCGTCAACGGTGGGTTGCCGGCGGGCGCAGGCCGGTGCGGCGTCCACGACACCAGCAGCCGGTCGGTCCGCTCGCCCGCATTGAACCGGTCCTGACGCGGCCCGTAGACGTCGTCCAGGTAGGCGATCGCTCGCGCGCCGAGCGTGCGCATGTTGAACGCGGCGTTGCGGGCGCGCATCGGATCGAAAGTCCAGCGAATCTCGTTCACGCCGCGCTCGAGCGCCACGCGCGCCTGCTCGCGCTTGAGCGTCGTTGCGACGCCTGCGCGGCGATGCGATTCCAGCACGCCCAGCCGCGCCGACCACAGCCAGACGGCCGCGTCGTCGTCGCGGCCCCACCAGCCGGTCACGACGCCGACGCACGTGTCGCCGTCGAACGCACCGATCAGCAGATTGGTGTGCGCGGTCATGGCGCGCAGCAGCTCGCGGGGCAGACGCTCGCGGTCGGGTGCGTGCCAGACTTGATCGAAGACGGCGTCGGCGGCCGCGATCTCGTCGAGCGAGGACAGCGGCCGCACCTGGATGCTCATGTGCCGACCAGCGCCGGCAGGATCGTGCCGATGGGTTCTCGCAGCACGGCGTGCGCCATCGGATCGTAGGGCGTCGGTTCCGCGTTGACGATCACCAGCCGTGCGCCGTGCGCCATCGCGACCTCGGGAAGCGCCGCGACCGGATAGACCGTCAGCGAGGTTCCGACGGCCAGGAACAGGTCGCATTCGCGCGCCGCGCGTTCGGCGCGCGCCAGATCGTCGGGGCGAAGCGACTGGCCGAAGCTGATCGTTGCGGATTTCAAGATTCCGCCGCAGCGCTTGCACGCCGGATCGTCTTCGCCGCCGCGCACGCGCTCGAGCGCGACCTCCATCGGAGCGCGGTCTTGGCAGGACAGGCACTCGACCTCGCGGACGGTGCCGTGGATCTCGACGATGCGCTCGGGGCCGGTCCCGGCCGTTTGATGCAGCCCATCGACGTTTTGCGTCACCAGCGTGTGCATGCGGCCGGCTCGCTCGAGCGCGACCAGCGCGTGATGGCCCGCGTTCGGCTTCGCCGTCCACGCCGGATGCTGCAGCCGCGCCTTCCATGCCTTGACGCGGATCTCTCGCGACGAGGTGTACCAGCCGATGTCGGAGAGCTTCTCGGCCTCGGGGTCGCGCGTCCACAACCCGTTCGGCCCGCGAAAGTCGGGGATGCCCGACTCGGTCGAGATCCCCGCGCCGGTCAGAACCGTCACCGCGCGCGCCTCGCGCAGCCACTCGCGAACATCGTTGAGGGCGGCCATGCCGGCCATGCTAGTGGGCACGAGGACTCGGCCGGAAAAATCGATGGCCCCGGGGTCCTGCCCAATGATATTAATTGAGCATGGGAAGACCGGGACGACCGAAAGGATCCGGTCCCGTCCGGGTCGGCGAGGTCGCGCCCGTCTACGGCGGCGTAGGCGGAGCGCTCTCGCGGCTCGAGGCGCTGATCGCGATGCTCGGAAACAACCGGGTGGCCCGGCTTCTCGACGTCAGCGCATCGCAAACGTCGCGGTGGCGATCAAGTAAGGACCGCCCGTCCCCCGACATGATTCTGCGGATCGGAGATCTCGATCATGTGATGTTTCGCTTGTTCGGACAGATGCACGCAACGGTCGCGCTGGATTGGCTCGACGCGCACAACGAGTTCATCGGAACCACCCCCGCCGAGGCGATCGAGGCCGGAGAGTTCGGGCTGGTGCATTCGGCGCTCGCGCTCGAGGCGCAGGGAGGATTCCTCTGATCCTGTATCGAGTCGCTCCTGTTCTGGAGTGGCGTCCGGAGGCGGGCCTCGAGCCGGCGGAGGCCGGCGGCCCCGGCCAACCTCTGCACGTGCCGCCGCAGGGCGCGTCCCGCATCGACAGCCCGAGCCGGTACCGCGTGCTGTATTTCGCCGAGGACCCCGCGATCGCGGTCGGTGAGGCGTTCGCGAGCCGGCCGGTCTGGATGGAGGAGATGTTCGAGTTTCCGGTTCTGCCCGACGCCAGGTCGTCCCTGATCACCGTTCAGGTGGATGCGCGCGTGGTCGATCTGGACGACGCCGCCGCGTTGGCCGAACGGGCGCTTCGTCCCTCCATTGTGGCCACGCCCGATCGCACGGTGACCCAGGCGTGGGCGGCGCGGATTTTCGCCGAAAAGCGCTGGGCCGGGATCAGGTGGTGGAGCGCCCGGGATGCCCGATGGGGCGTCGTCGGACTCTGGAGTCTGGAATCGATCCGCATTCAGCGGGTCGAGCCCCTTGCCCGCGACCATGATGCCGTTCGTCGCGCGACGGCGTTGCTGAAGAAGCGGTGGGCCAAGAAAAGCACGTGAAGGCTCGGCTGCTATGACAGCGTGCGGCGGCGGTTGGCGAGCCAGGCGCCGAGTGCGACACCGCCGGCGAACAGGCCGGTCGCGGCGACGGCGCTGGGAATGCCGATCAGCAGGGCACGGCGGCGAGCACGCAGCTCGTGGATGGGCCAGCCGCGGGTGCGGGCGATGCGGCGCAGGCCGTGGTCGGGATTGACGGCATGCGGATGGCCGACCGTCTCGAGCAACGGCAGGTCGTTGGTGGAGTCGCTATACGCGTGCGACTCGCTCAGGTCGATGCCGCGCTCTAACGCGAGCAGTTGCACGGCTTTGGCTTTCTCGGGGCCGTGCAGGATGTCGCCGACCAGACGGCCGGTGTAGCGGCCGGCGTCGTCGAACTCGGATTCGGTGCCCAGCGCGCCGGTCATGCCGAGGCTTTCGGAAACGACGCGCGCCAGCTCGATCGGCGCGGCGGTGACCAGGAACGTTTCGAAGCCGGCGTCGGTATGGCTGCGGATGACGCGCGCGATGTCTTCGTAGACGCGCGGAAGGATCTGCTCTTCGACGATCTCGTTGCCCAGCGCCGCGAACTCGTCGCGATGCTTGCCTTTGACGAACTCGAGCGCAGCCTTCTTCGACTGCTCCATGCCTTGTTCGCGTTCCGAGCCGACCAGGCGGAACATCACCTGGTTCCAGGCGAAGCCGGCCATGTCGCGGACACGGTAGTAGTCCCGCTGATACATGCCGCGAGCCAGCAAGAACAAGCTCGAGCCGGGCACGAGCGTCTTGTCGAGGTCGAAGAACGCCGCCTTGGTCATGGTGGCCAAGCATAACGCCGCGAGCGGCGAAAGTGGATGCCGTCACTCCTCGTAGCGTACGCAACCGTCGTGGCTATTTTGGTTCTAGCCCAGATACGGCGGGGGAGCGGCGAATGAACCACACCGGGGACGTCCGTCTATTCAGTCAACTCAGGGCTTGGCCGATTCCCCATAGGGTTATCCACACATAGGGTTATCCACAGGGTGCTGCCTGCGAGTTTTCGTCCCTGACCGTTGTTGTCGGCGGGCGCTGTTAGCCTCGGCGGCGATGGACCGAATCTTTCAGGGGCTGAACGAGCAGCAGGCGGCGGCCGTGGCGGCCGTGCGCGGGCCGGTATGCATCCTGGCCGGGGCGGGCTCGGGCAAAACCACGACGATCACGCGACGGATCGCGAATCAGATCGCGACCGGGACCTTCGACGCGTCCGAGATCCTGGCGGTCACCTTCACCGACAAGGCTGCCCGCGAGATGGCCGCGCGGCTGCAGCGACTCGGCGTGCCGGCGGTGCGGGCCCGGACGTTCCACGCGCAGGCGCTGGCTCTCTATAAGGCGTTCTCGTCGGACGCGGCCGAGATCGTGCCGTCGAAGGGCCAGATCCTGTCGCCATTGGTCAAGCGGCTGCCGCCACCGCACAAGTTCACGGCCGTGCGGGACATCGCGACCGAGATCGAGTGGGCCAAGAACCGGATGATCGGCCCGGACCGTTATATCGAGGTCGCGACCGCCGAGTCGCGGGTGACCCCGGTGCCGGTCGAGGTGATGGGCGGCCTCTATAAGACGTACGAGCGTCGCAAGGAAGCGGCCGGCTTGATGGACTTCGAGGATCTGCTGGCCCGCACGATCGAGCTTTTGCGGACCGACGAGCGTGCGATGAACGCGGTCCGCACCAAGTACCGCGCGTTCACGGTGGACGAGTACCAAGACGTGAACCTGCTCCAGCAGTCGCTGCTGGACGTGTGGGTGGGGGAGCGGCGCGACCTGTGCGTGGTCGGCGACGACTACCAGTCGATCTTCGGCTTCACCGGCGCGACGCCGCGGTACCTGCTCGACTTTCCCGAACGGCACGACGCGCAGGTGTTTCGGCTCACCGTCAACTATCGCTCGACGCCGCAGGTCCTGAACGTCGCGAACCGTCTGGTGCCGAAGATGGGCGGATCGCCGAAGTCGCTGACCGCGCGAGCGGGCGCGGACGGTCCCGAACCGGTGTTCCGCGAGCACGCGACCGGATCGGGTGAGGTCGAGTGGATCGTGCGGCAATGCCGGGCCCTGCGCAACGCGGGCGTGCCCTGGGAAGAGATGGCCGTGCTGTACCGGATCAACGGCCGCTCGGAAGATCTGGAGGAGGCCTTCAGTGCGGACCGCCTGCCCTATCAGGTTCGGGACGGATCGTTTCTGCGGCGGCCGGCGGCGCGATCGGTGATCGCCAAGCTCAAGCGCGCTCCCGACACGGCCGTCGGGCCGCTGATGGATCAGATCGCGCGGGGCCTCGGCTGGCGGGAAGAGGTTCCCGACGACACCGACGCGAGCGAGGCGACCAGGCAAGCGGATTTGGGCCGGCTGCGGGCGCTCGCGCACGAGTTCGACGACGCCACAAAGCCCGACGACGCGAAGCCGGTCAAGACGCGCGCCGAGCTGTTCGTCGAAGATCTCGGCAAACGCTTCGCGGTCGAGCGTGAAGGACGCGGCGTGCAGATCCTGACCTATCACCGCTCGAAAGGGCTCGAGTTCGAAGCCGTCTTTCTGCCGCGCATGGAGGAGAAAGAGCTTCCGTTCGCGCTGTCGAAGTCCGACGCCGAGATCGCCGAGGAGCGCCGGCTGCTGTATGTCGGGATCACGCGCGCGAAGAAGTACCTGTTCGTGTCGTGGGCGGCGCAGCGGCCGGGGGACCGGCGGCGCTCGCCGAAGCGCTCGCCGTTCCTGGCCGAGATGCGGCCGCAGGCCGTTCCGACCTCGGGCCGTCTGACCGGAACGCCCGCGGGGGCTGCCGCAGCGTCGCGCGAGGCCGAGTCGCGACCCAAGGTCGCGGTCGGCGACGAGCATCTCGCGCTGTTCACGGCCTTGAAAGATTGGCGGCTGCAAGCCGCACGCAAGAACGGCGTGCCCGCCTATGTGGTCTTCCACGATCAGACGCTCGCGCGGATCGCGCAAGAGCGGCCGGCCAACGTGATCGAGCTCGGCCGCATCTCGGGAATCGGCCCGACCAAGATCCAGCGTTACGGCTCGGAAGTGCTCGATCTGATCGGCACCCACGCCGGCTAGCGTCCTTTCGACCTCACGGCACTCGCGTCACCCCAATTGAAGGGAATCCCGCTTGCGGCCGCTTGCTGCGGGCAGGATGTCTTCGTCCGCCGAACCGGGTCGCCTTCAAAAGAAGTTCCCCTTCCGACGAACCGAACGGGCGATGTCTCCGAAGACTCGCTGAAAGCCGATTGACGGGACATCCTCGTCGAGGACGAAGGGAGTGGATTGACCTTGAAGCGCAAAAGTTTGGTGATCGCCGCGGGAGCGTTGACGTTGACACTGGCCGGCGCCGCCTGCGGCTCAACCGCCGATACCGTCGCAAAGCCGGCCACGAGCGTGCTGCCCGGCACCGCGACCCGGGATGCAGGGCCGGGCAGCGCCGCCTCCGGGCTGCGCGCAACGCTGACCGATCTGCTGGTCGAGCACGAGTACCTGGCCGGGATCACGATCTCGACCGCGGTTTCGACCGGCCTCGACTCGGACGCCACCAAGGGAGCGAGCGAAGCGCTCGACAAGAACTCGGTGGCGCTCTCCGAGGCGATCGATTCCGTCTACGACGGCGCGGGCAAATCGTTCCTGCCGTTGTGGCGCAAGCACATCGGATTCTTCGTCGACTACACGGTCGGCAAGGTCTCAAAGGATGAGGCGAAGCAGAAGACCGCCCGCGAGGGTCTGGACGGCTACCGCAGCGACTTCGGCGCGTTCCTGGCGAGCGCGAACCCGAACCTGACGAAGGATGCCG
>Ga0247717_1000488_pt1 | contig 11983 bp, 5 predicted proteins | sample 24E_NmetaG_FD_189047 | JGI IMG/M metagenome (GOLD analysis project Ga0247717, IMG submission 189047) | Soil microbial communities from hillslope of Landscape Evolution Observatory, University of Arizona, Oracle, AZ, United States - 2-4-E_N | ecosystem: Engineered > Artificial ecosystem > Mesocosm... | reverse complement strand
TCGGAACCGTCAGCGTGGGAGGGAGCCCCAGCTCGTTGGTGGACCCTGCTTTCAAGGCCCACCCAGGGCACTCAGGACCTACATCTTCAGTGATCGCCTTCCTACAGACTCAGGTGATCCTCAACATGGCGACCGATCTCGGCACTGGCCAACCACTCGAGCATGGGCTTCGCACCTGCTGGTTGTCGTTGAAGACAGCCGAGGCTCTGGGACTCGACGACGGGGCGCGCTCGTGCGTGTATCACGTGGCGTTGTTGCGGTTTCTGGGCTGCACCTCCGACGCATCGGAGGCGGCCGTCTTCGCCGGAGGCGACGACGTGGCGTTCAACGCGACGTTCGCGCCGATGCTGAATGCCCAGCCCGGGGAAGGCGTGCGCTTTCTGGTTCGCCACCTCGCCGCGGACCTGCCGATCCCCCAGCGCATCGGGCGTGTCGCCCGGGCGCTGGGAGATCCAGGAGGGGAGCGGCGGAGCCTGTCAGCCCACTGCGAAGCAGCCTCCCGCCTGGCCACGCGTCTGGGCATGCCGGCGTCGGTGTGCAACTCGCTTGCTCACGCCTACGAGCGCTGGGACGGCAAGGGCTACCCGGACGGGTTGGCGGGCGAGGACGTGCCGGTGGCCGTTCGGGTCGTGGCTGTCGCCCGCGACGCCGAGTTGTGGGCTCGGCAGGCGGGGTGGGCGACCGCGGCCGAGGTGCTCGCCCGCCGGCGGGGCCGCGCCCATGACCCCGCGGTGGTTGATGGGCTTTCGGGCGACGGGGAAGGTTGGCTGGCCGGCATCGGCGACGACCCGGGTGCCGCAGTCCTCGAGGCCGAGCCGGCGCCGGTGCTCACCATCGAGAACGGCCGGGTCGACGGCGCGCTGAGAGCGGTGGCCGACTTCGCGGACCTGAAGTCCCCGTTCTTCCTGGGCCACTCGACAGGCGTCGGGGCCCTCGCAGGGGCGGCGGCGACCGCAGCTGGGCTGTCCGACGAGGACGCGGCGACGTTGCGGCGGGCCGGGATGGTGCACGACATCGGCAAGGTCGGTGTCGCATCCGGCATCTGGGACCACCCGGGGCCGCTGAGCGCCGACCAGTGGGAGCGCGTACGACTCCACTCGTATCTGGGGGAGCGGGTGCTGTCCCGTTGCCGGCTGCTGGAACCGTTCGCGGCCGTTGCCGCTCGCCACCACGAACGACCCGACGGATCCGGCTACCACCGGGGCCTTGGCGGTGACCAGCTCGGGGTCGGCGCCCGGATCTTGGCGGCCGCGGACATGTACCACGCGCTGACCGAGGCACGTCCCCACCGAACAGCGTTCGAGCCGTCCGCTGCCGCGACGCGGCTCCTCGACGAGGTCGACGCCGGCCGCCTCGGGCGGGCCGAGGTCGACGCTGTGCTCGCCGCTGCCGGCCAGGCCAGCCGCCAGCCTCGCATCGACCGGCCCGCGGGCCTCACCGAACGCGAGGTCGACGTGCTACGCCTGATCGCGCGCGGTCAGGCCAACAAGCGGGTGGCGGCCACGTTGGGGATCTCGCCCAAGACGGTGGGCCGCCACATCGAGCACATCTATGCCAAGGCAGGGGTCGCCACCCGCGCCGGCGCCACGTTGTTCGCCATGGAACACGGCCTGCTGGCACCCTGACGCCATTGGAGATGGGGTGAACGCCGAATGCGCCACGCTCTCACTGACCAAAGACTGGTCAACGTCCAGACCTGTCCAGGGTAGGGGAACGCGATGAGCGACACAGGATCGACCGGAGCAACCACAACCCGCCTCGATGTCCCCTCGTCGGACGGAACACCGCTAGCCGTGTGGGTCGACGGTGACGGGCCCGCCCTCGTCCTGGTCCACGGCTCCCCGAGCGAGCACTCCACCTTCGATCCCCTCGTGGCGGAGCTGCGGGCGCACGTGACGACCTATGCCATGGACCGCCGAGGCTCCGGTGCGAGCGGCGACACAGCGCCGTACGCCATCGAGCGTGAGTTCGAAGATGTGGCAGCCGTCGTCGACGCCGTCGCGGCGCGTATCGGCAGCGCCGTCGCCCTGTGGGGCCACAGCTACGGATGCAACCCAGCCATGGGCGGCGCCGCCCTTACCGCCAGCGTCGGCCATCTCGTCCTCTACGAGCCCAGCTTCGGCCTGACCTACCCGCCAGGCGCGATCGACGCCATCGAACAGGCTGTGGCAGCCGGAGACCCCGAGCGCGCAATCCGCGCCGCGTTCGTCGACACCGGCGTCATGACCGACGACGATTTCGAGGCCTTCAAGACCAGCCCCCGGTGGCCGAACGTCGTCGCCTCCGCACCCGCGCTGTCCCGCGAGTGCCGAGTCGAGAACAGCTGGGTGTACCAAGCCGGCCAGTTCGATGCGATCAGCGCGCCCACCCTGATGCTGATCGGCTCTGACACCGACCTCGAGCTCGCCGCCTGCACGAAGAGGGCCGCAGCCGCCTTACCCAACGCCAGCATCCACATTCTGGACGGGCATGGCCACTTTGCGTACAAGAGCGCCCCGGCCATGGTGGCCGCGATCATCCGCGGCTTTATCGCCACTTGAGCCACGGGACCAACATCACCGACGCATCACCACCACCCATGAGCCAACGCCGCCCGGCGACCAAGGATGGCTCGAATTGCGCGTCGGACGCTGAGCACATGTCTCATAACGTGCGGCCTGGTCGACGCGGCCGACCATCCCCGAGGAGCCGGTCAGGGACGCTCCATATCGGCCGCTCGATATCGCGGCGGCGGCAGAACCAGCAGCCGGACCTATCGGCGCTTCTTGTAGGCCTGTGCGCGGCGCGAGGTGAGTGCCGGGCCAAGCGCCGGCCTGCCTACGCAGGCGTCGCGCCGGAGTAGGCGGACGCCTGCAGAGTGAACAGGTCGGCGTACACGCCACCGGTTGCCATCAGCGATCCGTGGTCGCCCTGCTCCACGAGGCGCCCCTCCTGTAGCACCAGGATGCGGTCGGCCGAGCGCACGCTCGAGAACCGGTGGGAGATCAGCAAGACGGTGCGGCCGGCGGACAGCGCCCGCATGCGGTCGAACAACGCGTGCTCGGCGCGGGGGTCGAGGGCAGCCGTGGGCTCGTCGAGGATGAGCAGCGGCGCGGCCCGGAAGAAGGCGCGGGCCAGTGCGACGCGCTGCCACTGCCCGATGGACAGCTCGTGGCCCCCTTCGAACTGGCGGCCGAGCATGGTGTCGTACCCGTCGGCCAGGGCGGCGAGGAAGTCGTCCGCGCCCGACTGGGCGGCGGCGGCCTCCACCCGGGGCCGGTCGTGGGTCGCCGTGTGGTCGCCCACCGCGATGTTGTCCGCCGCGGACATGAAGTACTGGACGAAGTCCTGGAAGATGACCGCGACGTTGCGGCCGACGTCAGAAGGCGCGCACGTGGCCACGTCGACGCCGTCCCAGGTGATCCGGCCCGACGTCGGCTGGTACAGGTTGCAGAGCAGCTTGGCCAGCGTCGTCTTCCCGGAGCCGTTCTCGCCCACCAGGGCGACGACCTCGCCGGCATGGAGCTCGAACGACACGCCGTCGAGCGCCGACCGGTCGCACCCCGGATAGGTGAACGAGACGCCCTCCACCGCCAGGGTGGCATGTCCGGGCGCATGCCCATCTGCTGCTTGCCCGCGATGGTTGGCCAGACCGGCGGCACGAAGGGCTGTTCTCGTTGGTACTCGAGCTTTCGGCCCCCGGTGGGTGACCGGACCAACGACCATCCGCCCGGCAACTTCTCCGAGCGATCGATCACGGTCCATCCCAGCAGCGAGGCGTAGAACTCGGCGAGCCGGCAGGCATCGCGACACCCGATCACAGGTCCGCTCAACCGAGTGCGAACAGAATCCACGCCAGTACCCCCAATTCGACGAGCTGAGTCGAGTCTCTCGCGGCCAGCCGGCGGCTCCGGGAGCTGCACCTATCGCGTGCTGGAGAGCGCGCCGTGCTGGCGCCGGCTAACGCCCCCGATCGGAGCGTCGGGTGGTGCTGACTCGACTCAGATCGGAGGTGTTCTCCGGTAGCGAGCGTGCTGCGATGCGATGATGCGCTTCCCGCTTCTTAGGTGATGCACTCCCTCAACTCCTGCCGGGGGCCAGACGGACCTCCCGAGGAGTAACCCAGAAATCCATTCTTGGCCGGAGGCGCCCCGGCGGTACGGTCGAGCCATCGCATGACCGCTCCCCCGCTCTGGCGCGTCCGGCCCTATCTCTGTCCCTACAGGTGGCAGCTGTGGGCCATGGCCGGCGCGTCGGTGCTCGGCGTGGGAGCCGCCATCACCGTGCCACACGTCGTGCGCCGGGTGGTCGACGGCCCCATCCCTGACGGCGAGCGCTCGGCGATCCTGCCCCTCGCCTCCCTCGTCCTCGTCCTGGGCCTGTTCGAGGCGTTCGCCGCCTTCCTCCGCCGCCGGCTCCAGGCTCGGTCCGCCACCGGGTTCGAGCAGGCCTTCCGGGACGACCTATACGTCCACCTCCAGCGGCTTCCGCCCTCGTTCCACGACGAGTGGCAGTCCGGCCAGCTGCTGTCGCGGGCCATGGGGGACCTCCACGTCATCCGGAGGTTCATCAGCTTCGGCCTGGTGATGACGGTCGTGAACACCATCACCTTCCTCGTGGTGATCGGCCTCCTGGCCCGCCTGCACCTCGCCTTGGCCACGCTGGTCGGCGCCTCGCTTTTGCCTCTGGCCGTCATCTCGTCGCGGTTCCGGAGCAGCTACCGCGGGGTGGCCCGTCAGGTCCAGGACCGCCAGGGCGACCTCGCCACGCTGGTGGAGGAGGCGGCCGCCGGCATCCGGGTGATAAAGGCCTTCGGCCGCCAGCCCGCCGTCGAGGCGCAGTTCGCCGACGGCGCCGAGCGCCTGCGGGCGTCGGCCCTCGAGGCGGCGCGCCTCCAAGGCCGCTTCTGGCCGCTTATCGACCTGGTGCCGAACCTCGCCCTCGGCACGGTGCTCCTCGTGGGCGGCCTGGCCGTGGGCAACGGAGACCTCACCCTCGGGGGACTGGTCGCCTTCATTTCCCTCGTCCTCATGCTGGTGTGGCCCATCGAGTCGCTGGGCCGCATCCTGGCCGACGCCCAGGAGGCCTCGGCCGCCGCCGGCCGGGTGTTCGAGGTCCTCGACACCGAGCCCGACATCGCCGACCGCACAGACGCCGTGTCCCTCGAAGCGTCGTCGGGTCTTCTTCGCTTCGAGGGTGTGGGCTTCCGGCACCCGGGAAGCGACCGGTGGACGCTGCGGGGCGTCGACCTCGAGGTGCGGCCGGGTGAGACGATGGCACTGGTGGGCGGTGCCGGCGCCGGCAAGACGGCCCTGCTCCAACTGGTGCCGCGGCTCTACGACGTCACCGAGGGCAGCGTCAGCCTCGACGGCCACGATGTGCGCAGCCTGCGCCTCGCGGCGCTGCGCCGCCACGTGGGCGTCGCCTTCGACGATCCCCTGCTCTTCTCGGCCAGCGTGCGCGAGAACCTTCTGCTGGGATCGCCCGACGCGACCGAGGACGACGTCGAGGCCGCCATCGACATCGCCCAGGCACGCTTCGTCCACGACCTGCCCTGGGGCCTCGATACCCGCGTCGGCGAACAGGGCCTCACCCTCTCGGGCGGCCAGCGCCAGCGCCTCGCCCTGGCCCGGGCGGTGGTCGGCCGCCCCGCCGTCCTCGTGCTCGACGACCCGCTGTCCTCGCTCGACATCCACACCGAGGCACTGGTCGAGCGCGCCCTCGCCCATGTGCTGGCCGGCACCACCGCCCTCATCGCCGTTCACCGACGTTCGACCCTCGCCCTGGCTGACCGGATCGCCTTCCTCGACGGCGGCCGTGTCACGGCGGTGGGCACCCATACGGAGCTGGTCCGAGCAGAACCTGCGTACCGGCGTTGGCTGGGTGAGGCGGACTGGCCCCGCCGCCCCGTCGATCGAACCGAGATGGCGAGCTGATGGCGGGCGAGCCGGCGGGTTCGCCCGACGTCGCCTGGCGCGGGGTGGCGGCGGAGTCCGCCGATGACGCCATCGGCGGGCTCACGGCGTTCCTGCGCGCACGCAGCCGTCGACTGCTGGCGTCGCTCCTGCGGCCCCACCGCGGGTCGATACTTCTCCTCGGCATGGTGTCGGTGGCCCAGAACCTGGCCGCCATGGCCGGCCCCTTCCTCGTCAAGATCGGTATCGACCGCGGCATCCCCGCCATCCAGCGGGGCGGCGGGTCGAGCACCCTCCTGGTCGTGGTGGCCGTCTTCTTCTTCGCCGCCGCCGCCGAATCGGTCCTCACCGCCGTGTTCGTGCGCACGTCGGCGCGGGTGGGCCAGGACGTGCTCCTCGACCTCCGGACGCGGCTGTTCGCCCACTTCCAGGTCCTCAGCATCTCCTTCCACGAGCGCTACACCAGTGGCCGGGTGATCTCGCGCCTCAGCTCCGACGTGGAGGCTCTGGGCGACCTGCTCAGCTCAGGTGTGGCCCAGCTGGTGTTCGCCCTCCTGTCGGTGTTCACCACCGCCGTGCTCATGCTGCTGCTCGATGTGCCGCTGGCCCTCGTGGCGCTGCTCTCGTTCCCCGCCCTCCTCGCCCTCACCCTCTGGTTCCGGCGCCAGGCAGAGCGGGCCTACCGGGCGGGCCGGGTGGCGGTGGCCCTGGTGATCGTCCAGTTCGTCGAGTCGATGGCGGGCATACGGGTCGTGCAGGCCTTCCGCCGCGAAGACCGGAACCAGAGGATCTTCGGCGAGTTGAACGAGCGGTACGCCGACGCCAACCGGTGGGGCATGCGGCTAGCCGCCGTCTTCGGGCCGGGCACCCGGGCGATCGGCGGGGTGACCCTCGCCGTCACCCTGGCCGTCGGCGCATTCCGGGTGATGGACGGTGCGACCACGGTCGGCGCCCTCGCCGCGATCCTGCTGTACGTTCGCCGGTTCTTCGAGCCGATGCAGGACCTCGTCCAGTTCCTCAACAGCTTCCAGTCGGCGTCGGCCGCCCTGGAGAAGCTGTCGGGGGTGCTGGAGGAGGGCCCGGAGGTGGCCCAGCCGGCGGTGCCCGTCCTCCTGCCGGACGGCGGCCTGGACGTCCGCTTCCATCGGGTGGGCTTCGTGTACGCGCCGGGGCGCCCCGTGCTCCATGCGATCGACATCGGGATCCCGTCCGGCCAGACGGTGGCCGTCGTCGGCGAGACCGGCGCGGGAAAGACCACCATCGCCCGCCTGCTGGCCCGCTTCTACGACCCGACGTCCGGCAGCGTGACGCTCGGCGGCGTCGATCTCCGCTCGGTTGCCGACCACGACCTCCGGCAGGCGCTGTGCATGGTGACCCAGGAGAGCTTCCTCTTCAGCGGCTCCGTTGCCGACAACATCGCCCTCGGGCGGCCCGACGCGTCCCGCCAGGACATCGAGGCGGCGGCGGCCGCCGTCGGGGCCCACGACCTGTTCCGCCTCCTTCCCGGCGGCTACGACAGCCCCGTAGGCAAACGAGGCAGCCGGTTGTCCGCCGGCCAGCGCCAGCTGGTCGCCTTCGCCCGGGCCTTCCTGGCCGATCCCCGGGTGCTGGTGCTCGACGAGGCAACGTCGTCCCTCGACGTGCCGTCCGAGCGCGTCGTGCAGGACGCACTGGCCAACCTGCTCGCCGACCGAACGGCGGTGATCATCGCCCACCGCCTGTCGACGGTAGAGATAGCCGACCGGGTGATCGTGGTGGACGGCGGCCGCATCGTCGAGGACGGTGCGCCGGCCGACCTGCTGGACCGCGACGGCCGCTACCGGGAGCTGCACCGGGCCTGGGAGGAGAGCCTCGCCTGAGCTGCCGCAGTCGTGCCGCCATCTGGATGTCCAGCCGGCAGCGCCATCACACGGGGCGCTAGTTCGTGACTCGACCGGGCAACACGATCAGACCGCCAGATCCCGGGCGGCCCTGGACCCCAGCTGGGGTTGGGCGGGACGATCGATACCGGGCACTCGGTAGGTGCCGAAGTCGGGCGGCTTGGCGGTGACGCCATCCACACCCTGGCCATCGATCGGTGCGCGCATTATCGAGCGGGACGCGCGCTTCTGTGTCGCACGCTGCTGCGCCTGGCACGGTGGGGTCGTTGGTTCGGCCCTGTACTGCATGGTTGTGGCCGCTCGTGGCGTCATTTCGGACTGAGAGGAGCCTCTCGAGGGACCCGGGGCGCACAGCGAAACCGATGGCCAGGAACACCTCAGCCGCTGGGAGGAGTCCGAGTTCGCTCCACCCCGGCCTCGAGCGGGCGTAGGAACGACCCGGAACGATTAGCACTGGTGGAGATCGACGTTGCACTGTGCCTTCCTGGTGAGGCCGAGACGGTTCGAATCTTTCGAGACGTGACCGTCATGTCGCTCGTCCGCCTCGGAGCTCACGGGATCGCCGACATCCGCCGAAACCGTCACTGCACAACCGGTGCGGGCGCGGTGCCGACGACCAGCGACATCCAGCTTCCTCCTACGCGGCCGCCATCCCAACGATTGGTTGGTTGAGCTGACCGCCCCCAGCGGAACCGTGGAAGGCGGCATCGAAGCCGAAGATGCCGCCGTCGGAGGCGACCAGCCAGTAGCCGCGGCCATCGGGATCGGCGGCCATGCCGGCGATCGGCTGGTTCAAAGCGATGGCGCCTGTCGAACCCGAGAACGGCGCATCGAAGGCGAAGATGCCGCCGTCGGACGCCACCAACCAATAGCCCGTCCTATCCCGGTCGGCGGCCATGCCGACGATCGGCCGGTTGAGCGCGATGGCCCCGGTAGAACCGGCGAAGCGAGCGTCAAAGGCGAACACACCCCCGTCGCGGGCGACCAGCCAGTAGCCTCGGCCGTCAGGATCGGCGGCCATACCCACGATCGGCTGGTTGAGTGTGATGGCGCCGGTCGATCCGGCGAACACGGCGTCGCCGAACGCGAAGATGCCCCCGTCGCGGGCGACCAGCCAGTAGCCCTTGCCCGTCGCAGTCGCCGCCATGCCGACGATGGGCTGGTTGAGCCTGGCACCGCCCATGGAGCCGTAGAACCCGGCGTCGAAGGCGAACACCCCGCCGTCGGCGGCCACGAACCAGTAGCCCTGGCCGTCGGGATCACCGGCCACAGCGACGATCGGCTGGTTGAGCGGCGTCCCACCGGCCGAGCCGGAGAAGGGGGCGTTGAAGGCGAAGACGCCGCCGTCGCGCGCGGCCAGCCAGTAGCCCGGATCGGCCACCGAGAACCCCTGCCCCACCGTCGCGTCCCCGGCCGGGTTGGTGACGGCGACGCTGCGGGCCCCGAAGGCGGCATCGGGGGCGACTGCCACCGTCACGTCGAGGCGGCCGGACGACACCAGGCTCACCTTGGTCACCGAGACGCCGGCACCGAAGGCCACCTCCGGCGTGGCCGTGAAGTCGCTCCCCGTCACCGTAACCGTCCGGGTTTCGCCACGCCGCAGCGTCGGCGGGGCGACCCCCGTCACCTCGGGCAGCGCCAGGGTGCGCACGTAGGAGTCGATGGCGTCGTCCTGGTCCGCCGGGTCGAGGCGTGCGAAGGTGCCGAACGACACGTAGCGCCCGTCACCGCTCAGCGACGGCGGCCCGTTCGTGTCATCGCTTCCCTTGGCACCCGACGCCCCGGTGGCCCGGCTGGCCAGCACGGTGGTGTCGGCGACGAGGTCGCGCACGTACACGTCCCGGAAGCCGTCGGTGTCGGCGGGGTCGAGGTTGGCGGCAGAGGTGAACGCCACCCGCCGGCCGTCGGCGCTGATGGCGGCCTGGTAGGTGGGCCCGAGCGCCTTGCCCCCGTGAGGCCCGGACGTCCGGGTGGCGAGCGTCGTGGTGCCGGCGACGAGGTCGCGGACGTACACGTCGCTGACGGCGTCGGCGTCGAAGGGGTGCAGGTTGGTGGCGAAGGTGGCGAAGGCGACGCGCGTGCCGTCAGCGCTCAGCGCCCGCCGGTCGAGGAAGCTCATGTCGTTGGCCTTCGTCCCGCTGACGCCGTTGCCCCGGCTGGCCAGCGTGAGGGTGTTGGCGACGAGGTCGCGTACGTAGACGTCCTCCCAGGTGTCGGTGTCGGCCGGGTGGATGTTGGTGGACGTCGAGATGAACGCCACCCGCCGGCCGTCGGCGCTGATGGCCCCCGAGCCGCCGCCGCCGTTCCCCTTGGCGCCGTTGGCCCCTGCTGCCCGGCTCACCAGGCTCGTCGTGTTGGCCACCACGTCGCGGACATAGACGTCGTGGGCCGAGTGGGTGTCGGCCGGGTCGATGTTGGTGGCCTGGGATACGAAGCTCACCATTCGGCCGTCGCCGCTGATCGTCGGGTTGTCGCCGCCGAAGTCGGACTTGACGCCCGCCGCCCCGGTCGCCCGACTTACCAGCGTGGTTTTGTTCGCCACCAGGTCGCGGACGTAGATGTCGGCGTTGTCATCGGCGTCGGCCGGGTCGAGGGTGGTGGCGCGGGACCTGAACGCGACCCACCGCCCGTCGGCGCTGATGGCTGGGTCGTCGCTCGTCTGGTTCCCCTTGGCGCCGGTCGCCCCCGTCGCCCGGCTTACCAGCGTGTTCGCGCCGGTTCGCCGGTCGCGCACGAAGATGTCGACCGTCGTGTCGCCGTCGGCGGGGCTGAGGTTGGTGGCGCTGGACTGAAACGCCACGAAGCGCCCGTCGGCGCTGATGGACGTGTTGCCGGTGGACCCGTTCGCCTTGGCGCCGGCCAGCCCCGGCGCTCTGCTCTCGAGGGAGGTCGTCGGAGCACCCAGTGCGCCTGCCGGGCTCGGCACCCCGACGCCCGCGAACCCGAGGCCGAGTGCTACGACGGTGCTCAGCGCACGCCGGCCCGTCCGACGGCGTCGCCCCTTCGTTGGGACGCCGCCGGCCCTCGAGTTCGGGTTGCGAGCGCCAGCGTAGGCATCGGCTGGGGAAATGCCGATCGGCACAGAGCCGAGCGATCGGACGACGAACTTCACGAGAGGAGCAAGACGGGCGGGCGACGACATCACGAGCTCCTCAGGGTTGATACGGACGAACCAACGCTGACAATCGTCAACTCCGCACCGAAAGGGAGCAATTGGCCGCATCGCGACGCGAATTGCCTCGAACGGACTAGTCCGGGACGTTCGGAGTGATCGGCCGAGCAGTTCCGCCGCCTCATGGTCAGTCGCGAGCGATTAGGGCCCGCCTTAGAACAACTTGCACGGCCGCGACGGGTTCACCGTTGTGGTGACTCCCTCGTCGGCCTTCGGCCGTCCAAGTTGTTCTGCGACGGTCCCTTAGCTCCGATCCGGGCCGTCATGGCGGTTCGGCTCGGCCGAGTCGTGCCGGCTCGCGACGTCCGCCCCGGCCGATCTGGTGATCGCGAGCGTCAGGGCCGTCGCGCCGGCCCACACGGGCTCGCCGCTCGGGACGCGGGAGATCGCACTTCGGCGCTCAGGTAATGAGTCGAGCCGCTGTGCGTGCGAACGACTCGATGTCGTCCGCAGGGCCAACCTCCGCTCCTGAGGCCGCCAGGTATGCGGTCAGCGTTCGTCGGAGAAGCTCCGAATCGTCGACACCACCATCGTCGACCTCCAGAGCGATGATCTCCGGAGCACTCCGCAACAACCACCGCCGTCCGTCGGGCTGCGAGATGACTTTCCGCAGGCGCCGCCCCTTCGAGTCGATCAGCTTTACTGGCTCGTCGACGAGGACAGCGTCGAGCGCGACTGGCACCTCACCGGCGGTCCAGACGACGATCACGTCGTCATCGTCAAAGCAGAACACCGGCCATGTCGGGTCGACGGCCACCCGCCCATCACGCTGGGTCGCCCGGCCACCAGCCAGCGCGAAGGAACGTTCGCTGCTCCGGCGGACCACTCCGGCGATTGGTCGGCCAGCCGTCGAGGCCACCGGACATCGGCACGTCGGCTGCTCAGATCCTGACGACGGTCACGTTCCTCGGCTCGGATGCGCGCACGACGTCTCGGGGGTCGCTCGTGAGAACGACGACGTCGCTGCCAGTCGAGGTCTGGGCCACCGCGCCGAGATGGGCGTCGGCGATGCTTACGCCAGTGCCCGTCACGATCCT
>Ga0247717_1000487_pt1 | contig 11996 bp, 10 predicted proteins | sample 24E_NmetaG_FD_189047 | JGI IMG/M metagenome (GOLD analysis project Ga0247717, IMG submission 189047) | Soil microbial communities from hillslope of Landscape Evolution Observatory, University of Arizona, Oracle, AZ, United States - 2-4-E_N | ecosystem: Engineered > Artificial ecosystem >... | reverse complement strand
TCGCGCAACGCTTCGCCGCGGCGGCCGCAAACCCTTATCCCCACCCGCCGCATCCGGCGGCGGGTAGGGACCATGTCCGCCTCCGCTGTTCGAATCGTCCTGCTTGCGATCGCCGTGCTCGCCGCGCCGCTTGCGGGGTGCCTGTCGCCCGGAGGAGGCGACGGCCCTGGCATCCGCAGCCTCTCGGGCGTGGGTCCCTCTGCGGGCGGCAACGTCACGATCCAAGGGGAGAACGGGATCGAGGTTCGCACGGACCCCGAAAACGCCACCGTGCGCGTGGGCGTCGGCGACCGGCTGCGGGCGGGGCACACGGTCCAGGCGTGCGACGGCGCCTGCAACGCAATCGAGGTGCCGCCGGGCACGCTCGTCGCTGAGGGCATCCTCGTCACGTTTGGCAACATCACCGTGAACGCCGTGGGCCCCGACCGCGACAGCGCGATCTTCTTCTTCGACGCGGGCGACTTTGCCGGCCAATGGCTGCGGTGGGTCGATTCGCTCTCCCTGTTCGCGCTTTCGGCGCCGCTGTTCGTGAACGGCAACGTGACGGCCACCCACCACGTGGGAACGGTTTCGATCGCGACCACGCCTTCGGGGCCCATCGAGCTTCGAACGGCCGCGACGGAAGGCATCGAGGCCACCGTGTTCGTCCGCGGAAGCCACCGGCTGGCCAACGGAACGGCCAACATCACGTTTCCCGAGGCCATCCAACTCCTCGTGTCCAACGCGCCCTCGGCGTTCTACACGTGCATCGTGACGCTCACGAGCCCCGGCCCGGCGCTCTACGTCTCGTCGAAGGGGCCCGACCACTGCACGGTGCGCACGGCCGACGGCTCCAACGCCGAGCCCACGTTCGACTTCTTCTACCAGGCGACGCGGCGCGGCACGGAGGACTTCCGCGCCGTGGGACCGGTGAGCTCGTGACGGGCGCGCCCGCGGACCCGGCGTCGATCCTGCGCGGCGCGCGCCGCATCGCCGTCGTCGGCTTCTCGGCCACGCCGGGAAAGGATGCGCACGAGATCCCGAAGTACCTCCTCGAGCACGGGTTTGACGTCGTGCCGGTGAACCCGACGGCGCCCGAGATCCTCGGCCGCAAGGCGTACGCGTCGCTTGCGGAGGTTCCCGGCGAGATCGACATCGTGAACGTGTTCCGGCCCGCGGAGGAGGCGCCGGAGATCGCGCGGGCGGCCGCGCGCAAGGGCGCGCGCGCGCTGTGGCTGCAGACGGGCCTTGCAAGCGGGGAGGCCGCCCGCATCGCGCGCGAGTCCGGAATGGCCTACGTCGAGAACGCCTGCGTGCGCGTCACGCATCGCCTGCTGCGCTGAGGCATTACTGCGCAACTGCGCAGTAAAATCGGGGAAGGTCCGCTTGCCCGCTTCCGAGTAGCTATTTACGCCGCCGTCAATCATTATATAGACTGGGTCGTCTAGCGGAGCCACCGGGATGTACGTCATCATTGGCTGCGGGTCGGTCGGATTCAACGTCGCCCGCATGCTGCGCGATCGCGGCAAAGAGATCCTCATCCTCGACAAGAGCAAGAAGCGCGTCGAGGACCTGCGCGACGGCGAGCTCAACGCCGCCGTCTGCGACATGGAGCGGCTCGACCCCTTCCGCCAGGAGCTCGAGCAGGCGACCGCCATTCTCCTCCTTGGCTCCAACATGGAGGGCAACCTCGCTGCCCTCAAGTGGTTGAAGGGCGAGGTCTCCGAAGCCTTCGTCGTCGTCCGCGCCATCGACCCCGTCTCCGCCGAGGCGTTCGAGAAGGCCGGCGCCGACCGCATCGTTCGCCCAAGCGAGGTCATCGCGCGCTCGGTCATCCGCGAGCTGCAGGAGTTCGAGGTGCAGAAGGCCGGCTCCGCCCTTGCCAACATCATCCGCGGCGCGCGCAGCCTTGCCATCGTGCTGCACAGCTCGCCCGATCCCGACGCGATGGCCTCGGGCATGGCGTTGCAGGCGATCTGCGAGCATCTCGGAACGACGGCCGAGCTCTACCACGGCGGCAAGGTCGGCCACCAGGAGAACCGCGCCTTCGTGAACCTCCTCTCGATCCGCCTCACGGAGATCGGGCCCAAGGAGGATCCGATGGACTACGTGCGCCGGCACGACAAGATCGCGCTCGTCGAGTGCGGCGTCCCCGGCAAGAACAACGTCCTTCCGCCGGGTATCGTGCCCGCCGTCGTGTTCGACCACCACCCGCTCGACGAGGAGGACGCCGTCGCCGACTTCGTCGACGTGCGCGAGGGCGTGGGCGCCACGGCCACGATCCTCACGAAGTACCTTCAGCAGCTCAACGTGCCCGTCTCGCCGCGCCTGGCGACGGCGCTCCTGTACGCGATCCGCACGGACACGCGCGGCTTCACGCGGGGCGCCACGGCCGAGGACATGGCGGCCGCGACGTTCCTCTCCGCGTACGCGGACATGGCCCTTCTCGAGAAGATCGAGACGCCCCCCATGGCCGGCGAGACGGTCGACGTGCTCGGGCGCGCGATCCGCAACCGCGAGGTCTACGGCTCGCACCTTCTCTCCTGCGCCGAGTTCATCCACGACCGCGACACGCTGCCGCAGGCCGCCGACTTCCTGCTGCAGCTCGAGGGAGTGAACACCGTTCTCGTCTTCGGAATCGTCGACGACGTGATCCACATGAGCGCGCGCTCAAACGACGTGCGCATCAACCTCGGCGAGCAGATGGAGAAAGCCTTTGGCAAGCAGAACGCCGGCGGCCACGCGCAGAGCGCCGGCGGCCAGATCAAGCTTGGAATCTTCGGAAACGTGGAGGACCACGACGCGCTGCTGCGCCTTGCCAAGGACGCCGTGCGCAAGCAGTTCTTCCGCATCGTCGGCATCGAGGCGCCCAACGTGTCCTCGTCCGCAAACCCGACGGCGTGACGGCGCGGCCGCCGGGCGGAAGGCGCGCGAAACGACACCCGCTTCCAAAACAAAACTTCCTCGAACCGCCTGAAAGGCGTATTTGCTTCTTTGGGAGAACGGCCAAATACGGCGGCGTCTGGCAAGAGGCCGGGGGTCAGCAAGGTGGAACCCAGCAAGCGTAGGGGAATGCGCAAGGTTTCGAACGACGACGACGCCGTCTCGCCGGTGATCGCGGTCATCCTCATGGTGGCCATCACCGTCGTGCTCGCGGCGACCGTGTACATTTGGGTGACAAGCTTCAGCAGCCAGCAGGACGCGGGCGTGCAGGCGAGCGTGCAGGCGACCTCGCTCAACCGCACGGGAAGCGGCGCCCAGCAGGACACGATCCGGATCCTGCTCTCAAACGCGGCCGACGCGCCGTTCCCGGAGAATCAGGTCTCCGTCACGGTGAACGGAGCAAGCGCTACCGCGTACACGAACCAGGCCATGACGACGACGCTTGCCTCGGCCGGCCAGTGGGGCAACGGCGGCGCGTTGTACGTCGCGTGCACGCCCGGCGGCGGCAACCACAACCTCGTGGTGACCATCCGCGGCAGCGTCGTGCTCGCGCAGTCCGTACGGTGCTAGGGGCTCCCCGCCCGTGGCCGGGCGCGATGCGCCCGGCCTTCTCTTTTTCGCTGCGCGACCGTGACAACGTCACGGGGTTGCGTTGACAAATCCAAAAAGGATCGAACGGCGTCTCGCGGGGGGGAAACTTTCTATTTGGTTCTTTTGCGCAACGGCCAAATACTATCCCTCCCGGTTTCGGCCTCGGAAGGGTCAGGCGTCCGCATGAAAGCCAATCGCAGATTTTCGCACGAGAACGACGAGGCCGTTTCGCCGGTGATCGCGGTCATCCTCATGGTCGCCATCACCGTCGTCCTCGCGGCGACGGTGTACATTTGGGTCACGAGCTTCAGCAGCAACCAGCAGGCGCCCACGCAGGCAAGCGTGCAGGCGTCGGCCATCAACCGCAACCCGAGCACGAACTCGCTGCAGGACACGATTCGGCTCCTGCTGTCGAACGCTCCGGAGGCGTTTGGGGCAAGCTCGATCGTCATCACGGTCAACGGCACCGCCGTGGCGCACGCCAACATCTGCCTGGTTCAGCCCAACGCGACGGTTGCCGGAACCGGCACCGGAGCGACGTTCTGCGATCTGAACACGAACACGCTGACGGTGGTGGGCCAGTGGGCCAACGGCCGTTCCCTGTACTTTGACTGCAGCGGCCCCGGCGACAACGAAGTTGTCGCCACCGTACGGAACAGTGTGGTCCACTCGTCCCGCGTCCGCTGCGACGAATAAGGAGGATACACCATGAAAGCCAACCAAGCACGCGGAGACGAGGCCGTCTCGCCGGTGATTGCCGTCATCCTCATGGTGGCCATCACCGTCGTCCTGGCGGCGACCGTCTACATCTGGGTCACGAGCTTCAGCAGCCAGCAGGACGCCGGCGTCCAGGCGACCGTCGTCGTCGATACGTTGGACAGCGACGGCGACGTGCAGTCGGACACGATACGCCTGCTGCTTTCGAACACCGCCGAGTCCTTCGCGGCCGCCCAGGTGACGGTAACGAACAACGGCGCGCCGGCGACGCTGTACACGGACCAAGGCACCTCCGCGGCCTTCAGCACGGCGTGGACGAGCGGCACGTCGCTGTTCCTCAACTGCACGCAGGGCAACAACGAGATCATCGTGACCCTGCGCAACAGCGTCGTTGCAAGCCGCACGGTCCGCTGCGACGAAGCGACCCCGTAAGTCTCGCAAACGCGTCGAGCTCGCGCGCGGCGCGGGCTTCGGGCAGCTCCGGCCGCCGTTGGCGGCCGGCGCTTCTCCTCTTCTTTTTGATCGTCGCGCTCGTTAGTGTACGGCTTGGCGACCTGCCGCGGGCAGAGCGCACGCGGCTTCGCGGGCCGGCGCGGCGCGGCGGCAGGTGTCTCGGCCGAGGGAACGATCGCGGCGCCCTCGTAACCCGTCATCAACCTTCTCAAAGCGTTCGGCGCTCCGGGCAACCGGTTTGCAAAGGGTGAACCTGTCAATGTGGCGGGTGAGAATGCCACAACTACGCACGGCTGCGTCGGCGCCCATCGGATCGCGGCTCCCGACACGCCCGATGGTTCGATCCCGTTCGGAAAAACGCCCGGTATCCCGAAAGTCCGAAACGCACGATTTCGCGTGCTTCAAGTGGAGACTTCGGCGCGAAGCAAGCGTTCGTTTGGAATGCATTTTCCGCTATGGAGAAACCAAGAACGATCGAACCGATTCCGCGCTCGCTGCGCATTTTCATGTATTTCCATCGATTAATACCGATAAAACCGACACGCTTAAATGAGGGAACGATTCTTACCGGGTCCGTCAGCCGCAGCACAACCTACGCTGCGCCGCGCCTCGGCCGCGAAAAAAAGCCGGGATGGGACACACAATCCAACGCATCATGGAGGACAACACAATGTACGGCGTATCCAAGAATCTGAAGATCGGCGCGTACACCGCTTTGGCAATCGCGGGTACGCTGGCAGTGTTGTCGATTACTGCCCCAAGCGCCCAGGCCACCATCATCGGCGAAACGTTCACGGAGAACGCCGCAGCGAACTTCCCCAAGCCGGGCGAAGAGTTCGCGCTAATGCGCATCAGCGTGGCGGACGAAGGAACGGACGATACGCACGACAACATCACTGCAGTGCGCGTGTCGCTTGCTACGTCCCCCGGCCGCATCGACGTCTCCCAGATTTCGAAGGTCAACGTCACCGTCCGCACGACGGGAACGAACGTCCGCTTCAGCGAAACCACCACTGCGGGGGACATCGAAACCCTCATCACGACGGGCTACAACGCGACGTTCACCAAGATCAGCGTGCACGATGGCGTCACGGCCCGCATCTGGATCAACCTCACGCTCGCCTCCAACGCCGTGCCCGGCAAGACTCTGCTCGGCGCGGCCAACGTATACGTTGAAGACGTTGACGACAGCGAATCCTGTGTAAACCAGATTTGCGTGGAGTCTGTCGCGGACACGCAGATTTCGATCGTCGCGTCGCCAACGCTTCCCGACTTCACCATCACGGGCTTCACGGGCGCTTCGAGCGCTGGCACGGACATGTACGTGGCCAACGCCAACAACACCATCCTGGTCACGGCACGCAACGCCAACGCGTCCGACTACCAGTTCCTTGGTATCGACAGCGTCCAACTCTGGTACCGCTTCTCGCAGGCTCCCTTTGGCGGCCCGCAATTTGCGCAGCAGACGAACGCATGGACGCCGCTCTACCTTCACTGGAACAAGACGACCGACGACAACCTGAACCAGACGTACGACACGAACCCGTCGGTCTCGGGAGCCGGGCAGTGGGTCTTGGCGACGCCCGTCTACACGGACATCGGCACGGACACCGTCAACACGACGAACATCCTGTTCCAGCTGCAGAACGGCTCGGGCTACTACGAGTTCTTCGTGCGCGCTACGGATAAGGCCGGCGCCGTCGAGCAGGTCCCGACGACCTTCGACGCCCGCGCCCTCATCGACGAGGGCGGCGAGGACGCCTTCCTGCTTCGCATCAACAACAACCTCGTGGGCCACGAGGCGGCCACGCGCACCGGCATCTCGGCGACGGTTGAGTTCAACTCGACCCACAGCCTCCAGGTGAGCGGCGCCGTGACCGCAAGCGACGTGCTGTGCCTCAAGAAGCCGGGCAACATCACCGTCGCCTGCCGCGACGGACCCTCGGCCTCCTGGTCGAACATCGTGTTCGACACGCTTGGCCACTGGTGGATCCAGGACGGCGTGAGCTCGACCGTCGGCAAGAACTTCACCGTCTACGTCAACGTCACGCCGCAGATCCTGCTGCTCACGCAGCCGGCCTCCGTCGTGTACTCGAAGACGTCGTTCAACGCCAGCATCACGACGACCGTGACCTGGCCCAACGGCACGGCCGCCCAGGGCGCGCTCGTCCAGGTGTGGGCCCCGACGGACACGCCCGGCGTGAACCACCCGCGCCGCAACGCGACGGTGGCCGCGGACGGCACGGCCACGGTGAACGACATTCCGATCGCCAACAACGGAACGGGGATCTACCAGGTCACGGCCGTGCTTGGCGCGACCACCTACTCGCTGAGCGCCCCGGCCGCCGGCCTCCAGAACTGGACGGTCACGGCCACCACCCCGGCGGCGGTGATCGCACTGAACAATGCGACCGGTGGATTCTCTACGGGCAATGTAACGGCGAACTTCACCTTCGCGAGCGACGGGAAGTCCCTGCTGGGCACCCTGACGGGCACGCTCGACGTCGCGCGGCAGTTCAACATCACGGTGACGCGGGACAACGCGATCTTTGCCTACCTGAATGCGACGCGCAGCACCCCCAGCAGCTGTGCGATCACGGACGTGGCCAACGACACGACCGCGCTGTTCATCAACATCTCTTGCCCCGGTTCTGGCAACATCACGCTGCAGCCCAACGGCGTCTGGCAGACCGGCACCTACTCGATCGAGGTCCGTGCGGACACAGTCGGGACGACCGGAGCGGTGAGCGGCTGGGAATACATCGGCTCGGTTGCGTTTACCGTGCCATCGCCGACGCCGGGTGTCGTCATCCGGCAGGGCGAGACAATCATTTGGGACACGCGCACGAACACGGGCACGAACCTCATCGAGCGCGTGGTGCCGCCGGGCGATCCGGGCACGTCGGCGGCTGGGCTCAACCTGACCTTTGAGTTCATCGGCCGCCTCGGCGGCGAGGCCGGTGGGCCGACGGGCGTGACGGACACCACGGCGCTGCACCAGCGGTCCAACCGCTCGGGCGCCAACGTCACGATCTCGGGCGACGTGCTCTTTGGTCTCGACACCACGGGCTCGAGCACGACGCGTTGCGGCACCCCGTACGCCTGGGCTGTCGTGTATGGCGACATCTGCGTGTCGGCCTCGCGCATCGGCTACGACACGACGACGAACCGCTACTTTGCGCAGATCCTGCCGACGAAGTCCGGCGGTAGCGTGGACTTGCGCTTCCGCTGGAGCAATCCGAACATCACCCTGGACGAGTCGGTCTCGATCCCGGTCCGCGCGGCCGTTACGAGCGGTGTGATGACAGTCACCCCGACGACCATGGGCACGAGCACGAATACGACCGTGACGATCACGTGGCGCGAGGCCGGCGGCGATCCGGCCCGCGGACGCATCCAGGTGTCCGCCTTCGACCAGTCGGGCGCGCGCGTCTTCACGGGCTTCACCGTGTTCGACTCGTTCGGCGCAACCGGCGCCGCTGTGACCGTGAACGGCAGCACCAACGCAGGTGCCGGCGCCGTGACGGTGTTGTACATCAACGCGTCCGCCGACGTCGTAGGACGGCACATCGTGCTGAACGCAAGCCAGCAGCTCGCCGACGGCTCGGAGATCTCGCACGCGCTTGCCAAGATCGCGGTTGTTCCCACCCACGACGTCGTGGTGACGGTCAACAACACGCAGGCGGTCGCGGGCAACCCGACGGTCTTCCAGGTGAACGTCACGCGGCTGGGCTTGCCCTTCGACGCGGACGTCTGGTTCCTGACGACCCAGGAAGTCGCGGACCTGCGCAACAACGGCACGCTTCCGACGCTGTCGGACGCGGCCTTCGCGCGCACGTTCACGGCCTCCGCGAGCGGCGTCCGAGCCAGCACGGGCAACTACTCGAAGTCGATCATCCTGACGAAGGTCGACCCCGAGGGCATCTACTTCGTCTACGCTCGCAACACGAGCAAGACGCACGACAACCTCGACGGCCTCGTGCAGGTGACCGTCCGCAACGTGACGGTGGCGTTCACGCCGAACTCGGTGCCGCTGCAAATCGGCACCGTCGAGGCGTTCCAGAACATCACCGTGAACGTCTCCGTGACGAACCCGTTCACGGGCGCGCCGCTCAACGGCACGCTGACGATGGTCAACCACTTCGACACGTCCCACGGCAACGCCTGGGTCTCGGCCTTTGGCGCGGCGTGGACGAACGGCACGACCTTCACCGTGACGAACGGCTGGATCGGCCAGGGCGTGAACGTGACGGGCATTGACCTCGGCGTGGTGAACTTCACGTTCACCATGGCGACGACGAGCGCGACGGCTGCCAGCATCGACGGCACCTTCACGGTCGTGAGCCCGGACATCACGATCTCGCCGGACCAGATCGCTTCGGGCCGCGCGACGACCGTGACCGTCACGGTGCGCGACGTCGAGGGCCTGCCGTTGTCGGGCCTCAACATCGCCATTCAGTGCCCCGGAGCGTCCGGCAACGCCACGACCGGCGCCAACGGCGCGGCGTCGCTGCGCCTGGCTCCGACGGCGCCTGGCCTGTGCCCCGTGCTCATCAACGGCACGGCCACGGGACGGTTCGTGACGGTGGCCACGAGCGCCCTTGTGATCGTCATCTCGCCCGGCACGTCCATCGAGCAGGGCGGCCAGGTGACGGTCACGGTGCGTGACGTGGACGAGACGGCCGCCCTCACGGCGACGCCTACGATCCGCATCACGCCGCCCTCGGGCGCGGACATCACCGTGAACGCGGCCACGCACACCTTCGTGCCGACTCAGCTTGGCACGTACTCCGTGCAGGCGACTGCGACCGGCTACGCGTCGGCCACGGCGAGCTTTGCCGTGGTCGAGCCGACGCCGGGCGCGGCGTTCAACTACACGAACTTCGACGTGCAGCCGCGCACGGTCACGGCCGGCGACGTCATCGTGGCAACGGTGAACGTCACGAACACCGGAGGCCGGGACGGAACCACGCAGGTGGCGCTCATCATCAACGGCGCCCAGCGCGGTTCGCCAGTCACGGTGAACCTGGCGCCTGGCGCCAGCCAGCCGGTGACGCTCAGCTACACGACGACGTCGCAGGACGTCGGCACGCTTAGCGTGCGCGTGGGCGACGCGACCCCGATCACGGTGACCGTGAACGCCTTCCAGCCGCCGACGAGCACCTTCGCGTACAGCGGCCTGCAGGTGCAGCCCACGACGGTCACGGCCGGGGACGCGGTCACGGTGCGCTGCACGGTGCAGAACACCGGCACTGCGGCCGGCTCGGTGAACGTGCCGTTCAAGCTGAACGGTGCAACCGTGGCCACGGTCCCGGTGACGCTGAACGCCCAGGCGTCGGAGACGGTCCAGGCGCAAGTGACGGTGCCCGCGGGAACCCCCGCCGGGCAAGCCCAGGTGAGCTGCGGTGACACGGCGGCTCAGACCGTGACCGTGAACGCTCGCGGTCCTGGCGTGCCCGGCTTCGAGGGCCTTGCGGCCATCGGCGCCTTGGGCGCGGCGCTGTTCGTGCTGCGGCGCAAGAACTAGATCGAACCTTCGGCCGGCCCAGCGCCGGCCGATGCATCCAAGGCGAAACGGGCGGCCTTGCGCCGCCCGTCTTCTTTTCTTTCTACCGAAGACCCCTAGCGCACGCTAGTGCTCTGGGTGTGTCTTCCAGAAAACGGGGGCCTACGTGGCCTTCCCCACGTGCTTGGGGGCGGCCTGCTCGCCGCGGGCCTCTTTCACGATGGCCGCGACTTGGTGCAGGAGGGCGGACTTTGCCCCGCGCGCTTCGATGAGGACACGACCCCGCCGTTCCCAAGGCCGGCTCGGATGCGCCCGTCCTTTCTCGAGGACCGGGCGGAGCTTCAGCGCGAGCGCCGCCTTGGCGATCTCTTCGCTCGTGGGCCCGCGGACTGCAAGCTCGCGCGGGACGCGTCGCGTTGGGCGGGGCTCGTTGAGGTCGAAGTAGGATGGGTAGAGAACGTACCGCTCGTCGCCCTTGGAGACCACGGGCACCCCGTGGCGTCACTCGACGAGGACGGCGCTGATCGTGCCGTCTTGGCCTGGCCGGCTGGTCACGCGCGCCTTGCCCTTGCTCGTCACGACGATGGCTCCCTTGGTGATGATGTTCCGCCGGATGAAGTTCGGGTTGGCGGGGTTGTCCGTGACGGTCTTGATCTCGGCCTTCACGGTCTTGTTCGTCTTCGGATCGGTCACGTAGGCGACGCTTGCCTGGAGGATGCGGATGCGCGTCTGGCCGCCGCGGATCCGGACGCTCTTGCGCTTCTCCTCGCCGATCGTGGGAAGGTGCGGCTCGCGTCCGATCTCGAACTTCCGCTTCTTGTGGGCGGGCCGGAGCCGGCCGCCCGAGGGCTTGCGGCGGGAGATGCCTTGCCAGAGCGCCATGAGAATGACCGGCTCCGTATTCCAGGTTCGCTATTTAAGGGTTCGGCGGGTGGAGAGAAGGCCCACGAAAAGTACTTGAAGCCCTACGAACACACACCGGCCAGGCAGATAGGGAGGAAAGTGGGTTTCCCAGCTATACGAAACCTACTTATATTCGGACCTATCGAAGGGTGCGCAGCATGGTGAGGATCCAACGGAGGGAGGCAGAGGCAGAGATCATCACGGTCGAAGATCTTAGCCAGGCCATTCAAGACAAGATCGGTCTCATCCCGGAGGAGGCCGACCGAGACGCCGAATTTGTGATGGACATCTTCGGTTTCAACGACCGGATCATCGACAACGTCCTGGAGCCGGAGGACCGGCAACTCTTCTACATTCTCGAGGAGGAGGGCCTCCTTACGACCGAACGCGAGGAGACCACCCTCTACGACGGTCGCGAGTGGCGCACGCACTACTGGCTCTTCCGCAAGGACAAGATTCTGGGCGCAGCCGACGAGCACCGCCAGAAGCTCGCGCAGAAGAGCGAGGAGTTTGCCATCTACGAGGAGCTCCCCGAGGACGTCTGGGCGACGCGCGCACGCATGTAGCCCGTTTTGGCCGGGTTTTCGCGTTTTTTCCGTCGTTGCGGGCGTTGGGCGAGCTCCGAACGCCCACGCAATCTTTATGGCACGTCAAGGCTAGCGGGTGGACGAGCCGGAATGGCGTTCTCCGTCCGCGACGTCACGGCCGACCCGGAGGTCCTGCGGCTTCTCTCGTCGCAGACCCGTCTCCAAATCCTGGAGCATCTTTCCGGTCGCCGCATGACCGTAAGCGAGCTCGCTCGGGTCATGGAGCTGAACAAGTCCACCCTGCATGAGCATCTGGGCAAGATGGTGGGCGGCGGTCTCATCGTCAAAGTCGAGAGCCCGCAGCGCCAGTGGGTCTA
>Ga0247717_1000486_pt1 | contig 12049 bp, 9 predicted proteins | sample 24E_NmetaG_FD_189047 | JGI IMG/M metagenome (GOLD analysis project Ga0247717, IMG submission 189047) | Soil microbial communities from hillslope of Landscape Evolution Observatory, University of Arizona, Oracle, AZ, United States - 2-4-E_N | ecosystem: Engineered > Artificial ecosystem > Mesocosm... | reverse complement strand
GGGTGAGGCCGGAGAGGGCGGCGGCGCTCGCGAGCCGCGGGGCCCGGGTCCTCGCCGAGCTCATCCTCGCGACCCCGCACCGGACGATCCCGGAGCTCGCCGCCCTCTCCGGCCTCACCCCGCGGATGGTCTACATCCATCTCCGCCGGTTCGAGGACTGCGGATTCATCGTCCTCCCCTCGCCGCGACGATTCACCGGTTTCCGGACGACCGAACGTCTCGAGGCCGCGCTCGTCCATGAACGCCGCGTCCCCCCGCGGTTCCCTTGACCCGCCGATGCGGCGCGAGCACCGCCTCGATATCCCGGCGCACTTCATCGCTCGCCGGTCCCTCCCGCGCGAGCGCCCATCGGATGAGCGATCCGTGGTAGGCCACCTCGACGCTGCGGGCGAGCGCATCAATCTCGACGCGCGCGAGGTCGCCGCGCCGCCGGGCGCGTCGCAGAAGCGCGCGCACGGCCTCGCCGCGCGCCGCGAGGAAGGCGAGCGCGTGCTTCCTGAACGCGTCATCCGCGACGTCGAGCCCGAGAAACGCGAGGCTGCCCGCGATGGATTCGGGTGTCGCGAAGGATGCCTCTCGCGCGAGGCCGTCGACGAGGACGTCGAGCGGCGCCTCGCCGCGCTTCGGCGCGAGCGCGCTTCCCGCCTGCGCGGCGCCGTCCGCGACGAGCCGCAGGAGAAGCGCCCGCTTCGAGCCGAACCGCTGGACGATGGCGCTCGCCGTGATGCCGGCTTCGCGTTCAACGTCCGCGAGCGTCATGCGATACGGGCCGACGCGCGCCACGGCGCGCCGGGTCGCTTCAAGGATGCGGGCGTCCGACGCCGTGCGGGGGCGGGCCATGGGGCGCGTAGCTTGATCCCCGTTTAGAAACATGCCGGATCCATGAACCTCAAGGGCAAGGTGGCGCTCGTCGCGGGCGCGACGCGCGGCGCGGGCCGCGGCATCGCGGCCATGCTCGGCGAAGCCGGCGCGACGGTGTGGTGCACCGGCCGGAGCGTCGCGGGCGCGTCCGCGACACCGGGTCGCCCCGAGACGCTCGAGGAGACGGCGGCCCTCGTCGAATCGAAGGGAGGCGACGCCTTCGTCGCCCGCGTGGACCACACGAGGGAGGACGACGTGCGGCGCCTCTTCGAGCGCGTGCGCGCGGAAAGCGGCGGCCTCGACATCCTCGTGAACGACATCTGGGGCGGCGACGCGCGGACGGCGTGGGGCACGCCGTTCTGGAAACTCGATCCGGCGGACGCCGAGGCGATGATCCGGAGCGGTCTCCTCACGCATCTCGTCACCGCGCGCCACGGCGTGCCGCTGCTACGTGAGCGCGGAAAGGGGCTCGTCGTGGAGCTGACGGACGGCGACGGCGGCAACTACCGCGGCCACCTCTACTACGATCTCGTGAAGATGGCCGTCGCGCGCCTCGCCTTCGGGATGTCGGAGGAGCTACGCGCGTCGAACGTCGCGGCGGTCGCCGTGACGCCGGGATTCATGCGAAGCGAGGCCGTGCTCGACCACTTCGGGGTGACGGAGTCGACGTGGAGGGATGGCGTCGCGAAGGACGCCAACTTCGCGCATTCGGAGACGCCGTTCTTCGTCGGCCGCGCGGTGGCCGCGCTCGCGGCGGACCCGCGGGTCATGGAGAAGACCGGCCGCGTGTTCGCGTCGTGGACGCTTTCGGACGAGTACGGCTTCACGGACGTGGACGGGCGGCGTCCGCACTGGGGCCGTCACTTCGCGACCGCGTATCCGGGCGCGACGCGGCCGCTCGACGACGGATACTACGCCTATTGGCGCGGCTACGAGGCGATGGCCTCGGTGTTCGGTTCGGGGACGTGACCTAAGCGCCGCGCTCGCGCGCGATGCGGGCGATGCGCCGCACGCCCTCCGCGACGACCGAGGGGTCGTCGGCGAAGCAAAGCCTGAACCAACCGGGCTCGGACTCGTGGAAGACGTGCCCCGGGGACACGTTCACGCGGCCGCGCTCGAAGAGCGCGCGCCAGAGTGTCTTCTCCGCTTCGAGCGTCGGCGCGGCGAGGGCGCCGCGGAGGTCGATCCAGACGAAGAGTCCGGCGGTCGCTGGCAGGAACGGAATGCCGTGCGCGGCGAGCGCGTCGGTCGTCGTTTCGTAGGCCTTCCGGAGGCGCTCGCGGCTCGTCTCCACGAGACGCGTCGTCCACGCGTCGTCCGCAAGGAGCCTTGCGACGAGGGCCTGTGTGTCGGTCGAGACGGGCGCGAGGTAGGCGTGCTCGCGCATCGCCGCGCGCACCTGGGGGTTGCGCGTGTGGAGCACGCCCACCTTGAGGCCCGAAAGCCCGAAATCCTTCGCGAGACCGTACACGAGGTGCACGCGGCCCGGTTCCCGGTGCGCGAGCGCGAGCGCGCTCGCGAACGGGTCGCCGCCGTACACGGAGTTGGCGTAGATCTCGTCCACGACAAGATGGATCTCGCGCCGCGCCACGAGGTCGATGAGGCCGCCCACGAGGCCCGGCGGGTAGACGCGGCCCAGGGGGTTGTGCGGCGTGTTGACGAGCACGGCGCGGACGCGGCGCCCGCTCGATTCGGCGCGCGCGATCGCCTTGTCGACGCGCTCGGGGGTGAGCATGTAGCCATCGGCGCTCGAAAGCGGAACGGGCGCGATCTGCACGTCCGCGCGCGCCGTGAGGTCGTGGTCGAAGCCGGGATAGTACGGCGTCGGAATCGCGATCGCCTCCCCCGCGTCCGCGAGGGTCGCGGCCAGCGTGTCGAGGATCGCGCTCGCGCCGGACATGAGGACGATGTCCTCCGCGTCGACCGCGACGCCGGTCGTGCGACCGAGAAAACGCGCGACCGCCGCGCGGGCCTCGGGCGTGCCGTAGAGCTCGCGGTAGTGGACGTCGCGCGGCTCGAGACCGCGAGGCGCGTTCAGGATCGGCTCCTCGAGGTCCCAGAGCAGCCTGTTCTCGGCGGCGCCGAAATTCACGTAGCCTTCGGGATTCGCGCTCGGGTGATACGGGTCGGCGACGGCCTCGAAGTGGGCCTTCACGAGCGGCGGCCGCTCGCCGAGGAGTCGCTCCGAGCGCTTCGAGATCACGCTTTGCGCCTCCCGGTCATGAGGCCCGGATGCACGCCGAGGCCCAGGCTCGCGTCGAGCACGGCGCCGTGCAGCACGCGCGCCTCGTCGCCGCAGAGCCAGAAGACAAGGTCCGCGATCTCGTCGGGCTGGATGAGACGACCTCGCGGGAGCGCCGCCTCGAACGCGCGGCGCTCGTCAACCGAAAGGCGCTTGAGCGTGCTCGCCTCGAACATGCTCGTCTCGGTCGCGCCGGGGCAGACCGCGAAGACGTCGACCGGGTCGTGCGCGAGCTCCGCCGCGAGCTGTCGCGTCATGAACGCGAGCGCGGCCTTGCTCATGCCGTCCGCGATTCGGAAGCCCGGGAACTGCGTGACGCCGCCGTCCACGGAGGCGACGTTCACCACTTTTCCGTAGCCGCGCTCGACCATCCCGGGAACGAGCGCCTGCGCGAGCCAGAGCGGCCCGACGGCGTTGACGTGCAGGAGCGCCGCGTCCTGCTCGGCTGCGCCCGCGACGTACCCCTCGACGGTCTTCGTGCCGAGGCCGGCGTTGTTGACGAGGACGTCGACGTCGCCCGGAAGCGCCGCGAGCAGCGCGTCGTGGCTCGCCTTGTCGCCCTGGTCGAACGCGAACGCCGCCACGTCCGCGCCGTGGAGTTCGGACACGAGGGCCTTCGCGCGGTCGGCGCCCGTGCGATACGTGAACCACACGCGGTCGCCCGCGCGGGCGAAGCGCTCGACGGTCGAGCGTCCGATGCCGCTCGATCCTCCGGTCACGAGCACGTTGCGCGGCTTCTTCGTCATGGTCGTCGCGGGGGCTAGGCTTCGGCCCGTCCTAAAGGTGGCGCCCTCAAAGCGAGGCGCGGATGGCCCAGAGGTCGGGGAAGTGCGGCTTGAAGATCGTCTGCTTCAGGTATTCGGCGCCCGCGGACCCGCCCGTGCCGGTCTTCGTCCCGATGGTCCGCTCGACCATCTTCACGTGTCGGTAGCGCCACTCCTGCAGGCCCTCGTCGATGTCGACCATCCGCTCGCAGAGCTGCATGAGCCCGAAGTCCTTGCGGTAGATGGCGACGAGCGTCTCCTGCACGGCCGCGTTCGGCTCGTACGGCTCGCGCACGTCCCGCGCGAGCACCTCGGCGGGCACGTCGTGGCCCTGCGAGGCGAGGAGCTTGAGGAACGCGTCCCAGAGCGTCGGCGACGCGTGCCGCGCCTCGAGCCGGTCGCGCGCGGAGCCCTCGGGCATGTGCGCGTAGACGTGGCGGTGGCGGCGGCCGAGGATCATCTCCAGCTCGCGGAACTGCGCCGACTGGAAGCCGCTCGCGGCGTCGAGGCGGGATCGGAATGAGGAGAACGAGACGGGCGTCATGGTCTCGAGGATGTCCACCTGGCTCACGAGCGTCTTCAGGATGGTGCGCACGCGGTTGAGCCCCGCGAGCGCGCCCGGCACGTCGCTCTTCTCGAACGCGCGCTGCAGGGCGTCCATCTCGTGGAGGACCTGCTTGAACCACAGCTCGTACACCTGGTGAATGACGATGAAGAGCATCTCGTCGTGCTCGGGGCCGTCGCTCCGCGGTTCCTGGAGCGAGAGCAGCTCGTCGAGCTTCAGGTACGATCCGTACGTGAGGGCCGCGTGCGGTTGGCCGGGCATGCCGCGTCCGGGACGAGCGTCCCGTGGTTAAGGCTTTCCCGCCGACAAAGCCGGGAAACGCTTACCGTGCCGCGGACCGCCCGGGGATCGGGAGGCCGCCAGCGTGTCCACCGCCCGAACCGTCACCGTCCTCGTCCTCGCCGCGACGCTCGCCGCGCCCCCCATCGCGCTCGCCGACTTCGCGTGGCCGATGCGCTGGGAGGCGACCGAGACGGGTCGGGTCGGCCTCGACGCGGCGGGGCAGAAGAACTGCGTCGCCGAGGCGATGCACGGGGACCCGCTCGCGGCGTGCCCGCTCGAGGCCACGGGCCAGGCGTACCCGGCCCTGGGCCGCCGCGTGCTCGACGACGTCTACGTGGCCATCGGACCGCAGCACCCCAACAAGGTGTTCGCCTGGGTCGACGAGTCCCGCGCGGCCGTCGAATCGGGAAGCGCGCCGCCTTACACGCGGCCGTTGAACCTCCTCCTGAGCGGAGGCAATTGGCGGCAGGATTCGGAGGGCGAGATGCCCGACGTCATCACCCCGGGCGGCGGCATGTTCTCCGCGATGTACGGCTGGTGGAGCGACCTCGACGGCGACGGCGTGGCGGAGGTCGTCCCCGGCGTGAACGATCCCCCGACCGAGGAGAACGAGTGGGTGTCGAAGCCGGACGCGGTGGTCGTTTCCTACATCGAGCCCGGGAGCCACCCGATGGTCACGAACCGCGCGACGCCCGGTCCCGACGATCCGGACATCACGTATCTCTCGGTGTACTACTACTCGATGGGTTATCCGGTGATCTTCGCGGATGGCTCCCTCCTCCGGCCGATCACCGTCACGACGGTGGCCGACGCGCTCCTCTCGCCCGACGACGAAGGTCGCCCGTACACCGCGGGCGTCCTGTCGCGCGCCGACATCGATCGGTACGTCTCGATGGCTCCCGCCCCCGTCGGCGCGCTCTACCAGACGGTGGCCGGCGACGTCGCGGACGACTACGCATCGCCGAGCCTCGGCCTCTGCCCCGCGCGATGCGAGCCCGGTCCGATGCCGCTCGGCTCGACGCCTCTCGGGGGCACGCTCGAACCCCTTCTGGAGAGCGCATGGGCGAGATATCCGCGCGAATGGGCCGCAGGAAGCGGCTCGACCTCGGCGGGTCGCCACGCGGCGCACCTCGAAAACTATGCGCCGTGGATCGATCTCCTGCCGCGGACGAGCAATCCGCTGTGGCTTGCGTCGCTCTTTCCCGGCCCCCTCGTGGGACGCAACGTCGGCGAGGACCAGGCCGCCGCGCCCGGATCCTTCGCGCTCGAAGCCTGGATCGGCCTGTGGAAGGACCACAGCGCGGACGGGTTCGTCGGCCGCCCGGTGGCGGACGATCCGTACGAAGGCGGATCGCGCCCCCTCCCGGACGATTATCTCGCGTCGAAGGGCGAATTCATCGGCGTCTTCGGGCGCGAATCGGGGGATCCCAACGCTCCCGACGCCTTCACGCTGACCGCCACGCTGACGCCCGACACCGACTGGGGCCCCGGCGGGGTCTTCGTGTGGGCGAGCGAGCTTCCCCTCGGCGCCGTCCTGCTCCTGAACTGCAGGAACTTCACCGAGGGTTGCGCGGTGCGCGAAGGGCCCATCCGCATGTCGCTCGTCTTCGATTCGACGACCGCAGGCCGTTACGCCTCCTGGGGGAGCGTCTTCATGCCGGCGGGATCGCCCGGCTTCACCGTCTGCACCGACACGGTGTGGATCCGCCATGCGATCGGCGGGGAGGTCGTGGTCGAACCGGTCCGCGACTGCGACCGCATCGCGCGCTACGTATGAGCCTGACAGATACGCCCCGACCGGCAAACCGAGACAAGCGTTATCCTTGTCGCCTGCGGCTCATGCCCCGGAGGCTCAGTTCGCCATGTCCGCGAAACTCGCCACGGCAGCGTTCGTCCTGTCCGTCCTCGCCCTCGTCGGTCCCGGTTCCGCCCAGTGGAGCTGGTCCTTGCAATGGGAAGAGACGGAAACGGACCGCCTCGCGCTCGAGGCCGCCGGCCAGGCGAATTGCGTGAGCGAGGTCGTGCGCGCCGAGGATCCGCTCGCCCGATGTCCGGCCGAGGCGACCGGATGGATCCATCCCGCGGAGGGTCTGCGCGTGCTCGACGACACCTACGTCGTGACGGGGCCCACGCATCCCTACAAGTTCACGGGCTGGGCGTCAACTACAGCCAAGAACGTGGAGGAAGGTCGCCGCGCCGACTACCTTTCGATCGTCCAGATGCTCCTCGATGGCGGGAACTGGCGCCAGGATTCGGAAGGCGAGATGCCGGACATCATCACGCCGGGCGTGGGCAACTTCGTCGCGCTCTACGGGTGGTGGGCCGATCTCGACGGCGACGGCGTGGCCGAGATCAAGCCCATCTACGCGAACCCCGGTCCCGACAACGAGTGGGTGGCCAAGGGAGGCGCGACGGTGGTATCTTACGTGGAGCCCGGGAGCCGACCGGAGCTCACGAACCGGGCGCAGCCGGGAAAGAGCGATCCCGACATCGTCTACGTCTCGCAGGGCGTCTATCGACAGGATTACGTAATCCTGTTCCTCGACGGGTCGCTCCTGCGGCGAACGACGGTGACCACCGTCGCCGACGCCCTCCTTTCGGCGGACGGCGAAGGTCGACCCTACACCGCCGACGCGTATTCGCGCGTGGACATCGACGTGTACGCCGCGCTCGCGCCGGGGCCGCTCGAGGCGCTCTACGGCGCGGTCGCCGGGGAGATCTCCGACCATTACGGCGCGCCGAGCCTCGGCATCTGTCCGGCGCGCTGCCAGCCCGGGCCCGTCCCCCTCGGCGATTCCCCCGCCGCGCCCGTCGCCGGCGCGGTGGCGGGTCTCGCCTTCCCGCCCTACCCGCGGGAATGGGCGCCTCAAAGCGGCAACACGGCCGAAGGACGCCTCGCGGAATATCAGGAGGCTTTCCTCCCGTGGATCGATCTCCTCCCGAAGTCCACGAATCCGGTCTGGCTCGCCTCCCTGTTCAGCGGACCGCTCGCCGGACGCAGCGTCGACGGCGCGCAATCGATGGCGCCCGGATTCTTCACGCTCGAGGCCTGGATCGGCCTCTGGAAGGACCTCGACCGGGACGGATACGTCGGCGACGCCCTCGACGAGGATCCCTACGAAGGCGGAACGCGACCGCTCCCGGACGACTATTCGGCGTCAGGCGGAGAGTTCATCGGGGCCTTCGCGCGATCGACGGCGGACCCCGCCTCGGGGACGAAAGCCACGATCGTCGCGACCCTCGTTCCGGACGACGACTGGGGCGTTCTCGGCGTCTACCCGGCGGTCTCCGAGATGCCGTTCGGCGCTCCCGCCTGGACGAGCTGCGAGCCCACCGAGCCCCTCTGCGCCGTGTTCGACGGCCCCATCGAACTCGTCCTCGGGATCGATCCGGCGACGCTCGGCCGCTATGCCGCGGGCGGCACCGTGTTCATGCCGCTCGGCTCGCCGGGTTTCACCGTGTGCACGGAAACCCTGTGGGTGAGACAGGTCCTGCACGGCGAATCGCTCACCGAGACCGTCCGCGACTGCGACCGCGTCGAGCGGTGGATGCGCTGACGAACGGCGCGAAAGATTAAGTCCCGCGACCGCACCGTTCCCCCACGGGAGGCTCCATGCGCCGCGTTCTCGTCATCCTCACGCTTCTCGCCCTGGCCCCGCCGATGGTTGCGGCCGACGACGACGTTCTCGTCGCGTTCGAAGCGGGCGAGCCCGGGCGCGCCGCGCTCGACGCGGCGGGCCAGCGGAACTGCATTCGGGAAGCCTCGCTTGCGACCCCGGATCCCTCCTGCCCGGTCGAGAAGACGCCGATCGCCTACCCGTCCTCGGGCGTACTCGTCCTGGACGATTTCGTGACCGGCCTCGGCGTCAAGGACCCCGAGCGGACGCGGGCGGCCATCGAGCGCGGCGACCCCACGTTCCACAACAAGGCCGTCGGCGGCATGAACACCGCGCGCGCCTCGCGCGGGCAGCTGCCCGACATGATCCTTCCCGGTCACCAGACCTTCGAGGCCTGGTTCGGCTGGTGGAACGACCTCAACGGGGATGGCAACATCCAGCTGCGCCAGAGCAACTTCGAATGGTCCCCCGGGAACGAATGGGCTCCGAAGAACAACGCGATCGTCGCGAGCTGGATCGACCCCGGAAGCCACCCGACGATGACGAACCAGGCAAGGCCCGACGCGCTCACGCCGGACCTGCGTTACTTCGATGCCCATACCAGGTACATCCTTCCCGACAGCGTCGTGTTCCTCGATGGCTCGCTCCTCCAGACCTACAGCGTCGTGACCGTCGCCGACGCGCTCCTCGCGCCCGATGGCGAAGGCAACCCGTTCACGACGCGGCCCGCGTCGCGCGTCGATCTCGACCGGTACGCGGCCGTCGTCCCGGGTCCGGTCGAGCTTCTTTACGCGCAGACGCTCGGGCCCCTCGTGAACGCGGTCGGCAGCCCCGGCTACAGCACGTGTCCGAACGCGTGCCGTCCCCACCCTCTCCCGACCTCCGGCCTGCCGGAGGGGGAAACGCTCGCGGAAACGCAGGGTCGAGTCTGGGCGCCGCACCCGCGCGAATGGGAGCCGGAAAGCGGCAACACCGCGGCGGGGCGGCTCGAGATGTACCGCGAGCGGTACGCGGGGTGGATCGACCTCCTCGCGCTTACCGCCTATCCGAGCTACTCCGCGTTCCCGCGCGCCGGGCCCCTCGTCGGCGAGACGCGCGACGGCGTCCACGTCTTCGGTCCCGGCTACCTCACCTTCGAGGCGCGCGTCGGCATCTGGAAGGATCTCACGGAGGACGGCGTCGTCGGCCTCGCCGCCGGTCCCGATCCCTACCAGGGCGGAACCCGACCGATGCCCGACGAATACGACAATCCCGCGGGCGAATTCGTCGGCGTGGAGGGTCGGCAAGGCGAGGATGCGCAATACGAGATGATCTTCATCCGCGTCACGCTCACGCCCGACGAAGCGTGGGGACCCAGCGGGATCTGGGGGATGCGGCAGGGCCAACCCACGTGCAGCCCCCATCAGGTGCCATGCCTGCCCACGACAGGTTCGACGCCGTTCACCCTCGGCCTCGGCCGCGACAGCTCCACCCTCGGTCTCTATTGGACGACGGTTTCCATCCTGATGCCCGAGGGCTCCGTCGCGTTCGAAGCCTGCACGGAAACCGTGCTCGTGCGTCACGACGCGAATGGCGGCGAGCGCGTCATCGACGAGGTCCGCGACTGCGATCGGTTCGCGGCGTGGGATCCCCAGCGACCCATGACGCGGCCATGATTGCGATGCCTGTCCGGGTCGGAATCCGGCCATGGATCGCGATGAGGAGGCCCGCGTGCGCTCGAAGCTCGCGAACGAGCGGACCTTCGCGGCCTGGATCCGGACGGGGCTCGCCGTCGTCGCGGTCGGAATCGCGATCGCGCGGTTCCTGCCCGGTCGCGCGCCCGCATCGCAGCTGGCCTTTCTCGGTCTCGGGATCGGGTTCGCCTTCGCGGGCGTCTTGCTCTTCGCCTTCGCCGCCTACGACTACAGCCGGGCGCGCTCGGAGATCCGGGACGAGCGCTACAACGCGCCGAATCGCTGGCTCGTCGCCATCGCGATCCTTGTTGGAGCGCTGAGCCTCGGCGTCGTCGCGGCGCTCGCCTTCGGTCTCTGATCGACGACGCGGCCGGACCGGTGAAGCGGCGACGCGGACACCCACATCCATGGCCGCCGCGCGACCGCTCGCCCGGAACGCCTACCCGGGCCTCAACGACTACGGCCTCGTCGGCGACGGCGTGAGCGCGGCGCTCGTCGGGAGCGAGGGAGGCGTCGACTGGTGGTGCCCCGATCGCTTCGACGCGCCAAGCGTGTTCGCGCGCATCCTCGACCTCGACCGCGGCGGTCACTTCACGATCGCGCCCCCGGTGCGCCACGCGCGGACGTTCGCGTACCTCGATGGAACGAACGTCCTCCGGACGCGCTTCCGCACGAGCGACGCGGACGTCCATCTCACGACCTTCATGCCCCACATCGAGGGCTCCGTCGACGCGTCCTCCGGGCCGCGCCGGATCGTGCGCCTCCTGGCCTGCGATCGGGGCGAGATCGACGTCACGATCGAGCTCGTCCCCGGGTTCGACTACGGGCGCCGACCGGCGGAGGCGAGGACGACGCGGAACGGCGTCGAGCTCTGGCCCGTGACGGGCGGGCGGGACGGCCTCGCGCTCGCGTCGACCGTGCCGCTCGAAGCGGGGCCGGGTCGAGTCGAGACGACGTTCCGCGCGCGGCCCGGCGAGCGCCACGCATTCGTCCTCGACTGGCGGACCCTCGACGAGCCCGCGCCGGCGGTCGATGCCCGCGCGCTCGCGCCGCGACTCCTCGACGAGGAGATCTCCTTCTGGAACCGGTGGCTTTCGCGATGCGCGTACCATGGCCCCTACCGCGCGGAGGTCGAGCGCAGCGCCCTCGCGCTGAAGCTCATGCAGCACGCCCCGACCGGCGCCTTCGTCGCCGCGCCGACGACCTCGCTCCCCGAATCGCTCGGCGGTTTTCGCAACTGGGACTATCGGTTCGCGTGGCTCAGGGACGGCGTCTTCATCGTCATGGCGTTCGAGACGCTCGGGTACAAGGACGAGGCGCGCCGCTTCAAGGAGTGGCTCGCCGCCATCCTCCGCCGCGACGCTCCGGACGACATCCAGATGCTCTATCAGGTCGACGGGGCCCGCGAGCTTGAGGAGATCCGCCTCGACCATCTCGAAGGCTATCGACGTTCGTCTCCCGTCCGCGTCGGGAACGCGGCCGCCGAGCAGCACCAGCTCGACACCTACGGCGAGGTGATGATGTGCTTCCACCGCGCGAAGCATGTCTTCGAGGGCGAGCACCGCGACGAGAACTGGCGCGCGATCCGGTCGCTCGTGGAATGGGTCCGCGAGCACTGGGAGCGCGGCGATTCGGGTCTCTGGGAGATGCGCGGCCGCCACCGCCATTACGTGTACTCGAAGATGATGGCCTGGTTCGCGCTCGACCACGGACTCAAGATCGCGGCGGAAAACGATCTCGACGCGCCGTTCGCGGCGTGGGACCGCGCGATGGACGCCGTGCGCGATCGCCTCATGACGTCCGGCTGGAGCGAGGATTTCGGCTCCTTCGTGCAGAGCGAGGAGCGCGCGGACGCGGACGCGTCGAACCTCCTGCTCCCCATCCTCGGGTTCATCGATTACGGCGATCCTCGGATGCGCGCCACCGTCTCCCGGATCGTCGAGGATCTCGGTCAGCACGGGCTCCTCCAGCGCTACGTCGTGGACGACGGCCTCGACGGATCCGAGGGCGCGTTCCTCGTCGGCTCGTTCTGGCTCGACGAAAAC